>Ga0187867_10001697_pt1 | contig 18903 bp, 10 predicted proteins | sample June2016WEW_13_1_FD_132976 | JGI IMG/M metagenome (GOLD analysis project Ga0187867, IMG submission 132976) | Peatland microbial communities from SPRUCE experiment site at the Marcell Experimental Forest, Minnesota, USA - June2016WEW_13_10 | ecosystem: Environmental > Terrestrial > Soil >...
TCGAGCTGGTTTGCAGCCAGGTCCTGTCACCCGACTGCGAGGGGCCTGCCCTCATCTCAGATTTGTTAAAACGTAAACAAATCACGGCTTTGCCTCGCACACCACGTCCAATTCTTTCACCTCCCGGCCTTAAATATAGAGGGACGTACATTTTTCGTTGTCGATCCGACGCCCGTTACCCCCAGCCCGAATGCGGTCATCTCCGACACCGCCAAAATGGCCGATCGCCGCTTTTTCAAGTCGGTCCCCCCGTAGACGTAGACAAAACCCCCCGTGGCGCTGTCGAAAACAGGGGTTTTGTCGACGGCGCCCCAAGGCCGATTCTGCAACCGTAGCTTTATGATGTCCATTATGAACCGGGAAAACTCAGACTCACCGCGGATGGCGTCGATTGACGCGGATGGGAAGAACGAATTCGTCCATTTCCTATCCGTGCTGCAATCCATCATAATCTTCGCACACCGCGCAAATTTCCGGCTCGGATTATTCACCGCGAAGTGCGCCAAGAGCGCGAAGAATCAATGCGGAGAAGAAGTTATGTCGAAGTGGGTTCAACGGACTTTCCTTCTTCCTTTGCGCTCTTCGCGCCCTTGGCGGTGAATCATGCGGGCTTGCGAAGCGGGCGGAAAATCTGCTTTTCCCGCCTCGCTGTTGCGCTTTGGGTTTCAAGGAAATGCCCGCGTTTGCGTTCCATTTTGGTTGCGGCTATGCCGCGTTGGGTTATCCGCAAAATCCGGAGTTTCATTTCGAGCACCGACAAATGGCCGCACTACTCAAATTCGCGCGGTGACAGTGACAACGTCGGCCCTGGCGCTATCAAAAACCGCGACGGTGTCACCGCCCCAAAAAACCAGCCAAAATCGCGCGAAATCGATTGACCAAATCAGGAGGTGAACAGCAAACGAACGGGGACGCCGCGCCTCCGGATTTCGAGCATGAAGGCCAAAAGCCGAATTGAAGATGAACAGTAGAACAGTTGAGCAGCAGACCGCAGTGGAGGCCGTTCGTCGATCAACGCGGCTCTTGCTCTTGAATTCTCTTCAGCTCTCCTGCTCCCCTGTTCTCCTGCTCCCCTGCTCATTGCGGCCCTTCGGCCACAATGGCCTCTATCGGAGTCGAACCGATACGCCCTTTCGGGCATTGGATTTTGAGTCCAACGCGTCTGCCAATTCCGCCAAGAGGCCGAGACTAACTTTTTGCCCGGAAACCCCGCGTTCCACGTCGGTTTTTCCGAACGACGGGCGTGATGCTACAACATCCGGTTTCCCTTCGCCAGACTCCAGTAAACTGGGGCCAATTTCGCTGTCTGGTGACCAGTCAGGTGACAAGCGAATTTCCAGGCCATTGGTCCCCGTGAGGACGGCAGCCTGTCGCGTGGGGGACAAGTCCGGTAGTGCGTTTAACGCGCCAGCCAAATCCTCGCGGTGGAGGTGTGTGTACCGACGGGAATGTGTTCCACGAAGGAAGCAAAGCTGCCGCGGACGGATTTGCTAGCCTGCTGCAAGCAGGATACCTTGGCCATGTGCCACGGATGAAGCAGAATCCGCCATCGTGTGCCTGATGGCACGATGCAACCTCGAATCGCTCAAAAATCATGAACAACACGAGTGACCTTGCGCGGCGATTCCCGGAAAACCCCCTGCTCCGACCGGCCGATTTCCAACCGAGCCGGCCTGGTTGGCACGTCGAGTGTCTTCTGAATCCGGGGGTCTTCCGCTTGAACGGCAAGACTTGCCTGATCGTGCGGGTGGCGGAACGTCCGCCGCAACGCGAAGGACGCATTTCTTGTCCCATTCTCTGCGAGTCTGGCGAAGCGCGGGTGCTGGAGTTTGATCGGAATGATCCGCGACTTGATATTTCCGATCCGCGCGTGCTGCGTTACGACGGGGTGGATTATCTGACCACGCTCTCGCATTTGCGAATAGTCACGAGCGATGATGGAATTCGTTTCCGCCAAGACGCGGCCCATCCGCCGCTCTATGGTCACGGCGCGTTTGAAACCTTCGGCATCGAAGACTGCCGGGTTTCGCAGCTGGCAGGCGTTTCCTATCTGACCTATACCGCCGTTTCGCCGAATGGCGTCGCGGTGGGAATGCGCTCCACGGTGGACTGGAAGCAATTTCACGAACACGGCCTCATCTTTCCGCCGCACAACAAAGATTGTGTGCTGTTTGAAGAGACGATTGGCGGTCGTTATTTTGCCCTGCACCGTCCGTCCAGCCCGGAGATTGGCGGCAACTACATCTGGCTCGCGCAGTCGCCCGACCGGTTGCACTGGGGCAGGCACGCCTGTCTGGCGCGGACGCGACCGGGCATGTGGGACAGCGCCCGCGTTGGGGCTGGCGCCGCGCCAATCCGAACTCCGGCCGGCTGGCTGGAAATTTATCATGGCGCCAACGAGAAGAATCGTTATTGCCTCGGCGCGCTGCTGCTGGACTTGGAACAACCGTGGAAGGTCATCGCCCGTTCAAAGGACCCAATCATGGAGCCCAGCGCGCCCTATGAACAAACCGGCTTCCTCGGCAACGTCGTGTTCACCAATGGACATCTTGTGGATGGCGACGCGGTTACGATTTATTACGGCGCGTCAGACAGCGTCATCTGCGGCGCGCGATTTTCCATTGCCGAGATTCTTAAGGGCATTCCGCACTAAAATCGCTCGCCTGGAACCTTTTTGATCGAGCACTATGCTGTGTTCATCGCATTTCGGAGGACCGCAGTGGCCACGGGCAAACGCAAATCGCACTATCAGCAAACCCTGTTCATTGCTCTGTTCGCGTTGCTTGCACTCGTGGGGATGCTTTTCCCTGCTCGCTCGCGAGGGGACGACGCAGCCGTCTCGCCTCCTCACACACTAGCCGATCGACCGGTGTTTGATATTCCCAAGCTCCAGGGGATTGCCATCGATGGCGATCCCGCGGACTGGGCCGATCAGGGCTTTGTGGTCTCGGTGATGCATTCCACCCCACCCCGGCGGCTCCAAAGCGGGCAGTTTGATGCGCAGGTCCGGCTGGGATGGGATGAGCGCGGGCTGCTTGTGCTGAGCGAGGTCGCTGATCCGGACGTACACGAAGCAGACTCGGACATGCAGCCCTCGACCGGAGCCTCGGTCGAATTGTCCGAGGCCGATGCCTGCGGCGGCGTAGAACACTGGCAGGCGTCCATCGCGCCCGGCGTCGATCCCAAGCACGCCCAAATGCGAACGTTCTTGTTCGACAAGCGGTCCCAGACTAATCGAAGGGTGAAGCCCTCGGTCACGGCGGCGGCAAAAAGAACCGCGAGTGGATACGTGATCGAGGCGCTGCTGCCGTGGGATGTGCTGGGGGTGAAGGCGAAGGTGGGGCGCGAGATCGGGTTTCAGGTGCAAGTCAACCACCGTGGCGGCGGGAACGTCGCGCAGCTTTTGTGGTTTCCAGAACAGGGGGCGGATTCGAATACCAAAAAAATGCAGCGCATTCGTCTGGCAGACGCCCCCAGCGCCGCGGTTACGGCGGCGGCCGAAGGGGGGTATGAGCATTTCCGGCGGACGCGCGTCTCAATCGCCGCGACTGCCAACGCGGTGGGAAAGATCGCGCAGGTCAGGGCGGGGGGTGCGATCCTTGGCCAGGCGACATTGAAGCCCGATGGTCGCCTGGCGGCGGCCGAAATATCCCTGCCAATACCTGCGATTGGCAAGCCTTACGGGCCGCTTGCGGTTTGGTTGGATGGGAAGTTGATCGAGTCCCTGGATCTTCCTAATGCAGATGATCAGCGAAAGGACGCACTCGGGGACATGGACGTCGTGGCGGATTCCTCGGTCTTCAGTAAGACGGATCTGCCAAGCATTGACTTTGCCAGTCCAGAAGCGGCTGAGGATTTGATCGGCGACTACACCATTCACGCGACCTATTACGATGCCAATTACAACGTCGTGGCCGGCGCCGATCATCCGGGGCGGTATGGCGCCGTGGCTGAGGTGACGCCGGAAAAGGGGAAGCCGTTTAAGCGATATCTGACGCTGTATCGCCAGACCAAGGACTTCAACTGGCGGGCGCTGCGGCTGACGACCGCGTTACAATTGCCGCCCGAATTTGGAGTGGACGCAGCCATTGCCGGAGAGCAGGTAACGGCAACGGAGGATTTTGTCGCACGGGAGACGAGCGACAGCCGGTGGCGCGACGATCATCTGGCCGTTTTTCTCGCCGGGCTGGCCGAGACGGCACCGGGCGCAGGGAATTTGCCACGTCGCCTTGGGCCTGCCGGGATGAACATCGCGTGGTGGTACGGACTGGAGAAACGGACCGGCGATCTGGTCCCGTACAAATATCTCGTTCATGTTCCCAATTTGAGCCAAAACAACCCGCAGGCGAAGTTTCCGCTGGTGCTCTTCCTACACGGCAGCGGCGAGCGGGGAGACAACCTCGATCGCGTATTGGCCCACGGTCTCCCGCAAATCTTGAAGAATCAGCCCGATTGGGCTTTCAAGGATCAATTCATCGTGGTCTCCCCCCAATGTCCGGCAGGTGACCGTTGGAATCCACTGCTTTTGCGCGATCTGCTGGACGAGGTGTCGGCCAAGTATCCCGTCGATCTCGACCGCGTCTACCTGACCGGACTTAGCATAGGCGGGTCTGAAAGCTGGGAAATGGCCGAGTGGTTCCCCGAGCGCTTCGCGGCAGTCGTGCCGATCTGCGGTGTCGGCGACCCGACCGATGTGTCGCGCCTTAAGGATATCCCTACCTGGGTATTCCACGGTGGGCGCGATCCGTCAGTGCCAATCGAGAACGCCTACGAGATGGTACAGGCCCTGCGGGACATCCACGCGCGGGTGAGGTTCACCGTGTATCCGGACTATGGCCACAACTCCTGGGAACCAGCGTACGACGATCCCAAGCTCTATGAGTGGCTGCTAATGCAACGGCGCGGCCAGCCGGCGCAGAGTGAGTCCACGACGCCGGATACCCGGCCGGCGGAAGAATGAGATCTGGGCGGAAGGTGAAAACGTGGCCGCCGCGCAGGTCAAGAGGTCGGGCTGAGGGCGCGAAACCTTTTGACGGGCCGGGTTCGGGGCGTCATGCTAAGAAGAATCGCTGGCGACGGTCGTCGGCAAAAGTCCAACTGGGAAATCCCGGCTGATGCCAATTCATTGGGCAGGGGGACGAAAAAGTATGGACTACCGAGCCATTTCGCGTCGTCGTTTCATCGAGGGGTCAATCACGGCTGGTCTAGCCTTCGGTCTGGGGTCGGGGCCGGGCGCGTTACGAGGAGTCGCATCGGCAATGACACCCGGCACCGATGGATTGACGTTAAAGGTTACTGGCGACGCCAAACAGGGCTACAGCGTCGATCTTCTTTTCAATGGCCAGCCCTTTGCTCGGCACAATCGGGGCGGTGAATTTTCGGCATCCTTCAAGAACGAAGAACGCAGCGTGGAAGATCGTGTGAATGACTGGAAGGCGACGTCGTGGGCGGGCAATTCCACACACCTGATGCTCGAGGGTGCGTGCAGGCTCAAGAATCTAAACACAACCGTGTTCGCCCACGTGGACTATGAACTGGTGACTCCTCACGTTGTGCGAAAGAAGATCCGGTTATACCAAGCCGACATGTTCATGCTGTTCTACCAGTTGAGCAATCGTTTGGAGCCTGAGGAGAGTCCCGCGAAGTTTTGGAGTTTCGATCAGTTGGACTGGAAAGGCGGAGCGTTGCGCGAATATTTTCCAGCCGCCGGGTTCCGCACGAAGGATGGTTTGTGCGTCGGCCTCCTGACTGACTCCGGCTATCGTAACCAGTGGACGCGGATCATCCGCCGGGACGGCAGACCCGTGAAGCCCGCGCCGCGCCGAATTCCGGATGCCAATCTGTATTCCGGTTCGCGTGCGGAGGAACACAGCAAGGGGGATTTTTTCGTTCAGCAGACGTTTGGCGAAGTCATGGAGCAGGTGGACCCAGAGCCGAATGCTCAAACCATTGCCCTGCCGGAGGTTTCGTCGTGGACGAAACAAGGCGAGGTGACTCTGGACGAGCGCGATGGTGTGGCCACGCTGTCCACACAGAGTTTCGAGGACGGGGTGATTATTCCATTTGCGGCGGGAGGCAACGAGGTTTACTCGCTGCGTCTGGAGTACCGTTCGGCTGTTCCGGTGGCCATTAAGATTTGGAACGTGGATGAGCGACTGCGCAAGCTGGGCGACATTACTCTGTACAACGATGGCGTGCCTGAATCGCTCGGAGCATGGTCCGATTTCCGAACGACGGTGTTTGTGCCGGGATTGCAAGGACAAGGCTGCGCCGTCTTCATTTCCGTTGCGGAAACAGAACAAGCTAGGAAAGCGGAGGCGGCGACAGGTTTCGCGAAAGTCGAGGTGCGCGGCCTGCAAGTTCGCCGCATCGCCACTCGCAGCGAACCGTACCATCGGCTGGAGATGGGGCATCCCGCGGAGAAAACGGTTTTCGTATTCGCCGATGAAAAGGTGCCGGACACGATTCGAGGTCACCGGCTCGCCAGCCAACTCTATCTGGCCGACGGACTCGGTTTCCAGGGTGGAGAGACCGAAAAGGCCATTTACGCCGACCTCATGATGCTTTGTTGGATCGCGGGACCGGAGAGCTTTCGGCCGATTTGCGCACCGAGCATTTGGTATTCCGCCGCCGGTGAGATGTATCTTCGCGACAGTTTCTTCGCGCTCAATGGCATTCACAATCGCGAATTGAACGAGAGCGTTTTCGATGCGTGGGCTGAAAATCAGGGAACTGATGGGGCAATCAACACGTTGGTGGAGCCGAATCTCGCCAATGTGGAGCGCAAGTCGAACGATTCCACGCCCCTTTGGCTGATGTGGGCATTTCTGAATCGTCGCCGGTTCGGCACTAAGTTGCCCATGGAAAAGGTGCGGAAAGCCGCGGAATATTGTCTTCGAACGTACGATCCCCGTCGCGAGGGACTTTGCTCGGCGCAGTTCGTCATGGGCCAGCTCGACGTCATCGAATATCCCCAGGGCACGTCCACCATCTGTGAAAACCAGGGAATGTGGGCCGTCACGTCGCGCGTGATCAACGAACTGGAGATTCCCGGGGTGAGTGAAACGATTTCCGAGGAATATCTTGGCAAGGCGGAAGAACTCTATCGCGGCTATTACGATCCCGCGAGAAAGTTCATGCGCCCGGCGCGGGACATCGCGGATGCCATCGGGTTTGCAGAAATCTTCCCGGAATATCTTTCTCTTTGGCTATTTAGTCGAAAAATCCTCACGGACGAGATCGTCGTGAACCATCTCGATCGCATACCAGCGATGATGTCGCGAAAAGATTGCCCGCACCCTGAAGCGGGTGGTGCGGTGCGGCCGATCTTCATCGGACTTCCCGAAGGAGGCAAGGGGTGGAGCTACTTCAATGAGAGCTGGCACCCGATGGTCAGTGATTCCTTCGCGGCTAGCTACGCAAATCACGGCATGGACGGAATCTATTACAACGGCGGCAGTTGGATGCGGATTGAAGTCTGCGGATACGTTACCGGAAAGCTTCACGGATGGAGGGACTCCAGGAAGGCCATCGCAAACCGGCTATGGGCGGAACTTAATATTACCCCTGACTTTCCGACCAGCCAGGAATACCTCGCCACCGACGCGGCGCATCCGTTCTTTGGCTACCATCGGGTCTTTGCATGGAATTCGTTTATCCTTCAAGCGCTCGAGCAGGCGGCCTTGCGGAACCCGGAAATGGATCCAGACTATTTCACAAAATGATTTCCCGAGGGGATCGATGGATGGTGAGCGGTGCGACACCACATCTTTTTTCGACGATATGCGATCACCCCTTAATACTCAAGCTGGGGACGGCTGTGAATTAATTAACTAACTTTGACAAATAACCGAGGCATCGAACATGACAGTTTCACAATCGGAATTAACAATTGGCATTGTTGGTGCAGGAGCCTTTGCAGCTTTTGCATCAAAAGCATTTCTTCAGGTGCCGGGAATAAAAGTAGTTGCAGTTACCGATATCAATTCAATATCAGCTCAGCATTTGGCTGGTGAATTGTCAGCGAAAGCGTATCCAGATTATGAATCCTTGTTACGTGACGGCAGCATCAGCCTGGTTTACATTTCCACACCACCCAGTTCACATTATTCTCAATCCAAGGCAGCCTTATTTGCCGGCAAACATGTAATTTGTGAAAAACCGGCAGCGCTAAGAACAGCAGAAGCGGAAGAGCTTGCGTCTCTAGCTAGATCGAAACAAGTACTGTATGTCGTTAATCTGATGCAGCGTTACAATCCATTGTTTTCAATCGTCAGGGAAATTGTGAAAGAACATGTGCTGGGGGAATTTCTTCACGGCTTTTTTGAAAATTATGCCAGTGATGAAAATCTGACACAAGATCATTGGTTTTGGGATGAAGAAAAAAGCGGCGGAATCTTCATCGAACATGCCGTGCATTTTTTCGATTTGTTTGCCGGCTGGCTGGGGAAAGGTGAAATCATTCACGCAGCACAGTGGCACCGGCCCGGAATCGAAAGGCGAATAAATGATCGCGTTCAGTCAACCGTCAACTACCCGCTAGGACCGGTGACTTTTTATCATGGTTTTGATCAGCCCAAGATTTTGGACCGTCAGGAAATGAGGCTTCAATTCGAAAGAGGAGACGTCTCACTCTTTGAATGGGTTCCGGTAAAATTGCGATTGCACGGTTTGCTTCAAAAGGAACAACTTGAACTACTCAAAAGGATGATGCCGGATTGTTTGGTCATTCAAAACGGAACATTACAGGACGAGAACCACAAAGTCAGAGGACGTTTTCATGATTGGATGTTTTATCGGCACGTAACTGTGGAGTATGGAAATAACGCCGACAAACAAAACCGATACCAGCAATTATTGATCTCAATGATTAAAGATCAATGGAATTGGATTCTGGATAATTCAGTTGTTAGAGTGATTGATGACAGTAACGCTATTGAATCTTTGCGCATGGCGGAAACGGCAACAAATACCGCTATGCAGTTCTGATCAATTTGCACAAAGCAAAAGATTCGGCTTAATGGCGCGAAAACGGGGGCATTGCTGTTATCGAGGGAAATGATCCGTTCTTTCATTTCCAGCAGCCATTTGCGCTTAAGCGGCTCGCCCACCCCGCCCGCCCGAGCCGACTATTCACTTATCAAAGAGCAATTCTACTCGCCCTCAACGGGCAGGCTACCGCGTCACCATCAACGACAACTAATCCGGCGAAGAAATGCTTCGTAAGCCACGCGGCATTTGTTTGCCGCTACGCCGCCGAATTCTGGCGCGACATTTCCGTTTCACGCACTGATGGCCGGCTCGGGCGCGCTAGCCAATAGGTCAGGCTCAGCCTTTTATCCCGGTGACGCTGACGCCTTCAATAAAATATCGTTGGAACAAAAAGAATATGAGAATGACCGGCATCGTCATGAGCATGTTGCCGGCCATAATGAGCGTGGAATCACCGCCCTGGTCCAAGTTCATGCTGAACAGACCGAGGCTGAGCGGGAAGCGTGATTGATCGCGCAGCATCACCAGCGGGCCCATGAAATCGTTCCAGGCGCCCATGAAGACCATGATGGCAATGGCAGCAAGCGTGGGTTTCACCAGCGGCAGGATGATGTACCACCAGGCCTGAATCGCGTTCAGTCCGTCGATCCTGGCTGCTTCCTCCAATTCCCTGGGGATCGTTTTCATGTTCTGGGTCATCAAGAAAATGAAAAAGGCGCTGCCGAACCAGGCGGGAACCCACAGGGGATTGAGCGTGTTGTACCAGCCGAGCGATCGCCAGATGACGAACGATGGGATCATGGTGACCTGACCGGGGATCATCATGGTGCCGAGAAGAATACCGAAGGCAATCGCCCGACCGGGCCATTGCAGGCGGGCAAAGGCGTAGGCGACAAAAGATGAGCTGAATAATGCCCCGGCCAGCTGAAGGGCCACCAGCAGCACGCTGTTTCCAAGATAGGTCCAGAAGGGGATCGATCGAAACGCCCGGCCATAGTTTCGCTCTACCTTTCCCCATATCGCTCCGAGCGTGGAGCTGGGGCGGATGAACAATCGCAATGTCACGGCCGTGGGTGAGGACGCGGAGGAACTTCCCGAAACGGACTGAAGAGGTATCCAGGTTTTGGGGCGATACGTGGAGTCATCGAATCCCGGCAATTGAAAAATCAGACTGCTGACACGGTACTGGGCGATGTAGGTGGTCCATGTGGATCGCCAGTGAGTGACGCCGCAGTCGAGCGCTGCGTCGAGGTGATGCCAGCTGTCATCCCCTTTCATCGCGACAATCACCTGGTGGAGCTGATCCGGTGCAACCTGCACATCGAAATCGGCGCGAAGCACCACAGGCGGATCATCGGACGAGTTGAAGTGATATCGCAGATACGATGCATCATCACCCGCGGGCAAAAGCTGACCCGGGCCGGATTCGACTTTCCAGTCTCGAGCGATCTGCGAGCCGGAACTGATATTGAAAATGCGACCATCCAGCGATTGCGCTTGGAGAGCGCCAAATTCCAATCGTCCCAGTTGATTGTCCAGCGCATCGTGCAACACCTCGGGCGTGAGCAGTCGGGTGTAAGCGGACATGAGCGCGACGCGATCTCCGGTCCAGGATTTTTCGGGCAGTTTTTCGACGAGCTTCGCGGTCAACTGGGTGGCGGCGTCATCGCGAAGGATTTGAGCGCCGGCGGGTTCGCCTCCGGGAGGGATCGGGCAGGCATCGAGCGATGCACGGGCCTGTCGAATCAAGAGCGGAAGCAATTCCTTCCAATCCGCGGGGGCCACGCCCTCCGGCCGCTGGGGTTGATTGGGCTTGCGAACGATCGGCGAGTCGGCGCGAAAGGTCGGGATTTCGGGAAAGATCCGGGTGCTCACCGCTTCGTCATCAGTCTTGATGCTCATGCCAACCATCCAGACCAATGGAAGCATGAAGATGCCCACACCGCAAAGCAGCAACAGATACACCCACCCGCGGCGGGCGAACCATCGGCCCACGCGGTCAAGTGCGCTCATAATACACCCACTTCTTGCTGAACTGGAGCTGCAGCAGTGTGAGCAGCAGGACAATCAAAAACAGGATCCACGCCATCGCGCTGGCGTAACCCATGCTGAAATACTGGAAGGCTTTTTGAAACAGGTAGTAAGCATAGAACAGTGCTGCATCAGCATTACCGCCATTGGGAAACATGATGTACGCTTCGGTGAAAACCTGCATGGTGCCGATGACGCCCACGATGGCATTGAAGAGGATGAACGGGCTGAGCATCGGCAATGTGACATGCGTAAACTGCTTCCATTTGCCGGCTCCATCGACGGTGGCGGCTTCGTAGAGTTGAGCGGGAATCGACTGCAAACCGGCCAGCCAGATGATCATCCCCCCGCCGGCGGTCCAGAGCCCCATGAGGATAATTGCCGGCTTGCACCAGGCCGGGTCATCCAACCACTGCGGGGCCGTAAAGTGGAAAGGGGACCCGGCAAAGTGGTGAACGTGATTGGCGATCGACTCGACGCCGCGGAACGGAAGGGTGGAGAACGCCCATCGGAGCGAGACATTGATCAGTCCAAAGGAATCATTCAGCAGCATTTGCCACAGGAGCGTTGCGGCGACCAAGGGAACGATCGTGGGCATGTAGAAGGCGGTGCGATATGACCCGATGCCGCGGATCCGGCGGTTGAGGAGCAGCGCGATGGCGAGGCTGATCGCCATGCCCAGGGGGACCCGCAGCAGCATGAACGCTGTATTTCCCAGGCTCTTGAAAAACAGGTTGTCCTGAAAAAGATCGCGGAAGTTATCCAGCCCGACATATCGTGCCGGGCTGAGCACGTCGTAGCGGGTGAAGCTCAGAACAACGCTGAAGAGGATCGGCCCGCCGGTCAGGCAGATTATGCCGATCAACCAGGGGGACAGGAACAACAGGGCGGCTCCCGTGTCACCCTTGCGGTACACGCGAGCCCGGCGGCTCTTGCGGAGCGCAACGTAAATCGCGATAAATGGAGTTGCCGCCAATGCGGCGTAACCGGCGAAATATCCGCGCCATTGAACCTGGGTCGGGGGGAGCGGGTGGAGGATCGCGTCCAGTTGGCGTTGGACCACGATTTGGGTATCGCGCAGGCAGGCGAGCACTTCACCGTCCTTGTCCCCGGAATACTCAGCCGCGAACTTGTGATCGAACGATTCTCTGAAGGCGCGGATTTGTTGGTTGAAAAGCAACTGCCCAACCGGGGACGGCGGGCGGATGAGCGTCCCGGGAAGCAGTTCGGCGAGCACCGCGCAGGCCCGCCTGAACGGCGCGGGAATGTGCGGATTCTGCGACAGGGTCTCCCGCACTCGGTCCAGATACAGCGTTCGGTTCCCCTGGGGGCGCGGTAGATAGAACAGGCCCTGGCTTTCATCCGATTGTCGCTTTGCCTCCTCCAGGAACCGATACGTTCGCCGGCTGCTGAGAAATTGCATCAGCTTGAAGGCGCCCTGTTTGTTCCTGGCGGTGGAGGGAACCACCAGGGAGTATCCACCGGCCCAGGTGACGGGTTTGGCGCCCTGGGCCAGACGATCATCCGGCATCGGAGCGGGGCTGATGATGAAGTCCATGTCGGGCTTGTATTGGCGGATGATTTCGTCCATGTATCCATCGCCATCGATCTTCATTGAGACCTGGCCCTTGAGAAACGGGTCCAGCACATTGGACTGAAAATCCGCCTGAAATTCCCCGACAGCCTGGTAACCGCCAAGATCGTCGTAGATATCGGTGACAAACCGCAGAGCGCGAACCACCGGCGGTGAATCGAAAGTGACGCGGGTGCCGTCCTCGCTGAGCAAATTTCCTCCTGCCTGGAAGGCATACAAGACAAGATGGGAATTGCCGTAGTCCGGTGAGAATCCCATCCGGGCCATGCTGTGATCCGGATTGCGGCGCGTAAGCAGACCGGCATCGGCGCGCAATTCGCTCCAGGTTTGCGGCGGGCGCGGATTGCCCGCCTGATCCACCAGCCCCGCCTGTCGAAGGTGATCGGCGTTGCTGTACAAAACGCGGATGTCCAGCGAAGTCGGCAGACCGAACAATCCAACTGGGCCGTTTGTGCCCGGCGGCCGATACCGCGCTTCGTTCAGCGTGAATGAATAGTAGTCGGCAAGATCAATTCGGTCGGGATCGTCGGCCTTTTGCGCTTGCAGGTAGGGATTCAGATCGGTCAGCGCCCCGCGGCTGGCCCATTCTCCTATGGCAAAACGATCGAACCAGACCAGATCGGGCGGGACATTCCCCGCGATCGCGCAGAGCAATCGCTGGGCGTCGCTCGTCAGATCTCGCGAGGCCGATGTGTCGGCGATAACTTTGTATTGCGGGTTCTGTAGCTCAAAGTCGTGCAGAGCGCCGTAGACTCCCTCACCCAGCCGCCCGGCGTTCCAGAAAACGATCGGTATTCGATTGTCCCCCGTGGTGTTTTGGGTGCTTCGCCACGTCCAAATGCCAACCACCAGCACCAGCAGGCCGAAGAGCGTGATGGCAACCCACAGCGGGATCTGACCCCGATGGCGATTAATGGCTACAGCCATAGGTTGTAATCACTTCCATCAGCCGGGATTTCCTGTTTGAACCTCGGCGGACGTGCGTCGTCGCCGAGCGAAGAAGCCCACGCCGGCGAGCATTGAGAGACCGAGGAAAGTGGGTTCCGGAACATTGGCGAATGTCGGCAAGGGCAACCCGTTTGCGGTGGCGAAGGCGTCCAAGGCCACGATGTCGCCGCCCGACACGTCAGCGCCGCTGACACCCTGGTTGAAATTTGCCGCCAACTCGTTGAAGTCGGTCGCGTTCACCAGGCCGTCGTAGTTGAAATCGCCCTGGTCCCAGCCGGTGATGCTCTGGTTGAAGTTCGCCGCCAGGATGTTGAAGTCCGAGCCGTTGACCAGGCCGTCCAAGTTGGCATCGCCCAACAACGTATACTTGATTTCAATCTGGCCCGAGGTCAGGCCGACGACGACGTTGTCTATGCTGTCGGCATAGCCGACACCATACAGCAGACCATTGGTCTTCGTTTGCGCCGTCGTGGAAATGATCCCCGGGCCGTTCCACCCGCCGCCGTTGTAGCCGGATTTGATGTACGCGGCGATGGATGTGATGGGATCGGGACCACTGCCGTAGTTGATGACGAGATGATTGTTGGTGATGTCCAGAGTGGAGCCGTTGGAGAGGTTCAGGGCGTTTTGGCTGCTGGCCCCACTGCCGCTGGCCAGCTTCAGCACCGCCGTGGATGCGACGCCGATGTTCAATGTTCCGGAGCCGCTGATGTTGCCCGCGACGCTGTTGCCATTGATGGTCAGGCTCCCGTTATTGACGATCGTGCTGCCGGATGGCAAAGCGCCGGCAGCGGCAATGACCAATGCCGCTCCGCTTGTAACGTTCGTGGTCCCGTTGTAACTATCCGCTCCGCTGAGGTTCACCGTGCCCGCCCCGCTGGCGGTGATCCCGCCAATGCCAGTGATCATGCCTGTAAAGTTAACAACACCGCCGGCGGCCGAAGTTAAAAAGACACTTTTGGCCAGCGAGATCGCGGAGTTGAACGTCGAAGGGTTTGCGCTGGCGCCGCCGAGGTAGATCGGGCCACCGCAATTGTTGACGCTGAGGTTATGGTTGATGGTGACGGCCGCATCCGTCAAGAATGAGAGTTGCGCTGTTGCTGGCGTACTGGCCGTGCCGATCTGTACGGCCTGCGTATAGCTGCTGTTGCCGAGTACGTAAGTGTCCCGCGCATTGCCCACGATATCATTGCCCGTCAGCAGCAAGGTTCCATTTTGAACGGTTGTGACACCTTGATAATACTCGCTTTGAGCGGCGCCCACGCCGCCGAGGGAAATGGTCCCGCCGCCGACGATCGTAACGTCCGCGGTTGTGCTGCCGAGGATTCCGAGGGGGAGGTCGAAGAGCCCGCCGGGGGGAGCGGTCAGCTGGAGGTTTATGGAGCCGCTTTCCAATTGGATGTAGGTATTGATTGTCGCAACACCGGATGTGGACATTGTGCCAAGGGTTTTGGTTCCGTTCAGGGCGTAGGGCTGGAAGTAAAGTCGCCCGTAGTTCATGGTGACGCCGGAACCGAGCAAAACGGTTTGATTGTCGGTGCTGTTGCTGGAGGCGTCGGCGATATAGATGCCGCCCGCGCCGGACGTGCCGCCGATGGACCAACCCGAATTCATATTTGCTTCCAGCGTACCTGCCTGAAGGGTGATTGACCCCGATCCGCTGGGCTGACTGGTGATCTGTAGCGTGCCGCCACCGGTTTGCACCAGACCGGCATTTATCGCCAGAGGGCCGGCCAACGTGACGGTTCCGGTACCGCCCAGGTTGAGCGTGCTGCTGGCGTTTACGTTGACGCCTGCGGAAACGGTCAAGGCGGTGGTATTGCCGAGGCTCAACGTGCTGGCACCTGAGAAGGTAATAGCGCCGCTGCCCAGGTTTGAAGCGGTCGTGGCGTAGAGTGTTCCATTATTCAGCGTCAAACCGGATTGGGAATTGTTTCCGGCAAGGGCGAGGGTTCCGGCTCCAAGCTTAACGAGCGTTCCGCCCGTGAGATTTTGAGCGACGGTGAAAGTGTTGTTGGGATCTTCGATGTCAAAGCCACCGCCATTAGCGGTCATGGTTATGGGCCTGGAGGTGCTGTTAAAGGTTGTGCCGGTGATCTGGAGGGTGCCGCCGTCGAAATTGAGTCCGCCGCCGCCGGCGCCGAGGCTGGAATCGCTGGCAACAGAGATCTCGCCGCCTTGAAGCAGGGTTCCGCCGGAGTAGGTGTTAGGTCCGTCGAGCGTCCAGATTCCGGCGCCGATCTTGGTGACTTCGCCGGTGCCGCTGATTTGGCCGGCATATTCCGCGGGCTGATTGTCGTTGCCGACCGTAAGGGTTTGACTGGAAATGTTGACATTTCCGCTGCCGCTGAGACCCCCGAGCGATGCATTCAGGGAATTGATGTTCAAGCCATCATTGACGTCGACATCGACATTGGTGACATCCAGCGCATCAGCGTTTCCAAGCTGCACGACGCCTTGTTCGATGGTTGTGATGCCGGTGTAGGTATTGATGGCGCCCAGGACCACGGTGCCGGGTCCGTCCTTTATGAAAGCGAACGACCCCGCGATCGGCGTGTTGATGGTTTGGACACCGCTCGCGGCGGTGAAGGTTGAGTCTGAAGCGAGATTGAAACTGCCTCCCTGAAGGGTGACGTTGCCTGACTTGAAGTAGAGACCTCCGATGGTCTGGGAACCATTGATGGTGACGGTGTAGGTGCCGCCACCCTGAGTTCCGACCGCGAACATGGCAACTTTGCCACCGATCCAGGCATTGGTCGCACTGGTGCCGGCGGAACTTGGGTTCCAGTTGCTGGTGGTGGAATCCCATGTGCCGGTCAGGACGGAGCCACCGGTGGAGCCGTTGGGCTCCCAGTAGAGGCGGTTCAATTCGGGGCTGCGATAGTTGACGATCACGCCATTCACGGAGACGTTGGTGCCGTTGTCCACCAGCGAACCGCCTACCGGGGTGTAGACGAGAGATCGGGAGCTTAAGGCGGGAATGGAGATGGAAGTGAGACCGCTGACATCGGTGGCCAGGAATTCATCGGAGATTGCGTCATAGACGTTTACTGCGGTCGAGCCGACGTTGATCTGCACGGTTTTCATCGTGCTGTACGGATTGTAGAGGAGATAAGAGGGATCGGCGGCGGCGTGAAAGAAATCGGTCGCCAGCAGATTGAGCTGAAGGATCATGCTGACGTTTGTGGGAGAAACGATGCTGCCCAGCACGCCGACATCGCCCGAACCGTAGCCGAAATTGAGCCATGCCGAGTCATAGCCGGTGCCATCGCCACCGGCCTGCGGGCTGACGCCATTATAACTTTCCTTGAGGCCTTCGTAAGAATAATAGTTGCTGGGAGCGTCGTTCCAGGAAGCGTTGGTCTGGTTACTGGCGGGCAGTCCGCTCTTGAGGAATAACCGGGATGAGTTGGTTAGGTTGAGCATCCATTGCCCGATGGAATTGGCGAAGCGGTCGTCGTAGCGGACGAGGGGCACCAGGGCCATGGGGTAGATATAAGAGTTCATCGAGAACCCGTAACCGCCGTCGTCGGTGGTGCTTCCAATCAGGCCGCTGACTCCGTAGCCGCCCCATTCGGATGCGCTGATTGCACCCCAGTCTGACCGCACGACGCTGGTGGGTGAGAAGCACCAATTGACCATCTTGGCGACGTCATAATTGGTTCCTTGTTCTGCGTTGAGGCGGGCGGCGGTGAGAGCTCCGAAGGGAAGGATGGTTTCGTAAAGCGGATTTTCATTGGCCGGCGTGTTTTGCAGAGCGTTCATGCAGCGTTCGGCGTCGCTGAGATCGGTGGCGTTGCCGGTGTGGATATAGGCCACGTATTGTTCGTATGCAGCGCCCCCAGCGGCATCCGGCTCGTTGTAACCGGTGACCGGCTTTTGGGTGACGTAGTTGAAGCCCTGGTAATTGAAGTTCGGTGTGGCGGTGGTGCTGCCGCCGGCCAGGACATCAATCATGGTGTGCATCTGAGCCGCGCCCGTGGTCATGATCGTGTCCAGCCGCTGCCGGCCGGCGCTGCCGTTCGCGTATGAAGAGTAATACTGGCTGATCAATCCATCGAACATAATCTGGGGCAACTGGTCGTACCAAAATTGGCCCGTGCCCTGGGATCCGATGTTGTTCAGCACGAGATTGGCCCCGGTGCTGCTGTCATAGAACCGGCTGGCCATCTGAACGAAATCGTAGGTAATTCCGTTGCTCAGCGTTTGTGATTGCTTGTCGATCCCCACCAGGCTTGCACCAAGCACTGCGCCGATCTGGGTGATTGCCTCGCCATTGCCTTCGGTGCTCTGCGTTTGCCCGATATAGCTTGGCATTCCGAAGCCCTGGGAGATGCCATTTTCGGGATCGCTCTGGAACCAGAAAGTCGGATACTCATAGCTGGACTGCGCCGCCGGGTTGAAGACGGTGCTGTCAAAGCCCTGCGCGACCGCCGTCCAGTTCTCGTATTGGTAGTTGACGGGAATATAAGGCATGGCGGCGATCTGGCTCACCACCACCTGCTGACTGAAAACCTGCCTCGCGGCAGAGGCAACAACCGCCGAAAAAATGGCGGAAGCGGATAATCGACGCGACATATTACATTCTCCGCAGACCTTGGCCTCTTCGCTGGAGGCCGTCCTCGCCCGAGTCGCTGTCTGAGCCTATTGGGAGACGGCAACACCAACGCACGAATCGGCGCAACCGTAGTTAAGGAGCCATATCCCATGAAACCAAATCAGACCCTCGCAGAACGTGGTTCCAGCCTGGTATCGTCCGGCTGCTTCGTAGGGCATTTCCGGCCTCAAAAACCGTTATAATGCGCCACGATGCCCTTCTCGGTGAGAACCGGCAGAGGACCGCCTTCGACCAGCGCTCTGTCGAATTCTCCCGATCGCCGCGATAGCCCCACCAGCAGTTTCCCGGGTTCTGTTTCCACGGGGGAGCAGTCAATCAACTCCGAAGAGGTGGCGAGATAAACCTCTCTTTCGCCCCAATACATCCAATATCTGCCGTTGATCTTCGCGGCAGTCCTGATGACCAAATTACCTTGAACTACGCCGACGGCGTGCCAACATGCCGATGGCGCCCATGGCGAGCAATCCCAGCGACGCCGGCTCCGGCACACTGGATGTCGGTAAAGACAATCCATTGGCCGCGGCGAAAGCGTCCAAGGCCGCAACGTCGCCGGCCGAGGCCGCGCCGCTCACGCCTTGGTTGAAGTTCGCCGCCAACACGTTGAAGTCGGACGCGTTCACCAGGCCGTCGTAATTGAAGTCGCCCTGGTCCCAGCCGGTGATGCTCTGGTTGAAGTTGGCGGCCAGGATGTTGAAGTCCGAGCCGTTCACCAAACCGTCCA
>Ga0187867_10001699_pt1 | contig 18883 bp, 20 predicted proteins | sample June2016WEW_13_1_FD_132976 | JGI IMG/M metagenome (GOLD analysis project Ga0187867, IMG submission 132976) | Peatland microbial communities from SPRUCE experiment site at the Marcell Experimental Forest, Minnesota, USA - June2016WEW_13_10 | ecosystem: Environmental > Terrestrial > Soil >...
ACGGTGCCTGCGGCCGTAACGAGTACCGTCGCATTCCTCGTCAATCTCGAACCCCCGCGTACCGTGCCCGCGGACCCCCGCCAAGGAGGTGATGCGCGCGGCTGGGATTCGCTGCAAGAGGACCTAAAACGGCCCGCTGTAGCTTGGTTCCATAAGACATGTTCATATCCCCTTTATAGTAGATTGTAAGGCTGAATTCAGTCGAAAACTCTTGCAGAACGCTTCTACTCATAGAATGTTCTACAGCTTCGTTGCATCCTTCTTATTATTAGTGCTCTGCATACCGGCAATATCTTCAGCGATGGCGTACATACCCGGAAAGGCACCCGCCGGTGGAGCTTCTGCGAGCGGGGTCATAATACCCCTGTATTCCTACCCGGGCAGCAGCTGGAACGCGATCATTCAGCAGAAGGTCGCCTATCCGTCCGTACCCATCACCGTGATAGTGAATCCATCCAGCGGTCCAGGCGCCTCGAAGGACCCTAACTATGTAACATGGATCAACGACCTGAGATCGGCAGGCGTCAACGTCTTTGGCTACGTCTACACCAGCTATGGAGCGAGGAGTGCGAGCTCCGTCGCGGCCGACATCAACACCTACAAGGCTTGGTATGGAGTGAACGGCATATTCCTTGACGAGATGTCCAACGTCGCAGGACACGAGTCGTACTACTCCGCACTGACCAGCTACGCGCACTCCCTCGGCCTCAACACAGTGGTCGGGAACCCCGGCGCCGCGGTCCCCAACTCCTACATCGGGGCGGTCGACGTCATAGTCATCTACGAGAACGCGGGAATCCCGAGCGCTTCGGCACTCGGGACCTCCACGATGGGGCTGAGCAAGAGCGGCTTCGCCACGATGTCCTACGGCGTGTCGTCACTGACCTCTTCCTCCGTGAGCGCAGTGGCCTCCTATGCCGGTTACGTGTTCATAACTGACGAAGGCATGCCCAATCCTTACTCCAGCCTGCCCTCGTACTTCGCCTCGCTGGTCTCCGACCTCAAGGCGACTCCGTCTACGCCACTGTCTACGGCGTCTTCGCTTCTCATCCAGTCGACTGACATGAGCGGGAACGCCGTCACCGGCCTCTGGACCACGGTCTCCTACAACGGTAACGTGGTTGCGTCGGGCTTCACGCCTTTGACTTTCGACGGCACGACGGGCGCCGAGTATACCGTGTCAGTCTCGAATTACGGCGAGTACTTCTTCAGCCACTGGGAGAACGGGAACGCTAGCCCCTCCAGGACCATAACCCTGACACAGTCGCAGACGCTCACCGCTTCATACTCGACCTCCGCATCCATCAATGTCCAGTCAGTCACTCAGTCCGGAGCCGCCTTCTCTGGATTGTGGACCACAATCGCGTATAACAACAACATCGTGGCTTCCGGGTTCACCTCCCTGAGCTACACGGGCGTGCCTGGTGACTCGTACACCGTCTGCGTGGGCAACTACGGGAGCTTCACGTTCATTCACTGGGACGATCAGAGCACGGACTCCTGCAGGTCGGTCACCCTCCTACAGAACGTCTTGTTGACCGCCACCTACACCTCCTGATTGCGTATCGCCAGCTCGATACCTGGCGGGAAACCCTCTCGGCCAGCGTCCTAATCATAGAACAATGTTCCAGTTGATATATATAGTCGAGATAACACTAAGTCAAGTAGTGAAGAGTTGGAATGAAATATCGCAGCAGATCTGAGATAATCGCGATGATTTTGCAGGCTGCGAACAAGGGAGCAACGAAGACGAGAATCATGTACGGTGCTTACTTGTCCTATGCGCAGGTCCAAGAGTATCTGCAGTTCCTCCAGCAGAAGGAGCTGCTGACCTATGAGCAAGGGACGCACCTGTACAAGCTCAGCGAGAAGGGTCTTCACTATCTCCACGCGTTCGACCAGATCAACGACATAATCTCGGTAAGCGGCAAGACGACGGTGCCGACCACCGCGGTCGACGAGACGGTCACAATCTAGTCGTCCCGACGACGGGTCCAGGCCGGTCGAAGACACAGGAAGGAATGCGAACGTGCGACGCTCCGTCGCCCAGCGAAGTCAACACCGAGATCATCACCCCTAGTTGTTTTTTCAGTGAGGTTTAGGCTGCCTTCCAGGTGCTTCGCCTCCGTGAGAGATTCTCTCGGAATCATCGGTCAGACATTCTTCTATCGGTCGGCCACTATGGATTCGTTACTAACCATCTTGCCGACAGCTTAAAGGCTACAGAACTTAGTTATAGAACGTGTTAGTATCAAGTCCGCTCGAACTGACGCGGCAGTGCGCACAGTGCGGCGGCGGATTCGTCTACGATTCAGAGAGTGGCGAGCAGTTTTGCCGCAAGTGCGGCGTAGTCAGCTCGACCGTCTATCAGGATTCTCCTACTCCGTCCGGACTGCCTCACTCGCGCAGCAAGCCCGAGTCGAACCTGATGTATGACATCCATCTCCCAACGCTGATCGGGAGCGACAACGTCGACGCCAACGGGAAGACGATTCGGCATAGCCACGAGTTCGACCAACTGAGGAGGCTGAACCGCATATCGATATCAAGAGACTCCGAGACAAACAATGGGATGAAGGCTATCGCGGAGATCAACCGCATCACAGAGGCTATGTCTCTGCCTGTCTCGGTCAGTAACGAGGCGCAGGAGGTCTATCGCAGAGGCCTCAAGGAAGGCGTCATAAAGGGCAAATCAATAGTCAACATGGCCGCCGCGACGGTCCTGATTGCCGCCGCAACCGTGGGCGTCTCGTGTTCGTTGGACGAGATGGAGCGCACGGTGACGTCGGTGAGAGGAAGGATGGCTCGGAAGTACTATCGCCTTCTCATAAGGACGATGAACCTTGAACCGGCCCACGCCAACCCATCGTTGCATGTCTCGAGAATAGCCGGACGGGCGGGACTCAGCGTCACGGTCCAGAGACGCGCGCTGGAGATACTGGAGATCGTCCGCGAGAGCCAGACGCTGGTGGACAAGAGGTCGCTGTCTGTGGCAGGGGCCGCACTGTACTTGGCCTCGATCGAGACGGGCGAGCGGATAAACCAGCTCCGCCTGGCATACGCCGTCGGAACCACCCCCATCACGATAAGGAAGCGGAGCTCCGACATAGCCGCAGTATTGGCCTTGGCGAAGAGCGCAAAGGCTTTGCTGGACGAACTGAGACTGGACGAAACAAAGTCTGGATCGGAAGAGAAGATTCCAGCGCAACCGAGCGCCGTGACCGTCGATGTGTTGGCGATAGTCTAGTCCACTACCGCCAACCCGTTTGACTGCCCCATTTCCATCACACGAGATTGGGCTCCAGTCGCTTGGAGAGCGACGAACCAGAGGATTGTTCCATTCCGTCTATTAATCTCCAAACGTTGCCTTCTACATGAACAAGCAGGAGATTAAGGGCAAGAACGAACAGCTCGAGGGGAAGCTTCGCGGAGAAGTGGGTAAGGTTGCGGGTAACAGGACGGAGCAGGTCAAGGGAAAGGCAGAGGAACTCAAGGGGTCGGTTAGGGAGACCATCGGAAGAACCGCCAGAAAGATAGACGAAAAGTGACAGCCATGGAGATAGATTCACCTGAGGAGCAGACCATCTTTGACTGATTCTTCTCAGTCTAGTTGGCTCGAGGAAGAGATCCGAGGCGCCTACAATCCGGAGCAGCCGGATGGTAGCGATGGCAGGGAAGGGCCGAAATCTCACGCGGCTGCCGTGTTCTGTCAGTTCTGTAACACCCGCATTGACGAGAAAGGCTGGTGCGGCTGCGATACGATTGGCGGAGACTAGCTCCGACTGGCCAAGGTCGCCGTTCTCTCCGACACCGAACCGCTACGAATGGCAGGCATCCTGGCCCGCGAGGTGACTTGTGGACCTGAGGTTCCGAAGCTGAGAGGAGGTTCCCTAGGAGGTCGATGCACGCCAGTCCACCGGTCAAGGGATTGGCCCTGAGGAGGCGTGCTTCAGTGCACTCAACCCCTATCGCTATCTGCCAAGAACCGTATCACACTTCGATAGTAATGCAAACCTCCCTAGACGATTTGAAGAGGATACTTGGACCGAACGAGCATGTGGCTCTCTACTTGCCACAGAAGATCTACCATCCCAGGATTAACGTAGACTCTGTGGTGCTGACAAATGAGCGCATCATCCTTAGACATACGCACGCGCTGGGGTTGAAGAAGGATTACACCGACTTCAACTACGGGGATATCTCCAACGTGGTGCTGGAGAAGGGGATTACGCGCTCGACCATCAAGAGCACGCTCCGGCTCGGAGGTGAGCCTCTCGCTTTGGGCGACCTCCCCAACGCGGACGCGGAGAAGGCCTACGGGATAATCAGGGGAAACATAGCCAGCTCCCAGGGGGCTCGTCTGAATCGTGCACCCGCGGTCGCTCCCAGAGTCGCTTCCACCTCCACCACCACAACGACTACTACCACCTCCTAACCAACCGAACGTCCTGCTAGTTCCTCTGGCCGATGCAGTGAAGCTCGTCTCAGCGGTCGTCAGCGAGCGCTCCTCTGCGGGGGATCTGAGGAGCCTCCGAAGCAGAGTTCCATATTGCAAAGTTGTCTAGTACGGCAAATCATCGGGGCCGCACTCAACGAAAGAAATCTTCTGAGATAAGGCCGCCAGTGCGAGTATCGCTCCTCAAACCCCTGCTCTGGCCCAGATCATCCGGGCTGCTAACTGTTCTCTTGATCGAGCATTCGTCCCGATTCTCACGCCGCAGCGAAATACTGATGTGGGACCGCCGTCGTTTCTAGGAGTTAACGAGGAGGGATTTGTACAAAGGTATCTTCCTCGGACGAACAAGGTTATGCTAGGCGAGGCCTAACCTAGGCTCTAACCGTCCATCGCGTTCCCTGCTCGGAGCAGGGCCACCGCGAAGGTTGTCCTACCTACCGAACCACCAAGCGAGAACAACGAGCACAAGTATCACGATGACGACTGTGCCGAGCACTCCGTACCCAGCCCTCTTCTTTCCAATTCTGAATGTCATACCATACAATGCTCTTAATCAATGATATGGATTCGGGTAGCTTCAATCATAACTTTGTTACTTGGCCGAGGTGGGCAATCATGAGACGATCGATGGATCCGCATATGGGGCTCTCACCTCAGCGGAATCCATCGAACATCCAAAGCTGTGATCAAACTTGGTTCTTCCACAACGGAAGCAGGCCTCAGCTCTTGGGCGCTGGAAATCCATGAGATACGATATGAAACAGTGTTGAGACGCGTGTCGGCGAAAAGGTGAAGTCGCGCCTCTACGGCGCGGCGAATTGACGGGGATGACCCGCTCGTCCTCAATGAATCATCCGTGCGACAGTCGGTTCTACCTAACGGATGAACCAGCCGAGTAGCACGAGTACGACGATCACGATGACAATCGTGGCGAGCAGTCCCTCTCCGGCCCTCTTCTTTCCAATTCTGATTGACATGCCTCTATAGTCTCTTGACCGGGTAAGTGCATTCAGGTAGCATCAAGCATAACATAGCTACGGAGCCGGCGGTCATCGCCGTCTCGAGCCGGCCCGACCTCGCCGAGAGGGTCAGTCTGACCCTGATCGTTCTCGAGACTTCGGTCCAACAGCCGACGGCCAAGACCTCTGACCAGGTCGACAACCCTCCCTTCTTCGGACGAAAGAGCTTCGCGAAGAAACTTCTATACGATACCCGCATTTCATTATTAACACCAAACCGCTTTCTTTGTTCATGAGCGAGAATGAGATAAAGGGAAAGGGCAGACAGATCAAGGGAATCGTCCGTGAGGAAGTCGGCAAGCTCCGGAACAACAAGACCGAGCAGGTCAAGGGAAAGGTTGAGCAGGCCCAAGGAAAGGCCAGAGAGAACCTAGGAAAGGCACAGAGAAGGGCGAACAAGAACTAGGCCTCGGCCCCGACTTTCGACAAGTCAGCGAAAAGCGAAAGTAGAAATGAGGGAGGTTTGCAGATGATTTTTCATCTAGCATGACGCTGCTATCTCCCGAACCTTTTCAGCGCGAGTATTTTGACTGGTCCGAGGAAGAGTTTGCGCAAAAGTTCGTCAATAAGATCTCAGGAGGGAGGCTCAAACAGAGCGACACCTATGTCGACCTGAAGATACAGAGGACTTCAACGGTGAAGAAGGTAAAGACTGCATACCAGGACCTGACCAACCTCCCGAATCTCGTCAAGATGCTCCCCGCCCTTGCCAAGGACCCGACGCCTGCAGACTACCTTAGGTCCCTGAACAACTTCCTGAGGGACAACAGGGCCGGCGACCTCATGCACTGGTACGGGAAGATGAGGGAAGGGACGAAGACACCACTCTTCGGCTCAGCTGACATAGTCAACGTCTGCAATCTCAGGTGCGTCCACTGTTACTGGTGGACCAACAGGGAGGCGACGGCCGGGGAGCTGACCCCGGAGGAGTGGAGGACGGTCATCCAGAACTCCTACAAGAAGATGAAGATAGCCAACGTGACGGTCGTCGGCGGCGAGCCCATGCTGAGAAAGGACGTCATCAAGGTCTTCTCGGAGGAGCTGAAGAACCGGATAAGCGTGGTCACGAACGGGATGTTCCCGATGATGGACATCAACGGATTCTACTTCGTGTCCATCGACGGAACCGAAGAGACCCACAATCGCATCCGCGGCCCGAACACCTATGCGAGGATTAAGAAGAACGTGCAGGACTTCGTCGGTTCGGGCGGTAGCGTCGCCATCAACATGACCCTGAACACGCTGAACTACAAGACGATAGTCGACGTTCTCCACGAATGGGACGACATCGCGGGGAGGATCAGCATCCAGTTCCACACGCCCTTCATCGACAACGACCCGCTCTGGCTGCCCTTCGGCGATGAGAGAAACAAGACCATCGACAGCATCCTGGAGTTCAGCCGCACCGAGAACAAGCACTTTGTGATAAACTCCAAGGAACAGTTCGAGCTTATGCGCGGCAACTGGGGGTACAAGTGCCCCAACTGGATGATCCTGCCGCTGGACTACAAGGGCAACATCAAGACGCCGTGCTGCATGGGTAGCGCGAGCGAGAACGCGTTGCAACCCCACTGCGACAAGTGTGGGCTTGCCCCCTACTCCGGCCTGCTCGCCAGCATGTTCCCCATAGAGAAAGCAATGGCCAATTGAGCCGGCATCGGACCACGAATCTCTCGATGTCCCGCTCCAGCCCGTCGCGACCCCACGCCGCGTAGCCGTAACCCCAGATGCCACGCCAGTATCGGTTTCTATGGAGATCTTCGACCTGAGCTTCGATGCGGCTTAGGCTGAGTAGGACGCTAAGTATTCCATCCCCGCGGTGTAGGCTCACTACAGAACTATCGGTGCTCACCCAGTTAAGTCCTGACCTGAAACCGGTCTAGATTAAGATGGAACATTTGCCGCCAGACGGGATAAGATGCGATAGGTGCTCTACAGGGTTCAAGGATGTCGAGGAGCTTGCGAGGCACAACCAGACCCACGAGACAGGCAGCGTTGAGGACATCGTGGCTCGACCTGACGGTCTGCACGCAGGAAATGGAACGCCGCGGCAGGGCCTGAAGGACATCTTGGGGCCAGTGCCGTCGATCAGGCTAGATGGGTCTGAGGAAGACGCCCGATCTGAGAGGGACTTGACTGAGGCACAGAGGAACGACCGCGCGAACGCCGAGGCTAACCGGGCGGTCGCAGACGATGATCGGGAAGATTCCGAGTTCGAAGTGAATCCAGACCAGACCCCAGAGGGAGCAAAGACGATTCGCCCCATGGACTCGGTCTGAACGAGCCATCGATAGAGTGATCTAGTTGAGCACCGAAAACCAAACTGAAGCAGAGGAGGAATCCCAGGCGACCGAACAGGAGCGGGAGGTAGCGGCAGAACCCGGCATCGAGTCGAGAAGCCAAGCGGATTCAGAAGAGATGGAGTCTGAGACCGAAGAGGAATCGGAAGAACACGAGTCCGAGGAGATCGAAGACAGGGAAGACGGGATGATAAGCGACAAGAACTGATGAAGGATGAGTACAGCGGCTAAGCGGTCGGCGTGAGAATGACGGAAGACGAACGTGCATGAACTTCCCGACTCACGTCATGTTTGGCTTGGCCGTCGGGGCGCTCTTCTTCGGCAAGCCAGAGATTATACTGCTGGTCGGGGTCGGGTCGGCGATTCCCGACCTGGACAGGGAGTATGGCTTCATGAGCAAGGAGTCCTTCCGCAACCGTCAGCCGCACCGCGCGCTGTGCCACAACCTCCTGTTTCTCGGGCTGGTCTACCTGGTGAACCCCTTCGTAGCCCTCGGAGCCTTCCTCCATACGTTCCTCGACGCGTTCACGACCGCCAGGGATCGGGGCGTCGAATGGCTCTACCCGTTCACCAGGCTCGTCAGGCGGGCCGTGTACGACTACGACGGCAAGAGGCTGCCCCTTGACCCGAACAGGAAGATCTACCTGCTCCAGAACGAGCTGCCTGTGCTGACCGAGAAGACCACCAAGGACATTAAGCCAAGGGAGCAGACGCTCCCTTGGCGCAGGACCTACGGACCGGCGCTCTCCGGAAAGCTGTTCGACCAAGGGCTGTTCATTGGATCGATCACCCTCCTCCTGCTCCTCCTCGCCTTCTCCGCCCTCGGCTTCCACCAGTTCATCGATCTGACCATCCGTCCGCTCAGTGTTTCGTTCTACCTGCCTTTGGTCCTAGGCTCGGTGGGCATTGTCATGAACTTCCTCGTCGGCGAGGTCGACAGGAAGAAGCTGAGGAAGAGCTTCAAGCCTGATAGGGAGTACAAGGCCCTGTTCTTCCTCTCTGTCGGGATCATCGTCTTGTCGGTGATTCTTGCGGGCGCAATGAACACCCAGGTCGTGGTTTCAACGGCAGGGGAGATCCCCTACATCGCGATAGGTGCCGCGGCGGTGGCTTTGGTCGCGATCGTGTTCGTGAAGATAAAGTCGTCCGCACCTCTTCCAACGGACGACAAGAAAGAGCCGGTCATCGTCTGAGGACTCATTACGAGCACTGCCGGTGAGATGCTTCGGCGTGCCAGATCGCTCCTGACAGCGCTCGTCGTCGTCTCGCTGCCGTCGGCCATTTTCGGGGAAGATAACGAATATTAGTTGACGACTCGGTCCGAAAGACCGATGTCCCCCTGGAGCGTGACCCCACCCAAAGACGACCGCGAGTACTTCGAGAGGATGACGATGCATATGTTCTCCGCAGGGTTGAACTGGAAGGTGGTGGAGAACAAGAAGGCCGGATTTGAGAAGGCATTTTCAGGGTTCTCCCCGACCAAAGTGGCGAGGTTCTCGAACAGCGACGTGAAGAGACTGATGGACGATTCGGGAATCGTCCGCAATGAGAAGAAAATCTTGGCCACGATCCATAACGCGGTCCAATTCCTCGAGGTGACCAAGGAATATGGGTCCTTCAAGCAGTACCTGGACCACTTCGGGAAGGGTCAGGAGAAGCTGCAGATGGATTTACAGGAGCGGTTTCATCAGATAGGCCCGTCAACGGCTCGTATGTTCCTCTGGGCGGTCGGCTATCCTCTTACTCCGAACAAGGAGGAGGAGGAGTGGATGGCCGGCAGGGACATGCCTGACTGATGCAATCGGAAAAGGCGCGGGCGCCCTTCAGCTCTGGTTAGCATCCAGCAGTCGTCTGGCCGTCGAAATAGTTGCTGGAATCGCAAAGATCATCAAGCCGAGTTCGAGGAAGTCCTCGTCATATCGATTGGTCACTACCAACACCGAATAGTTGCCATCTACCACCCCGTTTATGGCGGCGCCAAACAGGATCACCAAGATCATGAGAAGTGCAGCAATCATGGCGCCGATTCCATTTCGAGGACAGAAGCGAGGGACGGAAACACGTGCCCGTGATCAGATATTCGCTCGGGTTGAAGTGGTCGGGTACTACGCCGGCGTTATCGAGGGGATCGTCGTGTATGGGATGGGGCTCAAGGTCGAGATGACCGTGGGTCCCGAGACATGCATCGCGAAGTTCGAACTCCCAGCCGCACCCTGACGATACCCCTTAGACCAGGGTCTCGCACTCATGCCTATGGACGGAGGACGCAACACTTGACGACTACTAATCAGGACGGTTTCTCCGCTCCCGTGAAAACATACTGCCTGAACGGCGGTCCCAGCGCGAAGACGAAATGGGGAATGACTTCTTTCCCGGAAATCCGAATACCAGTGAATCCCGCATCATCGAGCATGTTCTCCAGGAAGAGTTTGGGCCACAGCCTCCACACCACGAAGCTCTTCTTGAATGGGAGAGGGAAGTGCGTGATTATGCTCGGTGTCTTGGGTCCGGCCATCTCCCTCATCGCGAGTCGGCCTCCTGGCTCCAGGACTCGGTAGTCCTCGCGGAGGGCGACCTCGGGGCTGGGAAAGAACCGCAGCACTCCTGTGCTGGTTATCGCCGAGAAGCTCGACATCCGGAAGGGAAGGCACTCCGCGTCGGCGCACACAAGGTCGACCCTCCTCGCCGAGCCTGATTCAGTTATCTTCCCCTTTGCATTCCTCAGCATGTTTCGCGAGAAGTCTACGCCGACAAGGTAGTCGCCATAGTCTTCCCTTGCCATCACGTCTAGCAACGTGCCCGTTCCGCACCCCACATCGAGGATTGCCGGGCTCCGCCTGCGAAGGGATTCGAGGAGGATCCTGTGGGACTTCATGATTATGGGTCCAAAGAAGTAGACCGTCAGCAGATCGAAGAATCTGCTCATGTAGGTGTCGTATCCCTCTCTGATAGACGCCTTGTCCCAGAAGTTCTCTGCCGAGCCGCTCTTGGTAGCACCCGATTTCATGGATGGCTCTCACGCCTCGACGATTAAGGCTGGCAAGAAGATGGGCTGGTCAATCCGACAGCGGCCTTGACCAAGGAGGCCTCGACCGGGACGGCCTTGGAGCTGCAGCAACCCCCCTGCGATGCGCTGCTTCCCCCACAACAGCTCGATGCACCGTTCGAGACTGCGAGCTTCGTGTACCTCTCACTCACCGATCTTCTGATTCGAGCCTCTTCATCAGTCCCTTCGGGCGCAGGCTCCTCCTGAGAGGGGCCGTAGAGCCGCTTTCCGTCGACGCTCGTCAGGTAGTACGAGCAGAATGGAATCAGCCTCCCATTCGGCCTTACTACGTGCACCCGGCACTTCTGCAGCCGGTTACAGTCGAGCGTCCAGCAGTCCTGGAACGCCATCATAGAGATGGAGAGTATCTTCTTGGAATCGGCTCCATCTATCTCCAGCCCGATCCTCGAGAGATACCGTCTCAACCTGTCGAAGGTGTCTCTCTCGTTTGATACGTCCCAGAGCCTTGGGATGGCCTTCGTGATCGTGCAGTGAAGGTTCTCCATCCTTCCTGTCACCTCCATGACGTCGACGAGTCTCGGGAGCGGGACCAGGCCCTCCTCCCCGGCCAGAGCGAGCGTCACCGCCGAGCAGGAGCTGTGCAACGAAGGTATCGGGAAGAAGTCGCTGGACTGTATCTCCCCTCCCGTCTGAGCCTCTATCGCCTTGATCACGTCGGGGATCGTCATCCTCTCCGTCGTGTTGCGGAGGTCGGAGGGGAACCTGCCTAGGAAGGTAGCCGGCTGGATGTTCACTCCCTTCACTATGGGCTCCCGCATCGCGAAGTGGATAATCTCTCCCAGCTGGTCGTCGTTGAGCCCTTTCACTATGGTCGGCACAAGGACTACGGCCAGGTTGTTCTTCCTGCAGTTCTCGATGGCCCTAAGCTTGAGGCTAATGAGACTTCTCTTCCGCATGGCCAGATAGATCTTGTCGTCAAAGCCGTCGAACTGCAGGTAGATGGCGCTCACGCCGGCATCAGCGAGTTCCTTGGCCAGCCCCGGCCTTGCGCCCAAGAGCAGGCCATTTGTGTTGACCTCGATGTGCCTGAGTCCCATCTCCCTTCCCATCCTCACGATGCTCGACAGATCGCTCCTCACGGTCGGCTCGCCGCCTGAGAGTTGCACCGGGCGGTTTGAGCCCCCGTTCTTGATAATCGTCGCAAACTCGTCCGCGATGCTGCCGAGGCTCGGGTCGACGCTGCCCGTGGCGCCGGCGGTGTTGGCGAAGCACACCTCACAGCTCAGGTTGCACCTGCTCGTGACCTCGACGATGGCGACGCAGGTGCCTTCCTCGTGCGAGGCACACAGGCCGCAATCGAGCGGGCAGTCGTTCAGCATGGGAGTCTTCTGCTCCTGGGGGAACGTGTTTTCGAACGCGGAGTACATCGCGCTGTCGCTCCAGACGAGCGCCCTGAACTCTCCGTGCTCCTTGCAACTCTTCTCTAGGAAGACCTTCCCTGACTCTTCGACGACCGTCGCTGGGACCACTGAGAGACAGACGGGACAGACGCTCTTCGTCGTGGAGAGCGTCTTCGACTTGACCGAGTCTTCGGAGATTAGGGATGTCATACCTGAAGCGTCAACCTGGCAACATTCTCGAGGAGGCAGACCCCGGTGAACACGCTCTTGCTCTTACCGTACATCTTGGCGTAGTCGGGGGTGGAGGACGGTTCCAGGAGGTCGAACGCGTGGATGACCTTCACTCCGGCCTGCTCGGCCGACGAGCCAAACTGTACGCCGCAGCTGTTGCAGAACGTTATCACGGTGTCCGCGCCGAAGTTCTTCGCCTCGCCGAGTCTCTCAAGGGCGGCGCTCTTCGCGAGGTCCTCGTTGGCGTAGCTGACCGCGCCTCCGGCGCCGCAGCACAGGGTGTTGGTCTTCGAGTGCTTCATCTCGACCCTCTGGCCGGGATAGAACTTGTCGACGAACTTCCTCGAGAGGTCGATGAGCTCGCTGTTGTCCCTGTACGGACACGAGTCATGTATCGTGACTGTGCCAAGGTCGTCCCGGAGCGGGATATCTGCGGCTGCGACATCCTCGAGAAGAGCTTCCGCCGCGAACCTCAGTTTGGCGAACTTGAGGTCCGGCTTGAACATGCTGTAGCAGTTTGGGCACGAGGTGATGACCTCGGTCGGGTTCATGCTCTTCATCTGGTCCAGAACCTTCTGGTGGTGTTCCTCGTAGGCCCCGGTCTCCCCGATCATCTTAAGCGGCTTCCCGCAACAGTCGTACCTCATGACGAAGGCGTCGCCCAGGAGGTGGGCCACCCTGTCGACTGCCTCGGGACGGTAGGCCCTCATGGAGCAACCCGGAAAGAAGATCCTGTCGACCTGTTTCGGGTATTCCTTCTTCTTGTGCGATGAGCCATCGAGTAGGCTGAAGAAGTTCACCTTCTTGTTGACGTACAGCGGGGTGTGGGCTGCCAGCGGGCCCTGCCCGTTCCTGACGTACGAGTTGCGAACGGCAACCATCAGGCCCTTCACGTCGACGTGCCAGGGGCACTGCGTCGAGCAGAAGCCGCAGAGGTTGCAATTGTAGGCGGTCATGGCGTCGTCGATGTCGATGCGGTTCTCGCCCAGCGATTTTGCAAGGTCCTTCACAAACTCCGATTCAATGCCGTGGAACGCCGGACAGCTTCTCAGGCAGGCATCGCACGCAGTGCACTTCTCGAATGACTTGGCGATTTCAGCGTCGGTTAGGTTCATCTTGAAGACAACACCCTTTTCCTCGCTAGAGGTACCCCACGTTCCTCAGAATGAAGTAGACGTCGTTGGAGATCAGATACGCTCCGACCAGCACTATGAGTCCGCCAGTGATTAGCTTGACCTTGCCCCGATTGTGCTGGAGGAGGTCACTTATCCAACTTGCTGCAACCAATGTGATAAGGCCGGCCGCAGCGAGCGACAGACCGAGACCCAAAGCGTAGAGTGTCGCGTTCGTTATGGTCGTCGCGGGACCCGTCGAGAAGAAGATGCTATTGTATACAACGGAGACCGCGAAGTCGTACCTCGAGAGATAGTTGATCCAAAGCGATCCGAAGATCATTCCCATCATGAAAGTGCCGAAGCACCAGGCTCGGAAGTTCTCTCTTGCGGCCCGTATGACAAAAGTACTCTTTCTCCTGATGACGACGTAGCCCAACCAGACGATCAGAGCACCCCAGATGACGTCGAGGTCACTGGCGTAGGTGAGAAAGAAGACCGGAAACTCGACAATCGCGAGGATGCTAACCACGAAGACGGCAAGAACCCCTGCCGGGAACAAAAAGAGCCTTGTGAGGATTCTCCTGTTTCCCAGGTCGTCAGAGACGTTGAAGGCGATCAGGGCTGGAAGGCAGGGGAGGACCACAAGATAGAGTCCGCCCCACCATCCAGATAGCAGGAAGTCCACACAGATCAGCCACTTCTTAGGACTGCGGCTCGAAGGTGATGGTTACCGCTTGCCCGGCCGGCACAGTAGTCGAGAGGCTGTTTCCAGAGGTCGACTCCCAGCCTATCCCCCCGCTGCTCACGATGGCGACGGGGCAGGAGAAAGTGCAGATTATGCACCCGGTGCCAAGCGATTCGTTTGTCGAAAGGTTCCCGCCGAAGACGAAGGGGGTCCCTCCGGTAAATCCTTCGATGAGGTTCTCCATCTTGTAGGGAGTAGAGAGCCCTTCCCAGTTGACCGTAACATTGAGCGCCGTTCCGGTCTCAAGCGTTCCCTTTGGGGAGGTCAACTGGAGGGTGTTGCCTGGGTCCGCTCCAATGCTGACCAGGGCGTTGTAGAACTCCTCAGGCGATACCTGTGTGGTGAACATCGCCACGTTCGCAGTTGATCCCAGGTCCCACGAAATAGCGTGAATCGATGTCGACGTGTAAGGCGAAGCGGCAGAGTTCATCACGGCCTGGATTACAACCTGCTTGGCCGCAGCGTTGACGGTGAGCGGCTGGTTTGCCAGGATGTTCTGAGTGCTCGACAGGTTAGATGACAGACTTGCCAGGTTTGTGTTCATGTTGGTGAGGCTCGAGTCCAGACTTGTAATGCTCGCGTTCTGGCTGACTATGCTCGCGCTCTGACTTGATATACTCGCGTTCTGACCGGATATTGTCGAGCTTAGGTTCGAGATGTTCTGCAGCTGAACTGCTTCGGTTGCTGCTATGCCTACGGCCACTCCGACGACTGCGGCGACTCCCAATTTGAGTGCGTTTCGTCGTGAGACCTGGCCCTGCTTCGGCTCTTTGGTTCCCTTCTCCTCTGTCAAAGTAATCGAAAATGCTTACCGTACCTAGGTTATTACGGGTATGCCCGAACCTATTCGGTTACCCTACCCTGAAGTCGGGTCATCGGCTGCTGCGCTCTGACCCAAACGTATTGGGGCATTTCAGACCGTATACTCGACGCGGATGCCCATCCACCGTTGTCATCGCCGCGGTTGTGGGGTGACCTCAGATTCCAGGAATCCGCTTCGATCGAGAACCAGCCTTCATGTCTTCGCCCGGATGTCCGGAGCGGGACGCAGACTGAGAGGGAGGATACGCGCCGTATTAGACCGGAGGGCTGAGCGCGACCTTCACCTTGGCGTCGGCTGAGGCTATCCGCTCGATGTACTCCACGAACTCGTTGAGCCGCTTCGCGTTTATTGTCACCACGATCTCGGAGTCCGAGTAGCCGGACCTCGTCCTGCTCGCCGTGCACCCCAGCCCTATGACCACATCACCCTCATTGGCAAGTGGCAGGCCCTGGCAGGTGGGCTTCACTGTGACCTTGCTGTCGGGCGCGGCCTCCTTGATGAGCGCGGCCTGCTGCGAGCTGCACCACATGAGCACGACGTCGGGGACGAAGGGGGTCTCGTTGAGCGGGGCGTAGCCGATGTTGCGCTGGACCTCGAGCGGCAGGGCCGGAAGGCCGAGTATGTCGTCGTTCCCGATCCACCCCACCTTCGCCAGCAGGTTGATGTCGTCGAGCCCGCAGCCGGGGACGCTGTCCTTAGCGAGCCTGTAGCCGTGAGTCACCGCGCCGACCGAGCAGTGCAGGTGCTGGTCGGGAGTCGTATAGAACGCGCCGTCGAGGGCCTTCGCCCAGAAGACGCAGCTCGACTCGACGACGTCGGTCGACCTCCTGAGCTTCGTCACGTCAGGGTTAAATGATATCGCCACTATCGGCTTTGAGAGCGCCAGCGCCGACTCCAGCCTCTTCCCAAGACTCCTGAATTCCTCGGTTGACATGCTGGGAAGGAGGTCTGGGGTGTAACTATTAACGCTTACTATCATGCGGCATAACATACACGGCGCATCAACCATAACGTGATTTGGTCATCCGAACCGCTGGTCCTTGTCCCGCCTGCCCGCACGAGCGCTTCTCTCGCTTCAGACCGTCTTCTTGACTACAAGGTAGCCGTCGGGTCCTATCTGCGCCTTCGCCGCCATCGTCAGGCGGTGGCCGCTGATCTTCGCGCCCCAGTTCGACCTTATTGCGGCAAGCACTTCGTCGGCCGAGCCTTGTAGTCTCACGCCGAGGACATCGGCCCGCAGGATTATCATCGAGACGGCTTCGAAGATGGACGTGCCGCTGGGTATCAAGACCTCTCCCGAGGCGTCGGGCATCTGGAGAGCCGCCAGCGTCGCCTTGGCAGCGTTGATCTTGAGACGGGCTCGATGCTCTATCTCGTTCACGTTCTCCCTCGAGGTCTTCAGCTTCTTGGCCACCTGAGCCTGGGTGAGCCCCTGGGCCCTGTAGTGGATGACCTCCCACTGGCGCGATGTCAGGCTCGTGCTGTGAAAGTCTCCTTTCTTGAGCAAGCCGGACTCGAGAGGATGCGCGTCGATATGAGTGTTTTGGCCCGACCTGGACTGGGGCATCGTTACTGCTGGGAACTCCGCGAACGAGAGGCCGCAGTCGGGTAGAGCCGAAGTTTGAGCCAAAAGGCGTTAATATCGTTCAGGGCCCGCACCGGCCAATACGGTGAGATGATCATGGACCTGCCCGTCTTATGGTTGGTAGCCGGCGCCATGGCGGTGTTCACCGCATGGCTGCTGAAGAAGGGCTCGACCATGAAGACCCTGACGGACGCTGGCGTGGTCCTCTTCCTCTTCGTGATGATGGCGTCGATGTTCGTCAGCGCCGTGGTCTATCTCTACGTCCCCACATTCGTGACGATCTTCGAGCTGGTGGCCCTGAACATGATCTCAATGAGCCTGGGGCTCATCCCCATTCTCACCGTCCTGATCAGGGGCGACAGGCAGCTGGACGAGACGCGCAAGGGCAGCGCGGTCTCAGGGAGATCGATCGTCATTGCAACGGTGATCGTCCTCGCGATACTATCCGAGGTCTTCATGGGCTGGACCTTCGCCATAATCTCAGGGGCGGCCTCGGTCTCCGGCCAGAGCGTCTTCTCCGCGCTCGTCGACTCGATGAGCACGTACTGGTTCATCTTCACGATGGCCTCAGAGATGGCGGTCACTCTCTACCTCGTGGGGAGGAACTTCCCGAGCAGCTTCCGATGGCTCGTTGCCATCCAGACCGCGATAATGGTCCTGTCACCCACAGCCATCGCCAACACCGCGTGGTCGAACTTCACCGTCGCGGGCAACAGCGCCGTCATGATCGTCGCGATAATCTTCATCTTCGAGTACATCTTCAAGAACCGCGCCCTTACCGACGGCGCGTCGAAGTACCTCATCCGCCTGCTGGGCGCCTACGGTCTGATGATGGCCGGCCTCTTCGTCTGGATGCTCTACGGTGACGTGCTGCTCTTCGTACTCTCGATAGTCGCCGAGATGACAATCTACTTCGGCATCGTCCTCGACGAGAAGAAGCTCGTCTCCCCTCCCTTGGTCACTTGGCAGTCGAGGCCGTTCTGGGTGCTCGCGCTCCTCGGGGGGGTCTTCGTGGCAGAGTATTTCATGGGGGGCGTCCTCGATGATCTGGCGCTGGGCAACAGCTACTTCGCCATGCTGCCCTTCGCTTCACTGACGGGCCCGGCGCTGACGGTGGTTGGGGCGGCATTCTACGACTTCATCATTGCCGTTGCCAGCATCACCGCATCGTTCTGGTTCCTCCTGATGATGGGGATAGAGATGGGGGCCCTCGTCATCTTCAAGATCAAGTACGCCCGGGAGATGGAGACGAAGATCAGGCTCCTGCTCGTGGTGGTGGCCTACGCCCTCTACAGCCTGTACGTGCCGACGTACGTCCTTGGGATGTCCGGCATGTCGAGCGTCCCGTGGGTCGGGTGGAGCATGGGGCTAGGGACTGCGGGCGCTGTGGCTCCGTCCGTCATACTTGTCATCCTCGCGACCTACCTCATATCCGGCGGCCTCTCCTTCCTCTTCGGCTCGAGGCAGGTCTGCTCTCTCTTCTGCACGGCCGCCCTGATGTACCAGGGTACGGCCTACGACGCGATGAGCTCGTTCAACAGGACATCCAAGGTCGGCCGTCATCTCCTCACCAGCCGCATCCCGGGTGCCTACAGGGTCGTGATCTCCCTGGTCTGGATCTCGCTGCTCGGGAGCGCGGTACTGTCGTACCTCAACTCGGTCGGGGCGATCAGCTTCTCGCTGTTCGGAACCGACGTCAGCTACTTCTTCTTCGCCTTCTATTTCTCCTTCCTCTGGTACCTCGTATGGATCATGATCCCGTTCATCGGGACATACGGCTGCGTGACGACCGGGGTCTGCGGCTGGGGCTCCTTCAACCAGCTCGTCTCGAGGCTCGGGATCTTCAGGCTCAAGGTCAAGGACAGCAACGCGTGCATAAGCTGCAAGACCAAGGACTGCGCCAAGGTCTGCCCAGTCGGTCTCACCGACATGCCGGGCGCCTTCATAGACAAGGGAGAGTTCAGGAGCTTCAAGTGCATCGGGGTCGGAGATTGCGTCTCCGCCTGCCCCTACGAGAACGTCTTCTTCTTCGACGCGAGGAACTGGGTGAGGACGAAGCTGAACCGGCCGCTGCCGCCCCTCGCGAAGCCCGTCAGGACCGAGCCCCTGGAGAGCCCGATCGACTTCGGCGCCCTGTCCAAGACCGAGTGAGGGGTCGCTCTGAGGGTAAAGCTATGAGGCGCGGTCGGAACGACTAACGGG
>Ga0187867_10001702_pt1 | contig 18858 bp, 15 predicted proteins | sample June2016WEW_13_1_FD_132976 | JGI IMG/M metagenome (GOLD analysis project Ga0187867, IMG submission 132976) | Peatland microbial communities from SPRUCE experiment site at the Marcell Experimental Forest, Minnesota, USA - June2016WEW_13_10 | ecosystem: Environmental > Terrestrial > Soil >...
GTTCATGAGGCCCCCGCCGACCATCAGCGCGACGAATGTCGCCGGCAGGCCCCAGAGCATCTTTCCGCCGATTTGCGTGGCCAACATGCCAACGGCGAGCATGGCCATGATGTGGTCGATGCCCGAGAACGGATGCGCCAGCCCCGCCGACAGCCCGCCGCCCGCGCCGTGGCCGGGATGAGCCTGTGCAACCTGGACCGCCAGACCAACCGCGGCCGCCATCACGACAGCGTGGAATGATTTTGAATGCATGACGATTACTCCTTATTGCAAAATTGCATTGACGGATGCTCTTGGCACGGCTTGGACGCCAAGCCGTGTGAATATTTCGCCCGCTGTTGTTCCAGCCACGCCAGCCAGGGTTCCATGCCATCCCCCGTGTATGCTGAAAGCTCAAGCAACTGGACGCTGGGGTTCAGCCGCCTGACGTCGTCGCGAAAGAGTTGCAGGTTGAACGGCAGGTGCGGCAACAGGTCGGTCTTGTTCAGCAACAGAAGCGAGCATTCCTGCACGATATAGGGATGCTTCGCCGCTTTATCATCTCCGCCGGTCGTACAGAACATTCCCACCTTTACGTGCTGACCCAGATCGAACCCCACCGGGCAGATCAGGTTGCCGACGTTTTCAATAAACAGCAAATCGAGGCTGCCGACGTCGATTCGCGCCATGGCTTCCATGACGTGATGAGCCTCGAGGTGGCAGCCGGTGCCGGTGTTGACCTGGACCACGTGATCGGTGAAACGCGCCATTCGGTCGGCATCGCGTTGAGTGGTGAGATCGCCGACGATGACGCCCACGCGAAGCCGCGGCGCCAGCCGCCGCAGCGTGGCCTCAATGAGCGCCGTCTTTCCGCAACCCGGGGCGCCGAGCAGGTCGATCGTGAACACGCCCGCCTGCCGCAGCCGGTTGCGGTTGAGTGCGGCCATCTCGTCATTGAGCTTTAATACGTTCTGAACTACCTGGACCTGCATGATGAACTCCTTTCATGCGTTGGCATTGGCGTTTCAAGGTCATCGACTTCGATGGAAACCAGTTGCAGCCGATCGCTGCCGGACGGGCGCACCTCCGTCGAGCCGCAGGAGCACCGCCCCGCCGCTTCGGCCGATTCCCATTCCGCTCCGCATTCAGTGCATCGCATGTTCCAGGGCAGGATCGTCAATTCCAGCGCGATTGGGCCGGCGGATTGCTCCTCCATCAGCGCCTGCCAGGCCCACTGCATCGACTCCCGATCGATGGCGCGTAAAGGCCCCGCACAAACGCGCACGGTCCGCAACGCCGCTCCCATCGGCACGTGGCGCCGTGCCAATTCCAGGATCGCGGGGGCAATCGACATTTCATGCATGGCAGCGCTCCAGGTCTCGCACGGCATCCGCCACGCTCTCAAGCAATCCGGGCAGCGCCCGGCGCACCCGCGTTGAGAGCGTTGGTCGATAGTCGAAGTCCGCGGCGCCGATGCTGAACACCAGCGCCTCCGGCGCCCGCCCGTAAAGATCGCGGGCCAGACGCAACAGACCGCCGGGGCCTTGATGGTGGCCGATGGTCTCGTCGGCTCGATCCGGCGGCTGAACGTTTTTCTGACACACCTGCCCAGGCGCAAGCCGCTCGTCGGCATCAATGAAGATGGCCCGCGTCGCCCGGCTGATGGGTTCGGCCAATTCCGGGAGCAGTTGATGGACCATCAGGACCGACGCGAGCCGCCGGGGCAATCGCCGCGCCAATCGCCGCGCCGCGGCCCAGCCCACCCCGTCGTCGCCGCGGAGGACGTTCCCATAGCCGATGACCAGCACCGGCGCATCAGTCGCGATGGATTTCATGCACGATCTCTCCGCTGGAGTTGGCCAGCTCAATTTGCAACGGCATCTTTCCCAGGGCGTGCGTGGCGCAGGAAAGACAAGGGTCATAGCATCGAATGACGGCCTCCACGCGATTGAGGGCGCCCTCGGAGATTTTCCCGCCGCCGACGAATTGCTGGGCCGCCTGGAGGATTCCTCGATTCATGGCCAGGTTGTTATGTCCCGTGGCAATGATGAGATTTGCCCAGACCATCAGGCCGTTATCGTCGATGCGGTAATGGTGGATGAGCGTTCCGCGAGGGGCTTCGGCGACGCCGACGCCCTCGAGCCGGTTGGGGCGAGCCCGGGCGCGCACCTTTTTGTCGAGAATGTCCGGGCTGTTCAATAGGCGCTGCATCATCTCAATGCCGAAGATGATCTCGATCAGCCGGGCGTGGTGGTAATGGAACGAACTGAGCACCGCGCCGCGCTGCATTTGCCGGAATTCGGCCCATTCCTGATCGGCGATGGGCGTGCCGCAATTATCCACCAGATTCAACCTGGCCAGCGGCCCCACGCGATAGATTCCCTGCGGGTAGCCGAACTCCTTCAAATACGGGAATTTCATGAAGCTATAGGGCTCGACCGCCTCGGCAATGAGTTCGTGGTAGCGCTCGGGCGGAAACTGATCGATCAGGATGTCGCCTTTGGAATCGACGATCCGCAGCCGCCCGTCATAGTGTTCCAAGCCGCCCGTCTCGGTCACCAGGCCCAAGAACAGCGTGGGGAAGTTGGCGAACGCCATCGCTTCCTGCGTGTAATCGGCGGCAATGCGCTTGTACCACAGAAGCGTGCGCTGCGCGATCTCCAGCGCCTCGGGCAACATGGCCAGCATTTTGTCGCGATCCTCGGCCAGCAGCGGCTTGTTCACGCCTCCGGGAACCGCCCACGCCGGATGAATCTTCTTGCCGCCGAGCATTTCGATTATGGTCTGGCCGATCTGCCGGACGCGAATTCCATCCCGGGCAAGCTGAGGGTTCTCCTGAAAGACGCCGAACAAATGCCGTTTGGCCGGATCGGCGTCGAAGCCCAGGAGCAGATCGGGCGACGACAGGTGAAAGAAGCTCAATGCGTGCGATTGCACCATCTGCGCCAGATTCATCACCCGCCGCAGGTTGGCCGCGGTTTCGGGAATTTTCACGGCCAACAGCGCGTCGCACGCTTTGGCCGAGGCCGTCAGATGGCTCACCGGGCAGATGCCGCAGGTGCGCGCCATGAGCGAGGGCATCTCGGTCAGCGGCCGGCCTTCGCAAAATTTCTCGAACCCGCGGAACTGCGTGACGTGGAACATCGCATCGACCACGTCGCCTCGGTCGTTCAACTTCAGCGTGATCTTTGCGTGGCCCTCGATGCGGGTTACGGGATCGATGACGATGTCGCGTGCCATTGCATTCACCTCTCTACAGGCCGAAGCGCGTTACAGACCCAACGTTGGGCGTCCGCCCGGCGAGCAATTCGCTAATGACGTAGTGAATGGCGTCGGCCGGCGGGGGACAGCCCGGCACGAAAAGATCGACCTTCACCACCTCATGCACCGGCCGGACCCGATCCAACAGGACCGGCAGGTGTTGCGTCGGCTTTTGCCGTTGCAGCTCCGCGTTTTCGTTGTAGGCGCGATCGAAGACCGCCTCGACGCCGAACGGATTGCGCATCGCCGGAACGTTGCCCGTGACCGCGCAGTCGCCCAGCGCGATCAGTATCCCGGTTCGTTTGCGGATCGCGCGAATTTTGTGCATGTCCTCGTTGGTGCTGACCGAGCCTTCCACCAGCGTCACGTCCACGTTCTCCGGGAACTGTTTGCAATCCACCAGCGGGCTGTAGACCAGATCGATCAGCGGCGCCACTTCCAGCAGCCGCTGGTCCATATCCAGAAACGACATGTGGCATCCGGAACATCCGTCCAGCCACACCGTGGCCAGGCGCACTTTTTTCGCGGCGGCGTTTTCGGTTGGTGCGCTCATCGGTGGCTTCCTCGCATTCGGGTCAAATAGGGCAGGAAATCAATGTCCTTCTCCATCTCCGCGACGCCGGTTCCCTTGCGCGTCAAAGCGCCCGTCGGGCAGATGCTCACGCACTTTCCGCAACCCGTGCAGGTTTGCGAATCGCCCCAGGGCTGGTTCAGGTCGATGATGACGCGCGAATCGACCCCGCGGCCCGACACGTCCCATGTGTGCGCCCCTTCGATTTCGTCGCACACCCGCACGCACCGCGTGCAAAGAATGCAACGGTTGTGATCCAGCCGGAACAGATCGTTCGACGAGTCGAACGGCAACGTGGGATAACGGTATGGAATGTCGATATGCGTGATCTGAAGCTTCACGGCCAGGTTTTGCAGTTCGCAGTGGCCGTTGGAAACGCAGACGGAGCAGACGTGATTCCGCTCGGAAAAAAGAAGCTGCACGATCATGCGCCGATATTTCTGAAGCCGGTCCGAGGCGGTGCTCACCTCCATGCCTTCGGCCACCCTCGTCACGCAGGCCGGCAGGAGCTTGTTCACGCCCTTGACCTCGACGAGGCAAAGTCGGCAGGCCCCCCATCCCGACAATCCTTCGAGAAAACAAAGCGTGGGAACGTGGATGTTGTTCTCCCGCGCCAGGTCGAGGATCGTCTCATCGGCGCGACCACTGACGTCTTTGCCGTCGATCTTCAGCGTCACTACGGGAACCGAAGCGTTCATGGCACAGTCTCCTTGGCGCCCTGGGCGACGCCCTTGGCGCCGGCGGCGTCATCGTCCTGGACCAACAACTCGTCGTACTCATGCCGGAAATACCGGAGCGTCGTAAGCACCGGGTTCGGGGCCGACTGCCCAAGCCCGCACAGGCTCGTGCACTTGACCATGTCGCACAACTCCTCAAGCAGCGCCATATCCCGCGCGGTGGCCTTGCGTTCGATGATCTTCCTCAGCAGGTCGTGCATGTGAACGGTCCCCACGCGGCAGGGAACGCATTTGCCGCAGGACTCGAACATGCAGAATTCCATGAAGAATCGCGCCACGTCCACCATGCTCGACGTTTCGTCCATGATGATCATGCCGCCCGAACCCATGATCGAGCCGACCTTCGACAGCGAGTCGTAATCCACGGGCATGTCCAGGAACTGCTCGGGAATGCACCCACCGGAGGGACCGCCGGTCTGGACGGCCTTGAATTTCTTTCCATCCGGGATGCCGCCGCCGATGTCGTAGATGATGTCGCGGAGCGTGATGCCCATCGGCACCTCGATCAGACCGGTGTTGTTGATCTTCCCGGCCAGGGCGAACGTTTTGGTTCCCTTGCTCTTGGCGGTGCCGATCGCGGCATACCAATCGCCCCCGTTGCGGATGATCGGGGCGATGTTGGCGAACGTTTCCACGTTGTTGATGAGGGTGGGAGCGCCCCAAAGTCCGGCTTCGGCCGGAAACGGCGGCCGGGGCCGCGGCTGGCCACGGAGGCCCTCGACGCTCGCGATCAGGGCGGTTTCCTCCCCGCACACAAACGCTCCGGCGCCCAGGCGGATATCGATCTTGAAGTTCAGCGGCGTACCAAAGATGCTGCTGCCCAACACGCCCAGCCGCTCGGCCTGCCGAATCGCCGTCTTCAGCCGCTTCACCGCCAACGGATATTCTGCCCGCACGTAGATGTATCCCTGGCTGGCGCCGACCGCGTAGGCGGCGATGGCCATGCCTTCCAGCACGCGGTGCGGATCGCTTTCCAGCACGCTGCGGTCCATGAAGGCGCCGGGGTCTCCTTCGTCGGCGTTGCAAATCACGTATTTGGCGGCGCCGCTCGCCTTGGCGACCATGCCCCATTTCAACCCGGTCGGATAGCCCGCTCCGCCGCGCCCACGCAGGCCGCTGCGCGACACCTGCTCGATGGTCTGCGCCCCGGTCATGGTCGTCAGCGCCTTGTGCAGCGCCGCATATCCTTCGGCCGCGATGTATTCTTCAATTCGCTCCGGGTCGATCGCCCCGCAGTTTTCCAGCACGATCTTTTTCTGCCGGGTGAAGAACGGAACGTCCGTGGGACACCGCAGCCGCTCGACGGGCTTGCCCGCCTGAAGACCCTGCACGATTTCCGGCGCATCTTCGGGCGCGACGTCTTGGTACGTGACATCCTGCGACGAGACGGACACCAACGGCCCGGCGCTGCAAAGCCCCATGCAGCCGACGCCCTTGACGCGGCACTCGCCCTCAAGCCCAGACGCCTTGATCTGCGCCTCCAGCGAGCTTTTCACCTGGTCGCTATGCAGGGAAAGGCATCCGGCCGCCATGCAGACGTGCAGCCGATGCCGGCACTTCCGGGTCGATTCGCGTTCCTCTTCGGCAATTTGGTCGAGTTCTTCAGCGGTCATGTCCCACCTGCTTTGCAACACGAGCCAGCAATTCGGCGCTGGTGAGTTTTCCGGCGACTTCCCCGTCGAACACGGCCGCGGGGGCCAGGCCGCACGAACCGAGACACCGCGCGGTCAACACCGACAGCTTTTTATCCTGCGTCGTCTGGCCGTCCTTGACGTGGTACGCTTCTTCCACCGCCGTCAGCAACTGGGTCGCACCCTTGATGTAGCAGGCCGTTCCCATGCAGACCACGCAGGTATGCTCGCCCTGCGGCTTCAGCGTGAAATGGTGGTAGAACGTCGCCACCCCATACACTTTGCTCAACGGAAGGCTAAGCGAGGAGGCGACGAATCGCAGCGCATCCTCGTCGAGATACGCGAACGACTCCTGCGCGACGTGCAGGGTCTCGATCAGCGAACTGCCGGCATATCCATATCGCCGCATCGTGGCATCCACGATCAGCCATCGCTTGTCCTTCGACGGCATGGTCCGTGCTTGTTTCGGAGCAGGAGTCATTGGCTTTTCGCCGCCTTTCTCCGCGGTTAACAAATCCGCGGCAACTGTTCTCCATAGGGCTTTTGCAAAACGCGTCGGCCGCCCATCTTCGTGTGCAACTCGCACACGCCGTCGCGCTCGTCGTTCACCTGGCCGATGATCCGCGCGTCCTTGCCGTGCGCGTCCTGGCGCAAGGCGGCCAGCGCCGCCTCCGCGGCGTCGGGACGGACCACGGCCAGCACCTTTCCTTCATTGGCCACGTCCAGCGGGTCCACGCCCAGCATGTCCGCCGCATGCCATGTCTCGGGTCGGATGGGGATCTCCTGCTCTTCCAGCGTGATGTGCAGGCCGGTGCGATTGGCAAGGTCCGCAACGACGCCGGACAACCCGCCGCGGGTCGGATCGCGCAGGAATACCACGCCCGGCACGCGATCCAGCAGCCGCTCGATCATCTCGTTCAGCGGGGCGACGTCGCTCTTGAGCACGCTCTGCACCTGCGGCATCTCGCGCGCCAGCATCACGGCCATGCCGTGATCGGCGATGGGGCCGCTGACGATCAAAGTGTCGCCGGGGCGAACCTCATCCGGGTGCAGCTTGTGATTCCCCGCCGCCCCCACGCCGGCGGTCGTGATGTAGATCCCGTCGCCCTGCCCACGGCCCACGACTTTCGTATCCCCGGTGACGATGCTCACCCTGGCCTCAAGCGCGGCGGCGGCGAGCGAATCCATGACCTCCTCGAGCACCCGACGTTCCAACCCCTCGGTCAAAATCAAGCTGAGAGCTATCGCCAACGGCGTGGCACCGCAGACGGCCAGGTCGTTCACGGTCCCGCAGATCGCCAATCGCCCAATGTCGCCGCCCGGAAATTTCAGCGGTTTGACGACGTAGCTGTCTATCGTCAGGGCCAATCGTTCCGCGCCGCGAAACACCGCTGAATCCAGCAATTGGCTCAAGACGCAATTGTCCAGACGCGGAAGCACGCAGGAAGCGACCAACTCGTCGGTCAACTGACCGCCGCCGCCATGGGCGAGGCTGATTCGCTGGCCCGCGGCCTGATTCACGCTCGACGTTTTGGTGTCGTAAAAGTCAATCACGGGCCACGCTCCGCGCTTTGCCGGTTTTGTTTAGACGTTTATATTTGAACCACGCCTGGCAAGTGCCCTCGGAGCTCACCATGCACGGGCCAAGCGCCCGCACCGGCGTGCAGGCGGCGCCGAACAATTTGCATTCGATGGGCGTCACGCGGCCCGTGATGACCTCGCCGCATCGGCATCCTGGAATTTCCCTGCCCTGCGGCGTGCCCAGCGAAAAACGAGCGCGCGCGTCGTATCGCGCATATTCAGGCCGAAGCGTAAGTCCGCTGCCCTTGAGCAGGCCCAGTCCCCGCCAGTGCCAGTCGGCCGGCGTGAAGACTCGGTCGCTGATCGTCTGGGCGGCAAGATTCCCTTCTTCGGTGACGGCTTGCGAGTAGAGGTTTTCCAACGCCGCGCGGCCTTGGGACACCAGTTCGGTGAGACGCGCCAGGACGGCGGCAATCTGGGGGCCTTCAAATCCGGCGATCACGCACGGCTTGTGGTATTCGCGAACGATCGGCTCGAACGCCGCCGCTCCGATGATCACCGCAACGTGGCCCGGACAGATGAATCCGTCGACCCGCACGTCGCCGCTTTCCAGCAGCGCCCGCATCGCCGGGATAATCAGCTTGTGACTCGCCAGGATCGAAAAATTTTCCAGCCCCAGCTGCCGGGCCTGCTCTACCGCCGCGGCCGACGCGGGCGTCGTCGTCTCAAATCCCACGGCGGCGAAAACGACCTCGCGCCCCCGATCCGCGGCCGCCAATTCAACCGCGTCCAGCGACGAATACACGACGCGAACGTCCGCGCCTTCAGTTCGCGCCTGTTCCAGGCTCCCGTCGGAACCCATGACCCGCAACATGTCCCCGTAGGTGCAAAGGGTAATTCCAGGCCGGCGCGCCAACTCGATCAGTTGATCGATGTCGCCCTGGCTGGTGACGCAAACCGGACAACCCGGGCCGCTCAGCAGCGTCACGTTGTCCGGTATCAGGCTATGCAGTCCGGAGCGGAACGCGCTCATCGTGTGCGTGCCGCACACTTCCATGAATTTCGCCGGGCGGCCAAGCGTGGCCGCTGCATCGCGCAGCCGGCGCAACGGTTCTTCGGCGGCCCTGGACGTTTCAAATGCGGAGGCAACGTTCATGGCTCGGCTCCGGCGTTTCGAAGATCGTTGACCACGGCCCAGGTCTCCTGCGCCTCACGCTCGTCCAGCGACTGAATCGCAAACCCGGCGTGCAGAAGCACCCAATCGCCCTGCTTGCAATTCGGCAACAACAGGGTGCTGATTTGCACGCGGTTGCCGTGCAGGTCGGCGGTGGCATTGGTTCCCCGGCATTCGATCAATTGGGCTGGAACGGCTAAACACATGGCTCACCTCGGTTGCGATAAAAGACCTTTGCCCAAGCGGCCCGCCGCCACTACCGCCTGGCCAAAGGCAATTCCACCGTCGTTGGGCGGGACCTGCTTGTGGCGGAGCACTCGAAAACCCTGGCCCTCCAGGCGCTGGCCCAGCAGATCGGAGAACAATTCGTTGCAGAAAACCCCGCCGCTTAACACGACGTCGTTCAGCCCCGTGGCCTGCGCCGCCATGCCGACGGCCGCCGCCCACGCCGCCGCAAGCGTTTCGTGAAATAGCAGCGCCCAATGACCGGCCGGGACGTTCTTCGCTTCGTCCCGAGCGATCTTCCGCACAAACGGAGACAAGTCGATCTCGATCAGTCCGCCCCCCTGGCAAATCGTGAAGCCGTCATCCGCGATAAGCGGCGAGCGCACGAATTGCGCCGCGGCGGACTCGAGTGCGGCCGGCGCCTCGGCGTCAAAACGATTCTCCTTGCAAATCTCCAGCAGCGCGGCGATCCCGTCGAAGACCCGCCCGGTTGAGCTGCTATCGACGCATCCGGCACCGCTGACGAGCATCTGCCGCACGAATTCAACCTGCGTTTTATCCGCCAATTCCCGGCAAATCGGCAACTCGTTGAAATCGTCGCCGAACGCGGCGTAAAGCAATGCCAGCGCACTTCGCCACGGCTGCCTGGCCGCCACATCCCCGCCGGGCAACCGCATCGGCCGCAAACGTCCCAATCGCCGGAAATCGGTCAGTTCGACCGCCATTAACTCGCCGCCCCAGATGCCGCCATCCGTTCCATAACCCGTCCCATCGCATATCACGGCCAACGCCGGCCCATCAATTGCCTGCTCCGCCAGCACGCCGGCGGCATGGGCATGATGGTGTTGCACCGGGATGAGCGGCACGCCCCACTGCCTCGCCAGTTTCTTCGCATGTTGCGTGCTCAGATAGGCCGGATGGAGATCGTGCGCGATCCACTTCGGCGTCATTCCGACCAGATCGAACAAATCCGAGATGGCCCGCGTGAACGCCGTGAACGTGCTGGCTTGCGTGAGGTTTCCCAGATGCTGGCTGAGCACGGCTTGCCGATCGCGACAGGTTGCCACCGTGCTTTTCAACTCCGCGCCGACCGCCAGGCCGGGAGTCGGCGAGCAGGCCTTGGGAAGGAGCAACGGCTCGGGCACGTAGCCGCGGGATCGGCGCACGAAAATGGGCGACGGCACGGCATCAAGGATCACCGAGTCGTCCACGGCGCGTTGGATCGGCCGATTGTGCCGCAGGACGGCGTTGGCCATGCCTCCCAGGCGAGAGACCGCCTCGGCATCGGAATAAACAAGCGGCTCATCGACGTCGTTCCCGCTGGTCATCACCAGCGCGGGCACGTCGAACGCGCCAATCGCGTCGAAAATCAGGTGATGCAGCGGCGTGTACGCGAGCATGACGCCCAGACGGTGGCTTCCGGGGGCGACGGCATCGGCGATCGGCGCCCCGTGGACTCGCCGCGCCAGCACAATCGGAGCGGCAGGTGACGAGGCCAGCTCCGCACCGCTTTGGCCTAACGTCACCAGTTTTTTCATGGCTTCCAACGATGCGCACATCAGGGCGAACGGTTTGGCCGGCCGATGCTTGAGCCGGCGCAAACGCCCCACCGCTTCCTGATCGTCCGCCCGAACCGCAAGATGAAAGCCGCCGATTCCCTTGATCGCGACGATTTCTCCCCTCGCCAGCCGGCCAGCGGCCTGCTCGACGGGGTCTCCCGCAATGGGCAATCCGCTGGAATCAACCAGTTCCAATCGCGGCCCGCATTGACGGCAGGCCGTCGGCTGGGCATGGAACCGCCGATCCGCCGGGTTTTCGTATTCCTCATGACATTGCCGGCACATGACAAACCGCGCCATCGTGGTATTGGGCCGGTCGTACGGAATCGCGCGGATGATGCTGAAACGCGGGCCGCAATTCGTGCAGTTGGTCAGCGCATATCCATGGCGTCTTCGGTTGGCGGCATCGCGAATTTCCGCCAGGCATTGGGGGCATACCGCCAAGTCCGCGGCGATCTCAGCCGTGCCTTTTGCCGCGCTGGAGCTTTGGTGGATTTCAAACTTCGGCTCCCCTGAACGAAGCAGGACTTCCTGTTCGTCGATTTCGCGTATCACGGCCGGGGCCGGTGCCTGGGCCCAGATCGCGATGGCAAACTCCTCAAGTTGCCGCCGCGTGCCTTGTCCTTCGACAACCACGCCGGCGTCGTCGTTCCAGACCGCCCCGTGGACGTGCATCTGCATCGCCAGCCGATAAATGAACGGCCGGAACCCCACGCCCTGAACGCGGCCGGCGATGCGCCAGCGGCGTCGCACCAGCGTTTCGGTGTCCGAAACGTGCGGTGGCGCGAGGATTTGCGTGTTGCCGTTCATCCTTCGAGATTCTAAGAGTCCATCGGCATTGCGCCGCCTAGAGAAAGGCCGGTTTGCCTTGTAGGGGAAAGCACCTACGCCCAAATCGTCTGTTGGTCCGATGGTGCAAACCCCCCGGTTTGTCGAGATTAGCGTGGATGGAATCAGTCAATTCGAACATTGTTGCGCTGGAAGCCAACGAAGCGGTGGCGTCGGTATCGCATCGATTGAGCGAGGTGATCGCGATCTATCCGATCACCCCGTCGTCGGCGATGGGGGAATACTCGGACGAATGGTCGGCGCAAAAGCGCAAGAACATATGGGGCATGGTGCCGCGAGTGGTCGAAATGCAATCGGAGGCCGGTGCGGCCGGCGCGATTCACGGCGCCTTGCAGGCCGGCGCGCTCGCCACCACCTTCACCGCATCTCAGGGCCTGCTGCTGATGGTCCCCAACATGTACAAGATCGCCGGAGAGCTGACCGCGTTTTGCATGCACGTCACCGCTCGATCGCTTGCCACGCACGCCCTGTCGATATTCGGAGATCATTCGGACGTGATGGCCTGCCGGCAGACGGGATTCGCGATGCTCTGCTCCGGCGGAGTTCAGGAAGCGCACGATCTGGCGTGCATTTCGCATGCGGCGACGCTCGAATCGCGCATCCCCTTCCTGCATTTCTTCGACGGGTTCCGTACGTCGCACGAGATCGCCAAAATCGCGCTGCTCGGCGACGAAGACCTGCGGGCCATGGTCGACGCGGATGCCATCGCGGCGCACCGCCGGCGCGCCCTCACGCCCGACCGGCCGGTGCTCCGGGGAACAGCCCAGAACCCCGACACGTTCTTCCAGGCCCGCGAGGCCGCCAATCCGTTTTACCTCGCCTGTGCGGATATCGTGCAAAAGGTGATGGACCGTTTCGCGGGAATCACCGGGCGAAATTACCGCCTGTTTGATTACGTGGGCCATCCCCAGGCCACGCGCGTCATCGTCATCATGGGCTCCGGCGCGGAAACGGTCCACGAAACAGTCGACAAACTCCTCGCGGACGGCGAAGAGGTCGGAGTTCTCAAGGTGCGCCTGTATCGGCCGTTCGCCGTGGACCGATTCCTCGACGCGCTTCCCGCCAGCGTCCGCTCCATCGCCGTGCTGGATCGAACCAAAGAGCCGGGCGGCATCGGCGAACCGCTGTTTCTCGACGTGGTCGCCGCGTTCCAGGACGGCCAGAACGCCGATTCGCCGCGCTTCGCCCAGCAGCCGCGGATCATTGGCGGTCGATACGGACTGTCGTCGCACGAGTTCACCCCGGCCATGGTCAAGGCCGTGTTCGACGAACTGAAAAGGCCGCGTCCCAAGACGCGGTTCACCGTGGGGATCAACGACGTCGTGCCCCGATTGTCGCTGCTCGTGCCCGACGATTTCGACATAGAACCGGACGACGTCTTCCGCGCCGTGTTCTTCGTGCTTGGCGCCGACGGAACGGTCGGGGCCAACAAAAACTCCATCAAGATCATCAGCGAGGAAACCGATTTCCACACGCAGGGATACTTCGTCTACGATTCTAAGAAGTCCGGCGCGATCACCATCAGCCATCTGCGGTTCGGCCCGCGTCCGATCCGCTCGGCGTACCTGATCCGCCAGGCGAACTTCGTCGCCTGCCATCAGTTCAACTTTCTGGAGAAATTCGACATCGTGGGCCACGCCCGCCCGGGCGCGGTGCTGCTATTGAACGCGCCGTTCAAAACCGACGAGGTATGGAGCAATTTGCCTCGGGAAGTGCAGCAGCAGATCGTTGAAAAGAAACTGAAGGTCCACGTCATCGACGCCTATCACGCCGCCCGCGACGCCGGCATGGGGGCGCGCATCAACACGGTCATGCAGACCTGTTTCTTCGCCATCAGCGGCGTGCTTCCCCGCGAGCAGGCGATCGAGCAGATCAAGAAGGCGATCAAAAAGACGTACGCCAAGAAGGGCGACGAGATCGTGCGGAGGAACTTCGCCGCGGTGGAGGGGACGCTGGCCCACCTGCACGAGTTGACGGTTCCGGCGGACGTGAATGACGGAAAGCCTCTTCCGCCGATCGTGCCGGACGAGGCGCCCGATTTTGTGAAAAACGTGACGGCGATGATGCTGGCCGGCCGGGGAGAACTTTTACCGGTAAGCGCTTTGCCGGTCGATGGGACCTGGCCGGTCGGCACATCCCGTTGGGAAAAGCGCAACATCGCCATCGAGATTCCCGTGTGGGCGCCGGAGTTGTGCATCCAATGCAACAAGTGCGCATTCTCCTGCCCGCATGCGGCAATCCGGGCCAAGGTATACGACGCCGAAAGCCTGGCCGGGGCCCCGGCGGGGTTCGTTTCGACGGATTACAACGCGCCGGATCTTCGCGGCATGAAATACACCCTCCAGGTGGCGCCGGAAGATTGCACCGGATGCGGCCTGTGCATCGCCGTCTGTCCGGCCAGGGACAAAGCCACGCCGAAACGAAAGGCCATCAACCTGGCGCCGCAAGCGCCGCTGCGGCAAAGCGAGGCCGCAAAGTACCGCTTCTTCCTCGATCTGCCCGAAGTCGATCGCAGCAAGGTGCGCGTGGACGTCAAAGGTTCACAGTTCTTTCAACCGCTGTTTGAATACTCCGGCGCGTGCGCCGGCTGCGGTGAAACGCCCTACATCAAATTGCTCACCCAACTCCTGGGAGATCGTCTGCTCGTTGCCAACGCCACCGGCTGCTCGTCGATCTATGGCGGCAATCTTCCCACCACGCCGTACTGTGCCAATCGGGAAGGTCGCGGCCCGGCCTGGAGCAATTCGTTGTTCGAAGACAACGCGGAATATGGCCTGGGAATGCGCCTGGCCCTCGACCAGCACAAGGCGCAGGCACGCCAACTTGTCCAACAACTGACGGGTTCGATCGGCGAGAAATTGGCCGGGCAACTGCTGTACGCCGACCAGTCGGGCGACGCGGGCATCGCGGCCCAGCGCCTGCGCGTCGCCGAACTGCGGCTAAAACTGACATCGCTGAATGGCTCGCCGGACGCCCGGCAACTGGCGCTGCTTGCCGATTACCTCGTGGATAAGAGCGTCTGGATCATCGGCGGCGACGGCTGGGCATACGACATCGGATACGGCGGGCTTGACCACGTCCTGGCAACGGGCGCCGACGTGAAGGTGCTGGTGCTGGACACGGAGGTCTACTCCAATACCGGCGGGCAGCAATCCAAGGCCACGCCCATCGGCGCGGCGGCCAAGTTCGCCTCTGCCGGCAAGTCCACGCCCAAGAAGGACCTGGGATTGCTCGCCATGACTTACGGCAACATCTACGTGGCGCAGGTGGCCTTTGGGGCCAAGGACGTGCATACCGTCCGGGCATTCCAGGAAGCCGCGTCCTATCCGGGACCGGCAATCATCATCGCCTACAGCGATTGCATCGCCCACGGATACGATTTGGCGCTGGGCCCGGAACAGCAAAAGATGGCGGTGGCCAGCGGCTATTGGCCGCTTTATCGGTATGACCCGCGGCGCCGTGCCGCCGGGCAGAATCCGTTGCAGCTCGATTCGGGCGCGCCCAACAACCAGTTGCAGCAGTTCATGGTCAACGAGACGCGGTTCCGCATGGTCGAGCAGAAAGATCCGGATCGCTACAAGATGCTGCTCGAAAGCGCCAAGCGGCACATCGCCGACCGTTACGCGCTCTACCACCAGTTGGCTGAACCACCGCAAGCCCAACCGGCAACCGCGGGGCCGGCGACCCCGTCAACCGCAAAGGCGGCCACATGAACCTCGAAACCACCTACATGGGACTTGAGTTGGCGCATCCGTTGATGGTCGGCGCTTCGCCGCTGGCGGATGATTTGGACACGCCGCGCCGTCTCGAAGACGCCGGCGCGGCGGCCATCGTCATGCGCTCGCTGTTTCAGGAGCAAATCGAGGGCGAGCAATATACCAGCGCGCAACAGGTCGAGATGTACGCCGACTCCTTTTCCGAGGCCAGTTCATTCTTCCCCTCGACCAGCGATTTCGCGATGAATCCCTATGGATACCTGGAACAGATTCGCAGGCTCAAGGCGGCGCTGCGGATTCCCGTCATCGCATCGCTCAACGGCCTGAGCACTTCGGGCTGGCTCCGCTACGCGCGGCTCATCGAGCAGGCCGGCGCCGACGCCATGGAATTGAACGTCTATCACGTCTCGACCAATCTGTGGGAGACGGCCGCCGCCATCGAGGAAAACATCCTCGAATCCGCCCGTTCCGTGCGCGAGGCCGTCAAAATCCCGTTGGCGATAAAGCTGTCGCCGTTCTTTACCTCCATCCCGCATATCGCCATGCAATTGCGCACGGCCGGTGTGGATGGATTGGTTTTGTTCAATCGTTTTTACCAACCGGACATTGACCTGGGCCTATTGAGCGTCGTGCCGCAACTTCATCTTTCCGATTCGTCGGAGTTGCAGGTGCGTCTGCGCTGGCTCGCCATCCTCTCCGGGCGGATTAACACGTCGCTGGCCGCCAGCGGCGGCGTCCACACCGGCGCCGATGCGGTCAAGGCCGTCATGGCCGGAGCGCACGCCGTCCAGATCGTCTCGGCGATCCTGAAGAACGGGCCGGCATATCTCAAGGTGCTGCTGGCTGAGTTCAAACAGTGGATGGAGGAAAACGGGTACCAATCCGTGCGGCAAATGCGCGGAAGCCTGGACATGACCCGGTGTCCGGACCCGGCGGCGTTCGAGCGCGGCAACTACATGCGCGTGCTGAACAGTTGGCGCGACACCCCGAAATTTTCCGACGGCCAGGTTCCCCAATAGCACTCCGGAGCAACGTCTATGGACAATCATCTGAAGAACGATCGTGCCGCATGGATTCAGGGGCCGTCGGCTCACTGTTCGGTGATCCCGAGCAAACTCGCGCGGGCCTGGCGGCTGGTGCTCCTCGGCGCGCCGGGGGTCGGAAAAGGCACCCAGGCGGAACGGCTTTGCGCGCATCTGGGCGCATGCCATCTTTCCACCGGCGACGTCTTCCGCGCCGCCGCCGCCAACCGCGCGGCCGCTGCCACCCCCGCCATGCAGGCGGCGCTGGAGTGCATGCGCGAAGGCAAATTGGTCGGCGATTCCACCGTGTGGGAATTGGTGCGGGAGCGCGGCGGCTGCCTGAGGTGCAACGGCGGTTTCGTGCTCGACGGTTTTCCGCGCACCCTGAGGCAGGCCGAGGCATTGCAGTTGCTCATGAAAGAGCAGGGGGTTGCGCTGGATGCCGTGCTCGATTACGAGTTGCCCACCGATGAAATCATGTCGCGTCTCGGCGGCCGGCGCGTTTGTCCGGCTTGCAAGGCGGTGTTTCACCTCGTGGAACGGCCGCCCCAAATCTCCGGGGTGTGCGACTTATGCGGTGGACGGCTCATCCAACGCGAGGACGACCGCCCCGAAGCCATCGCCGTCCGTTTGGAAGCCTACGAATCGGCCACGCAGCCCCTGATCGAGTTCTACCGTAAACTCGGCCTGCTGGCGCCCATCTCGGCCGAGGGCACGCCCGACAAGGTGTTTGCCCGCACCCTGAAGGCGCTGCACGTCACGGCGTAATTCCGATTACATAATTCGTTCGGAGCCCCGGATGTACATCCGGGGCTTCGATTAATGCGCATTTGACCAATGCAAAGCGTGGAGGCTTTGGCGCGAGATCGGCTGGGCGCCCGTCCGTTCACAACTCGATGCTGGCCATGATCGCGGACTCGGCCATATCGCGGGTGAGCTTGAAGCCCAACTTTTCCGCGACGTGTTGCATCTCGATGTTTTGGGCCATGATCATTCCGGACAGCCGCGCGATCCGCTCGTTGCGGGCGATTTGCACGAGCAGCGTGAGCAACTGCGTGCCCAGGCCGCGATTTTGCCATACGTCGCTGATCACAATCGCGAATTCCGCATCCTTTGAGCCGGGGAGTTTGCTGAGGCGTCCGATGCCGAACACGAAACGCTCGCCGTTCTCCGGCCGGCGGCCCTCGGCCACCAACGCCAGTTCCCGATCGTAGTCGTTGAAGCACACGCGGATCAGCCGTTCGTGGGCAATGCGCTCGCTCAGATTGATCGGGTGGAAAAATCGGAAGATGACGCTGCGATCGGAAAGTCCCTGATGGAACTGCACCAGCAACGGTTCATCCTCCGGGCGGATCGGACGGATGGTCACGGGCACCCCTTCTCCAAGCTTCCATTGCGTCACGTACTGCGTGGGATAGGGCCGGATCGCCGGGCGCGGCAGGTCGGCTTCCCGCTTGCCGCCGCCCCACAGAACCGTGCGCGCGTCGACCGCGACGATTTGCTTCGACGTGGCTATCAGCGGATTGACCTCGATTTCCTTGATCCACGGTTGTTCGGCAACCAGTTGGCTGAATCGGACCAGGATTTGTTCCAACAGCGCGATGTCCACCGGTTTGCGGCCGCGAACGCCTTTCAGGGCCTTGAAAATCTTGGTTTGCTCCATGATGCGTCGCGCAAGAGTCGCGTTCAGCGGAGGCAGGCCGAGGGCGCGGTCCTTCAGGACTTCCACAAGCTGCCCGCCGGAGCCGAACAGCAACACCGGCCCAAATTGCGAGTCGGGGCTGCTGCCGATGATCAGTTCGTAACCGTCGCGCGCATCGATCATCGGTTGCACGGTGACGCCCTCGAAGTGCTCCGCGCCGGCCAGGCGCGTCACAGATTCCTTGATTTCATCGAACGCTCGCGCCACCTGATCGCGGTTGATAAGACGGAGTTTCACGCCGCCCACGTCGGTCTTGTGGGTGATCGTGTGCGAGAACAGCTTGAGGACGACGGGAAATCCGAGTTCCTCGGCGGCCTGCGCGGCATCCGCCGCGGTGGCCGAGGTAATCGTCCTCACAATGGGAATGCCGTAAGCCGCCAGCAGGTTCTTGGATTGGGCTTCGTCGAGCAGTTCGCTCCCGGCTTTGCGTGCCGAAGCGATGATCTCGGCGGCCACGTTCCGGTCGGCGCCCTTGACGTTCTCATCGCCAAGCGCGGGCGTTTCATAGAGGCCCCGCAGGTTGTAGGCGTATCGCCACATGTACGTGAAAGCGCGAGCGGCGGAATCGGGAAACTGGAACGTGGGGATGCCGGAATGGCTGAGGATCGCCTGTCCGGCCGCCACCTCGGCGCCGCCCATCCAGCTAGCCAGCAGCGGCTTGCCGTCGAGCTTGGCCAGCGGTTTGATCGCCTCGGCCGTTTGGGTCGGATCGGTCATGTCCTGCGGTGTGAGGATCATGAGCACGCCATCGTTGCCCGGATCGTCGGCCACGATTTTGAGGGCCTTGGCAATGCGTTCGGGCGCCGCGTCGCCCAGCACGTCAATGGGGTTGTTGTGGCTCCACTGGGGGGGCAGAATCGCGTCCAGGGATTGCTTTAATTGCGGGGACAGGGCCGCCAGTTCGCCTCCCA
>Ga0187867_10001706_pt1 | contig 18832 bp, 11 predicted proteins | sample June2016WEW_13_1_FD_132976 | JGI IMG/M metagenome (GOLD analysis project Ga0187867, IMG submission 132976) | Peatland microbial communities from SPRUCE experiment site at the Marcell Experimental Forest, Minnesota, USA - June2016WEW_13_10 | ecosystem: Environmental > Terrestrial > Soil >...
GCTCGCCATCGCCAGTGCCGGCCCCCTGGCGAGCATCGCCCTCGCTCTGGTTTTCGCCCTTTTCGCTTACGCGACCGGGGCGCGACTGTGGCCGCCGACGCTGTTCGCGGGCGCGCTTGCGAGCCGGCTCATGTGGCTCAACGCGCTGCTCGCCGGCTTCAACCTGCTCCCCGCCATCCCGATGGATGGAGGCCGGGTGCTGCGCGCCCTGCTCGCGAGAAAACGCGGCGACCTGAGCGCAACGGTCCTCGCGGTGAGGATCGGCCGCTTGGTGGGTTTCGCCATGGTGATCCTCGGGCTCCGTTTCGACTTGTGGCTTTGCCTGATCGGCCTGTTCGTCGTCGTCGGCGCCGGAGGCGAGCAGCGCGCCGCCGCGGTGCGCAGCGCGACGGGAGGGCTCAAGGTCCTCGACGTGATGGTGCACGATCCGGCGACGCTCGAGGTGAGCTTCCCGCTGTCGGTCGTGGCACCGTTCCTGCAAGCGACCCCGGGCCGCGTGTTGCCCGTGGTGGAACGCGGGCGCTACGTCGGGCTCATCGCGGCCGCCCACCTTCCCGGTCCTGCGGGGGCCCTGCTCGTCGGCGACGCCACCGATCGCCTCGCTCCCGCCCTCGCGCCGGGCGACCCGCTCTACCCGGTGGCTACCGAAGTCCTCCTCGGCGCCCGGCGCCGTGCGGCCGCCGTCCTCGAAGACGGCCAAGTGGTCGGAGTGCTCTACGCCGCCCATCTCGAGGCGGCGCTACGACGGGCCACCTCCGGGCTCGGTGCCTCGAGCACGAGGCGCTGAGAGACTCAGCCGGCGCGTCGGTGAGCCGGCGTCTCGGATGCCTGATCCTGGAAGCGGGCTCTTTTCGACTGGGCGGTAGTTCTGCCTCGTTCGGCTTGGTCGAGCACGACCTTGCGCAACCGGACGCTGCGCGGAGTCACCTCGACGCACTCGTCCTCACTGATGAACTCGAGCGCCTGCTCGAGGGAAAGCATCCTGGGCGGGATCAGCCGGACGAGCTCCTCGGAGGTCGAAGAACGGATGTTGGTGACCTTGCGCTCCTTGGTGGGGTTGACGTCTATGTCCTCGGCGCGGGCATTCTCCCCGATGATCATGCCCTCGTATACCTCCACTCCCGGCCCCATGAACAACGAGCCGCGGTCTTGCAGGTTCAACAGGGCGTAATTCGTGGTCAAACCGCGGCGATCGGCGACGAGCGAGCCCGAGGAGCGGGTGCGAAGCTCCCCGTGCCAGGGCTCGAAACGGTCGAAGATGTGGTGAAGCACGCCGGTCCCGCGCGTCTCTGTCAGAAACTCGGTGCGAAAACCAATAAGGCCTCGCGCGGGAACCGAGTAATCGACCCGCGCCCAGCCGGTGCCGTGGTTGACCATTTGCACGAGACGGCCTTTGCGAAGCGACAAGAGCTGCGTGACGACGCCGAGGAAGTCCTCGGGCACATCGATCGAGACTGCTTCCATCGGCTCGTGCACCTTGCCGTCGATGAGGCGGGTCACGACCTGTGGTTTGCCGACGGTGAGCTCGAAGCCCTCCCGGCGCAGCATCTCGACGAGCACGGCCAGCTGCAGCTCGCCGCGACCTTGGATCTCCCAGGTGTCCGGGCGGTCCGTAGCCAGCATTCGGATCGAGACATTGCCGACCAGCTCGGCATCGAGGCGGTTCTTGAGCAGCCGGGCGGTGACCTTGGTCCCCTCTGTGCCAGAGAGGGGGGAGGTGTTTATCCCGACGGTCATGCCGAGGCTCGGCTCGTCCACGATGAGGACCGGGAGCGGCCGCGGATCGTCGGGATCCGAGATCGTCTCACCGATGGTGACCTCGGACAAACCCGCTATGGCGATGATCTCGCCGGGACCGGCCTCGGCCGCGTCAACCCGGTCAAGGCCCTCCGAGACATAGAGCTCGGCGACCTTGAAGCGCTCCACTGTTCCATCCGCCCGGCACCAGGCCGCTTGTTGGCCACGGCGGATCGTCCCGTTGAGCACCCGGCAAATGGCGAGGCGCCCGACATATGAGGAGGCGTCGAGGTTCGTGACAAGGGCCTGCAAAGGATGGTCCAGCTCGAAGGTCGGGGCCGGGATGCGCTCCGATATGACCTGGAACAAAGGCTCGAGGTCCCGACCCTGCTCGGCGGGGTCGAGCGAAGCGCGCCCGGCTCTGGCGTTGCAGTAGACAATGGGGAACTCGATTTGCTCCTCGTCGGCGTCGAGGTCCAAGAAGAGCTCGTAGACCTCGTCTACGACCTCTTTCGGGCGCGCGTCCGGGCGGTCGATCTTGTTCACGACGAGGACAACGGGCAGGCGTCGTTCGAGCGCCTTGCGCAAGACAAAGCGCGTCTGGGGCAGGGGGCCTTCACTCGCGTCGACGAGCAGGAGCACGCCGTCGACCATGGCGAGCGCTCGCTCGACCTCCCCGCCGAAGTCGGCATGGCCGGGCGTGTCGACGATGTTGAGCTTCACGCCTCCGTGACGCACCGAGGTGTTCTTCGCCAGGATGGTGATGCCCTTTTCCCGTTCGAGGTCCATCGAGTCCATGACGCGCTCGTTGACCTCCTGATTGGCCCGGAAAACGCCAGACTGCCAGAGCATGGCGTCGACGAGCGTGGTCTTGCCGTGGTCGACATGGGCGACGATGGCGAGATTTCGGAAGTTGGCGCGCGAAAGCATTTGGGCAGCACCCCGGAGATGGGCACGGCAGGAGCCGAGCAACGTAAGTCTAGCCTCAGCGGCAGAAGACCTCGCCCACCTCGAACAGGTCATGGGGTACGGCCTTCGGTTTGTCGCTGCGCACGGCGTCGCCGAGGGGCACGCGCACTATCCGGTCGCCCTGCAGAGCCACCATTTGGCCGAAGGCCTTATCGTGCACGGCGTCGATGGCGGCCATGCCGAAGCGGGTGGCGAGCACCCGGTCGAAGGCCGTCGGCGTTCCTCCGCGCTGCACATGGCCGAGGATGGTCACGCGTGACTCGAAGCCCGTGCGGCTCTCGATCTCCTTCGCCAACAGGTTCGAGATCCCTCCGAGGCGCCGGTGCCCGTAGATGTCTATCTCGCGTTCGGGCACCGAGATGGTCCCGGGCCTGGGGATCGCTCCTTCGGCGACGACCACGACCGAGGCCCAGCGCCCGGAGCTGTGGCGGTGCACCAACGACTCACAGATCTCGTCGATGTCGAAAGGCTCCTCGGGGATGATGATCTCGGCCGCCCCGCCGGCGATGCCGGCGTAGATGGCGATCCAGCCGGCGTGGCGTCCCATGACCTCGCAGACCATGACACGGTCATGCGCCTCGGCCGTCGTGTGCAGCCTGTCGATGGCATCGGTGGCGATTTGCACCGCGGTGTGGAAGCCGAAGCTCACATCGGTCGAGCTGATGTCGTTGTCGATTGTCTTCGGCACTCCGACGAGGGGGACCTGCTCTTCGCTGTACAGCTCCAAACCGGCCCGCAAAGTGCCCTCCCCACCGATGACGACGAGGGCGTCGACTTCGGAGAGGTTCTCGAGGGCAGCCGCCACTCCCCCGTCTTGGCGGTGAGGGCTCACGCGAGAGGTGCCGAGGATCGTCCCTCCCCGAGGAAGGATGCCTCGGCACACGAAACTGTTGAGCGGCATGCTGCGCCCCTCTATGACGCCGCGCCACCCGTCCGCATAACCGACGAACTCGTCTTTGTAGGCGACTTCACCCTTGCGCACCACGGCCCGGATGACGGCATTGAGACCAGGGCAGTCGCCGCCACCGGTCAGTACCCCGACTCTCATGGGTCAGCGATCAGCTCCCTCTGCAATAAATAGCGCAACTCGCTCCCTACCTTATCGGCGCCCGGTAAGCGCAGATGAGTATTCGCCTCTCCGAAGAGGTGTCCGCCCTGCGGCCAGGACAGGCCGTCGCGCCGGATTTCTGTCGTCGAACGGCGGCTTGTGCCAAGCTGCACGCTTGATGAGTACGGGCACAGAAGCTGCCGAGCAGCTCGAGGCGTCACGCCTCGATGGCGCGAAGGCGCCGCTTTGGCGCCGAAGCCTCCCTGTCGTGGTCGTGCTCGCCATCTACCTCTGCCTCGGAGTGGTGTCCAACCTGCCTTCGTGGTTGGGCGGGGTGGCTCACACCATGCAGTGCGGCGGCTGCGGCGACAGCGGCCAAGAGGTCTGGTTCCTCGCGTGGGGCTCGCACGCCCTTACCCACCTCACGGATCCACTCCGGACGAACTGGCTGAATTTCCCCTGGGGCGTCGACCTCGCCGATAACACGTCCATGCCGCTGGCGGGGGCGATCGGCACTCCCATCACCGTCCTCTTCGGCCCCGTGGCCACCTTTAACGTGCTCTTCTCGCTCGCTTTCGCGAGCTCGGCGGCGGCCATGTTCTTCCTGCTGCGCCGCTTTACGACCTGGATCCCCGCCGCCTTCGTGGGCGGGTTGCTCTACGGGTTTTGCCCCTACATGGTCGGCCAGGGCGAAGGCCACCTCTTCTTGCTCCTGGCGGCGATGCCGCCCCTCATGGTCTTGCTGCTCGACGAGATTCTCATCCGTCAGTCCGCACGCTGGTGGCTCGTGGGCATCGCCCTCGGGCTTGTCATGATCGTCCAGCTCGGATGGTCCGCCGAGGTGCTCGCCTGCGCACTGACCATCGCCGTGATCGGGATCGTCGTACTCGCCATCGCCCGTCGGCACCTCGTGCGCGATCACTTGCCCTACGCGCTGAAGGCGAGCGTTCTTGCAGTCGTCATGCTCATTCCCGTGGCGGCCTGGTTCGGCCTCGTGAGCCGGACCGGACCCGAGCACGTGCCGGGCGCCGTCCACTCTGTGAAAGAGCTCGGCGGGCTCTCGAGCGACCTGGCCGGTTTCGTCATTCCTTCTTTCAACCAGCACTTCAGTTTCGGGCTGGCGCACATCGGGACCTCGTTCGTCTACCTGACGAACTTGAACGGCAGCCACAACTTGGACCTAGCCGAGAACGGGTCTTACATCGGCATCCCGATCGTCCTACTTCTCATTCTCGGCGCCGTCCGTTTTCATCGCGAGGGGATCGTCCGTTTCTCGGTCCTGATGGCAGCCGTGGCGGCCCTTTTCTCGATGGGGTCCCGGCTAAAGGTCTGGGACCACCTCACGGTCATTCGGCTGCCGTTCGACGTGCTGGCCCACCTTCCCTTCGTGCAGAGCGAGGTGCCCTCGCGCTACTGCCTGCTCATGTCGCTCTTTGTCGCCCTGGCCGTCGGCGTCGTTTTGGACCGCGCCCGCTGGGTCAAGCCCCGGCGCAACAAGGTGCACGGGCGGGCCGGATACCTGCGCCGCTTCGCCTACAGCCCCCTGCCCTTGTTCCTCGTCCTCGCCGTCGCCGGTGTCGTATCGCTCGTGCCGGCTTGGCCCTACAACATCGGCCCGGTCGTCACGCCCCCCGCCCTCGAGCCGCCTATCGCGGCGCCGAACCTGGCCGGGGGAACCCTGCTCACCTATCCCCTAGCCCGCAACAATCATGTCCTGGCGATGGTCTGGCAGTCGATCGACGGTTTCCAGTACCGCATCCCAGCCGGTGAGGCGACCGTGGCGAACGACCATGCGGGCGCGACGGAAAGCGCCTTTGCTACCTGCTGGAAAGACGACACCGAGTACGAGCCCTCGAAGGCCCTCATCCCCGCCGCTCGGGCCAACTTCGTGGTCTGGCAGGTGCGCGCGGTCGTGATCCCTTTGCGGGCCTCGGTCAATCCAATGTGCGGCGTGCGCTTCGTGCAGGCGGTGTTGGGCCGGGCGCCCGATTACGAGCGCGATGCGGCGGTGTGGACCGACGTGCACCTGGGCCAGGGCTGAGGGACGCCGCGACCGCACGACCACTCTCTGGCCGGCGGGCGCTTTGCTAGCTGGTTGAAAGCCGTCCTTCGATCCGGCGGAAGCTAGGGACGGCCGCCACCATCGGGCAGTCGCACCTTGACCCCGTTCTCCTCGAGGATCTTGGCGAGCGACGAGCGGATCGCAAACGGCGAGCTGTCCCGGGCAATCGTGCGCCGGGCATTGCTCGCGATCCGGGTCCACAGATCGGCGTCGTGGTAGGCACGGAGGATCTCGGCGGCGAAGGCAGGCGCCCCGTCCGCCACGAGCACGTCGTACTCGTGCTCGAGCCCCATCCCCTCGGCCCCGAGCCTCGTCGTCACCACGGGAAGCCCGTGAGCCATGCTCTCGCCCACCTTGCCTTTCACGCCGGCGCCGTAACGCAACGGCGCCACCGCGAGGCGGGCGTGCTCGTAGAGATTGCCGAGATCGGGCACCCATCCAAGGATCCGCACGCTGTCGCTGGCAAGGGCGCGGATGTCGTCTGTCGGAGAGCTGCCCACGATGTAGGTCGGGATGTCCGGATCCTCGAGACGCACGAGCGGCATGATCTCTTCGACCAGCCAGTGCGCCGCGTCCCGGTTGGGATGGTGGGGAAAGCTCCCCACGAAGAGCACGCCCTTGCGCTCTTCGAAACTGCGGCCCGTGTGCTCCTCGCCGTGAATGTTAGGTACGACGTGCACCTGCAGCTGGGGTAGCTCGTCCAGCAAGACGTCACGCTCGGCCGCCGACACGACAAGGGTGGCGTCGGCGATACGGGCCAGGGACACTTCCATGTCGTGGTAACGGGCCGCGGCCCGTGCCACTGCCGGGTCCGCTTCTATCTCGGCTCTTCTCTGCTCGCGCAGGAAGTGGAGGTCGACGGTGTCGTAAATGATCTTCGCCTCCGGGCAGACCTCGCGCACGAGCGGTTGCCACCGCCACGCCGGCTCGGGCCGCGACAAGATGGCGACATCGAGGGCCGGTGAGAGCTCGCGGAGAAGCTTTCTCTCGTCGAACGACCCGTAGATCACCTCGATCCCCGCCCGTTGCAATGCCGTCGAGTAGGCACCTTGGCTCTGGCCGTCGTTCGGGACGAAAGTCACCGCCAGCCCGAGGTCGCGCAGCGCCAAGAGCAGCTCGGACATGCGCTTGGAGCCCGAGTCCTGGTTCGGGAGCGGCACTCGGTCCGACACGACGAGGACTTGGCCGGCCGGGGCCCGCCTGCAAGCGACGCGCTCGAGGGCAGGGTCGCTCTCGTGCTGGGCCAAAAGCTCGGTCTGCCACTTTTTGCGGAAGGCCTCGCGACTGACCTTTTGGTAGCGCTTCACCCCGGACGACTCGTCGGTCCCGCTGCTCGAGCCCTCGTCGTGACAGACCTTCGCCTCCGGCTGGTATACGACCCGGTAGCCGAGCTTGCGGGCGGCGAAAGCCAAGTCGGTGTCCTCGTAGTACGCCGGCGAGTAACGCCGGTCCAGCCCCCCGAGGACGTCGAGGATCTCCTTGCGGACAAGCAGGCAGGCGCCAGAGCAGTAGTCCACGTCGCGAACGAAGTTGAACGCGGGATCCTCGGCGTCGCCGTAGCGGCCGTAGTTGAGACCTGTGCCGTCTCTCCAGATGATCCCCCCGGCTTCCTGCAGGCGACCGTCGGGGTAGAGGAGCTTGGCACCAACGACACCGACGTTTTCTTCGACCTCGACGGTGCGCACGAGGGCGTCGAGCCATCCCGGAAGGACAACGGTGTCGTTGTTCAAAAGGACCACGTAGCGGCCCCGGGCCATTTCCAACCCGGCGTTCACCGCCGCTATGAAGCCGGAGTTCTTCTCGAGACGGACGACGGTTATGCCCTCGACCTTCGGCAGATACTGAACGGTCTTGTCACTGGAGGCGTCGTCGACTGCGATGAGCTCGTACTGGACCCCCGTCGCCTCCAAAGCGAGCGAACGCAGGCAGGCGACCGTGAGCTCCCAGTGGTTGTAGACGGGCACGATGATGCTCACTTCAGGCTCGGCGACGGTGGGAATCGGCGGGATCCCAACCTCGGCCGCCGAGGAGTCCGAACGCGGCATGACCAAGCGCGCCGCGCGGGAGACGAGGCGCTGATAGCTCTCCCGGCGCAGCGTTCCCGCCGGTGCGAAACGTTCCACCGAGCGCCTGTACTGCTCCAAGAGCGGGTAGATGGCCGAGCTCTTGAGCTCGTGCAGCTCCGCCGCGGCTGGAGAGGTCCCCCTCATGTTCGCCAGCAGCGTCTCTTGGCGACGCTCGAGATGGGTGGCTCGCCGACCCAGGTGCTGCAGGGAGCGCAGCGCCTCGTCGTGGTCGAGCGCCAACTCCCTGTAGAGGGCCGCTTGTTCTTCTATGAGCCGGGCTGCCTCCGCCCGGGTCTGTTCGAGCTCGAGCTGGGTGTCGCGCACGACCTCTTCGAGCCGGGTCAGTTCCGCCCGCGCCCTTTGCTGTTCGAGGTCGTTGGCACCGAGCAGCTCTAGTCCGATGTCGACGAGGGTCGAATAGTCGGGCAGCTCGGGCAGCTTCGCGCGCGAAGCCACCGCCAACAGGTAGCTCGAGGTGAGCTTCACCCCGGGCGTCCATCCCTCCTGCTCGCGCGCCAACGTCAGGACCTCTCCTGAACCGCGCTCGGTGCCGAAGGGGGCGATGATCGAGCCGACGGCGACGTTCTGGCCCCAGATGCGCAGCTGGGGAAACTCCGCTGAGAGGAGGGCGACCAGCTCGTCCTGGGTCACCTCGTGGACATGGACGCGTTCGCCCCGGGCTTTCGTCACCGGATATACGTGCCGGTCCGGAGTGGACACCAGCAAGACACCTTCGGGGGTGAGCACCCGGAGCACTTCGGCAAGGAGCCGGTCGTGATCGGCGACGTGCTCGAGAGCCTCGAAACAGGTCACGACGTCGAAGGAGCTGTCGGCGAGCTCAGAAAGCTCGCGAATATCGCCCTGGCGGAAGGTGAGGTTCGCCAGGCGGTGGTTTGTCCTCGCATGCTCGATGGTCGCCTCGTCGATGTCGACTGCCACCACCTCGTCCGCTTGTGTCGCGAGCACCGCCGCGCCGTAGCCCTCGCCGCAGGCGAGGTCGAGTACCCGGCGCCCGGGAGCGAGAGCGGCGGCGAACAAGTACCGGTGATAGTGCTCGTAGACCATGGCGAAGTCTTCTGACCAGGGCAGGCAGCGTTCCCCGCTCCACTCGACCAGCCGTCGCGACTCGCGCGGGACGTCTAGAGGAAGGCCCTGGCTCAGCGACGTCCGCCGCTGTCCTTTCGGCCTCCCATCATCCCTGCTAGCGCTTGTTGCCACGACACCTCCGTTCAGCCCGCTGCCTTCGGTTTCAGCTGCCCGGGCTTCCCGGACCACATCCCTCTTTGCGAGGGGTGACTGCGGTCCCCGCCCACTCGCGGCACACCAAGATACCTCGACTCCCCCTTCGGTAAACGGGATGGCTGTCCAGGCCGCCGGGACAGCTGGGACTTTGCGAGGCGCGGTGCCTCCAAGAGGTCCTGAGATGGCGACTGTCGCGGCGGCGGACCGGCTAAGTCGTCGTTGACGGCCAGATCGAACGCCTGGCAAAAGACCTGAGGACAATCAGCCATACGTGCAGCACGGCCGTTCCGTGGCGGAGGACTGTTGTGCGGATGAGCGCCGGCTTGTAGCGGCTGAGAGCGCCGAGGGCGGTCCGGAAACCGTCACCGGTGAGGCTGTACAAGAGCAGCTCGGCCGGCCGCCTCCTAGCCAGGTCATGTTGGTCGGCAGTTGACAGGACCGGAAAGCCCGGTCCCAAGGAGTTAAAGCCCTCATGGAAGATCCCGACAGGCTCTAAGAACTGTCGCACCCCCCAGCGGAACCACATGAGCAGCTGCTCACCTTTGTAGGTGGGGTTTCCGACGAAGGCCGGGATGGAAGCGCTGACCTGGTACCAGTCGATGAGGACGCTGGCGCTGCCACCGAGTGCCTGCCCGTAGGTCGGGGAAGGGTCGCCCGCGCTCGCGAGGCCCGTCATCGGCGGCATCGCTGGCCTCTGGGCGACCGTGAGCACGAGCAGGGATCCCGTCACGGCCACGACGCTGAGCGCCACCGCGACGACCGATCTTGCCCGGCGCGCCGAGTGCGCCGAGCCCCCGAGCGTCCAAAACCGCATCACGGCAGCAAAAAGGACCGGAGTGAGCGCCAAGTCCGTGCCGGCCGGCACCCAGCCGAAGGCAGGGACCTGGGGAGAGGCCTCGTAGGCGAGAGGGACGGCGAGCACGAGTACCGCAGGCAGCCAACGCCATAACCGGCGGCCCCAAATCGGCTTTGCCATCTCCGCCAGGGTGAGGGCGAGGGCCAGGCAGACCACGCCCCAGAGGGTGGAGGAGAAGAAGTGCTGCTCGAGGGCCTCCACGTGGTAGGCGAACTGCAGGTAGGCGAAGACGGCTAACTGGACGGTGCACACGAGTCCTACGAAGAGCTGGGGCGAGGCGATCTTGGAGAGCCGGCGGGCGAAGCTCAGCCAGAACGCCACGATGACAGAGGGTGGCACTAACAGGTAGGACACATAGGGTGCCCATCGCCAGTTCGCCGAGTGCCACTGGCGTATCTGGTCCGGGTGGTTCAAGAACTTCTCAGCGGCAAGGGTGGGCCGGATGAAGTCGAACTGGCCGAGCACGGCGCGCGAGGCGAACATCAAGATGACCGTGGCGGCGACGGCGACGGCGACGAGCAAGGCGCCGTCTCGGACAAGGCGGCGCCTTGCCCGCATGAGCCGCACGAGGACGTAGACGACGACGGTGGTGGCGGCGAGCACGATGCCTATGCCGTGCGACCAGGTGGCAAGAGTCAACAAAACGCCGCCGGCGATGAGCCACAAGGGCCGCCCGCGGTCCCGCGCGGGCATGGCCAGGCAGCAAACGGCCCCGGCGATGTAGCTCACCACGGCGCAGTCGGGGTAGTCGGTGCCCCAGGCGGTGATGAGGACCGGGCAGCTCAACAACACGATGACGCCGACAACGGCGGCGGGGATGCCGTAGAGCTTGCGCAAAAGGACATAGGCGGGCACGACGGCGACAAGGGCGAGGAAATAGCGCATGACGAAGAAGCCGCCGAGGATGCCAAAGCCGAGATAGGCGAGGCGGGCGAGGACGAGGAAGCCCGCCTGGGCCCCTTCGCGCATGCGGGCCGTGGCGGCAAAAGCGGCGGCGTAGCGGTTGAACATCTGGCTCGGGTCGACGATGTAGATCGTGTGCATGCTCGGATCGGGCAGGTCGACCGGCGACATGGCCCGGAGGCGGAGCACGAAAAAAGCGATGACAGGCGAGGCCAAGACCGCCACCGACTCGGCCAGCACCGCCAAGCGGGCAACCGGCTGCCGCTCGTGCCGAGCCGACCCGGAGGTCAGGGCGTCAGCAGCGATCACGGCAGGACGCTACCAAGCGGCGCGCCGGGGGAGATGTGCAGGTCGACGGCTCTATGCGATCGCCGACCGGGCGACGCTCAGCTAGGACGGCCCCTGTGTCGGAAAGGCGATTCGGCGCCCTAGCGGGCGATGGAACGCAATGATGCCGAGTCCAGCTTGACCGCCACGACGGTGTCAGCCGCGAGGTTCAATGCCACAGCGCTCGAGACATCAGCCAACAGGGGTCCGATGTCCGTGGTGAGGCCGACCCGGGTAACCGGTCCAAGGAAGGTCAGGCTCGTCACCCGACCCTCGAACTGGCCCGGAACCAGCTGGGTTCCGTTCGACAGCACCTCGATGCCGATATCTTCGGGGCGCAGGAACAGCTCCACCGTCTCGCCGGCCGGGTGGTTGAATGTCGGGTCCGGGACACTGAGCAAAAGCGGTCCGCAGCGGACAACTCGATCCTCCATGGACACGACCGTGCCCTCGAGCTGGTTCATCGTTCCGACGAAGTTCGCCACGAAGGCGGTCCTCGGGCCGCTGTAGATCTGGGCCGGCGTGCCGAGCTGCTCGATGCGGCCTTGGGACATGACGGCCACTCGATCCGAGATCGACAGCGCCTCCTCCTGATCGTGGGTCACGTACAGGGTCGTGATGCCGAGCTCTTGCTGGATGCGACGGACCTCCGCCCGAAGCTGCACCCGAACCTTCGCGTCAAGAGCGGAGAGAGGCTCGTCGAGGAGCAGGACGCTGGGCTGGATCGCAAGAGACCTGGCAAGAGCCACACGCTGTTGCTGGCCACCGGAAAGTTGGCGAGGAAATCGGTTCAGGGCGCTGCCGAGCCCGACGAGCTCGAGGAGCTCACGGGCCCGTTGCGCGCGCACCTCATGGCTCTGTTTGCGAACTCGAAGCCCGAATTCCACGTTCTGCTGGGCGGTCATGTTCGGGAACAGGCTGTAGGCCTGGAAGACCATGCCCATGTTCCGCTTGTTGGCAGGCTGGCCGAGCACGTCTTTGGCTTCCACGAGCACCTCGCCCGAGTCCGGCCACTCGAAGCCGGCGATGATGCGCAGTGCCGTCGTCTTCCCGCAGCCGCTCGGTCCGAGCAGCGACACGAACTCGCCGGAGCCAACCTCGAGGTCGAGATGATCAAGGGCGACGACGTTTCCGAACCTACGGCACAGCCCACGGAGCTCGACGGTTGCCATTTTCGGGCCTAGTTATAGTCCGTGATGGCGACGGCAGCCGCGCTGCGACCGCCACGGCCGAGCAGGTAGAGGGCCAGCATGGCGGCCCAGACGAAGATGAAGCTTATGAACGACAGCGCGACTCCCTCGTAGGCGGTGCTCGTCCCGATTACGTAGGTGTAGACGGGGAAGGTGTTGAACTCCAGCAGGCTGGCGACGGTGTACTCACCCATCGAGATCGCGATGGTGAGGAGCGACCCGCCGATGATGGCCGCGCGGAGGTTCGGGAGGATTACCAGCAGCAAGGTCCGCGGCGTCTTTGCTCCTAGGCTCTCGGCAGCCTCGACGAGGGTCCGTAGGTCGATCGCGCGCAGTCCCGCGTCGAGCGCCCGATAGAGAAACGGCAGCGCGAACACGACATAGATGAGCGACAGCACCTCGGGGCGCACGAACAAGAAGGTGATGTTCTTCAAAAAGGGCAACAGGCCGACGACGAGCACGATCGGGGGCACGACGAAGGGAAGGATCGAGATCAGGTCCATCACGGGACGGAGCCCGGGTAGGCGAAGATGCACCCAGAACACCGTCGGCACCATGAGCACAAGGCTCACCGCCACGGTCTCGAGAGCGATCTGGATAGAGAGCCAGAACGAGGACCTGAACATGGGGTCGTCGAACACCGTCAGGTACCAGTGGAAGGGGCTCTGTCCCGGCTGGACTCCCGCCAGGCTGAACTGCACCACCGAGTAGATCGGCACAAGGAAGACGAGCGCCGCCAGCACCAGCCATATGACGTGCCAGACGGGTACACGGTTGCGCGCCCGGCGGAACCGGTGGTCCTTCGGGCGCGCAGCGTCAGCGGCGGTCACCTGAGCCATCGACTCGCTCGACGCTGGAGAAGGGCGTAGACGACGATCGTGACGACGATGATCACGATCATCGCGAGGGCGAGGGCGTAGGCGTCCTGCGGGTTGATGGTGATGTCCCCATTGATGAGGTTCGCGATGTCGATCGTGACGAGATTCGAGACGCCAAGGGTCTCGGCGGTCGCGTAGGCGGAAAAGGCGTTGCCGAACAGCAGAACCATGAGACCGAGAAGAGACGGGGTGATGACCGGCAGGCCCACGTAGCGCCAGAACATGAGCGAGCTAGCACCGAGGTTGGAAGCCGCCTCCCGCCACTCCTTGCGCAATCCCTCTATCACCGGGATCATGAGCAAGATCATGAGGGGAAGCTGAAAGTACATGTAGACAAGTGCGCAGCCGAACAGGCCCTGGAGGCTGAACGACGGGTAGATGTCAAGCCCCAGGTGCTCCAAGAGTGTCGTGACGACGCCGAGCGTGCCCAGGGTCGCCACGTAGGCGAAGCCGAGGGGCACACCTGCGAAGTTGGCGGCCATGCCGGAGAACGACACGAACGCTGGTCGGATGAAGCGGGGAACGCCGTGGTGCAACACGGCGTTGGCGACGAGCAAGCCGAGCACCCCTCCCATGACCGCACTCAGGGCCGAGAGCTCGAGCGAGAACTCGAAGGCCTGCGGGTACGGCGGATGGAAGATGTCGGAGATGTTCGAAAGCGTGAAGGCTCCGTTGGCGGTCCTGAAGGCGCCGACGATGAGCTCACCGGTCGGTATCAGCAAGAAGATGCTGATGTAGGCGAAGAAGGGAAGTGCACCGAGCAGAGCCCATCGTCGAGAGCGCGACCGCTTTCGCGTCACGCTCCCGACGGGGACCTTTGTTTTGCGTCCTGGTTCCGCGAGGGCCATCAGGCACCCTGAGCGCGCCGGGGCCTCGGGCTAGACGCCGCCCACCATCGAGTCCCAGTTCGCCACCACGATGGCGCTCGCCTTATTGATCTGCGCCAAGGTGGGAAAGCGCAGACCGGCGTACTCGCTTGCAGGCGGCAGATCCTTCGCCAGCGAAGCCGGGATCTTGCCGGCGGCCGCTAGAGCCGCGTACCGCGCTGGGTGGACGTACCCGGCGAGGTACTCGAGCTGGCCAAGGTCGGAGTAGAGGTACTCCATCCAGAGCTTGGCCGCGTTCGGGTGTGGTGCGTAAGCGCTGATCGCCTGGCAGTAGAAATTGGCGAACTTGGCATCGGTCGGGACGCTCACGACGAGCTTGATATCGGGGTACTGCTTCCTATAGGCGAGGTTGAGGTAGTCCCACTCGATCACGATCGGCGTCTCACCACTTGCCACCTGTGACGGGTTGGCGATGATCGGGTTGAAGTTCCCGACGTCCTTCAGCTTCTGGAAGAACTTGAGGCCCGGCATGATGTTGTTGAGGGAGCCGCCGTTGGCGAGGGCGGCGCTCCACACGGCGGCGAACGCATCGCCCGCGACGGCGGGGCTGTTGACGATCGCGACTTGGCCCTTGTACTCCGGCTTGAGGAGGTCTTGCCAGGACTTGGGTGGGTTCTTAACGACCTTGGTGTTCGTGCCGAAGGCGATGACACCGTAGTAGTCGCCGTACCACAGCCCGCTCGGGTCCTTCATGACGCTTGGGATTTCGCTCCAGGTCTGTACCTTGTACGGCACGAAAGCCTTATCTTTCACGCCCTGTTCGGCAATCTCGGGCGAGACGTCGACGGCATCGGGGTCCTTGGGCGTGCCCTTGAACGACAAGATGGCGGTCAGCTCCTGCGCCGAGGAACCTTCGGGGTTCACGACAGGGCAGTTGATCTTGTACAGCTTGTAGAACTCGCCGATGACCGTGTTCGGGGTCGACTGGGTGCCGTAGTTCGCCCAGTTGTCCGGATCAGCGATCAGGTTGAGGGTGCCTTCCTTCTGCGCTGCGGCCACAAGACCGGGCGGCATCGTGGGCGGCGCCGTCGCGGCTCCGCCCAGCGCGCTCGAGATCGAGGGGCTCGCCGAGCTGGCCCCGGCATCGAGCAAGATGCCGCCGGCTATGCCCGCAATGCCGAGCCCCGCCTGTCGCAAAAAGCGCCGCCGGTCGTAGGCCGCGCCCCCGGATCCGACAAGACCTTCATCCCGCTCAGCCATTCCGCTTTCCTCCCTCTTTGTTGCGCTTTCGTCGCGAACTGTACACACGGATCTTCGCCGATGTAGCCCGCGAAGCCCTCTTCAGGTCTCTCGCGGTGATGACTCTCGACAACCCGACGTCAAAACTCGCGGGCCGCCGCTTCGGTTGGAAGCGAGCAACGCAACGCCGGCGCCTCACCGGCGACTACTCACCTCCCGCGCTGAAAATGAGGTCTTGACGTCGTCTTCGCCACGCGCGCCAAGGTGAGCCGGGTGGTCACCTGTGTTCCCTCGAGGTGCCGGTCGATGACTATCTTCCGTGACGGGACCTTCCACAGAGGCTTGGCGGATCTCCCCTGGGCACGATGCTCGTGCAAGATCGCAGCTCACGGGTCTGTTCTATTGATCGAGCGGGCGCCCAGTCCCTTCATAGCTTCGCCCGCCGGATGATCGGTCGAGGGGGCCTTGGCGCGCCCAGGACCGCTGCACAGTTCCGAAACAGGTAGCTTGGCGCGCACCTGAAATTCATCCTCTGTTAAGCAAGTCGTAGCGCACGTTCACAATCGCGCCACCTCGGCCATCTACGGTGCCGCCTAGCTGGATGGCTGCGGCGGGTCGCCGCTATCGGAACGTCTCTTAGGGGACGAGAAGGAGGATCCAAGGGAATGCAGAAGAGAACACTGCTGCGCTGGTTCGCCGGGGCAGCTGTTGCCGTGACGGCCCTCGGGCTCGGTGCAGTCTCGGGCGCGGGCGCCAGCGTGGCGCGCACTCGCGGGTCTTCGGCGAGTTGCTGGGCGACTGCCCTGACGGCCAAGCAGTGCGGCGGAATGAGCGCGCTCGTCGCCGCCGCCAAGGCCGAGGGCAACCTCACCGTCACGACCGACCCTGTCACCTGGGCGAACTACGGCAATATCATCAAAGACTTCGAAGCCAAATACGGCATCAAGATCCTCGACACGAACCCGAACGGGACGAGCGCCGACGAGATCCAAGAGATAGTCAGCGACAACGGCAAGCCCGACGAACCCGACGTGCTCGACATCGGCCTCACCTACGCCACAGAGGCAGTGGCGGGCGAGCCCGGCGTGTTCAAGGGCCCGATCTTCTCGCCCTACGAGACCCAGGAATGGAATGAACTCCCTGCCGGCTGGAAGAACCCCAAGGGCTACTGGGCCTACGACTACGCCGGCCTCGCGACGATCGGCTACAACGCCAATGTCATCAAGACGGCGCCGACCACATGGTCCGACCTGCTCCTTCCGGAGTTCAAGGACGCCGTCGCCCTTGACAACGCCCCGACGGCCTCGGGCGCCGGGTTCGGCGCGGTGATGGCGGCTGCCATTAACAACGGCGGGTCGGTGACAAATGTCCAGCCTGGCATCAACTTCTTCAAGAAGCTGGCCGCAGCGGGGAACTTCAACCCGATCGAGGCCGGCGGCGCCGGCGACGGGCCGATGGCCGACAAGAGCGTGCTCGCAACGATCGACTGGAGCTACAACCAGCTGTCGTGGCAGCAGGAGCTGGCGAAGTCCCCGGGCATCGACTGGAAGATCGTCGTTCCGGCGGGCAAGCCGTACGCCCAGTACTACGCCATGGCGATCAGCGCCTACGCCCCGCACCCGGCGGCGGCGCGGCTGTGGCTCGAGTACCTCTACTCGCCGACCGGTCAGAACCTGTGGGCCGTCGGTGGGGCGCTTCCGTCCACCTGGACGACGATGGTGAAAGATGGCACGGCATCGGGGGCGGCCAAGAAGGGAGTCCCGGCGATCAGCCAGACTCCGACGACGGCCACCCCGGCCGAGGTGACGGCGGGCCAGGACCTCGTCATCAAGGAGTGGGCGTCTGCAGTCGGCTGATCCGGCTGCGGTTGCCGTATCCGGCGAAGGCAGGGCCCGCGATCTCGACGCGGGCCCTGCCACGCGCCGGTCCCACCGACGCGGCCTCTTGTCGGTCATCGGCGTCGCCCCCTTCCTCATCTACATAGCGCTCTTTCTCGTCGTACCTGCCGGTTCGGTGATGGTCGAGGCATTCCACGACAACAACGGCCATCTCTCGCTCTCCAACATCCGCACGCTCCTCGACTCGAGCCAGCCCTACCTGCACGACTACGCCACGAGCCTCGAGCTGGCGGCGGTCTCGGCTGCCGTCGCGGGCGTCATCGGCCTTCTCGGTGCTGTGGCGCTCGTCAGCTTCCCGAACCGTACGGTGCGCCAGCTCGTCTCGACCGCCTGCGGGGTGCTCGCCAACACCGGAGGCGTGCCGCTCGCCTTCGCCTTCATAGCCTCGGTCGGCAACAGCGGCGTCATCACCGACCTTTTGGCTCGGCTCGGGTTCAATCCCTACGACCACGGCTTCAACATCTCTTCTTTCTCCGGCCTCGTCATCGTCTATCTCTACTTCCTGCTCCCCCTCACCATCTTGCTGATGCTGCCGCCCGTCGAGGCGCTGCGACGGGAGTGGCGCGAGGCGGCCTCGACACTCGGGGCCGACGCCCGCACCTACTGGCGCAAGGTCGGCCTCCCCGTCATCGCACCGCCATTTGTGGCGACGATGATGGTCCTGTTCATGGACGCCTTTGCCGCCTATGCCACAGCGGACGTGTTGACCACCGGTGTCGTCCCGCTCGTGCCGCTCACGATCGGGCAGTTCCTGGACGGCAACGCGGTGGCGAACCAGGTCCACCTCGGTGACGCCCTCGGCTTCGGGATGGTGGTCATCGTGGTCATCGCCGGGGCGTTCTATGTCGTCGTGCAGCGCCGCACATCACGGTGGTTGCGATGACAGGGCTCCCGCTGAGAGCGGCTGGAAGCAGGCCGCCGACATGATTCGCAACCGCACCTTCCGCTGGGTCACCCTCGGCCTCATCGGGCTCTACGTCCTCGTCCCCATGTACGCGACCGTGCAGTTCAGCCTGGAAGGCGGCTACCACGGCCACCTCTCGTTCGCCGCCTACTCCCAGGGGCTCTCACAGCCCGGTCTCGGATCGAGCATTGTCACCTCGATGGAGGTCTCCTTCGGCGCGATGGCGCTCACGCTCGTGCTGCTCGTGCCGACCATCATCTTCGTCAACCTGCGCCTGCCGCGCTGGCGGACCGTGCTCGAGGCGCTCTCGCTGCTACCGCTCGGCGTGCCGCCAATAGTTATCATCGTCGGGGTGCTCGGCGTCTACAACAGTCTGCCGAACTGGATCATCGTCTCGCCCGTGATACTGGTGCTGCTCTACGTGGTCCTGGCCCTGCCGTACTCGTACCGGGCCATAGACGCCGGCGTCCGCTCGATCGACCTGCACACCCTTGTCGAGGCGGGCCGTTCGATGGGGGCCGGCTGGGGCAAGCTGTTCTCACGGGTGCTGTTTCCCAACCTGCGGTCGGGCATCCTTGCCGCGTCGTTCCTCGTCGTGGCGCTGTCGCTCGGCGAGTACGCCGTCGCCAGCCTGCTGTTGCCCACCCAGCCGACCTTCCCCGTGTTCCTGGCGAGCGTCGAGACGA
>Ga0187867_10001708_pt1 | contig 18827 bp, 12 predicted proteins | sample June2016WEW_13_1_FD_132976 | JGI IMG/M metagenome (GOLD analysis project Ga0187867, IMG submission 132976) | Peatland microbial communities from SPRUCE experiment site at the Marcell Experimental Forest, Minnesota, USA - June2016WEW_13_10 | ecosystem: Environmental > Terrestrial > Soil >...
AAATTCGAAATTCGAAATTCGAATGACGAATCAAATTCGAAATCCGAATGACGAAACGGCCCTGGCTTCGAACTTCGAATTTTGAATTTGATTCGAGTTTCGGGTTTCGAGTTTCGAGTTTATCCAGCGGGCTTTTCATGGCTCAGTTCTGGAAGGAGTAAATGTTGTCGTCGGTCATGTCGGAAGTCGGAGTACTGCTTGTGTTGCCGTGGGCGTTGCTGACATCCCCGTCGGGTCCGGCGGAAACGAAAAAGGGCTGATTGGTCGAACCGACGGGGAACTGCGTGGTATTGGCCGCGTCGTAGGTTGCAAACTGCAACGAGGAACTGTTGATTACGCCGTTGCTGGTGATGATCCCGCAGTTCGCGCCATCAAGCCAGACGACTCCGGGAGAGATCTGGTTGGTGGAGCCGCCCGGCGTCGCACCGAGTCCGCCGCCGGGAACGAACAGGATGGGGTTTCCCCAAGCATCGCGGATGAGAGGAACGGCGACTGTTTGGAAGGCGCCGCTCGGACCGATCTGGATATAGACATTGATGATCTTCGAGATCGGGAGATTGTTGATGATCGTTTTATTTTCCGGGATCGATTCCAAGGCATACATCACATAAGCGGTATTGGCCACGGCCTCGGGAAGATTGCTCGGATTGGTGTATGCGCTGGGGTCCGACGAAAGAAGTCCGGGGGCGGCTTCCTCGCCGGCTGACCAGAATTGCGCGGTGGTAATGGTTCCCCAAGCATTTGTGGTTGAAACGTTCAAGGGTGAGGAAGGTGACGATGCGACGGGCCCAGCCGGGGGCGGGCGCGATAGGTGGGTTGCCTGCCGGTAGTTCTCGAACATCGTCTTGCAGGTTTCAAGCATGGTTTTGGTATCGCGTTCCTTGGCTTGTGCGGTGACGAGCTTGGCGCCGGCGAAGAACAGGCCCATCAGGATCAGGATGATGCCGATCACCACGAGCAATTCGATCATGGTGAAAGCGGGGCGGGAAGTTGCGGGTTGCGAGTTGCGTGTCGCGAGTTGAAAACGGGAGCTTTGTCTTTGCTCGCAACCCGCAACTCGCAACTCGTAACTCATATCGCCGCCTACTGAATCATTCGTGTTGTCTTGTGGATCGGGCAAGGGTGGGGCTTCACGATTATTGCGAAACATCGCCGAAACTCGTGATGTCATCGGCAGTTCCGTAAATCCCGTCGGGGCCGGCGGAAATCAGGATGAACTGATCGACGGCACGGGGACGGCCGGTGTAGTTTATGCTGGCGTTGCTGGATTGGTCGGTCGGCGGAATTGACGGGTTGATGAAATACTGGCCTGCATTTGGAAGCGGATATCCCGGGGCTGGGGGAGTCATTGCGCTTACCGAGGTCACGCTGCCGTTAAACGTGGTGATGCCGATTAAATTATGGGTGACGTTGGTACCCCATTGGTTGGTAGCCGGCAATCCGACGTGGGAGTAGGTATAGGGTGTAATGTCGCGAAGATCGTATTGATAATACGCGACGTTGCCGTTCGGATCTTTATCGCCGTTTTTTCCATTGTCCCAAACAACACCCTTGGCGCCGGTCCTGGCCCGCAAATAGAGGATCGGCAATGGGCCGGGGGATGGGAAGCGGTCAACAAACACGGGGATGGGGCAATCGCCGGCCGGGGGGCTGCCGACGACTTCGCCGGCCGGAGTGCCGGCGGGGTCGGTGAACGCCGTGCCGGTAAATGTCGGAGGATTCGTTTGGCTCTGATATAAGCCAGTGGTTTGCACGTTTGGTCCATTGCTGCCAACCGTCTGACACCACATGAGGTAGTTCGATCCGGCAGGAAAGAAGGATGGGGTACGAGATGGATTGCTGGGATTGAGGCTCATCGGTCCGAGGCCGACCTCCGTCGGGGCGAAGGCGAGCGGGTATGGGGGTGTCCCCGACGTGGTATTCAACCGTAGGCCGCCCATCAGGCCCAGGACTAAATTCTCTGCACCGGTGACGGTCCATGTAGCGTTCACGGGACCATACGTTGCGTTAGTGGGAAGCGAGGTAACATAACTTCCATTGAAATAAAGTTGCGTCAATGTCGCGGCTCCGCTCGGGTTGCCGATGGTGCTATTGAGGTTGCCGGCTGTGTCGTCATTGCTGAACGGTCCCGGATACGCATGGAACGTGGTGTAATACTGGTTGCAGGCATTGGCGAGTTGGCTGATTTCGTTTTGGGTGTCGGCGACGTAGGCGATGCGGCGTACCCGGTTGACGACGGGAAGAAGGATGCCGATGAGGATCGTGATGATGCCGATGACTATCAGCAGTTCGGTGAGGGTGAAGCCCGCTGCGCGGGAAATTCGAAATCCGAAATCCGAATGACGAATGAAATCCGAAGCCCGAATGACGAAACGCGGATTGGTTCGAATTTCGAGTTTTGAATTTGATTCGAGTTTCGGGTTTCGAGTTTCGAGTTTTCTCTGCATGCGGCCTCAAGGTTGGTCATTCGTCATTAGTCATTGGTCATTCGTCACTTGCGGGGGGTGCCCGGCGGCCGACCGCAATTGGACGATGGGCCTGTGACTCACCCGTATTCTACGGGATGTCCAGTCGATTTCCGCAGGGGGTTATGGGCGGATTTCCCGCAAATGACCAGTGACAAATGACTAATGACCACCCCAACGCATCGACAAATCGGCTGGCACCGTTCTTCGCCTTCCTTTTGATTTATCGCCAGATTTTGGTAGGTTTAGGCGCTTCATGCAATGCCCATTTTGCGAGGCTGAGAAGGAGAGTCTGAAGGTCATCGATTCGCGCAGCTGCGAGGCGGGGAAAGCCATCCGCCGCCGGCGGCAATGCGTGGCCTGCGGAAAGCGCTTCACCACCTACGAAAAGGTGGAGCAGCACATCCGGCTGAGCGTCATCAAGAAGGACGGTCGGCGGATGCCGTGGGACCAGAAACGGATTTACGTGGGCTTGGAGCGGGCTTGCTTCAAAAGGCCGGTGGCCCAGAGCGAATTGCAGAGGATCGTGGACGACGTGGAGGAGGAAGTTTTCAAGTCCTTCGACCGCGAGGTGGCCTCGGACGTGGTGGGGAGGCTGGTGACGGAAAGGCTCCGGCGGGTCGATCAGGTGGCATACGTGCGATTCGCCAGCGTTTACAAGCAATTCAAGACGCTGGAGGAGTTGGTGGAGGAGGCGAAGGCGGTGATCGAATCGCGGCGGTACGAGGACCCGAGCCAGGGTCAATTGTTCGGGGACGTCAAACCGCCGCCGCCGCAGGATGGGGAAGGGGAGAAGGGGACCAAAGGGCCAGAGCGACAGAAGCGGATAAAGGGAGCGGGCAAGACTGGGAAGCAGGCGGCGGTTGTTGTTCCTTCCGTTGTTGGTCAATAGTCAATAGGTCATTAGTCATTGGTCATTAGTCATTGGTCATTTGTCATTTGCATACAAAATCACGAGGTCTGGGACTTCCAGGTGATCAACGGCAAGTGACCAGTGACAAATGACTAATGACCAGTGACCAATGACAAATGCCAACTGACCAATGACTAATGACCAACGACCATTTGGTCCGATAAATCCTGGAGGCCCATTTATGTGGCGATGGCGTTGGTGCATGTTGATATTGGTGGGTCTGGCCAGTTGCGCGACGAAGAAACCGCCGGCGCCGAAGGAACCGCTGTATCCCAACTTGCCGCTCCAGCAGGTGCCGAGGTTCATGAGGGGGTCGCTTTACGAGCAGGTGCGGTTCACCGGGCTGGAGGAGTTGCCGGTGTATGGGTACGGCCTGGTGGTGAATTTGGATTTTACGGGGGATAGCCGGGCGCCGACGGCGGTGCGGGATTACATCGTCAAGCAGATGCTGTTGCGTGGATTCGGCAGTTCGGTGATGGGGACGTATCAGAATCTCTCGCCGGAGGAGATGTTGCGGGACAAGCGGGTGGCGATCGTGGTGGTGGAGGGCCGGATTCCGGTGGGGGCGCGGATGGGGCAGAGCTTCGACGTGCGGGTGCGCGCGATGGAGCGGAACAATACCAAGAGCCTGGCGCACGGCGATTTGTACGAGACGGATTTAAGCGATCTGGGACTGTTGGAGCCGCAGTCGATCGGCGTTCGGCAGCAGGCGTACACACCGGGGGGTCCGGTGTTTGTGAATCCGGCCTACGCGCTGAGCGAAGGCGTGGGCACGCAGCCGGGCTTGGCGGGGTCGTTGCGGACGGGGACGGTTTTGAACGGCGGGGTGTGCCGGTTCGACCGTCCGATCAATTTGCAGATTCGCCGGCCGCAGGCCAGCACGGCTCGGTTGGTCGAGCAGGTGATCTCGCAGCGTTGGGAAGCGCCGACGCAGGTGGGGATGGTTCACGGAGACAACGGCGACGTCGTCGCCAAGGCCGAGAACGAGGAGCTGGTGGAGGCGTACGTTCCGCCGCAATACAGGGGGAATTGGAAGCATTTTCTGGGGGTGGTTTCGCATTTGTTTTTGAATCAGTCGCCGGAGTTTCAGGCGGGGAAGGCGCGGGAACTGGTTGCGTTGGCCAAGCGGCCGGGGGCGCCGCTGGCGGATATTTCGCTGTGTTGGGAGGCGATGGGAGACGAGCAGTTGCCGGTGTTTGAGCCGCTCATCGCCGACGGCAATGCCGACGTGGCGTTTGCGGCGGCGCGGGCGGCGGCGTTTCTGGGCAGTGCGCCGGCGCGGCAGGCGCTGGTGCGGATGGCGCTGGATCCCGAGCAACATAACCAACTGGACGCGGTGCGGGTCCTGGGCGAATTGCCGGATTCACCGGAAGTGGATCACATGATCGCCGAACTGCTGGAATCGGACCGGGCGGACGTGCGAATCGAGGCGTATCGGCTGCTGGTGGCCAATTCGGATTTGCCGGGCGGATCGGCGGATAACGAGGATTCCGGGGTTTCCCGGCACTACGGCGTGTTGAGCTATGACGTGAACCATCGGTTCATGCTGGACATCGTTCCCAGCGAGGGGCCGCCGATGATTTATGCCGCCAGCACCGGGGTGCCGCGGATCGCCGTGATCGGGCATCAGCTTTCGCTGCGGACGCCGCTGACGTTTACGGCGATGGACGCGCGGCTGAGCATCACCTCCAGCGACGGGACGAAGCTGCTGACGATGTTTTATCGCGATCCGCTGGCGCGCGATCCGGAGAAAGCCCAGACGCACAACGATTTGCCGGAGATTCTGGCACGGCTGGGCGGCGAGGGGCCGCCTGATGCCCAGCGGCGATTTGATTTCAGTTTCGGGGACGTCGTGGCGATCGCGCAGCAGTTGGTGTCGCAGCACAACGTCTACGGAGCCAGCGTGGCCGACGACAGCCAGCGCGAATGCCTCTTCGAGTTGGGGCATCCCAGCGAGGAAGCGGACGATTGGACGAGCATTCCGTCCGAAAATCAGGAAGGGCGTCCGCAGGGCGACGGAAGCGTTTTGGCCGGGCAGGGGAATTGAGGCCAGTTGATAATGGATAATGGACAATTGACCATTGGCAATTGATGATGTGTCCGGTTAGTATTTCGTTTCGGGTGGTGAGGTCTGCGGTTACGCCGCGGGCTTTAATGGCCAGGGATTTGGCCGCCGCCGATTTGGTCATGGAGGATCGCATCCGATGCGCCTGAAAAAGCTAATCCTTCACGGTTTCAAGAGTTTTGCCGATCGGACCGAATTCGTGTTCGACAGGCCGATCATCGGCATCGTCGGGCCCAACGGGTGCGGGAAATCCAACGTCGTCGATGGGTTCAAGTGGGTGCTGGGGGAGCAATCCGCCAAGAGCCTGCGCGGCGATGCGATGATGGACGTGATTTTCAACGGGTCGTCCACGCGCAAGGCGGCGGGGATGGCGGAAGTGGTGCTGGTCTTCGACAACCCGCTGGGGCCGGACGGCAAGCGGGCGTTCAACGTCGAAACGGACGAGGTGTCGGTGGGACGCCGGCTGTTCCGCGACGGGACCAGCGAATACCAGGTCAATAATTCCTCGACCCGATTGAAGGACGTGCGCGAACTGTTCCTGGATACCGGGATCGGGGTGGACGCCTACAGCGTCATCGAGCAGGGCCGCGTCGCCGCCATGCTGGACGCCAATCCGGAAGAACGCAGATTGATCTTCGAGGAGGCGGCGGGAATTTCCAAGTTCAAGGCGCGCAAACGAGAATCGCAGCGCAAGCTGGAGCGGGTGGACCAGAACCTGCTTCGCGTCAACGACATCGTCCAGGAAGTGGAAAAGCGCCTGCGGAGCGTCAAAGTTCAGGCCGGCAGGGCCAGGACTTTCCAGGAACATTCGACGAAGCTGGCGGAACTGCGGCTGAGCTACAGCCTCCAGGATTATCACCAGCATAGCCAGTCGCAAAAGGAATTGGAGGCGTCTAGCCAGGAGGCGCAGTTCCGGCTCGACGACGTGAGCGGCGATCTGGCATCGGCGCAAAACGGGCTGGCCGAAAAAAAAGAGGCGTTCGAAAGTCTGTCGCACCTCCGCCAGCGGCTGGAATATCAGCTCGTGCAGGCACGGTCGCAGATTCAGTCGGCAAAGCAGCGGCAGCAGTACGCGGTCCAACAATTGGACCAGATCGCCGAGCAACTCTCCGCCTTCGATCGCGATAAATCGGAAATCGACGGGAAATTGACGGAGATGGCGCAGTCGCTGGCGGCCGATGCGCAGGGGCTGGCGTCGCTCACGGCGGAACTGGAAAAGCAGCGCGAGTTGATCGAACGCCGGCAAAAGGAATTCGGCGAGGGGCAAATGCAACTGAACTCGGCGGGGTCGCAGATCGAAAAACAGAAATCGGCGATCCTGGATGCGATGCGGAAGCTGGCGGGGATCGGGAGCCGGCTGGGGGCGATCGACATCGAGAGGAAGAACGCGTCGGCGCAGGAATCGCGGCTGGGACAGCGCACGGCCCAGGTGCGACAGGAACTTCAAGTGCTGCAAGCGGCCGGCGAGGAACTGGCGGGGAAAATGCGCGAGGCCGCCGAGCGGATCGCCAGCCGCCAGGCGGAATTGGAAGCCAAACGCGCCAGCGCAACGGAGTTGGGAAAGCAAATCGAACAGGTCGGCGAGCGATTGGGAGCGGCCAGGGAGCATCGGTCCGGCCTGATCTCGCGGCAGAAATTGCTGGCCGACCTCGAGGCCAAGCGCGAGGGGGTCAGCGAAGGGGTCAAATCCGTGCTGCGGCGGCGGGAAACGGATTTTCCGTTTATCCGCGGGCTGGTGGCCGACGTGCTGCGCGTGGACGTCGAGCATGCACAGATCATCGAGGCGGCGCTGGATGGACGGGATCAGTTTCTGGTCACGGACGATTCCAACGGCGTCCTGGCCGCGTGCGAGGCGATGGAAGATTTGGAAGGACGAGTGAACGTCCTGTGCGCGGATCGGCTCGAAGCGGCCGAGGACAGTTACGATTGGAACGCGCATCCGCATCGACTTCGGCTGGCGATCGATCTGGTGAGGTTCGAGCCGGGCGATGCGGCGATCGCGCGGCATTTGCTGGGACGAACGATCGTCGTGGACGATCTGGAGATCGCCCGGGAATTGTCGTGGGCGGGGCCGGCGGGATATCGGTACGTGACCATGAATGGGGAAGTGTTGGAACCGGATGGGGTCGTGCGCGTCGGGCCGCTGACGGCGGCCATGGGATTGCTTTCGCGAAGGTCGGAGTTGGAAGTCCTGGGCCAGCAGATCACGGAAATGGATGGGAGAATCGAGCGGCTGGGCCGGGAATTGGCCGAGGGCAATTCGCAGGTGCGGTCGCTGGAAGAGGACATCCTGTCCCTGCGGAACGCGGTGTATCAATCCAATACGGTGAAGGTGGAATTGAGCGGCGCGGTGGCGCAGAACGCGGACCGGCAAAATGCCCTGCGGCGCGAATTGCCCATCCTGGATCGGGAGATCGAGACGCTGGCGGCGCAGGGCCGGCGGCTGGAGGAGGACCACAATGCGCTGATGAAGCAGCGCGGACAACTAGAATCGGAACAGTCCGCGGCGAGCGCGGCGGTGGAACGGCTGACCCAGGAGCAGGCGGCAGTAGCCGGGCGATTGAGCGCCCTCGGCGAGGAGTTGACCGGATTGCGCGTTCACCTCGGGCAGGTGGAAGAAAAGCAGCTCTCGATGCGGCAGGCCGTGCAGCGGCAGACGGCGGCACAAGCGGAACTGAAACAGCAGATGGAGCGGGTGGATCGGGCGGCGGCGGCGGTCGCGGCACGCCGCCAGGACGTGCAGGGCCAGCGGCAGGCGGCGGCGCACGAGGAAGAGACCCTCACCCAAAGCGTCGCGGCCGACGAGGCGAAATCAACCGAATTGGCCGGGCAAATCGAAGAGGCAGGCCAGCGCGTCGGCGAGCTTTCGGCCAAGGTGGAAAAGGCGCGCCAGCAGCGCGAAAACGTCGAGCAGGAACTGCACGATTTGCAACTAAAGGCCGGCGAAGTCCGCGTGCGGATCGAAACCCTCGTGCAACGCACCCTGGAGGAATCGCAACTGGATTTGCCGGCGCGATATGCGGAACTGACCGCCGATGGAAAGCAGTACGATCCGGGTGAGATGGATTGGAACGCGGTCGCCGAGCAGATCAAGGAGCTGCGCGAGAAGATTCAGCGGCTTGGAAACGTCAACGTCGAGTCGATCGGCGAATTGGACGAGCTGGAGACGCGCAGGCAATTTTTGCAGACGCAGACGGACGATCTGACGTCGTCCAAGTCGCAACTCGATCAGCTTATCAACGAGATCAACGTGGAGAGCGGCATCCGGTTCGAGCAGACGTTCAACGCCGTGCGCGAGCATTTCCAGGGGATGTTCCGCAAGCTGTTCGGAGGCGGGAAGGCGGACATTTATCTGGAGACGGAATTGGATCCGCCGAAGAATGCGCCCGTGCAACTGGACGAGGCGGGCCAGCCGATCCCGCCGCGCAAGATCAAGGTGGACATTCTGGATGCGGGGATCGAGATCGTCGCGCGTCCGCCGGGCAAGCAGCCGGTGAGCATCAGCCAGCTTTCCGGCGGCGAAAAGACGATGACGTGCGTGGCGCTGCTCATGAGCATTTTCAAATCGAAGCCCAGCCCGTTCTGCATTCTGGACGAAGTGGATGCCGCCCTGGACGAGGCGAACAACCAGCGGTTCAACCTGATCGTTCAGGAGTTTTTGGATCAGAGCCAGTTCATCGTCATCACCCACAGCAAGCGGACGATGGAGATCGCGGATTTGATGTACGGCGTGACGATGCAGGAGCAGGGCGTGAGCAAGCGCGTATCGGTGAAGTTCGATCAGATCGATTCGCAGGGCCAGATCAGCGAACACGCGGCGGCGTAAACGCCACGACCACGCCCGCTTTGCCGCTCCTTCGCGGTAATATTTTTGGTTGCGATCATGCCGCGCTGGGTGCATCTAATTTCCATCTTTGGCAAAAATGAACTTCATTTCTCGGGCTCGGGGCGGGCGTCGACTAGTGATCCGAATTTGCGCACCTGCGGCCAGATGAAGTTGGTCAGGCCGCCGACGGCGGTCTCGGGATGATGACGTGTGGCGTGCAGAATATGCGAAATGGCCGGTTCGACGTGGCAAGATGGGCAGCTTGTCGTCCAAATCGTCGAGATTTTGGAGCCCGCGAACAAGAAGAATGTTTGACCAAGTTCCAAACCTCGGTATCTTACGTAAAATTGCCGACGACGTTCGTCGGCGGAGTTTCATATGGGAAATTCCGGATTAAGATCCATTTGCGCACGCTGTTTGGCAGGCACGGGCCAACAGGGACCATTACTTAAGGCGTGCGAGGATGATCCGACCTGCATTCGTCTGCATCGGGCGTTCAGTTGGCTTGCTCGCTGCGAGCAGGACGCTGACGCTGACCTCGACCTGACGCTGCTCTGCCTCTGGATTTCCTTCAACGCCCTGTACGGGCAGTGGGACGAGCAGCGCCGCGAGCCGCAGCCGGACCGAGAGTCCTGGCGGGCGTTTCTCGACCGCCTCCTCGCCATCGACGCCAGCAAAGACATCTCGATAATGCTGAAAAACGAGCGTGACTTGGTGATGAGCATCCTCGACGACGAATATTTGTCGGGCTTTTTCCGGGAGGAGCCGGGCGACATCCGCGCCAGAAGATCGAAGAAGGCGAAGTTCGACGCCCGAACATGGTATGTCGAGGGCAAATGGCGGATGATTCTGGACCGACTGCTGGAGCGGATCTATCTTCTCCGTTGCCAACTTGTTCACGGTGCCGCGACTTACGGCGGTAAACTCAACCGAGCAAGCCTTCGCGGTTGCGTCCAGATGATGCGGTGTCTGATGAACACTGTCCTGCTGGTGCTGATCGATCACGGTGATCAAAAGGACTGGGGGCCGATGTGCTACCCACCACTGAAGCGGTAGCAGTACGTGAACCTCCAGTTTTGCAAATCGTGCATCACATCAATTCGTGAGCGCTGGGTGAGCGACGTCTCTTTTTAGTTCGATTGGAAGTCCTTCAAATATCCCATTATCCCAATTGACCGTGAAGGGCCGAAAGGCGATGCCGTTATCCGAGAACGGTTGACGACCTGGACCACGGTTCCGGCAGCCCGAATGACCAATTTGGATTTGTTTTATCTGTGTCCACATGATTTTCAGTTGTGGCAAAAACGAATTTCATTTCTCCGGCTCGGGGCGGGCGTCGACGAGTGATCCGAATTTGCGCACCTGCGGCCAGATGAAGTTGGTCAGGCCGACGACGATGAGGGTGCCGATGCCGCCGCCGACGACGGAGATGATCGGGCCGAAGAAGCGGGCGGTCAGCCCGCTTTCGAAGCCGCCCAGTTCGTTGCTGGCGCCGATGAAGATGTTGTTGACGGCCGAGACCCGGCCGCGCATGGAGTCGGGGGTCAGGACCTGCACGAGCGTGTGGCGGACGACGACCGAAACGTTGTCGAACGCTCCGGTGAGGAAGAGCATGACGATGGAGAGCCAGAAGTTGCCGGAGAGTCCGAAGATGATGGTGGCCAGGCCGTAGCAGAAGACGGCCAGAAGCAGTGCCCGGCCGGCGCGTTTCAGGGGTGGAAGATGGGCCATGACGAGTGCGCCGCAGAGCGCCCCCAGTGCGGGGGAGGCGCGGAGCCAGCCGTAGCCGCGTGCCCCGACGCCGAGGATTTTGATGGCGAAGATGGGCAGGATGTAAGCTGCGCCGCCCAGAAGAACGGCGAAAAGATCGAGAGTGATGATGGCGAGGATGATCTGGTTGTCGATGACGTAGCGGACGCCGGCGGCGAGGCTTTTCAGGGTGGCAGGCTCCTGGCGGGCGGGCATCGGGCGTTTGCGGATGGGGATGATGGTGGCGATGAAAACGAATCCGCACAGGGCGGTGACGAAATAGGGGATGGTGTGGTTCCAGGCGATGAGGATTCCACCGAGCGCCGGTCCGGCCATGGCGGCGGATTCGAAGCCGCTGGTGTTCCAGGCGATGGCGTTGGCGAGGATGGACGTGGGCACGAGCGAGGGAACGAGCGCGGCGCGTGCCGGCCAGCCGATGGCCTTTCCAACCGCGGACATGAAGAGAATGGCATAGATCGCCCAGAGTGGCCCGGCGAAAAGCGAGAGGAATCCCAGGCCGACGGCGCAGCCGGTGATGAGAAGCTGCATGGAGACCATGATGCGCCGGCGGTCGAATCGGTCGGCGATCTGCCCGGCGGGCAGGGCCAGGAGAATGATCGGCGTGGCGCTGACGAGGCCGACCCAGCCGAGGGCCATCGCGCTCTTGGTGCGTTGGTACAAATCCCAGGCGACGGCCACTTCGAGAATCTGGCTTCCGATCACGGAGAAGACCCAGCCCACCATATAAAGCCGGAAATCGCGCAACCGCAGGGCGGCATAAGGGTCATGCGGAGCGGCGGGGTGCTGGTGGGGCAAGGTCGTTGGTATGTCTTGATCGGCCATCGGAATGGGGAATGGTTGCGATTGGTCTAAATTTGGCAAGAGTAATAGAAAAGGATGCCGCCTTTTTTGCGGGCATGGGGGCGGCTAAAAGGCGGCTCACAACCCGGGCGCCCAATAGACGTTGTTTCCGGAAATGCTTTGGTAATTCAGGTTCAACTGATCCGCCCGCGTGACCAGGGCGCCGCGCAGATAGCCATCCGCCCCGGCCTTGTCGGCGCGGGCGGTTTCCATCTGCTGGCGGGCGGCGACGACTTCGGGCTGATGGTAAAGCTGCGATTCGAATTGCTTTTCCTTTAACGACAGCCTTTCGTGGGCGGACACCAATCTCATCCGCGCATCCTGGACCGCCGGATCGTTGGACAGCGCGACCGCTTCCAACCGCGTGGCCATCGCGCTGTAACGCATGCTTTGGGCCGCGACGGCGTATCGCAGGCCGGTGCCGAATCCCGTCGACTTTAACGCGATCTGCTCTTCGGTCCGTTTTTCGAGCAGGTCCTTGTATTGCGGATCGCTCCAAAGGCGGGCCATCACGGACTCGACGGCGGCATCGTAGGTGCGCTGGGCGGCGTCGTAGTCGTTCCTGGCGGCCAGGTTTTCGGCCGAGATTTGGAAGTCCTTCCGCGCCCGCTCAAGCAGGACCTGCAAACCCGCCCAGCGGTTGTCAAATTCCGCCTCGGCAAAAGCCGCCTGGCCCATCGCCGGGGAGATGTCGTACACCTGAGCCTGCTGTTGCTGCGGGCCGGTTGACACCCCGGCCGGATAGACCGGCCCAAACCCCGCTCCATGCCAGGGCATATAGCCGTTGTGGCCCGGCGGACGCTCCACGTCACCCAGGGCGCTTGCCGCGCCAACCGTCACCAGACCCAGAAAAACCTTGGCGATAAGTGATCGGCCTATCATAAGAGAGCCTCCGAATATCATAAGCGTCGCCCGGACCGGTTTTCCGCAATGTAATACCGATAATAGTCCTGCTGGCCCGGGAGATTCCATGGCCCGCTTGACGGCGGGACAAACACGGCCGATATTGGATCGGCTAAGAAGATGCACGATCATCGCATGAAAAACGCCCGGCACGTGATCGCGGTAACGCTGATGGCGACGGCAATTTGCGCCGACCGCTCCCTGTCGGCCGCGCCCGCGGAGCCGCAGGCTTCGCATTTCGCCGGCCGGATTATCCAGCGGCTGAGCGTCAATCTCCGGCGGGTGGTGCCGGCGACGTGTCTGTATCAACCGCGGAGATTCGGACTGCCCCCCGCGCAAATCCTCCATCCGCGGCTGGATGCCCTGGTCGTCGATCTGTTTCCGCCGCTGTTTTCGCCCTTCCAGTTCCGCCTTCCGCCTCCCATCGCCTGATTCTCATCGATTGTTTTTGAGTTGTTTGCGTTTACCCGCCGTACTCTTTGGATGAGAGGCGCTCCATGGCAGTCAATGTTTCCAAGCTGATGACCAAGGTCTTCGGAAGCCGCAACGAGCGGATGCTGAGGCGTTACCAGAAGGTCGTCGACCAGATCAACTTGCTGGAACCGAAAATTCAGGCTCAGTCCGACGTCCAGCTCCGCGAGCGAACGCAGGAGCTTCGCAAGCTGCTCACGAGCGGCAAAATCCGCTCGGCGGAAGTGCTGCCCGAGGCGTTTGCCATCATTCGCGAGTCGATGGACCGCAACGTCGGCATCCGCTCGATCTTCGATCCGGACAACAATTTCGACCCCGACCAATTCGACGACGAGATGCTCGAAGCTTACGACAGCGTGCAACGCGCGCTGATCAGCACGGGGGTCTCCTGGCGTCAGGCGCCCCTTCCGCCGAAGATTTACGAAGGCGTCCGCAAGCTGTTTCCGGAGAGCCGGCCCCCGTTCCGCGCCCGTTGTTTCGACGTGCAGATGATCGGCGGCCTGGTGCTGTACGAGGGGAAGATCGCGGAGATGGCGACCGGCGAGGGAAAGACGTTCGTGGCGCCGCTGGCGTGTTTCATGCGCGTTCTCGAGGGGCATCATTGCCACGTGGTGACGGTCAACGACTATCTGGTCCGCCGCGATGCCAATTGGATTCGTCCCGCGTTTGAGGTTCTGGGACTGACGATTGGCTTCATCCAGTCGGACATGGAGCCCGGCGGCGACACGCGGCGGGGAGCGTATGAATGCGACGTTACCTACGGAACGAACAGCGAGTTCGGATTCGATTTTCTCCGCGACAACATGAAGACCAGCGCCGCCCAACAGGTGCAGGGCCCGTTGCAATTCGTGATCGTGGACGAGGTGGATTCGATCCTGATCGACGAGGCGCGCACGCCGCTGATCATCAGCGGCGCCGCGCACGACGACGCGGCGAAATATCGCGCCTCGGACGTGGTGGCTCGCAAGGTGATCGAGCTGCACAAGCCCTATGCCGCGGCCGAAATTGCCGAGGATGCCGCCAAGCGCGCCATCAAGGCCGCCGAGGGGGACGAGGACAAGGCCAAGAATTCCGAGGAAAAGGATCGGGCCCGCGGGCGCCAGGAGCAGGCCAAGCGCCAGCTCGAGGAGGCCACGCGCCGCAAGGAAGGGCTGACGCAGTACTACGAGGTGGAACTGGATCGAAAGAGCGCGCATCTGACGCACGAAGGCATCGCCGCCGCGCAGGACGCCGCCGGGGTGGGATCGTTTTACGTCGGCAACAACATGGAATGGCCGCACCTCATGGAGCAGGCCATGCGCGCCCACGTCGTTTACGAGCGCGACAAGGATTACGTCGTGGAGCGCGGCACCAAGGGGGTCATGGAAGTGGTCATCGTGGATGAATACACCGGCCGCAAAATGGTCGGCCGGCAATGGTCCGACGGTTTGCACCAGGCCGTCGAGGCCAAGGAAAAGGTCGCGATCAAGGAGGAAACCCAGACGCTGGCGACGATCACGCTTCAGAATTTTTTCAAGATGTACAAGATTCGGGCCGGCATGACGGGGACGGCGCAGACCGAAGCCGAAGAGTTCCACAAGATTTATCGCCTCGATGTGGTGACGATTCCCACCAACCGCAAAGTGGTCCGCGCCGATCACGAGGACCGCGTCTACCGCACCGAGCGCGAAAAGTGGGACAACATCATCGAGGAGATCAAGGACACCTCCGACAAGGGGCGGCCGGTTCTCGTCGGAACCACCAGCGTGGAAAAGAGCGAGATGCTGGCGAACATGCTCAAGCGCAAGTACGGCATCGATCACGAAGTCCTCAACGCCAAGTTCCACGAACGCGAGGCCCAGATCATCGCGTTGGCCGGGCAGCAACATAAAAACCAGCACGGCGAAACGGTGGGCAACGTCACGATCGCCACCAACATGGCGGGCCGTGGAACCGATATCAAGCTCACCCCGCTGACCACCTCCGCGGGCGGGTTGCACGTCATCGGAACCGAACGGCACACCGCGCGCAGAATCGACAACCAGCTTCGCGGCCGGTCCGGCCGCCAGGGCGATCCCGGCTCCAGCCGGTTCTACGTCAGCCTTCAGGACGAATTGATGAAGATGTTCGCCGGCGAGTGGACCATCAAGGTCCTCGGCTGGCTGGGGATGGAAGAGGGGATGGCCATCGAGGACAAGCGCATCAGCAAGGGAATCCTCCGCGCCCAGAAAAAAGTCGAGGAGCGGAATTTCCTGGCGCGCAAGAACCTCCTCGAATACGACGAGGTCATGGATCATCAGCGGACCAGCTTTTACGGCATGCGGCAAAAAGTGCTCCACGGGCAGGACGTCGACGTGATCATCTGGGACATGATCGGCCAGGCCATCGCCGACGCGGTGGACAAATACGTCACCCAGGATTTCGTTGCCTCCACCATCGCCGAATGGGCGCGGGTGAACTTCGAGGTCAACATCGAGCCGGAAGACCTCCACGGCAAGCGCAACGTCGAGGATCTAGAATCGTACATCAAGTACCAATCCTGCGCCGAAGCGGAGACCAACATCACCGCGACCATCGGCGAATTCATGGGCGAAGGCGACGAGGAAGCCGACACCCGCCATTGGGATACCAAGGGCCTGCAAAGCTGGGCCATGAGCCGGTTCCACGTGAATCTCTCGCAAAATCAGATTCGGCAAATGAGGCCCGACGAGGTCGAAGCCAAACTTCGCGCCGCCGCCATCGAGCAGATCGACAACCGAAGCTGCGCCGGCCTGATGAAATACCTTGTTCCCAATTACGCCGAGCAGGAACTGGTCAACTGGGCGCGCGAAAAATTCAACATCCAGGTCAAACCCGAAGAGTTCATCCTTGACCCCAAGGGCCACAACCTTCTCCCGGCCGATCAGATCGTCGAAATGATCGAATCGCGCGCCCGCGCGGCCTACGCGCGGCGGGAAATCAACTACCCCGTCGAGCATGCCCTCACCTTCGCCTACGGCGGGCCCGAGGGATTCACCGACCATCCCTATTCCGCCGACTACATCCGGACGTGGGCCGCTCACAAATACGGCGCGCAGATTCCGCTGGAACAAATCCGCACCGGAACCCTCCAGCAACTGCACGATACGCTCGTCGCCCACCAGGAGCGATTCCTCACCGGCGGGGAAATGGAAAGGACCGTGGATGGGCTGATCGCGGCCCATCAGGACCCCGAATCCCTCCGCAAGGCGTTCAACGAACGCTTCGACTCGAAGCTGACAAGCAGGGATTTCGAGGTGCAGGTCGAAACCGATGCAAAAGACATGCGCGTCGTCACTCAACCCGCGTCGGCGGAGCAAATTCGGCAATTGCTCATGGAACGCGCCCGCCAGACGCTCCGGGCCGAACTGACCGATCTGGAGCAATTCGTCCTCATCCAGATTTTCGACCAGACCTGGAAGGACCACCTCTACGCGATGGACATCCTGAAGAACGGCATCGGGCTGCTGTCGTTCGCCGAGCAGGACCCGCGCATTCAGTACAAGAAGCTAGGCTATCGCTATTTCCAGGAGATGATGGCCGCGGTGCGCGACAAGGTGACGGACCTGATCTTCCGCGCCCGCGTGGTGGGCGCGACGCAGGCCCGCAACGCCTACAAGGAAACCGCCGCCGTGCACGATGCCCCCACGGGCTACGGGGTGGCGGAAAATCTCGCGGCGTCCGCGTCCGCCGCCAAGGGACAACCCCCCGGAGAAATGGAGCAAGCCGCCGACCAGACTCAAGGCGAAGGCGCCAAGGTCAAGACGATCGTCCGCGAGGCCCCCAAAATCGGCCGCAACGATCCCTGCCCCTGCGGCAGCGGTAAGAAATACAAGAAATGCTGCGGCGCGGCCGTGGCTTGATGCGCCGCCATGCAACCCATGTTGCGGAGATTATGAATGTCTGCTTTCCGCGGTTTCTTCATTAATCTTGACCGAAACCAGGCGCGGTCGGCGTCGATGACCCAACACCTGGCCGATGTCGGCATGGCGGCCCGATACCAGCGAGTCCCGGCGGTGGACGGGCGGACGCTCGGCGCCGAATACGTCACCCAGCTCGATCGCGGAAACCTGGGCCTGTGGCTCACACTCGAACGGCTGCTCTCGGCCAACAAATCGTCCGATGCGCATCTGCATCTGCTGGAGGATGACGTCCTGCTTCCCAAGGACGCCGAAGCGTGCTTCGCCAAGCTGCTCGCCGGGGTCGATAAGGGCGCTCCCGACTGGGATCTGATCTTCACCGACGTCGTCCTCAATCTGGATTTCCGGATTTTTCAATTGATCGCAAAGTTCAGGGAGTCCTTTCTGCAAAAGGGCGAACTGCGCTGTTTTCCCCTGAACGGCGTTACGTTCGCATGCACGCCGTCGATATTCATCAACAGAAAGTCGATCGACAAGTATCATCGCCTGCTGGAGGGACGATGGACCGAGGGCCTGCCCATCGACATCTTTCTTCGGACCCTGATCGACCGGGGATCGCTGAACGCATACCTGACGCTGCCGTTCGCGACCTCGCTGTCACAGAACACCTCTGAATCGGATATCCGGGGCGGATTGGACCTTTCGCGCAAGGTGATGAACCTGTATCGCGCCTCGCTGTTCAAGGATGCGGACCTGGATTATTTGGCGAAGGAATTGCGGCGTCTGACGGCAACTGCGAAGGTCTCGAACCTGGCCGAGTGTTATCTCGAGGCGGCGAAATTCGCTTTAAGCGATCGATGGGTCCAGTTCTAAGTAAAGGGGACATTCAAGATTTCGCTTGACGCGGCCCGAATTGGCGGGTAAACGACGCCCATGCCGCGAACCGCTCGAATTGCCCCTGGCGGATTGGTCTATCACGTCCTGAACCGAAGCAACGGCCGGCGACGGCTCTTCCACAAGGACGCCGACTACGAGGCGTTCCTCGAACTCCTGGGCGAGGCCGTCGAGCGCATGCCGATGCGCATGGTGGGATTTTGCCTCATGCCTAACCATTGGCATTTCGTGCTCTGGCCGCGCCAGGATGGGGAATTGTCGCTGTTCATGCGCTGGCTGAGCAACACGCACGTGCGGCGATATCACCAGCATTACCACACCTACGGGCAGGGGCACGTCTACCAAGGCCGGTTCAAGAGTTTTCCCATCCAGGATGACGGGCATCTGCTGACGGTGTTGCGTTACGTCGAAGCCAATCCGCTGCGCGCCAAACTGGTGTCGCGGGCACAGGATTGGCCCTGGTCAAGTTTGACCTGCCGGCGTTCGCCTCGAACAAAGAAGAAACTGCTGAGCGACGGGCCGCTGGACCGGCCGCGGAACTGGCCGGCGTTGGTGAACGAGCCGCTGGATCGCCCGGCGTTGGAGCCGGTGCGCGCCTCCGTCGTGCGCGGCCGACCGTTCGGGGAAACCCAATGGATGACGAAACTGGCGCGACGCCTGGGTTTGCAATCCACACTCAACCCGCGGGGGCGGCCACCGGGGTAACTGTTTACCGTGCACCGACACAATCGCTCGACATTTCCGGGCGAAGCCAGTGTAATCCGCAATTCCGGTGGCTGCGAATCGTTCGGCAGAATCGGGCGAGAACGGGGCGGTAAACAGT
>Ga0187867_10001718_pt1 | contig 18753 bp, 20 predicted proteins | sample June2016WEW_13_1_FD_132976 | JGI IMG/M metagenome (GOLD analysis project Ga0187867, IMG submission 132976) | Peatland microbial communities from SPRUCE experiment site at the Marcell Experimental Forest, Minnesota, USA - June2016WEW_13_10 | ecosystem: Environmental > Terrestrial > Soil >...
ATTTTGACGAAAGGACGACATATGGCAGGAATACCCAAAGAAGTGCAGGAGTTTGTAAAGAACAAAATGGCATGGCTGGCCACGGCCTCGCCCGATGGCGTACCGAATACCACACCGAAAGGAACCGTCCAGGTTATTGACGACGAGCACATCATCTTCGCTGACCTGTTTTCTCTTAAGACTCGTGATAACCTGCAGAAGAATCCCAAGGTTGCCGTGACTGTCGTGGATCTGGAGAAGTACAAGGGGTATCAGTTCAAAGGTTCCGCCCAACTGGTTGATTCAGGCCCGATGTTCGATCAGATGGTGGAGCAATTGAAGAAGGCGCCGATGCAATTGCCACATCCCAAATATGTGGTGATAATCACCGTGGATTCGGTCTTCGATCAATCCGTGGGTCCCAAAGCAGGTCAACAGATCGTATAACCTGACTGGAGCGGGGGGCCATATAGGTCGAGCCATCCAGCAGGTTTATACGGCGAACCCCGCCAAGAGGCTATGGAAGGAGGGTACCGACCATGTACCCGCAAATTCTTGGAATCGCCGGCAGTCCCGTCAAGAACAACAATACGCGCATCTCGTCACGGCAGAGAGAGCGAAAACGTGCGTGTCCAAAGGAGGTGGAGTTGAATACTACCGCCAAGTCCGGACGGACTTTGGTCGCATGCAGGATTTTTGAGAAGGAAGTCCATGCGGTCCTTGATACCGAATCGCGTTGCGAGGATATTCAGATCGTGTGGGTGGATTCCGGGCTCCATTGTGACCTCAACCGCCTCGAGGAAGAGCTTGCAAAGGCTTTTGCCGCTGTAAGGATAGCCGGCGGGGATGTTCGCATGCTCTTCGGACGGGGTTGCCATCCCGAAATCGATTCTCTCGCTGGAAAGTGCGGCATTCGAACAACTCCTGTGAAAAACTGCATCGAAGCCTTTCTCGGGGAGAAAGCAAAAAAACTGGAAGAGGATCGCACGATGGTAATGACTCCCACCTGGGTTAGAACATGGCCGCATTCCGTGGGGACCTTTTTGGGGTGGAACGAAGTGGACATTCGAATGAATCTGGGAAGGTATGACAGAATCCTTGTGGCCGATCCCGGCCTGAATCCGCTAACGGATGAGGAGATCCTCGATTTCTTTGACCTCGTCCAGGTCCCTGTCGAAGTTATGCCTTTGGATTTGGGTCTTTTCAGGGAGACAGTTGCAAGCCTCCTTGAATGAGGGATGTCTATTCATGCCCGGCACATTTATATTCAGAGCGGGCGTAGGGAAAAAGACGCTATGGGATGCTTGTGCGATGAACTGATTGGAAAAGGTATTGAGATATCTCCCACATGCATTGGCCAGATGTGGGTGTTTGCAAATCTACAACCCCCGGAGGTATCGGCGGTCGTCAAATCCGCTTTGCGCAAGGGATTGAACCGCGGACAATACGTATTTATGCAGGGAGACCCCGGCACTGAAATATCACTTATCAAAGTTGGCCGGGTAAAGCTGAGCAAGCTCACGAAAGATGGGTCCGAGATCACGCTCGATATTCGCAAGGCCGGCGATTTCCTGGGTGAAAACATGCTCAGCGAAGAAATCGACTATCCGGTGTCCGCTTCGTGCATGGAGGAGGTGCTCGTCTGCAGCTTTACCAGGGAGAACTTCGAAAGACTCGTCCTGGAACATCCCAACATCGGGCTGCAGGTCATAAAAAATCTTAGCACTCGCATCAACTGGCTTACACATCGGATAGGCAGCTTGTCCCTCACAAACCTGGAGGATCGACTCTACCGTGTGCTTATAAACGTTGCTCGTGAACATGGGCTCAAAGGTAAAGAGGGATTTGCCATTGAGTTCCCACTCACCCACGAAGATCTGAGCTTTCTCACAGGAGCCCATCGCGTAAGTATCACCCGAGCAATGAAAAGTCTCAAGGAAGCCGGGAAAATCATCCAGCACGGCAGAAAACTCATTCTTCCCTTCGAGGCAGAATGGATGTAGTACGCTCATTTGAGATCCAACGAGTCTCTTCTGCATTTTTCCCGGATTCTTCAGCCAAAAATATTATCCCTCTGTAGCGTTGGCTACAGAATCGAATCCGTCTTTCAGGTAAAGTCGGCATAAAGACACCCAAAGGATCACTGAAAGGAGATGATATGGCCCCTCTCTATCATAAAATCGCAACGGCAGATGCCCTGGTCGTGGGATTCCCCGTGTACTTTGGCCACGCAAACGCATTCACCCATACTTTCTTGGAGAGGTTGTTTGCTTTGCGCCACGTTCGGATGCTCACCCAGGGCGAGCTGGCAGCGGTGGTGGCCGTCGGGGGACATGAGGCCGAAAAAGTTTCTGGTGATATTTCATATCGCCTGGAGAACTGTTTCGAATATAGAGTAGTGGGATCGGTTTTCTTCAACAGCGCCACTCCGCCCTGTTTTATCTGCGGGTACGGAACCACGTGCCGCTACGGAGGTCCGGCCAGATGGCTGACACCGGAGGAGTTCAAAAATTTAAGAATCACACCCGAGATGTTTCAACGCTTTGAGGATCATCCCATGGTCGTCGAGGCCTGTGAGGGACTATCGAGTAAACTGAGGATTGCTCTGGGCGAGCTGTCGCCCTGAAGATCACAGCCTGGAAAGGAGAACAAACCACGAGCCAAACGAGCCTCAAAGAAGCTGCTGCCCTTATCCGCGAAAATCTCAACTCAAGACTTTCCCGGTCGCAGCCGGATTCATGCGGGGAAAAGCCGAATTGCCCGAAAAGGTACGCAAGCCTGTGGCGGCATTTGGGAAGCGCATCACCATCTGCCAGGGCGTCACAATGGCCCGCAATTACGGATGGACGGTGAGGTTTTCCAAAAGAAGACAATGTATGCGGTTCCTGCCGCATTAATGTTCGGGTTTACTGAAGCCGCGGACCAAGCTCTTTCAGAATAACATTTAATACCAGGTTACCTAAAAATAGATTCGCATGCTCCCCTACAATCATTCAAGGAAGCCGCGACTGCTTTCGAACTCGCGGCGGGTGAACTGAATTGGTCTTCCGGGATCGAGTCAGAGATAAACCTCCTTGCCGCGAGAAATCCTGACTCCGCGCCTCAGGAGCTTGGTTTCGTAAACTGAGTAACCATAAAGGTATTTGACCACCAGAAAACTGGCAATGCAGGCCACCATGGCGGGCGCCGTAATTTCGTGGCTATTGCTTAGCTCGAAGATGATCATGATGGCGGTGATAGGCCCCAGAGTCGTGCCGCTGAGCAAGGCACCCATGCCCACCAGGGCATAATCCGTGGATATAAGGTTCATGCCCGGAAAGATCTGGTTGACCGCCAGGGCCAGGATAGTCCCCAGCATCGCCCCCAGGAAAAGGGAAGGCCCGATGATGCCGCCACTCATGCCCGAGCCCAGACAGAGCACCGTGGCCAGGTATTTGGCGAACAGGAGCAGAATCGCGCCGGCCAGAGTAATTTCCCCAGCTAGGCTCATATTGATGCTCCAATATCCCACCCCCAGAACCTCGGGAATGGTGGCCGCCAGGATTCCCAGTCCCAGCCCCCCCAGGGCAGGCTTGAGCCATTCGGGCAGGGGCAGGTTGCGGAAGACGGTGTCGACTACATGGATGCCCCGGGTAAAAACGATGGCCAACAGGCCGGCCAACACCCCCAAGGCCAGATAGATCAAGAACTCACTACTGTGATGAAAGCCAAAGGAGGCCACAGTGAAGGTTGGAAAGTCGCCAAAAAACTGTCGGGAAATCAGCACCGCAACGATGGCGGCGATGATAATATGGCCTACATAGTCAATCTCCAGATTTGCCAAGATGATCTCGATCGTGAATAGGGCCCCGGAGATGGGGGTGTTGAAGGTGGCGGCAAAACCTGCGGCCGCCCCGCAGGCCAAGCAGATCCTGCCTTTGCCGGTACTGAAACGGAATAACCTCGTCATGAACGACCCGATAGCGGCGCCGAGGGCCACCACCGGGCCTTCCCGGCCAACCGAGCCGCCGGTGGCGATGGTCAGGCCAGTGCACAAAGCCTTGAGCAGAGCTCTGCGGGATGGAATGTTCCCGTCTAGTAGGGCCGCAGACTCGATTACTTCCGGCACTCCCGGCCCACGAGCTTCCGGGGCCAGGAAAGCGATCACCGGTCCCACCACCAGTCCTCCCAGGACGGGGATCAATATCCGGAGCCACCAGGGAGCCGCCAGCGCCCGAGCCATAAAATGGCCGTCTCCCGGCCATAATCGCCATTGCCCAACTTCGATAAGGGCCAAAAATCCCAGCGTTCCCATCGCGGCCAAGATTCCGATGACGATGGCAAGGAGCAGGAAGAGCAGCTCATTAGTCCGGGGGCTCAGGTTCATGGCGTCCTTTCGGCCAGCCGCTTCACATAACGCTCAGCCGACCATCGCGGGCGGTTCACTCTAGTACCCCAATAAAACCATGATATGGGGATCAAATGCGTCAATCGCGCACGCCAGCCCGCTATGCATCGATGTCTGCGGCAATGGACTCCTTCTGCTCTTCAAGCATCGCTTTAAGATTAGGGAAGGGGTCTTTCGAATGAGGAATGTGCATTGCCCGCAGAAATTCCTTCTCGAATTCGGGTTCGATTGCGATTTCGATGTATTCCACCCACCTGGCCCGTTCCTCCGCCTCGATCCTCTTTGCCTTATTGAGGAGCGTCATCCGGGCGCCGTCGCACGCCGTGTTGCCGACGGCGACCACCTTTTCAATCGGCACATCGGGGAACATCCCGATGGTCAACGAAGACTCCCTGTCGATATTGCTCCCGAAAGCCCCGGCAAGTTCGACTCTGTGGAGGTTCGTGACGCCCATCTTTTTCATCAGCAGCTTTGCTCCGGTATAGAGCGCGCTCTTTGCCAGTTGCAGCGCCCTAACATCCGCCTGCGTCACCGTGATATCCTGGTCAATCGAGGTCTCGTCCGCCCATGCGAGAACGTATTCAGGCCTGCCGTCTGCGTCTTTACGCACCCTGTCGGTGTCGAGGTCCATCATAAACATTCCTGTCTTATCTATGATTTTCGCTCTAAACATCTGAGCGATGGCGTCGATAATTCCCGAACCACAGATCCCTTTTGCGTCAACCTTCCCTTCAATATTTATATGCCAGTCCGCCTTGCCGATCACCTTGTACCGAGGTTCTTTTGTCACACGGTCGATCCTTACCTTTTCAATGGCCCCCGGCGCCGCCCTCATGCCGAACTTGATCTGCGCCCCCTCGAATGCGGGGCCGGTCGCACAAGAAGTGGAACAGACCCGGTCCTTGTTCCCAAGAAGCAGTTCGCCGTTAGTGCCTATATCTATTACGAGCACGATCTCATTGTGGAGATACTGCTGCTGTGCGATTAGAACCCCTACATTGTCCGCACCGACGAAACCCGCCTCGATCGGTAGCACATGCATGTATGCAGCAGGATTGATTTTTATTCCGAGATCCCTCGCCTTGATATTCAACGAATGCTGGACGGCGGGGGTAAAGGGCGAGCGGCCGATGTACGCAGGGTTCAGTCCGAGGAAAATGTGGTGCATGGCGGTGTTGAAAACGATCGCGAGGTCATCGATCACAAATCCCGGATTCGGTTCATCCTTTTTTACGTCGCAGACCACCTTCTCTATGATCTCGTTAAGGGCGGCGATGATTGCTTCCCGCATCGTCTTGAGCCCGGCGGGGTTCGTCATCGCGTAGCTTATTCGCGACATGACGTCTTCGCCGTAAAGGATCTGAGGGTTCATCATCGATTCGGTATTGATAACCTTGCCTGTTGTTAAATCACAAAGGGCGCCGACACATGTTGTCGTCCCTATATCCACGGCGAGGCCGTAACTGAGCTCCACGGATCCCGGCTCAGCTTTTATGATCTCCTTACCCATCCAGACAGTAAAGGTCGCCACCCAATCCCCGGCCCTCAGTACATCCTGAAGGTCCCTGAGCGCCACATAATCGATGGTCAGATCCCTGAGGCCGTAATCGTCCTCGAAGGCTTTAATCACCCGTTCGTAATCGCCGGTTGTTTCATCGCGTAGCGTAGGGGCTTTAAGGACAAGCGTATACTTACTTACCGCCGGGTCTAGAGCTATCGAGAGTTCTCTCGCGGCTTTTCTCACAACCTGTTGGACGGCCCTTGATCGCTCCGGAACATAGACTTTCAGGTCGCCGTGGATCGCGCTTAAACAGGCGAGCCTGATCCTGGGACCGTCTTCGGGTTTGATATGCCTTAGTTCATCTTTTGTCGGTTTCCTCGGAACGATATGAGCCATGCTCGACTCGATATCCTCTTTTTCGAAATAGCCTTCCTCGATCCTGACCTTGCACTTTCCGCAGACTTGCTGCATTCCGCAGAGCGACTTGAGGCTGACGCCCAAGGCCCGGGCGGCGTCAAGGATTGTTGCGCCTTTTTCGATCTCTCCCCGCCGGCCCGAAGGTTGGAAAATTACCTTGAATTTACGGCTCATCTATCTGTACCCATGTTGCTGTTTGCACTGCCGGGCGTCTCCGCGAATAACGTCGCGAGTGTTAATGCCGAACAAAATCTCACCGAGTCGGGAGGCATAGTCATAAGCGTTAAGGAACGTTCATTTTGTTTGTCGCCTTCACAATCTCGTCCCTATCCCTGCTTCGTCCATAATGTGCGGTATCCAGCGATGCAGGGGCGCCGTCATCATAATGTGCACCCCTCGGCATGTGTCTGATAATTGTTTTAGGAGCCTCACAGTTATCTCAATGCTCCTCGATTCTTCGTCGCCCTTTTCCATTTCTTGGATGATCCATTGGGGGACATGGACTCCAGGCACATTCTTGTTCATAAATCGAGCCGAAGCTGCTGATTTAAAAATGAAAACGCCGGCAAGAACGGGGACGCCCGTGAAAGAAACTTTTTCTCTGAATTCACCGAAGGCTTCCACATCGAAGACCGGTTGAGTCTGGAAAAATTCAGCTCCCGCTTCCGCCTTTAAACGGGCTTTTTCAATTTCGGCCGCTTGATTTTCGGCTCCGGGATCCAACACAGCTCCGAGACAAAACTCAGGTGCGCCGTCCAGACGGTTGCCCCCAAGGTCGATACCCTGTTCGAGGCTCCTTCCTGCTTTCAGGAGGTCAACCGTTTCAAGATCAAAAACTGATTTCGTATTGGGATTGTCGGAGTCTGACGAATTGTCGCCCCTTAAGCAAAGTATATTTCTTATTCCCAAGACATAGGCGCTTAACATTTCTGACTGAAGGCCGATTCTGTTTCTGTCACGGCACGTCATCTGCAATATCGGTTCTAAGCCCATCTCTTTAATTTTGACGCACAGGGCCAGGGAGCCCATCCGCATCTTAGCTCCGGGCATGTCGGCGACGTTCACTGCAGCGACTTTTCCCTTGAGGAGTCCAAAGTCTTTTAGACTCTTACTGTAAGCTATCCCTTTGGGCGGAATGACATCAGTAGTAACAACGAACTTTTGAGATTTAAGATCTTCCTTCAGGCTCATCGGCTTTGCTTTTTTGTTCATATATGCTCATAAGAGCAAGAAACTGTTCCTCGGATATCGAAAAACTGTGCTCTGGTCTCGGAAACTTGAGGGTCTCAACCTCGACTTTGAAGTCTTTTACCGCCCCTGTAATTTCTTCCCAAAGATTCAGATACTGCTTCACGAATTTAGGAACGAATTGTTCGAAAAGTCCAACGACGTCCTGAGTGACGAGAGCCTGACCGTCACAGTTGATACCGGCCCCAATTCCTATTACGGGGATGCCTAAGGTCTCGGTAATAATCTTTGCGACCCTGTCAGGCACGCACTCCAAATCAACGGCAAATGCCCCCGCCTTTTCGCATTCAATCGCCAGTTTGATAAGATCAACGGCTTCGTCGGCGGTTTTCCCCACGATTCCGAATTTTCCGGACCTGGATAAGAGCTGGCGTGTAAACCTATATGGACCATTGTCGGGATGCCCGCTTCCGTCAATGTTCCAGCTATCTTAACGACTTCCCATCCCCCTTCCACTTCCACGCCATCCGCGCCTCCTTCTTTAACAAATCCCCCGGCGTTTTTTCTGGCGACGCACTCCGTGCTGTATTCCATGAAGGGCATACAGGCCAAAACAAAAGCTCTTTCCACGCCTCTTCTCACAGCCCTGATATGATGCAGCATCTCCTCCATGGTCAGGGGCAGCGTGCTTTTGTAGCCCAATCCGGTCATACCCAAGGCATCGCTGACAAAGACTATATCGATTCCCGCCTGATCAATAATTCTCGCAAGAGGGTAATCATAAGCAGTCAGCATAGTTATTCGCTCACCTTTTTTCTTTTTTGCCTGAAGCGAATAAGCGTTCACCTTTTCTCTATCCATTTGTTTCTTCCTCTATCGGAATATGAAGGCTATCAGCCTCGCTCGTTTAACCCGCATCTACCGGCGTCGTGGGCGCGGGTGCATCGGATGCATTCACATAAAGCTCTTCGATACGCTCTAAGATATTGGGCAGGCCGACGCGCTCAATCCGAAGAGGCAGATTGAGGTAATCTGCTATGGTTTTGGCCCGACTATCGATGTCGCCATAAATCAGGGTGTCGAAGTACACGACTTGAGTGTAATTCTGAAACATCAATGATTTCATCGCAGGGATTTCCTCTAAACATAATCCTTTGACGGTCATCTTCCTGAAGTTGAAGCACCAACTCGGAATGAGAAAATAAGAGCCGGGGTTTTCCTTCATGATCCGCCAGAATAGCTGACCGCCTGCGATCTCGAGGCAGTGCTCTCCCCGAATGCGTTTAGCGTCAAAACGGGCCAGTATTTGGTCCATATCGGGCAAGCACGAGCCAAATACCACGAAAATCTGTTCGTATTTTTTTTTCAATAGCGTTAAACGGCGCACGAGTTCAGTCCTCAGGCGAGTGGGATCGAGGTGTTGAGACGGCGGGACAAACACCAATGTGTCCATACTCGCCTGATGACTGGTTATGTGCCGCAACTCTTTAGCCAGAGCGCCGCATGACAGGATTACTCTTTTCACCAACCGACTCCATGCCGTGATTCAATACTTGCCATACTTTGCCTCTTCCTGGAAAAAAGCGGCCTGCCGCTCTTTCAAAGCGTCGGCGAAATGAAAAAATAAGCGATGGTCAGGCCGATACAAGCCGTGGACAGCATCAATGCCCAGACCACAATGGTATTGCGTCCCGCGAGGCGGCGGCGAAGAATTTCAGCCATGATGACAAGGCCTACACCGCCGACACTTTTTATGAGTACAAAGATACTGAACGGCAGTTTGGCAAACAAAATGCCGCCGGAGATGAGAATCAGGGCATATCCCAGGAAAAGCAGGTTACGGGCGTATTTTTTGATGGTATCGTTGTTTGTGAACATCACTGTTACAAAGCTGCCGATCACCAGCAGTGCTGAAAAAAAATGGACGGGTTGGTTGATCAGTGAAACTGGTCTCATGATAATTACTCCTTATGTTTCTTCTTTTTATGCTTTATTGTTAATTATGCAGCCTCATGGGTGGCGTTACGATTTTTGTTCTTCATTGATTTTTCTTTAGACAGTTCATCGGCCAGCGCAGCGATCTGGGTGGCGTTACGATTTTTGTTCTTCATTGATTTTTCTTTAGACAGTTCATCGGCCATCGCTGCCATCAGGCGTTGTTTATATTTATTCTTGTATTTCAATGTATGGAAATCAACGCCGATGTATTTCATAACGTTATAGATCTGCAGCCACCAGAATTCAAGTTTTACAATGGTCCGGTTCTTGTACTGATACTTTGCACGCTGGGCCACCGCATCCTCGTAATTGTCTAAAATGACCGGTTCATTGCCCGAGGCATAGGCCAGGATGCCCCCGTTGGCCAGCATCATATACCGTTTTATTGACTCTTCGGGATTCTGGCCGCAGACCTGCATACAATGTGCGCAGGTCATGCCAACGGGATCATCAATGTGGTATCCACAAATATTCTCCAGGATGTCGGCATATGCCCTCAATTTCCGGCCTTCGGTTTCTCCGGGAAGATCCTCGTAATCGGGGAAATTTTTCTTATCCTCGAAAAATCCCTCCTCCCAGCTGGGTTTTGAAGATGATCCAGTGGGTTTTGAATAGGTATCAAAAAGGGGTTGAACACGGGCTGGCAGGTCTTTAACCGTGAGAAAGGCTTTAAGCAAGGTCATGCGCAGATTATTTCCTTCGGGCAGAGGTTCCTTACCGACCCAGTCGGGCTGCCAGGTTTTTCCCCAGGATGAAAATTTTTTAGTGGATGAAAGAGCATGGAGGCCGAAGCAGGCCACATTGCACAGGTCGATACTTCTCTTTCTGCCCCGGGGATAAAGCTCACCGTTGATCAGGGCGTATTCCTCTTCAACGGCTTCGAACATTTTCGGCGGGCAGGCTCCCGTGCAGGCCATGCATTGCTGGCAGCGGCCATCAAAAAAGTGCCGGGGATCCAGAATGGGGTCACTTTCAAGTCTGGCATCAGTGAAAACCGTATTCAAAACTACGGCTGCCCCGTATTTTTCAGTAACGGCATTGCCGGAGATGCCCGGAGCAGCGATACCGGTGACATAGGCCCCGTAGCGGTGGCAAAACCGTGGATTGGTGGAGAAGATATCAGGATCCCGGCGGTAGTCGATATTGCAGCCAATGCTCCCGGCGTTGTATCCTTTTCCTTCCATGAACCTGGACAATTTGCGAGCCACATGCATGGACCGCTGCATTTTCCTGATCTGGTCAATATTATGGGGAATCCCACTCTTTTTGGACAGGTGATCATAAATCGGCTGAGCTTCGAATGGAATGGCGTAACAGATAACGGACTTGGCACTTTCAAGGACATGAGTCGGATCAAGTGACGGTGGTCCGTCAAACCTTCCAGGTCCTGCAATACCAACCACATCCACACCCAAATCGTTCACAAATTGTTTGATTTCTTGTTCCAGTGTCATGAAGAATCTCCTTAATTATGTTATTGTAGGGTGAGGTGAAAAAGCTCTTCGATACGCTCTAAGATGTTGGCCAGGCCGACGCGCTCAATACTTGCCATACTTTGCAGCCGCCTTGACCATGGCGATCACATTTTCGGGGGGCGTATCGCTGGTAATCTCGCAGCCGGGCGCCAACATGTAACCTCCGCCCTTCTTTCCCGCTTCGATGGCGACTCTGCACGCTTCCTCCACCTCTTGCGGAGTAGCGTGCGGCAACAGTTGCACGTGATCGATATTGCCTGCTACGCCTATCTTCCCCGAAAAAAGGGCCTTGACTCGCGCCAGGTCAACCGAGGAATCCACGTTAATCATGTTCAATCCTTCGAGCGCAGCAAGCGAGGAAGCGCTCGTTTCAAGATGCGGCGTAACTTTGCCACACATGTGCAGGACGTTGTGGGGAAAGATTTTCAACAGCTCTGGGAGATAATTAACGACGAACTCTCCCAGGTGGCCGGGCATCATCATCTGCACGTCATGTTCACAGATGACGAAGAGGGAAGCTCCGGCGGCGCGTAGCTGCTGCCCATAAGCCTTTATGATGGCTACACTTTTCTTTACGAGATTGTGTACGAATGGGCGATCTTTCATGATCGCCACCATCAAGTCATTGTAAGGCATGAGCTGTAAACTGAAAGTGAGGGGACCTGTCATGAAGGCCGCCACAGGGACATCAGCCTGCTCCGCGAGCAGACGAGTCCCTTCTATCATGACGGCGCTGCTTTGCGTGGCCATGAAGTCCGGGGCCTCCAGACATTCCAAATCTTTTTTTTCGTTGATAACGTTCCGGGTGATCCAGGGATACTTGTCAGGCGGATAATTGATCTGGGCGCCGCAAGCCTCAGCCACCGGCCAACTGGGTTCGACCTGGATAGCAACTACATCGTACCGATACCTTTCCAGAGCCTGAAGATGGGCGTCCGCCGCCGCCTTTGCATCCTTGTACATGACGTCGTAAGTCAGACCGGCGATAATTCCGGCGTGATCGCCGATTTGGGGAAAGACCGGCACCCGATCAGGTTCTCTCAGTTCCAGTGCGGCTTCAACTCTCTCATGCGCATTCATAATCAAAACCTCAACTTTCCTTGGTGGTATGCAGCTATGTAATTCTGGCAGTAGCGATCGCGGTTGAGCAGCATATCGGCGGCAGGAATCATGGCCATCAACTGTTCTCCGCTTCTGGTGGACGGATCAAAGATGAGGGCGTCAATGCCCAGGTAAAGGAGCATTGGGAGGAAGGTGCAGGATATCAGCCTCCGAGCTGGTAGACCATAGGATATTCCGGTTAAGCTTAGAAGAGTCTGCACCTCCGGAAGCTTTATCTTCAACTGTTTGAGCGTTTCCAGTACGACAGGGGCATGACCTGTATCGGTAGAGGCGGCCATAGCCAGGAGGTCAATGTAAAGCCTATCCAGGGGGATATCGTATTTTGAAACTGCGTCCGCCAGCCTCAGGCTTTTCTCAACACGGCTGCTTACGTCGTAGGGTATGCCGGCGTCATCCATGGGCAAACCCACGACCGAGCAACCGTACTCCTTTACCAGAGGCAGAACTCTATCGTGACGACCCCGCTGGAGGGTGAAGGAATTGGCTATCGCCTGTTCCTTGTGTCGAGAGTTTTTTAGACCGACGGCCACCGCCTCCGAATTGTAACTGTCAATACACAGCGGGACATCAACCGCCGACTGCACGACCTCCACAAGCCACGCCATATTGGCAGGCTCCTCCTCCACCTCGCTGCCGGCGTTGACGTCTATCATGTTAGCCCCCGCCTCTACCTGTCTACGCGCCTCTTCCTGGAAAAAAGCGGCCCGCCGCTCTTTTAGAGCTTCGGCGACATTGGGCCTAACGGTGTTAATTCTCTCTCCGATAATCCGCATGCGTTAACCTCTTTTAAGCCAGCTTGCTCTGGTCGATCGGGAATTTGCCGAAGTCATTGATCGCGTCTATAAAAGCACGCACATTTTCAACAGGAGTGCCAGCCGGAAGCGTATTCGGCACGACCATGCAGCCTTTGGTGCAGGGATAGAGCTGTTTGATGTATTCCTTCACCCGGTTTCGTATATCCTGAGGGGCGCCGGAAAAGATCAATTTGTCGTCTACGCCGACGACGTAGGATTTATTATACCTTAGGGCTATTTCTCTAAACTTCTTCAAGTCCCGAGAGGGACCCTCCTGGCCGTCCGGATCCAGGCAAGTCATAAGAAAGGTGCCCGTAGAAACCTCACGAACCAGAAAGCGCTCCATGGCCTCGGCAGTGCGCAATAGCCGCAGTCCCCAATAGTAGTGAATGAACGGCAGCGGCGCCACACTCTGGATCATCCTGGCCAGATAGGGAGTATCGAACTCCCAAAGCTGATCGGGAGAGAAATAGGGCACACTGTTCCAGGCCGCAATACTGGTGATCCCGTGGATTCCCACGTCTTTGAAAGCATTGGCGAACTTTATGCAAGCCTTGGTGCAGGCCTCCACCACCCGATGCACCAGTAGAGGCTTTTCACTCAACCACTTGGACATGAGGGTGTAACCCATTATCTGCGTTGCGACAGGTAACGGCTGCATCGGGGTGCCTATTACGGCGTAGCGTCCTTCGGTCTTCTTGAGGAGTTGTCTAAAAAGCTCCATCCGGATTGGCATTCGACCGCGCTGAGTCAGGTCGTCGGCTTCCACCAGTTCTTCCAGCCGCTCCACGTCCTTCTCATTTTTGACAGATTCCTCGTAAATCTGAGGGTTGGAGTCCTCGGGACGTTTTAGCTTGCAGCCCAGGATCTCCGCCTCAACCACTGTTGTCTCAATGCCGGGGAAGACCGTATCGAACTCAAATTCATTTAGGAATTTGACAATAGCGTTGGAGTGTTTTTCCGGGTCGGCAGCGGCTTCACTACAGGTGTAGCCGGCGTGGTTGACTATCCACTCCGTGAAAAGAAACGCGCTTGGAATTCGGTCCGCGGTTTCGTGTGCGACTGTCAGCACAATTCTTTCAATGGGAAGCAGCTTTTCACCCTTATCACGTTTGGCGCAGATCTGTTTGACCATCTCTTTCATTTTGCACCTCTCATTATTCGCTCCGCCAGTTCGACGGCTTTAGGGCCGTCAGGCGCGAAACCATCGGCGCCGATCCGGTTAGCGTAATCCTCGGTGGCCGCTACGCCTCCGATAATCACTTTGATTTCTCCTCGGTGACCAGACTTTGTTAACTCCTCCATTACCGCCTTCATGGCGGGCAGAGTCGTAGACATATAGGAGCCCATCCCCAGTATGTCGGCTTTCTCGCTGATCACTTTTTTCGCGAACTCGGAAGCGGGGACATCCACCCCCAGGTCCACGACGTTGAAACCCGCCGCGGTCATCAAGGCGACCACGATGCCCTTGCCAATGTCATGCACGTCGCCTTCCACGCTGCCTATGACTATGTTGCCCGTAATCTCCCTTTTGGATTTTCCGGTGAGTTTGGGTAGAATAAGTTTCATGCCGGCCTTCATCGCCTCGCCCGCCATAACGAGTTGAGGAAGAAAGTATTCCCCGCAGCCCATCTTCTCACCCGCTCTTTTGACCCCGGGCGCAAGCCCTTTATCAAGGACGACGAGAGGGTCAATTCCATCTTTCAAGGCTTGTTCGCAAAGAGTGGACACCAAGTCGTCCTTACCGGTTAAGACCGCCTCTTCCAGTTCCTTCAACATCCTTTCAACCGACATTTCTTTCTCCTCCTGTCCTTACTTTGAATTGTTTGGTAAAAAGGCCTCCGAGGTAAGACAATTCGTTCACTTCCCTCCTTTCCATCAGGATGCTTGGATAACAGTGGCGCCGAGATCGATCCTCTTTGCCACGATTGACACAGCTGAAATGTATCGAGCATCTTGACGCCATTCGAGTGGATCGACTACAGGTCTTAACAACTCAAAAACATGGGATACGATTTGTCGAATAGAATATGTAATGAAAGCAATGTATTTATTATTCATAAGCGATGCCCTGTTTGGAGGTTGGCGGTTGTAATCTGGATTCCAGGGGAGGAGTTGTTGTGGTGACTGCTGCGCTGTATTGAGGCGACGTTGACTAGAGGAAGGATATTTCTTGACATCCCAGTCTCCACTAAAAGGTCCCTACGCAATAGAAACTAATCGGACATCTGAATTGATAATGTATTTATTCGGCGCATACTACTATTTACAAACCAAGTTCATAATCTCGTGCTGTCGTTGGACTTTTCCTCCCCGCGACGCTTTTTCCCGCTTGAGGACGCCTTCTTTCCGGCATGACTCCGTGCCGTCGCGGGTGGTTCTTTTCCCATAATGATTTTGCACAGGTTGACATAACTCCTTGCGTCATCGGCATAGCCGTCCGCTCCGGCTTCGTCCGCCCATGTTTTGCTCACTGCAACGCCTCCGACGACAACCTTTCGCGCAGTTCCTGTTGACTTGATAGCATCGACGGTCTTCTTCAAGGCAGGAAGCGTCGTGCTCATGGACGATCCGATACTGACAATATCGGGCTTATGTGTTTTGATTAAATCCAAAAACTTGTCCGGTGATACGTCGACCCCGGCGTCAACCACTTGAAAGCGGGCGAGGCCGTGGCCAGCCATGCCATTTTGTTCTTTACAAACTCCTGCACTTCTTTGGGTATTCCTGCCATATGTCGTCCTTTCGTCAAAATCAACACTGTTTGTGAGAAGCTTAACACCGTAAAAAGGTCTGTTCATGTAAAGCAGCGGGCCTTTGGGCTGCCGCCGCAATTCGCGTTGTCCGGGCGGTTTCGGGTCTGAATGGATTGAAGCTTAAAGCATCCTTTGCTTTTGATCCTTCTCTGCCAAAACTACCTTCTTCACGCAAAGTCGCAATGGCCACCCACCGTGATGCAAGGCTGTTCGGGCATCTCTTCGTCTCAGATCCCAAATTGGGGATCTCTGCTCACCTCCTCTCACTTATGATCTAGGTGCGTAGCATAAACCATCGCGAACAGGGAATCTGTAGCGGTTGCTACATTGTGGAATTTTTCGTTTCTTCGTCAAAAAGATCGCACGGATGGCAGGCTATCCCTGATGGTAACCAAGAAAACCCAGCTAACAGGAGACCTTCTTCGTTGAATGAATTGGGGTCGTGAAATAGGGTCGCCCATTAAAAGGCAGAGGTCAAGAGCACTCCAACCGGAAATCTCGACAAAACTATTGCTTGAAACGCGGTGAGACAATGCCCCGGAATCGCTCATCGTTGGTGATAATTTCCGGAATATGCTTTTCCCTGGACGTGACTTGCCTCGGGTGCAATCAACCGAGTTTCCGGTGTGGATTTCATGCCGGAATGGCCCTACGTGGTCTCAATTTTTGAGTATCTCACAGGCAAAGTCACCTGATTTTGTAGTGTGGAAACACCCCCCTGACCCGTACTTGGTGGTTTCAATCATGGAAGATGCCTCAGGGGCAGCGTTTTGCGCCAATCGCGGAGATGTTCGAAATAGGTCGATCACTGTACGTACGAAAGTTGGTGAATTGGCTTCCGTACGACACTTTGAAAAGTTTCTATATCTCTCCTTGTAGTTGAGAAATGAGGCGCTGAAATCCTCGCCGTTTCCGAATCATTTGTTTACCGGATCGCCGCAAACTGGACTCTTTCTTGATTGGCAAGCAAATCTTGAGTCTCTCCGTCCAGGATCTCCTTATCTGATAAGACGTCTCCATTTCGGCGTCAGTTGTCGTGACCGAGGACCAGCAAACTCAATCGGGCCTCACGAGGAAGTGCTGCCGCATCTGGGCTCGGGCTTTCAGGCTATTCGAGGGCCTTGCGTGATCTCGCTTCCATCCCGGTTTTTCTTTTTGGACACCATTGCATCCGATCAACATGTCATTAAGGTACTGGAGAGAGACGCTCTTCAATGAAGTGTTCACTCCGGAAAAGTAGATTTCATCCTGTTTCACCGGCTCTCACAATGCTAAAGCGCAAAAGGAGGTGAGCGAAAATGCTCAAGTGCGGGATTTGTGGCGGTGAGGCCCCCAAGCAACCGTGTATCACGGAAGATGGGAAATGTGACCTTTGCGGCAAGAAAGTCAAATTAGCGGAAGAGGAAAAGAAAAAGTAGCACTAGGAACAGGGCAGCCCGTCCGCCGTTGCGCATGTTACGAGTTGCCCTCTCGGCGTCCTGGGCGGATGGGCCGGCCCCAAAAGGATTGCGCAATGATTTTAGCGATAAACGGAAGCCCCAAGCCACACGGAAATCTCCACCGCATGCTCGAAAAGATCGCCGGGGACACCGGCGAAGAGTATGAATTGGTCCACCTTTCAAGGCTCAGGATCAACCCCTGCGTGGGATGCGTGAAATGCGCGGACACAAACCGCTGCATCCAGAAAGACGACATGGCGCCTCTCTACGACAAGATCGTCAACGCTGACGCACTGGTCGTCGGCGCGGCCGTTTACTTCGGTCACCCGAACGCGTTTACGCACACCTTCCTCGAGCGGTTGTTTCCTCTGAGGCATGTTCGCATGGTAACGAAGGAAAAGCCGGTCGCAACAGTGGTGGTCGGCGGGCACGAAGCGGAAAAGGTCGCGGAAGATCTCACTTACCGGTTCAGCAGCTACTTTGAATGCAACGTAGTCGGCTCGGTCTATTTCAACAGCGCGACGCCCCCCTGTTTCGTCTGCGGCTACGGGACGACCTGCCGTTACGGCGGACCGGCGAGGTGGCTCGCTCCCGAGCAGTTCGAGAATTTCCAGATAACGCCTGACATGTTCAAACAATTTGAGGCCCAACCCGAAGCGGTCGAGGCATGCGACACCCTTTCGATCAGGTTGAAAGCCGCCATTGAAGCTTAGCCCCGGTCCGGTCGCCGACAGCCGAAGGAGAGCACAACCATGAAAAACTTCATAGCGGCGGCGATGATCCTGGCGGTTGCCGGCTTGATTTTCTGCCCACAATGCCACGCGAAGGAACGCAAAATGAATGACAAGGACCATCTCTACATACTGTGGACCAACAGCGACCCGATCACGGCGGACAAAATGGTCTTCATGTACGCCCTAAACGGCCTAAAGCATGGCTGGTGGAAAGAGGTCACTGTAATCATCTGGGGATCTCCCGCCAAGCTCGTGGGCGAAAACGCGGCAATCCAGTCCAAAGTAAAGGAACTCCTGGCGGCAGGCGTGAAGTTCTCCGCTTGCAAAGCATGCGCCGACCAACTGGGCGTAACCGAAAAGCTGGAGAGCCTGGGGATAGAGGTAAAATACTGGGGCGAGCCCCTTACGGAGTTGATAAAGTCGGGGAAGTTCCTGCTGACTATTTAGGTTTGAGCATCTGGCCGGGATTTTGAAGTACGAGCAGGGAGAGAGCCTTGAAAGTACAACGTACACGAGCGCTTTTGCCGCTACCACTTCAGTCAACAGCCATGCTTCGGGGTAATGGCAAGATATTTGGGGGCTGATGAACTGAGCCGGGCAGTGTATCTTCATGGAATACCATGTGGAGAAATCACATGATCTTCCTGATCCACAAACCCCCCTGACCCGTCCCAGGTGGTCTCCACCATCGAATATCCCTCCGCAGAATAGGTGCCAACCAATGGCTCATATTCTTTGCCGCTGTACGTAGAAAATTCTTTAAAATCACCGTCAGCTCGGGCTCAGCGAATGTCAACCTTCCTTGCCAACGTCGTAACTTTCCAATTTCTCAAGATATGATTTGCTTTTAGAAGCCTACCTCAGAATTTCAGTTCGGGAAATCTGGTTTTCAGGGCAACAAAATGGCGGCAAGACCGTTTCCAAACACATCGGCGAGGCGTTCAGGACTTTACGGCAACACCA
>Ga0187867_10001721_pt1 | contig 18720 bp, 16 predicted proteins | sample June2016WEW_13_1_FD_132976 | JGI IMG/M metagenome (GOLD analysis project Ga0187867, IMG submission 132976) | Peatland microbial communities from SPRUCE experiment site at the Marcell Experimental Forest, Minnesota, USA - June2016WEW_13_10 | ecosystem: Environmental > Terrestrial > Soil >...
CATTGCGGCCCAACTTCGCGACCGACATGGCCAACCGGGCGCGAAAGTGACGAGATCACCCGGTCATGGGTGCTGAAGCGGGCCGCGGCCAGGTCGACCGTTACTGGCACACGCTCCTAGGCGCCGGTTGGGCCTGGGCCTCCGCGGTGCTACCGGTCTTGAGGGCGAGCGCCCAGCTCGACACGGGGGCGGGGGCCACCGAGATCAGGAACGCCGCTACGAGCATCGTCGCAGACAGCGGCGCGAGTGGCGTCGGGGCCAACGTTCGTGGTCCTTGCTCGCGCCGCTGTCTCTTGGGCGATCAGCTCGTCCAGCTGTCGGTGGCCGGGCTGGTCGTGGCTGTTGCGGCACCACCGCTGGCGGTGACACCGGTCAATGCCGGCATCGAGAAGAAGGTGTTCTCACACGGGCTCGGGGCGGCCGCGGTCATGCTGGCGTCGTTGGTGAGCGTGACCGTCAGAGGGTTGCCGGGTTGGCCCGATGCCGCGACGGTGACCGCAGTCGTGAGGTTGTGCGAGCTGCCGCTCGTCGTGGTCGAATAGTTCCAGATGACATCGCTCGTGGAGCTGGAGCAGCCCGTCTGGGCCGTCGAGAGGCCACTTGTCGTGTACCCGGCGGCATATGTCGTGTTGGTCGGAAGGTTCGCGCCGGTGACGGTGACCGGGAACGAGTTCGGGTTGGAGATAGTGAGGACGACGTCACCGTTGCCGCCGGGGTACATGACATTGGCGGCCGCAGGTGTGGCTACCGCCGAGATGGTCAGGTTGGACACGGTCGCCGATTGGGCCTCACCGCTCGAACCAGCGGCGAGCCCGACGGTCCAATTCGTCGCCGCGTAGGCGCCGCCTCCCGCGAGCAGGGCACCGACCACCGCGCTGACCACCTTCGTCTTGCGGGTCCACCGGGATCGGGACCCGTGGCGCTTCCTACTGGCATGAAGCGGGCCACTGGTGCGTCCCGAACCTGTCACCGACATCACGGACCTCCCGTTCCAAGTCTTGAAGCGCTCCTTCTCGAAGCGCTGGCCTTGGAAATGTCGACGGGATTTCTAGGTCCTTGAGGTCACTAGGTACGGTAATTTCGCCAGTAATGTACTGAATTCCTCTACGTACTCTCTACGGGAGGCGCTCGCTGGAAGCCCTCTCGCAAGGTCGGTAACGGCCAGGGTCAAGCGCGCGAACTCGGCCGCGGCGTCCTCCCTGGTGCGAACTCCGAGCTTTCGGTAGCCGTTCGCGAGGTGCGACTCCACGGTCCGGACAGACACCGAGAGTCGCTCGGCCATCCTCGAGGCCGTGTAACCATCGCACAGGAGTGCGAGGATCTCGGTCTCCCTCGGTGTGAAGCTCGCCAGGAGCTTCTCGCGGTCGTCGCGTGCGCCACGAGCTCGCGTTCGAGGCGCTTGCGCTTGGTGATGTCTTCCACGGTGCGCAAGCCATAGATCGGAGCGCCGTGCTCGCCCCGGATGACAGAAGCGGTCACGTTTGCGAAGACCACTTCACCGACATCTGTGACAAAGCGCGTTTCCGTCTGATAGCTCGGGACCATCTCCGCCGACAGCTGCCGTGCAAGCTCGGAATACTTGTCCGCGTCGTCGGGGTGGGTGAAGGATGCGAAAGTGGCTCCGACGAGCTCGCTACTCGTACGTCCCACGAAGCGGCACAGCGCGCGATTCGCGTTCATGATCCGCGAGTCGAGGTCGACGAGGGCAATTCCGAGCGGTCCCTGGTTGAAGACCTGCCGGAATTGCTGCTCGCTTTCGCGCAGCTCCTCCTCGGTGCGCTTGCGCTGGGTCACGTCACGGAAGCTCCACACGCGCCCGACAGCTGTGCCGTCCACACGTTGTGGTCTCGAGTAACGCTCGAACACGCGACCGTCTGTGAATTCCAACGTGTCGCTGCTCTCGGCTTCGGGGTCGGCGTACAGCTCAGCCACCTTCGCCTGAAACGCCTTCGGATCGGCCAACTGATCTAAGACGGATGAGATCACCACAGCATCATCTCGCGTCGCCAGAATTGAGTCGCCCAGCCGCCACATTTCGGCGAATTGATTGTTGAAGCTCGAGATTCTGCCAGAGCGGTCGACCACGAGAATGCCGTCGGCGGTGGAGTCCAGGGTGGCGGTGAGCAGCGAGAGGGTCTGGAGCAGCTCCCGCTCGGTCGCGACCCGGGCTGTGATGTCGTGAGCAGAGACCACGAACCCGCTGACGATCGGATCGTCAAGCAGATTGACCAGTGAGAGCTCGAACGGCACCGTCTCGCTGCTTGCATGGCGGACAAGCCGCAAGGTGACGGTCACCGGGTTCGAAGCGCACGCCCCAAGCGATGCACGTTCGAAGGCGTCTAGAAGCTCGGGACGGTCGGCCTCGCTCACGAGCTCGGCGAGGGGCCTGTTCTCTATGAGCTCAGGATCGTGCCCCAACACCCGGCTGAGCGCACCGGAGAAGGAATCCACCTGTCCTGTGGGTGAGACCAGGAATGTCACCACCGCCGCGTTGTGTGCGAGGGATCGCAGGCGGGCCTCTTCATTGTGTGCGACTTCAAACCGTCGTCGTTCTGTCACGTCTCGCAGGACCAAGATCGCCGCTGGATCGCCGAGCCACGCGATCGGCGCGCCGATCACCTCGAGGAGTCGCCATCCCGTACCGGTCCTGACTCGAACCTCGATGAGCGTGCCCGTTTGCTTGCGCTGCACGCTCGTCAGCGACCGTAGGACGAGCTCCACGTCCTCAGGGTGGACGAGGTCCAGTGCTGGCAACCCGATCGAGTCTTGGAGCGACCGACCGAACAGGCGCTCTGCGGCGCGGTTTCCCCACTGAACCAGGCCTTGTAGGTCGAGGACGACAACCACATCGGGAAGATCGGCGAGTAATCCGGCCAAGAGCCGGTTCCCGAAGCGCTCCTCGTCCCGATTCAGCTGCTCCAAAGTCTACCCAGCACTTTCGATTCGGTTGGACGACCTGTCGTTATGATGACATGTTCACGGGGCTACGTCAAGCGCTTGACTAGCGACCTAAGTCAGGATCCGCGTGAAGTGGAGGTGGAACCTCGGGTGGCGCAGCAGCCAGGTCTTCATGGCCTGGGTCTTGTGCGTGCAGGAGTTGGCCAAGACGACGTGCACTTCGAGGTTGTCCGGCACGGCTTTGTCGATCTCGGTGAGGAATGCCTTGAACTCCTCGGCCCGGTGGCGCCGGCGAGTGGTGGCGATCACCCCGCCTGTAGCGACATTGAGGGCTGCGAACAGATCGGTGACCCCGTTGCGCAGTTAGTCATGCGTCCTTCGCTCCACCTGGCCGGGTCGCATCGGCAGGATCGGCTGAGTCCGGTCGAGTGCCTGGATGCCCGTACTTCAGCTCGAGCGGGGCGAGGGTGGGGGCGGAACCTCCAGGGCGGTGATCGCGTCCGCTGCGACGCAACCAGAGTTGAGAACCCTTTCCGCACGGTAGGCTCAGAGCCCAGTGCAGAACACGCCATCCACGTGCTCGAGGCCGCGTGCTGCGCCGCCAGGAATGGGCGAACCGTGGCCGATCGAAGCCGGGCGTTTGGTCAACAGAGCTGAGAGGCGACGGCGCCGGACGGACACCGGTGCCACCCGAACGGAGAGATACAAATGGCAGTCCAATTGCCCAAGTCCACGCGAGCGACCAGCAAGGAGGTCGACAGACGGTTGGACGCCGTCGTCGCCGAGCAGGAGCAGATCTTCCTCGATCGCCAGCCCCGGTCCCGCCAGCTCAGCGAACGTGCAGTCCGCGCCCTCGCGGGTGGTGTGACCTCGAGCTGGCAGATAACGCGCCCCCAAACAGTCTGGATCAGCCACGGCGCCGGCTCGAAGATCTACGACGTCGACGGTACCGAATACGTTGACATGCACGGTGGTTACGGCGCGGGTCTGGCCGGACACGCTCACCCGGCGATCGTCGAGGCTGTGTGCCGCCGGGTCGTCCGGGGCACCCACTTCGCCCAGCCGACCGAGGACGCGGTCATCGTGGCCGAGGAGCTGAGGAGTCGCTTCGGCCTGCCCCTCTGGCGCTTCACCAACTCGGGCACGGAGGCGACCATGGAAGCAGTGCATCTCATGCGGGCGATCACCGGTCGTGACCTGATCATCAAGGTCGAGGGTTGCTACCACGGCCACCACGACTCGGTCCAGGTCTCGGTAACGCCCGAGGCTGATGACATTGGCCCCGCCGACCGGCCTGTCGGGGCTCCGGCAAGTACCGGCATCCCGGAGGCCATCTTGGCCCTGACGAAGATCGCTTCGTTCAACAGCGTCAACAGCGTCCGGCGTCTGCTCGAGGAGAACCCCGGTCAAGTCGCCGGCATGATCATCGAGCCGATCATGATGAATGCAGGCATAATCCTGCCGGTCGAGGGATACCTGGCCGGATTGAAGGAGGTGCTCCACGAGCACGGGGCACTGCTCGCCTTCGACGAGGTGAAGACCGGTCTCACCGTCGGTCCCGGAGGGGCCACAGTGGCTTACGGGACCACACCGGACATCGTCTGCCTGGCCAAGGCGATTGGTGGCGGTCTCGTCTTCGGCGCGGTAGGAGGCACACAGGAGGTCATGAGCTACGTGGCCAAAGGCATCTACAACATGGTCGGGACGTTCAACGGGAACCCGCTCTCGGTCGCTGCGGGCCGAGCCATGCTGGAGGAGATCGCGACCGAGCACGCCTACGAGAAGATCGGGGCGCTCCGCGCGCGGATCGACCAAGCGCTCAGCGATGTGATTGCCGAGGCCGGCCTGCCCGCCCACGTCGTGTCGGTCGGGGCGAAGGGTTGCGTCACGTTCTCGACAGAGACGGTACGCGACTACCGCGACTTCCTCGAGATCGACGACAGGTACAACCACGCCCACTGGTTGTTCCAGCACAACGGTGGGGTGTTCCTCCCTCCCTGGGGCAAGACCGAGCAGTGGCTCATCTCGGTCCAGCACGACAGCTCCGACATTGACCGCCTCATCGGCAACTTCGGGCGCTTCGCCCGAGCCGTGACGGGCTGACATCCCGCAGCGCCCAGCGGGGACAGTGGGCGCAAAGCTTCGGGGCGTGAACAGGTCAGATAGCTTCCTTCTTGGCGCGTGGAGCTGTTCTTGGCACACGTGCGTCAACTCCATCACTTTGGTTGCCGGCCGAGGCTTGGATTGCGACTGATTCGCTGGACCCGCGTGTGTCCAGTGGCGCTGAAGTGGGGCTATTTGGTCGTTGGAGCCGGTGATTTCAACGGCGGTTTTCGGTCGCGGGTCGACAGTCTCCTAGCAAGCGGTCCGTATCGCTGCCGGCCAGGTATCTGATCGCGGCTGCGGATGGTCATAGGGTTCGATGTACCATGAACTGACGTTCGTGCGTATGAGCGACCGTGCTCCTCATTATTGGCAGGACGTGGTGACAAACATGAGCGAATCTCAGCAGGCTGTCGAGGCTTTGCAGGAGAGTGAGGCTCGCCTTGAGACGCTCTTGTCCTCTCTCGACGATCTTGTGTTCGAGCTCGATGAGAACGGCACTTACCTGGGGATCTGGACCACTAATGACGCCTTGCTGATCGCGCCACGGAGCCAGCTGCTCGGCCGCACACACGCCGAGGCCATCAGCGAGGAGGTCGGTCTCAGGTTGAAGCAGATCATTGCAAGTGTCGGCGAGACGGGCCGCCCGGAGATCTGGGAGTACTGCCTCGAGGTCCCCGCGGGTACCCGGTGGTTCCGGGGCAGGGTCGCTCCGATCGCCGGGTCGGAGGGCTCTTCGAGAAGGTTCTGCCTCCTGGTTCGCGACATCACTGCGCAGAAGGAGGCCGAGCAGGAGATAACGAGGCTCCTGTCTCGCGAGCAGCTGTTGAGCCGGTTGTCCGAATCTGTTCCGGTTGGTCTGTTCGAGATCGACTTGGAGGGTCACGTTGCGTTCACCAACGATCGTATGCACACGATCGTGGGTGACTTGTCCGCGGGCTCGGTGGCAGCGCTGGCGTCATCTGTCGTGGTCGAGGACCGGCCAGTGTTTGAGGCAGTGCTCGCCGGTGTACTTGACGGTCGGCCGGCTGATGACGTCGAGATACGCCTTCGTTTCCCGCACGACGCGCCGCTGGCTGGCGGCGCCGAGAGAGTGTGCGCGCTCAGCTTGCGTGCACTGACTGACACGACGGGCGCCGTGACTGGCGCGGTCGGATGTCTCAGCGATGTGACCGACCGTGCTCAACTTCATCACGAGCTCGAGGTAAAGGCGTCGGTCGACAAGCTCACTTCGTGTTTGAATCGAGAGGCGTCACTCGATCTTGTGGAGCGGATGACCACTGCGCCAAAGGCCCCCGGAGAGGGGAACGCCGTCATCTACGTCGACGTTGACCATTTCAAGACCGTGAACGACCGCTTCGGGCACGCGGCTGGCGACAGCCTTCTTGCAGCGGTCGGCGACCGTCTTCGTGGCGCCGCGCGGAGGTTCGATGCCGTCGGCCGTGTTGGTGGCGACGAGTTCCTTGTGATCTGCCCGCGGGTCGAAAGCTCTGCTCAAGCCGTCAAGATCGCCGAGCGCGTCGCGGCGGCGACAATGGCCACAGTGGACGTCGGGCCCGGCGTTGTGGAGCTGCGGACCAGCGTGGGTGTCGCGTGGACCTCCGGAGCGCTCAGCGCCGATGCCTTTCTCGCTCAGGCGGACGCTGCGATGTACGAATCGAAACGAAGGTGCCACGAAGGTGTGACGCTGTTCACGACGGCCGGCTGAGCGACAAGCCCGATACCGGGGCGACGACCGCGGCGAACCGGCCGGCTCAGGCCATACGCCGAGCCCCGAAGCCCCGATCACCAAGCTGCAGACCCGCTGATGGCTGGCCCGACGACTCCTTCAGCCGCCGTGAGCTGGTCGCCCGTCCTTCAAGTACTCCACGTAGTCGTCGAAGCTGCACGGGCGCGCGAACAAATACCCTTGCGCGTACTGGCATCGGAGATCACGGACTGAGGCGAGCTCTTCGGCGGTCTCGACGCCCTCCGCAACGACGCGGAGACCGAGCGCGTCGCCGATCGCGACCACAGCCGCGACGAGGGTGGCGTCGTAGGGGTCAGAGTCCAGGTTGGCGATGAAGGACCGATCGATCTTGAGCTCGTCGACCGGGAATCCGCGCAGGTAGGCGAGCGACGAATACCCGGTGCCGAAGTCGTCGATGGAAAGTCGCGTCCCGATGGCCCGCAGCTGATGCAGCACCTTGGAGAAGTAGTCGACGTCCCCCATAAGCACGGACTCGGTGATCTCCAGGCAGAGCAGCTCCGGTTCGATGCCGGTCGTTGAGATCAGTTCCTCCAAGCGGCGCGTGAAGTCGCGAGACCTGAGTTGCATGGCAGAGACGTTGACCGACATCGTGCACGCGGTCTGTCCAGGAACGGTCCGGTTGGAGCGTGCGAGTGACTTGCACGCCTGTTCGAGCACCCACTCGCCGATCGGGACGATCAGCCCGCAGTCCTCTGCAACCGGGATGAAGTCCGCTGGGCCTACCGTCCCCCGGTCCGGGTCATGCCATCGCAGAAGCGCCTCGGCGCCGACGAAACGCTCCTCGACCATCGACCACACGGGCTGGAACACGAGTGCAAACTCGTGGTTGTCGAGCGCGCGACGCAGGCCCGCCTCGCCCATCGAGCGCCGTTCGGCTTCGGCCCGCAAATTGTCGTCGAACACCTCGTAGCGTGCCCTGCCGAGATCCTTGGCGCGGTACATCGCGAGATCGGCGTCGCGCAGCAGCTTGTCGCCGCTCTCGCCCGCTTTGCCTGTGGCGATGCCTATCGACGCCGTCACGTGCACCTGTTCGCCGTCTATGTCGAAGGGGGCAGCGAACGAGTTCAGCATGTGGTCCGCGATCTTGATCGCATCGGTCGCGACGAGGAGCTTTTCGCACACGACGACGAACTCGTCCCCGCTGAAGCGGCCCACGGTGTCCGCGGAGCGCGAGCAGGCGACCAGCCTGAAGGCGACGGCTCTCAGCACGGCATCGCCAAACCCGTGGCCCCGTGTGTCGTTGAAGACCTTGAAGCGGTCCAGGTCCACGAAGAGCAACACAACCGACCCGTTCTCACGGGAGGCGCGCGACAGCCCGTGGTCGATCCGGTCCATGACCAGCACCCGGTTGGGCAGCCCGGTGAGGGGATCGTGGAGGGCCTCGTGCTCGAGGCGCAGTTCTGCTGCCTTCCGGTCGCTGATGTCACGAGTGATGCCGTCCATTCCGATGACTTGCCCGTTCGCGTCGAGCACGGCGCCGAGGCTCTGGTTGACCCAGATCTTGGAGCCGTCCTTGCGCGCGAGCTCGAGATCGACGGCCGTCTCGACACGGCCCGAACGCACGCGCGCCGGCAAGAGGTCACGGGCGCCGGGGTCGATCAGGCGGTTGATGAGCTCAGGCTGGGCGTAGAGCTCGTCCGGCGTGTACCCGGTGATCGCGACCGATGCCGGGCTCACGAACTCAAAGCCTGGATCCGGGAGGATCCGGTAGCGGAATATGAGGTCCCGCGAGTTCTCGGCGAGCATGCGGAGCTGGCGTTCGACGCCCCGTGCCTTCTCTTCAGCCTCGCGACGGTCCGTTATGTCCTGCATTACGCCGGCCAGCTCGACCGTGGCTCCGCTCTCGTCAGTGACGATATCCGCAGCTGAGAAGACCCAGCGTTGCGTTCCGTCCGGGCGTACGATCCGATATTCGAGCTCGAAGCGAGGTCCCCCGGCGATCGCCGCGATCTCCGCTGCTTGGACGCGGGGAAGATCTTCTGGGTGGACCCTTTCGAAGAAGTCCTCCGAGGCCAAGTTGGGGCGCTCGGCGACCCCGAATATCCGGTACGCCTCTCTCGTCCAGGTCACCGGTGCATTCGGGGCGACCCCGGACGTCCACCCACCGATGTGCCCGACGCGCTCGGCTTGTTCGAGCAGGGTCCGGCTCTCCGCGAGATCGCGCTCGCGCTGCCTGCGCTCGGTGATGTCGTGCAGGATCGCGGCCTCCCCGACGATCGAGCCGTCCGGGGCAAGGATCGGCGACAGGCTCATCGATACCTCGAAGTTGGTGCCGTCGCGCCGTGTCCGCGCCGTCTCGTGGTGGCTCAAGCGCTTCCCGGCCGCCACCCTGGCGAATACCTGCTTGAAGTCCTCGAGCGCCTCTTTGTCGAGTATCTCGCCATACAAGCGCCCGGCCATCTCTGCGGCGCTGTAGCGGTAGAGGCGCTCGGCGGCTCGGTTCCAGCTCGTCACGCGCCCATCCATGTCGACGCTCACGACGGCGTCCTCGATGCTCTCGACGATCGTTGCGAGCAGCGCGCGAGTCTCCTCCGAGCGCTGCTGCTCGTTGATGTCGTGGGCGACGCCCAAAGACCCGACGACGCGCCCGTCGGAGGTGTGAATCGGTGAGATCGTCAGTGATACATGAACTTCGGAGCCTTCCTTGTGGGTTCGCGCTGTCTCGAGGTGCACGACTCGTTCGCCCCGGCCGAGGCGGGCTATGATCGCGGAGAGCTCCTTTCGCCGAGCCTCGGGCACGAGCATCTCGATGTTCCGGCCGATGGCCTCCGCCGCTGTCCAGCCATACAGGCGTTCGGCAGATGGGCTCCAGCTCATGATCGTGCCGTCGAGGCGCTGCGAGACGATCGCGTCCTCACTCGAGTCAACGACAGCGGCGAGAAGCACGGCTACCGAGAACTCCGCTGGTAAGCCATCGAACTCCGCAGACCGGCTGATGGTCATCTAGCGCCACCACGATTCAGTTGTTCAGCCCGAAAGAAGGCCGCGCTGGCCTTGAAAACCGAGAGCCTACGGCATTTGACGCTTGGGCCCGGAACTGTCGAGGTCCGGCTGTTGGCTGGTGTCGGTACGCGGTTTGACCTGGTCCACTGCAGCGCGTGGGAGTTGGCCGACACCGGCGGCGAGCATGGCCGAGTTGGGTATCTTGAGCTCCCCATCGTCGGTGCGCACCGTCACGTACGTCAGGCTGACTTCGAGTACCCAGGCGTCGAATATCCCGCCGAGCGCTCCTGAGCGGATCCGAATGTGGTCGCCAACCTTGAAAGGCCTCGCGAGGAGGAGCACCAGCGCGGCAAAGACGTTTCCAAGGCTTTGCTGCGTCGCGATGCCGAGCACGATCCCGGCGAGCCCTGCACCGACGAGAAGATGATCGATGGACACTTCGAGCACCGCGAACACGGCGAAGGCGACCACGACGTAGCCGATGCCTGTCGCGATCAGCCGCACTGCGGCCCCGGCCGCCGCGATCGATCGCTGCGTGACGAGGTGGCCGAGGCCGGAGGCGATTCGCCGCGTGGCGATGACACCCGAGACGAGGAGTATGGCTGCGCTGATCCAGGCGACGAGCTTTGGGTGGAGTTGCGAGCTGTGAACGTTCCCGAATTCGGAGCCGCCAACGAGCGCGGCTGCGGCGATGACCCCAGCGAGGGTCCCGATCGTCCAGTTGTGCTTGCGAGCACCACTCATCTCGTCGACCGCCTTGTCGTCACCACCTGTCCACGGTAGCGATCTCTGATCACCGGAGCCCTGCGACCGGAGCGTCACGACCTCGAACAGCGAGCCGGATGTCTCGAGGACGACACCACGAGGACCGCCTGCTCAGGCCCGCTCAGGACCCTCGGGGCAGCCGGCATGCTCGGAGCGGAAGGCGTCGATCATGTAGGCAGTGAACCGCCGCCACGTGTCGGGCGCACTGTCGCGTGTCGCGGTCACGACGCCGGCGTTCGCGAACAACAGCATGGGAACATCCGTAGCGGCGAAGTCGGAGCGCAGAGTGCCTTGCCGCTGCGCTCGTGCGATGAGCTGTTCCAGGTTCTGCAGGGCGCGATTCCGAAGCTCCTCGGCTGGGGAGGAGGTCGGGAACCTCATGGTGATGAGGTCCTTGAGCCCAGCGTCGGCGGCCTGCATGGCGCAGATCCTGTTGATCAGCCAACAGAAGCCGGACCACGGGTCCGGGTCGTCGAGCGCCTGCTCGGCGGCGGCCGCGTAGTCCGCCATCTTTCGCTCGAAGCTGGCCGCGATGAGGTTGGCCCTGGTGGGGAATCGTCGGTAGAGCGTGGCGATGCCCACGCCGGCTCGCCGGGCGATCTTCTCCAAGGCGGCGTTCAGGCCCCACTCGGCAAATACTTCTTGGGCCGCGGCGACTATCCGTTCCCGATTTCGCTCGGCGTCGGCCCGCAGGCTCGGGGAGCGCTCGGCGCCGGCCACGGTGGCCGGGTCCGGGCCGCCCCCGGCCGGACGGCCCCGGTCCGACGTCTCGATCACCGCTTCAGTGTAACGGCAACCGGAGGGCACCCTCCAGTTACGTGTTAGCCTTCCGATGAAAATGGAGGACTTCCTCCGTTTAATGGAAGTATCGTGTCGAACACGCCAGAACGGAGCTCGAGGAATGCCGGAAGAAGTCCCAGCAGCTGATCGGTCTCGAGACGTCGTAGGAGGCGCCATCCAACCGCTCGGCGGAACACCCAAGGCTCGGATCCGAGTCGTCACCGACGGCGGTGCAGATCTCGACAGCGCAGTGGCGGCTGAGCACGGCGTGAGCGTCGTGCACCTCGACGTCCGGCTCGGTTCGTTCGGACCGGAGATCACCTCGACCTGGTCGCCCCAGGAGTTTTGGGAGGCATCAGCCAAGGTCGCGGAGCTGCCCGAGACCTCCGCGCCCTCGCCCGGGGCGTTCAAGGAGACGTTCTCGGCGCTCGCAGACGCGGGCGCGGAAGGAATCGTGTGCATAACGCTCTCGTCGAAGCTGTCTGCGACCTACCAGGCCGCTGTCATCGGGGCCGAGAGCGTGACAGATCGGATCCGAGTCCGAGTCTTCGACTCGCTGTTCGCGACGATGGCCGAGGGCCTCACCGTTCTCGATGCTGTGGCCGCCGCTGAAGCGGGAGGGGACCTCGAGGCCGTCGTGGAAGCAGCGGTTGCGAGCAGGCGGAGCTTGCAGCTCTTCGGAGCACTTGACTCCCTCGACAACCTGCGCAAGGGCGGACGCCTCGGATCGGCACAGGCACTGCTCGGCGGTCTCCTCGACATAAAGCCGGTCCTGGAGCTCCGAGACGGTGTTCTCGAGCTCGAGTCCCGTCCTCGGACCCGTTCCCGCTCCTTCGAGCGCCTCGCCTCGAAGCTGCGCCATGTTGAGGAACTCGGGCGCCTGGTCGTCGTGCACGCGGCTGCGCCCGATGTCGATTCGTTCGTCGAGCTTCTTGCTGCTTCGTTCCCGAGGGACCGCATCAGCGTCGGCTGGCTCGGCCCCGTCATCGGGACCCACGTCGGCCGGGGCACGATCGCAGTAGCCGCGCAGAGTCGCCTCAGCTAGCCGGCTTGTAGATCTGGCCCCAGTTCGCTTTGGAGGGCTGGAAGCGCCCGGCCGGGCCCTTGCCGAACAGGGCGAGAAGGTTGCCGGTGATCTCGCCCACGAGGGGAGCGGGACACGACCGGGCTGGAACTGAGCAGGGTGCCAGAGAGGGGATCCAGTTGGTGGTCCCGCTGTCGAATATGCCAGCGTGGCTGGTCGGGTCGCTCCAGTAGGTCATGTCGGAGTAGAGGAAACCTTGCGAGTCGCCCTGATCGCTCATGGCGACGCTCAAAGGGACTGGCGAGTGCCCGAGGATCTCGACATCGGTGGGATAGTCGTACGGATCGAACTCGTCGAGGTCGGTGGCGATCACCCCGGGCACGCTCGAGCCGTCGCTCAGCCCGGTTCCCGTGAAGATCCACGCGCTCGCGTCCGCTACGACGAAGGGGACCGGTCTGTTGCCGGGCTCGACGAAACCGACGTAGTTCTCCCCTACGAACCCGACCTCGGACCAGTCTGCCGGCGGGCTGGCCCAGATGTTCCCTGTCACCTGCAGGGGGTTCCCCTTGCCGTTGAGGGGGTCCTCGGTTCCGTCGCGATAGTCGACCACCTCGCGGTCGGGACCGAGAGGGGAGCTTTGGAGGCGGACATGACGCAAGATCGCGCTCGCACCGAAGAACACCATGTTGACGCCGGCTTTTTCGGCTGCCACTGCCGCCTGTCGCTCGGTCAGCGACCAGCACTCGTCGTGACCGAGGGAGAGCAAGGTCTTGTGGTGGAGCACGATGCCCGGGTGCTGCTCGACGGTGACGTCGGTGACGTAAGCGACGTCCAGCCCGTGCTGCTCGATGAAGCGCACGAAGGGGTACTCACTTCCGAGAAAGTCGCCGGCGCCCTGCCCATAGGCATAGGGCCGGTCGTAAGAGACGATCCGTGCCCGCGAGCAAAGCGGGTACACGTCCGAGGGGCAAGGGCCCTCACCGGCGTAGAAGTCGTAGCCTCCATAAGGGTTCCAGGCCTGCCAGGTGAAGACGTCGTTCTTCACCAGGTACGTGGCCGAGGAAGTCGGGTCCCAGACTGTGAGCGGGACGTAGCTCTCCTGGCCACCGCTGCCCACGAGCTTCAGCAGGTAGTCACCTTGGACGAACGCGGACGTCACGGCGATGGTGAACGTCGGCGTCCAGTTGTCGCACGCGACCATGTTGATCCCTGCAGTCAGCGGGCACGTTGGTTGCTCGTGTCCGGGGATCTCACGGGATTGCCAGACGAGGCGCGCACCCAGCCCCTGGTAATAGCCCATGCGGTAGGCCTCGACGTGAAATCGGGCTGCCGTGGTGGACACGTACAGCTTCACCCTGTCTCCGGGCGAGGCATATGTCGTGGGGGCGAACCCCGCGATACCCGACGGAGTGCCAGGCGTGATCTTCCAGGCCATGGTCCCCGGGCGTCGGTTCTCGGCGACGACCCAGCTGGCCTCGACACCATCTGGCCCGGAGAAGGTCGTTGCCACGACAGGCGGCTTGTGCTTGACCACCTGGTGCTTGTGCTTGGCCACCTGGTGGTGGTTCACGGCCTGAACCTGTGCAGCAGGCGAGCTGCAAGCCGCCGCGACGAGCGCGAGGGCACCGACGACTACGCCGCGGCATGCGTGCCGGTCAAGCGACGCTCTGGTCACCATCTGTGTGCCACGTGCCCGCCACGACGAGTGCTCGTGCAACTTGGCTACGAGGCCGGGGGCGGCTGGTTCGGGTCTACGTACGGCCCCGGACCGGGATTGACCGAAAAGCCCAGGTTCGCCGCCCTTTGTGCGTAGTCCTCCCAGCTCAACTCGCCGCGCGCGTACCGGAGGCGTAGCTCGGTGAGAGCGGGGTCGACTCGCGGGACCTGGGTCGGCCATGATCCGGCTTGCAAGCGCGGGGCCGGGAGCCTCCGCATTCGCACCAGGGCGACGACGCCGACCACCAGCCCCGCGATCACGAGCACCAGCAAGAGCAGAGCGAAGACGCGCGGGCCATGGTGAAGCCCGTAGCCAAAACGCAAACGAAACATCATAAGAAGCCCCATCGTGACGCGCTTTGTCGCACTAGTAAAGCCACCCGTTCGTGAGAAGCTTGCGATACCCGGGAAAAGCCTCGGGCTAGTTCGCGCCGGTGCTCGCGCGTATCTGTCGCACCGACGGGATGAGAAGGATGACGGCTATCCCCACGATCAAAGAGGCGCTGGCGATGATGAACATGGCGTGGATCCCGAGCACGGACGCAATCGGCCCGACGATCGCATAGCCGAGCGGGAGGAAGATGAGCGATCCGAACCAGTCGTAGGCGCTCACACGCGACAGCACTTCGGCAGGGATCTCCCGCTGCATGGTCGTCTGCCACTGCGTGTCGAAGACAGCGAAGGCAGCCCCGCCCAAGAACGCACCGATCGCAATGACGGGCACAGGGGCGCGATAGGCGAGAACCAGCAGGGGATAGGGCCAGACGAGCAGCGTGATCGCCGCAGCGACAAGCGGCCGGCTAAAGCGCAGGCGCAGCATCGCGACGCCACCGACGACGGCGCCGGCGCCCTCGGCACCGAGGATCGTCCCCCAAGCGGTCGCGCCGCCGAGCGACTCTTTCGAGATCACGGCGCCGAGGACGAGGAACGGCGCCGTCATGGCCATGTTGGAGAACGACGCCACCATGACAGTTGCCCAGAGCCAGGTTCGCGACCAGAACTCGTGCCACCCACGTCGCAGCTGGTCGTAGAACGAGCCGGAGCTTGCCTCTGTGATCGGCCCGAGGCGAAGCGCCGCGAGCGAGCAGACGCTCAAGACGTACGAGACGGCGTCTGCGAGGATCGCCCAACCCGGGTTGGCCGTCGCGACGATGACGCCTGCGACCGATGGCCCGATGATCGCACCTATGGAGAACGTCAGCCCGTTGAGTGCGTTGGCTTGGGTCAGGCGGTCGCTGGGGACGATCTGGGGAATGAGCCCGGTCAGCGACGGCATGAAGAACGCCGTGCCTGTTCCGACGAGCGCGGGGAGAAGGAGGAAGCCCCAAAGAGGCGGGTGCCCGAAGAGGATCCAGACCCCGAGCGCTGTCTCAGCCGAGGCTCGGAGGACGTCGGCACCCAGCATCACGCGCCGCCGGCCGAATCTGTCGCCCGCGACACCGCCGACGAGCAGGAAGACAACGAGGGGGACCGTCTGGGCTGCCAGCACCGTGCCGACGTCGGACGCAGACCCATGCCGTAGCGCCAGCACTGCGAACGAAAGCGCCACCGGCGTCATTCCGGTGCCGATCGCCGAGGTCAACTGGCCAAGGAAGTAGAGGCGGAAATTGCGCTCGTGAAGGGCGCCCGTCCACTTCTCCAGGCTCATGGGCCCCGATGCTAAGGCCTGGTCGGACCGAGCTCGTGCTTGTGCGCCTGCGCCCTGCAGATCTGTGCGATCGTTTCTCGATGCCGGTGCGAGAGAGGACCGAAGCGGACCTAGACGACTGTGTGCGACTGGCGCGCGTGGTTCACGAGCTGGACCGCTATCCGGTGTTTCTCCCGGCCGATCTCCGCCGTTTCATCACGGCGCCCGATGCGCTGGCGGCGTGGGTGGCCGAGCTGGACGGCCAGATCATCGGTCACGTGGCCCTTCGTTCAAACAGCTCCGCTGCTGTCGTCGCCATGGCCAGCGAGGCGCTGAAACTGCCGGCCGATCGTCTGGGCGTCGTCGCCCGGCTGCTCGTGTCTCCGCAGCACCGCCGGCGCGGGACAGGGCGGTCTCTGCTCGAGGTCGCATCCAAGCAGGCGCATGCCCGGGGACTCTGGCCGATCCTCGACGTCGTGACCCACCAAAAAGGCGCGATCGCCCTGTACGACAAGTGCGGCTGGACTCGAGCCGGCCAGGTCACATCTCGGTACGGAGATGACGTTGTGCTCGATGAGCTCGTCTACCTCGGGCCACGACCACCAGTTGACTGATCTGCTGCGGCCGGCCGTTTTCAGGTCGGGTCTGGATGCCGGATCTCGGTGAAGAGGTCGCCTTGGGCGGCTTTCGAACCGGAGGGGTCACCACCGGTCCCTCTCAGCACGAACGCCGCGGCGACTGCCAGCACCGCACCGGCCAACGGGCCCGCGACATACACCCAGTAGTGGGCGAACTGGGCGCTCACAACGTCAGGCCCGAAGGTGCGAGCCGGGTTCATCGAGGCGCCCGAGATAGGGCTCGCCCACAGACCGGCCAGCGCGATGTAGCCGCCCACGCCGAAGGCTCCGAAGAGCCCGACGTTCTGGGCGCCCGAGGCCGTGCCGAGGATCACGCTCACAAGCCCGAGCGTGAGCACTGCCTCCATCAAGAAGGCGTCAACCCCGGAGTACTTTGCCGCCGGGTAGTTCGAGCCGTACATGGCCGAGACGTGGATGACGGCCTGGAGGAACCAGGCCGCCAGGGCTGCGCCTCCCAGTTGGGCGACTACGTACCCCGGCACCCGTCGCCAGGGGAAGTCGCCCCGCAGGGCGAAGGCGATGCTCACGGCGGGATTGAGATGGGCGCCGGAGACCTTGCCCATGAAAAGGATGATGGCCAGCACCATGAGCGCCGGCGCGATCACTGCGGCGGTTCGGCTGATGGTGTCGGGGAAAGCTCGCCCCATCATCCCTCCACCGGCGGCGACGAGGACCAGGAAGAAGGTGCCCAGCAACTCGGAGAAGAGCCGACGCCACTCCTGGCTCGGGTCGTTGAAGTCCGCGATCGTCTTGAGCGTCCGCTCCTCGATGACGGTCCCGAAACGAAGGAAGCGCCCCGGCTGATGCTGAGGTTCCTGGGCCATAGGTCCTCCCGTCCGCGCAGCTACGCGCACAATCTACGACCTTGGACAGCGGCACAATGGGTTGTGAAACACTGCTACCAGAACGAGCAACCACGAAGGGGACACCATTCCTGACCGCTTTGGCATGGTCTCGTGAAGTTCAACCGGGACTTCAAGGGTCGCGGCGGTGAGGCACGCGATCCCAGGCTGCCGCCGGGTCAGTACGACATCGGTTCGGACTGGCCTGTGCTCAGCGCGGAAGCGACGCCGAACCTTGCGACCTCGGAGTGGACCTTCGCCATCGGGGGTCTCGTCGGCAACCCGGTGACCTGGACATGGGACGAGATCCAAGCCTTGGAACCGGCGAGCTACGAGGGCGACATCCATTGCGTGACGACGTGGTCGAAATTCGGCGTGAGCTTCGGCGGGGTCTCGGTCGACACCCTGCTGGCCTGTGCGGTGCCACTTCCGTCAGCGAGCCACGTTGTCGCCTACTCGCACACCGGCTACACGACGAACCTGCCGCTCGGCGACATCACCGACGGCAAGGCGTGGGTGGTCTGGGAGTACGAGCGACGCCCGCTCGAGGTCGGGCACGGCGGCCCGGCCCGGCTGTTGGTGCCGCATCTGTACTTCTGGAAGAGCGTGAAGTGGGTTGCCGGACTGCGGCTCTTGGACCATGATGAACCGGGATTCTGGGAGGTCAACGGCTACCACGACCGGGGTGACCCCTGGCTCGAGCAGCGCTATCAGGGCGACTGAGGTGGACGTGCCGAAGCCTGGCCGTTGGCAGGTCGCGACGGTCAAGCAAGTCACGACCGAGACGAAGCGCGCGAAGACCTTCCGCCTCGCGCTCTCCGAAGCCTCGAGGCACCTTGCCGGTCAGCATTACGTGGTTCGCCTGACCGCGGAGGACGGTTACACGGCCTCGCGGTCCTATTCGGTTGCATCCCCCCCGGACGAGTCACAGGACATCGAGATCACTGTCGAGCGACTCGAGGACGGCGAAGTGTCCGCCTATCTGCACGACGTGGTAGTCCCCGGTGACGAGCTCGAGGTGCGCGGCCCCATCGGGGGGTGGTTCGTATGGCATGGTGACACACCGGCCCTGCTCATCGGCGGGGGATCGGGCATCGTGCCTCTCATGGCGATGCTCCGCCTCGCCCGGCGATCGGGACGTTCCGACCTCGTCCGTCTCGTGGCATCGGTTCGCCGTCCGGGCGATCTCTACTACGCCAAGGAGCTTCCTGGTCCGGAGACGACGGTCGTGTACACGCGTGAAGCGCCGCCGTCGTGGGGCCGGCCACCTCGCCGTCTTGGGGAAGAGGACCTCCGTCACACACTGGCGCCAGGGGTCACGGCGTACGTGTGCGGGTCGTCAGGCTTTGCGGACCACGTGACCGGCCTGCTCGCCCTGTTGGAGTTTCCCGACGAGCGCATTCGCGTAGAGCGCTTCGGCCCGACCAGCTGACCGGACGACTTTTGGCTCGCCCTTGACATCTTCTCCTGCTCATGCCAATGTCTTGGCCTCCGAGGGGAGCGTTGACTCCCGGCCCTCATGTGCTCGCTCGAGCTCGGCGGAGCGAACAGCGAACCCGTCCCTGCCGGTGGACAAGGTGACTTCGGACCTTCGAGCGAAGTGAACGATGATGGCAGACCTTCCCCAGGCTAAG
>Ga0187867_10001722_pt1 | contig 18713 bp, 15 predicted proteins | sample June2016WEW_13_1_FD_132976 | JGI IMG/M metagenome (GOLD analysis project Ga0187867, IMG submission 132976) | Peatland microbial communities from SPRUCE experiment site at the Marcell Experimental Forest, Minnesota, USA - June2016WEW_13_10 | ecosystem: Environmental > Terrestrial > Soil >...
AGCTCACGGGCGGTTTCGCAGATTTTGTACAATTCCCACAGCGGGATGACTTCCTCGTGCGCGGCCACCTGGAACACGCTATCGGCCGAAGTGTAAACGATGGGCGACCCGGTGCGTATGTGCTCGGCGCCCAATTCTTTGATGACTTCCGTTCCGGAGGCGGCCTTGTTGCCCAGCGTCCGGCGCGCGATGCGGCGCTCGAATTCGTCCATGATTTCGCGCGGAAAACCATGCGGGTAGAGCGGGAAGGGCTTCTCCAGCAGGATGCCCGCCATCTCCCAATGGCCCGTAGTGGTGTCCTTGCCGGGCGAACGTAGCGCGCAGCGTCCGAAACTCGCGGCGGGATCGGCGTCCGGCGGCAGCCCTTCCAGGGGCTTGATGTTACCGAGTCCCAGGCGGCACAGATTCGGCAGGCGCAGCGGCCGACGGCGCGCAATGTTGCCTAGCGTGTCGCTGCCGGTATCGCCGTACGCGGCGGCGTCGGGCATTTCACCGATGCCAACGCTATCGAGCACGATCCAGATGACGCGGCGGAACACAACTTGAATGTAGCATCGTGGAGCCGGCTGAAAGCCGGCTGCGGGCAGAATTGCCCGCCCTCCAGGATCGCGCTTCACTTTCTTGGCGGTGACGCTGGCGCCGGGGCGGCGGAGACGGTCACTGTCTCAATAGGCCGTTTGGCCTGGACGAGCGCGAGTCCGATGGTTGTCAGAGCGGTATTCGCCGAGGCCGGGTCTTTGGGAGCAATGCTCAGTTTGAGCATTAGCGTTCCGGTGAGGCCGGTTTCGTTCACCACGGGGACACCGAGAACGTCTTCCAGCGCGCCCGCCAACTGATCGGGATTGGCGTTGAGACACTGCAAAGTCTTCGTCTTGGGGCTGTAGAACGCTGCGCCGGAAGAGGCCGACGGAGTTATATGAGCCTGGGCCTCGGGCTTCGCCGTGAGCACGTAGGCGTCTTTGGTTTCCGTGTGATGCTCGATGCGCACGTGCGCGCCGGTCGCGATGGCCAGTTCGATCGCTTGCGAGAGATGTTTGGCGTCCGCGTTGGGGGCCTCCACGTGCAGGTTATACCGTTCGTCGGGCAGCTCGCCCGCGACTTTAAGCCGGGTTCCGGCCACGCCTGTGCCGAAGCTCAGCAGGTTCGCCGGCGACGCGTCGGTGATGTCCATCCGGCCGGCGCCGCGCATCATCGTGCGGGTGGCCGGCTGCTTGTCACCGGTGGCCGGGTCGCCCGGTGTCAGGCGGATCTCAAAGAGGGCGCCCGCGGAGTCTGCCGTTTTGCCGAACTCGGCCGCCATACCTTGGGCGATCGCAGCGTTCAGTTCAGCCTGTACCTTGGGGTCTACATCGCCGCCCAACACGACTGGTTTGCCATCGGCCAGCGCCAGAAGCTGTTCGCTCTTCAACTGCTCCGGGCGAACTGTGTCGGTCGCCACGCGCCCCTCCCGGTCGACGACGAATGTTGTGGGCCGGGCATTCACTCCGAATCGTTCGTATAGCTTGCCAGAGGTGTCGATGCCGATCCAGCCGGAGATCGGTTTCGTTTTCAAAAAGGCTTCGACGACGGCGGGATCTTCATCATCGACAGAGATGAATTGCACCTTCGCGGGATCGACCGCGGCCACCAGGGAGTTGACCACGGGGATCTCGGCGACGCAGGGCACACACCATGTGGCCCAGAACTCCAGCACCACGACCTTGCCGCGCAGGGAAGGCCAATCCACCTTTGCCCCGGCGGGAGCTTGCAGCAGTTGCGTGAAGGTAAGCTCGGGAGCCGGCGCGCCGGGCTTGGGAGCGTCCGGATTCAAGTCCGCAACTTGAGCGGCGGCCGAGGAAACCGCGAGTAAAAGCAGGCAGATTGTGCGATGTTTCCACATAAAGGCCTGCTTCGATTGTACGCCGAAAGGCTAGCCTAGCTTCGGCGGCAAATCCGTCATCGGGCCCATCCACAGCAGTTCGCGCTCGATATCTTTGTGCAGTTGATACTTCCGCCGCACCGCGGCGATCTTCTCCCCGCGCACCTCGATCTTATCCAGGTCGAACTGTCCCAACCCGAACTGGCCGCAGAAGTTCAGATAGCCAATCCACTTGGGATCGATCCCCATGGCCTCCACGCCCACCCGGTCCGCGGCGATGTAGTCCGTAGACGCAATCGCCACGCGCGACGGCACCGGTGTGCCGGACGACGGGCCGTTGCCCTCCATGCCTTCAAAGCCGTCGATCACCGTGGCGCCCCAGAACGGCCGCAGCTTCTGCGCGGTCAGGAACATATTGTAGTGCGTCTGGCGCAGCCCCGTGTGGTAGCGGCGCTTGTCGTTCCAATGGGGCGTCTCCTTAGGCGCGTAATGCAGCGGCGCGCCCAGTACCATATTCTTCACGGACAGCGTGGCCACCACGGTGTTGTGCGTCTTCAGCATTGCCGCGCAAATGATAAACGCATCCGGATCGAGCAGCCGCGCCGCCAGCCGCACCGGCGCAGGATGGATGTCGAAATCGATCAGCGGCATCGTTTGATAGCGCGCCTCCTGGTTCAGGTCGATCAGGCTGACGTGTTGCGCGCGCCGTTCCGCGGCTACCCGGTCGTAATGGAAATTCTCGAAACCCTCCATGGTCTCGCCGGCGGACGACTCGGCGATCATCACCGGCCCCTTGAAGCGGGGCGCCAGGTAATCCAGAATGCCGTGCAGTGCATCGGCATGGGTGGCCGCCAGCGGATTCACCGTGGATACGTTATTGGGCTTGATCACGACATGTTTTTTGCGGCGCAGCAGGGGCCGGATCTGGTCGTCAATGGCCTCCAGCGCGTCGTGCACGTTCTTGCGCCGGTTGCCGCCCTGGATCAGGGAAACGGCTGCCGAGCCGCCCGTTGCCGAGCCGCGACCGTAAAGGAGCGGTTGCGATTTGGCGAGCAAGCCGTGCGCCAGAAGCGCGCCTGAACCGCCCAGAAACAAACGCCGCGAAAAATCAGTTGGCATAATGAGTTGCTCCGGTCTAGAATAAGATTTTAACATCTGCTTAGGAGAATCTCCATGCCGGATTCATCGCGCCGCAATTTCCTGATTGCCGGACTGGCCGTGCCCGCCGCGGCATCCGCGGCCCGCTCGTCGGCGGACGGCCCAAAGCACGACCTGCAGCCGCCTCCCGCGCTGGCCTCCCCGCAACTGCGCTATCGCATCCTCGGCGAGACCGGCCTGAAGGTTACCAGCGTGGGATTCGGTTGCATGATCACCTCCGACGCCAGCGTGATCGAGCGCGCCGCCGACGCCGGCATCACCTATTTCGATACCGCCAGGGGCTACCAAAGCGGCAACAACGAACGTATGGTGGGCGCCGCGCTGAAGGGCAAGCGCCAGAGCATTACGCTATCGAGCAAGTCGGGCGCCAAGACCAAAGAGGCGGCGCTGGCCGAGCTGGATACCAGTCTGCGTGAACTCGGCACCGATCATCTGGACATCTGGTATCTGCACGGGAAGACCAAGCCTGCCGATGTGACCGATGAACTGATCGAGGCCCAGCAGACCGCCAAAAAGGCCGGCAAGATCCGCTTCGCCGGGGTCAGCACGCACAGCGGCCAGACCGAGCTGATTCCCGCCCTGGCGGCCAATCCCCACATCGACGTGATCCTGACGGCGTACAACTTCAGCATGGGCCAAACGCTCGACCCGGTGCTGGCCGCCGCAGACGCCGCCGGCAAGGGTATCGTGGCCATGAAAGTGATGGCCGGCGGTTTCCGTTTCGTCAAGCCGGGCAACAAGCTTTACGACACGCTAAAGAAGGATGGGGCGCTGCTGTCCGCCCTGCGCTGGGTGCTGAGGAACTCCAGTATCGACACCACCATTCCGAGCATGACTGATATGGATCAGCTCGAAGAGAATCTGAAGGCCATGACCGGCGGCTTCACCAAATCCGACGAGGGCTTGCTGGCCAGGCAGCTTGAGCGCATCGCTCCGCTCTACTGCCGTATGTGCGGCCAATGCGACGGCGCTTGCGCCAAGGGTCTGCCGGTCGCCGATCTCCTGCGCTACCTCACTTATGCGGATGGATATGGGCAGTTTTCGCTTGGCCGGGAGCGATTCCTGGAATTGCCGGCGGAGGTAGCGCAGGTGCGCTGCGATTCGTGCAACACGTGCACGGTCCATTGCCCGCATGGCGTACGCGTCTCCGAACGGCTGGGCCGCGCGCAGGAACTGTTCGCGTGATCGGACGCGTCGTGGCGCAGGCACTCTTGCCTGCCGCGCTGGCACTCCTGTCAGCGCAAACTCCCCGGTGCGATCAGGCGCCGGGCTGGGCCCAGCAGGGCGCCGCGCGCGCTTACGAAGCCTCAAACCTGTTCGAGTACATGGACGGCAATGCCGAAGGCTATCTGCTCTATGGCTTCGTCGCGATGCACGGTGTCACCTGCGTCCATGGCGGCGATTCCATCCTGATCGACATCTCCGAGTTTGCGGATAGCGATTCGGCGTATGGCATGTTCAGCGCCAATCGCGACCCACGGCTGCCGGCAGAAGCACTCGGAGCGGCCGGCCAGGTGACGGCGCGCCGGGTCATCTTCACCAAGGGCCGCTTCTATGCGGAGTTGGCCGCCAACCCCGAGAAAGATCACACGCCGGCCTTGCGCGCCTTCTCCGCCGCGATCGAAAAGCTGCTGCCTGGCAGCAACGCCGCGCCCTCCGCGCTCGCCTGGTTTCCGGCCGAGGGGCAGAAGTCCGTGCGGTTGATTCCGGAAAGCGTGCTCGGCTTGCGCCTGCTGCGGCGCGGCTACGTAGCGGAATATGAATTTGGCAAGGCGTTTGTTGTTCAGGAATCATCGCCGGAAGCCGCTATGGAAGTGATGAATAAGCTGCGCGCGCGCTTCCAAGTCCCGTCGTTACAACTGACCGACCCCTACCTGGGCCGTCTCTGCGTCATCCAAAAAGGCGCGTACATCCTAGGCTACGCCAACGTTGCCGAAACCCACGATCCGAACGCCCTGGCCACCGCGCTCGCCGCGCGCTTGCCGTAAAATATCGTAGATGGCATCCGATCCAAAGCGCGACCTCTTCCGTCACACTCTCGCCACGCTGGCCTATCGCGGCGGCAAAGCCGTACGCGGCGCACCTGCCGAATTCGCCGTTTACCACGCCGCGGAAACCACGCGCACACCCGGCCAGATCCTGGCGCATATCGGCGACCTGCTAGACTGGTCGCTCTCCGTAGCCAAAGGGAAGGAGGAGTGGTTCAACTCCAAGCCGCTAGCTTGGGACCGGGAGGTCGAGCGCTTCTTCGCTGCCCTCGAACGATTCGATGCGTACCTGGCTTCGGACGCTCCTCTGCATGAATCCGCGGAAAAACTGTTCCAGGGTCCCATAGCCGACGCGCTGACGCACGTGGGCCAGATCGCCATGCTGCGGCGCATGGCCGGCTGCGCGGTGCGCGGCGAGAATTACCATCGCGCCGAAATCGCCGTTGGGCGAGTGGGACCGGTCCAAACCCCACCGCGCCGCGAGTTCGACTGATCCACGCAATCCCTTCTTGTGCTATTCTTTGAAGCATGCGTGGGCGATTTCCTCTAACTGCGCTGCTCCTGGCCTTGCTCACAGCTCTGCTCACAGCATGGGCTTCCTCGCTGCCCGCCGCCGACCCCAGTCGCGACTTTTCTGGAAAATGGCTCCTGGACACAGCCGCCAGCGACACTGCCTCACTCGGACCGGTGGAGGCCACTCTCACCGTCTCGCAAGGCGGCGGAGGCATCCTCTGCTCGACGGCAACGGCGCAGTGGTCGTATGCCATGGACGGCAGCGAGACGCGCAAACAGCTCGGCGATGAAACCAGAACGTCAGTTACTAAGTGGGAAGGCACGGCGTTGCTGGTCAACACCCAAGTTACTGGCGTGCGTCATTATACAGTGATGGATCGCTGGGAAATCTCCCGCAGCCACAACACTCTCACCATCACCCGCCAGGTGGTTCGCGCAGACTCGGAATCGGAAGGCACGTTGGTGTTCCGGCGTGAAGGCGCCTCGGTGCAGGCCGCTCCTCCAGCCACGCCGCCAGCTACGCCGCCACCTGCGCCACCAGGTGAGGCTCCACCGCCAGCGGGCTGGCGTCAAACCGAACAGTCCGGCGGTACGGCGCAGCAACCCGCGCTGGCAACCAGGCCCGCGCCCGGCGCACCGCCCGACATCACGGTCCCCACGGGGACGCGCGTGCTCCTGTCGCTGATCAATGAGGTGAACACCAAGCACGCTCAAGAAGGCGATCATGTGTACCTTCGTACGGCTTCCCCTGTGGCCATAGGCGGGCACGTAGTAATACCCCGCGGCAGCGACGTCGAAGGCGTCGTCACCCGCGCCAAGGCAGCCGGCAAGGTGGTGGGCAAGGGCGAGCTGTATATCCGGTTCGATTCCCTGATTCTGCCCAACGGTGTCTCCCGCGATTTCCGCGCCCGGCCACCGGGAGAAGAGGGCAAGGTGGAAGGTGGCGGTAAGTCCGCCGATGGCCGCACCGTAATTGAAGGAGCCGGCGCCGGCGGCGCGATCGGGGCCATCACCCATGGACTCGGCGGCGCTGCCATCGGCGGCGTGGGCGGCGCGTTGGCGGGAGTGCTGCTTTCACGCAATCAGAACGTGGTGCTGAAGGCGGGCACTCACCTGGAGATGGTTCTCGATCGCGATCTGGTGTTTCACCCCGACGAGCTGCCCTAAGTACGGTTTCCCGCGTTGGCCGTAGTGTTCGCTCTCCCCGCCATCCTGCAAGCTGGATTCTGCTCAGCCGGCGACCGCCAACCGCATCACGATTTCCAGTTCATTGCCGGTTAGTCGCCAGTCTCGACGACCTTGATCGGCACGGTCACGGACCGCCGCTTAGTACTGGCGGGCTTCGCCTATAGCTATCGCCGCTGGAGCTGGGACTCCGTTTCGGTGAGTTACACAGCGGCGGCTATGCCTGCGGCCATCCTGATCCAGCCCCATGAAGGTGCCGCGCCCGCGCACGCGGTGTATGGCTTTGCCGTCGCGCCGCTCGGCTTTACGTTCGACCTGGCGCGGTGAGACTGGGTTACCGCTACTTGCATATCTCAAATGCGGGCGCCACGAGTTTCAATCCGGGGGTAGATAACAATGTGTTCTATGTTGGCTATTCATTCCTGCGGTAATCGGCCCGCCTAGCGAAACGGCAGATATGCAATCCTGTTGCGCCATTCCTCCGCTTGAGACGCCGTCCCTACCAGAATAAGCCATTCGATGACTTCGCCGATAGCGCTCCGTTGCTGGGGAAGGATAAACACGCCTGGCGCTGACTTGCCGGCATCGAGAAGATCGCGAAAGTGGCGCGACATCGTGTGCCGGTCGTACGGGATCAGAATTCGACCCTACTGATCTGTGATTCCGAGGCGCGCTGGGTCCTTTGTGCCGCGCAACCCGGCTGTCTTCACACCGAGAATGTCGATAGCCGGTTCACGGGAGCGCAGGCCCTGCACGATGCCGGCTCTGAGATCTTCATCCGCCAGGTAGCGGACGGTCACGTGCGCTTCAATCCCAAGTGCCGGCGGGCTGTCTCCAGACGGGCGAACAACTCAGGGGCCTGCTGACTCAGCGGCGGTACGGTCCGTTCGAGTTCACGCTGGCCTTCGGCGATATACTCGTTGATCGTCTCTTCGTTCTCGAGATAGTAGGCAATCGCGCCATATACCTGCGCAAGCTTCAGAGTCGAAAACGACTCGACGATCTGTTCCGGAGAATCGCCCTCCTGAAAGGAGATCACGACGGAATCCAGCGAGACACGAGTTCCCGCGACACACAGGCCACCATTTCGTTCTTCGATGTAAGGCGAAACGGGAGCCGGCACAAGAACTCCCGATTTCGGTTTACCATTCACTTTGCTTCCGAGACTTTGCTACCTCCGCGCCCGCCACGTCCGCGCTAAAATAGAATCACCTCCCCAGAAGCCCGATCGCCGATTGCTTGAAGGAAGGCCATGCCGGAAAACCCGTTCGTCCATCTGCACTGCCACACCGATTACTCCATGCTCGACGGAGCCTGCGAAATCGGCCAGCTCATGGACACCGTCGTCGAACAGAAAATGCCCGCCGTCGCCATGACCGACCACGGCAACCTCTTCGGCGCCGTCCAGTTCTACAACACCGCCAAAAGCAAAGGCGTGCACCCGGTCATCGGCTGCGAAGTCTACGTCTCCCAACAGGGCCACAAATCCCGCAGCGATACCGACCGCTACAACCACCTCATCCTGCTCTGCGAGACCCAGGAAGGCTATCGCAACCTTATCAACCTGGTCTCCACCGCCTTTCTCGAAGGCTTCTACTACAAGCCCCGCATCGACAAGGACCTGCTCGCGCAGCACTCCAAAGGCCTCATCGGCATGTCCGCCTGCCTGCGCGGCGATATTCCCGAAATCCTGCTCGCCGACCGCTACGAGGAAGCCCGCCGCACCGCCTACACCTACGCAGACCTCTTCGGCAAAAACAATTTCTTTCTCGAAATCCAGGATCACCACCTCGATCAGGACAAGCGCCTGGTGCCGGCGGTCAACAGGCTGTCGGCGGATACCGGCCTGCCCCTGGTGGCTACCAACGACGCGCACTATCTGCGCCGGGACGATGCCCGCGCGCACGAAATCCTGCTCTGTATCCAGACCGGCAAAACCATGAGCGACCCCTCGCGCATGAAATGGAACACGCCGGATTTCTATCTGAAATCGCGCGCCGAGATGATGCAGCTCTTCGGTGAACTGGAAGAGTCGCTCGACCGCACTTGGGACATCGCGCAGCGCTGCCATGTCGACCTGGAAAAGATCAAGGAGCCTTTCCCTAAATTCGAAGTCCCCGCCGAGCACTCCACCGACACTTACTTCGAATTCATCGCGCGCCAAGGTTTCGAAAGACGGCGGACGCGGCTCGAGGCTCTGCGCGCCGCCGGCCGCCTGAAGCACGATCTGCCGGAGTATCTCGAGCGGCTGGACCGCGAAATCCACATGATCCAGCAGATGAAGTTTTCCGGCTACTTCCTGATCGTCTGGGATTTCATCCGCTTCGCGCGATCGAAATCCATACCGGTCGGTCCGGGCCGCGGCTCCGCGGCGGGCAGCCTGGTGGGCTACGCCATGGGCATCACGGATATCGATCCGCTGCAATACGGTCTGCTGTTCGAGCGCTTCTTGAATCCCGAGCGCATCAGCCTGCCCGATATCGATATCGACTTCTGCATGAACCGGCGCGGCGAAGTGATTCAATACGTCACAGAGAAATACGGCCGCGGGCAGGTGGCGCAAATCATCACCTTCAACACCATGGCCGCGCGCGCCGCCATCAAAGACGTGGGCCGCGTGCTGGATATGAGTTTCGCGGATGTGGAACGCCTCACCAAGCTGGTGCCCAGCGTCCTGAACATCTCGCTCGACGACGCCATGAAGGCCGAGCCGGGCTTCGGCGAGTTGGAGCGCAAAGACCCGCGCGTGGCCGAGATCCTGCAAGTCGCGCGCCGCCTGGAAGGCATGGCGCGCAACTGTTCCGTGCACGCCGCCGGCGTGGTCATCTCTCCCAAGCCGCTGAAGGAACTCGTCCCGCTCTACCGCACCAACCGGGAGGAGATTGTCACGCAGTTCGACATGAGCGGCCTGGAGAAGCTGCAGCTTCTGAAGATGGACTTCCTGGGTCTGACCACGCTCACGCTCATCGACGACGCACTGAAGCTGATCGAAAAGCGGCACGGCGTCCGCCTGGTGCCCGAGGAGCTGCCGCTCGACGACCCAGAAACATACGAGGTCTTTTCGAAAGCTCTCACCAGCGGCATCTTCCAGTTTGAATCGTCCGGCATGCGCGATATCCTGCGCCGCTACCATCCCACGCGCATCGAGGATCTCACCGCGCTGAATGCGCTCTACCGTCCTGGCCCGCTGCAGGGCGGCATGGTCGACGACTTCATCGATCGCAAGCACGGCCGCAAGGCAGTCAGTTACGACCTGGCTGAGCTGAAGGCGCTGCTAGAAGAGACTTACGGCGTCATTGTCTACCAGGAACAGGTGATGCAGATCTCCAACGTCCTGGCAGGTTACTCACTGGGCGAGGCCGACATCCTACGGCGCGCCATGGGCAAGAAGAAAGCCGAAGAGATGGCTGCGCAGCGCCAACGCTTCATCAAGGGCGCGCTGGAACGCGGCTTCCCGCAAAAGAAAATCGAAAAGATCTTCGACCTGATGGAACAGTTTGCGGGTTACGGATTTAATAAGTCGCATTCCGCGGCTTATGCCTATCTCGCCTATGTTACTGCATACCTGAAGGCACACTATCCGGTGGATTTCATGGCCGCCTTACTTACCTCTGAAACCGGTAACACGGCCAAGGTGGTGAAGTATATCAACGAGTGCCGCGAGATGGGCATCACGGTGCTCCAGCCGGATGTCAATGCCAGTGACTGGAGTTTCACGCCCGATGACACGGCGCCAAACGGGAGAGGTATCCGTTTCGGACTGGGCGCGGTCAAGAATCTGGGTCCCAACGCCATCGAAGCCATCCGCGCCGCGCGCGAAAAGCTGGGCCGCTTCCTTTCCATCTACGAATTCTGCGAGCACGTGGACTTGAGTTCCATCAACCGGCGCATGATCGAGAGCCTGATCCGCGCCGGAGCCATGGACTCGCTGGAGGGCACGCGCGCGCAGTTGTTCGCCGCCACCGAAAGCGCCATGGAGGCCGGGCAGCGCGCCTGGCGCGACCGCGTGTGCGGTCAGGGCGGGCTGTTCGGCGACATGATGCCGGAGGATGCGCCTGTCGAGCGGCCGCTGCCGCAAGTGCCCGACTGGACGGGCCGCGAGAAGCTGCAAGGTGAGAAGGAGATGCTCGGCTTCTACGTGACGGGCCACCCACTCGACGATTACGGAGACAAGGTTCGCGAACTGGCCACGCACGATACCGGCAATCTGGAAGGCCTGGAAAGAAACACGGAGGTGGCGTTGTGCGGTGTGCTCACATCCATCCAGCGCAAGCGTAATCGCGAGCAGAAGCCTTGGGCCGCCCTACAGATCGAAGATCGCACTGGGTCGGTCGACGGCATGGTGTTCGCCGCCAGCTTCGAACGGTTGGCCAGCCAGATCGTGGAAGACAAGGCGGTGCTGGTGCGCGGCTTGGTGCTGCCCGAAGAGAACGCACCGCCCAAGATTTCCGTGCAGGAGATTCAGCCGTTGGAAACCGCGCGCTTGAACCTGCCTTCCCTGATCTCCATCCGCGTGTGGCTGGGCCGCAATGGCGTGCCGGACAAGCCGGCTGCCCTGCGCGAGTTGTTCCACGCCAAGCCCGGCGAGTCGCAAGTGCGGCTCCGTTTAGAGATGCCGCGCGATTTCTCGGTGATCCTGGACGTGCCCGCCAAGGTGCGCCCCGACCGCGAATTCAAAGCCGCGCTGGAGAAGATTTGCGGCCCGGACTGCGTGGAAGTGCTGGCGGGGTGACCGAACCCTGCCCTATATTTCCCTTCCCATTCGTTGTATACTGGCGCTCTGAAAACCCGATTTTCGAGGTGTCCCATGAGAATTCGTATTGCCGCGCTGGCGGCCTTTGTATCGATGACGGTTACCGCCGCCGCGCAGGAGACCCCCTCCGCGACGCGTCTCACCAACGATCATTATTTCGACTTCGAGCGGGTGAGCAATGCGCAGATTTCGCCCGACGGCGGGCGCATTGTCTACACCCGGCAACAGGCTAACAAAATCGAGGACCGCTGGGATTCCTCGCTCTGGATCATGAATGCCGATGGCAGCCAGCATCGGTTTCTGACCAAGGGCTCGAACCCGCGCTGGTCTGCCGATGGAAAACGCATTCTATATATCGCCGATGGCGAACCGCGGGGTCCGCAGATCTTTGTGCGCTGGATCGATACGGACGGCCCCGCCACCCAGGTCACCCGCGCCACCGAGAAGGTCGCCGACGCGCGCTGGTCGCCGGACGGCAAGTCCATCGCGTTCTCCATGTTCGTGCCGAAAAAGGACACTTGGAAGATCAGCATGCCGGCCGCGCCGGAAGGCGCCCACTGGACGGGCACGCCGCGCATCGTAGAAAGCCTGCACTACCGCCAGGATCAGGTTGGTTTCATCGAGGACGGGCATATGCATCTGTTCGTCGTATCGGCCGATGGCGGCGCGCCCAGGCAAATCACCAACTCCAAGTGGATGGCAGGCGCAGGCGAATTACGCGGCGCCGTGCTCATGGATTGGACTCCCGATAGCAAGGCCATCGTGTTCGAAGCCGACCGGGCTGCGGAGGCCGATCTGCACTATCACACCTCTCAATTGCTGGTGGCCGACGCCGCTTCGGGCGCCATTCGCGAATTGATCGCCACGCCCGGATCCTGGAGCCGTCCGGCGGTTTCGCCGGACGGCCAAACCGTGGCCTTCGCCGGGTACCCGGAATCGAAGCGCACGCACTCGGTGGCGGACCTTTATGTGATCCCATTCGCCGGGGGTGAAATGCGGAAGATCAGCGGCGGATACGACCGCGACCCGCTCAATCTGCGCTGGTCGCCGGATTCGGCGGGAGTTTACTTCGACGCCGAAGATCGCGGCGCCCGCAACGCCCAGTTTGCGGCCATTGCAGGCGGCGCGGTCAAGCCGGTCACCACCGGCGAGCATGTGCTGACCATGGATTCCGCCTCCAGCGACCTGATGGCGGTGGGCACGCTGACAGATCCCGACGACCCACCCGACGTGGTGCGCTACAATCTGCGCCGGCCCGGCGAAATTACGAAACTCACCAGCGTCAACGCGGGCCTGTTGGCCGGCATGCACCTGGCAAAAACCGAGGAAATCGATTTCACTTCCAGCGGCGACGCGAAAGTGCAGGGCTGGATTGTGAAGCCTCCGGATTTCGACGCAACCAAAAAGTATCCGCTCATCCTCGAGATCCACGGCGGACCGTTTTCCATGTACAGCGTGGCGTTCAACTACATGTTCCAAAACTTCGCCGCCAATGATTTCGTGGTTCTCTATCTCAATCCGCGCGGTAGCACTGGATATGGCACGGCCTTCTCGGGCGGTATCGACCACAACTATCCGGGGCCGGATTACGACGACCTGATGGCCGGTGTGGATGCTACGGTTTCCAAAGGCTTCATCGATACGACGCGCATGGCCGTCTCGGGCTGCAGCGGCGGCGGAGTGCTTTCAAGCTGGGTCATCGGCCACACCGACCGCTTCGCGGCGGCTGCCGTGCGCTGCCCGGTGATCGACTGGCTGAGTATGACCGGCAATACCGACATTCCGCTGTTCACCTACAGCTTTTTCCAAAAGCCGTTCTGGGAAGACCCCAGCGATTGGCTCGCGCATTCTTCGGTCATGACGGTGGGAAAGGTGACGACTCCCACGCTGCTGATGACCGGAGTCCTGGATCGCCGGACACCCATGCCTCAGACAGAGGAATACTACGCAGCGCTGAAGGTTCGCGGCGTACCGGTAAAGCTCTTGCAATTCGAGGGCGAATACCACGGGACTGGTTCGAAGCCCTCGAACTTCATCCGCACGCAACTCTACATGATGAGCTGGTTCAAGAGCTATACGCGCACGCCCGAGGGCAAGTCGGTCTCAGTATCTACCGCAGTCGTCAGTCAGAGTGAATGAGCCGCAAGGTACGACGCAGGCAGCGCTAAATCAGCGCGGCTAGCTGGTCGCTTTAACCACCGCCGTGCTCAGCGTGGCGTTGTTGATGCTCCAGATCTTGCTGACATTGGTGCCCACACCGACGAAGAGGGCTGCCGATGCCAATGTCACGAAGGCCATCAGCAGAGTGTACTCGATGAGATCTTGACCGGCATCTTCCGTGCAAAAGCGCCGCATGAGTTCGACCAAGAAACTTACTCCCTTTCCGTCCGCCTGGGGCGGGCCGCTTTTCTGCGGCTGCATGGAGAACCTCATTCACTAAAATCATATCGGAATGGCGCGCGAGATCTCCTGCCATCCTTGGTTAGCTTCAGCGGGTTACCGGTGTCCATCATCAAGATTCGCAAGACCTGCGTGGACGGCTATCCGCCCGTTGCCGGAACGAAATGGCCAGGATGGGAAAGCTGATCGAGGAGGGGATGAAAGCCGGTTACCTTCTCGGAGTCGACGGCTGCTTGCCAAGCGCACTTGGCGCGCGAGTTAGTCAATCCGCGGGGAAGATGATGGTCACCGACGGACCCTTCACTGAAACGAAAGAAGTGGTCGGCGGGATGGCCATTCTGAAGGCGAACTCGAAGGCAGAGGCCATCGAATTGGTGAAACAATTCTCGGCGGTGGCAGGCGATGGGGAATGTGAACTTCGGCAGTTGTACGAGGCGCCTGGATAGTGCGGGCATCCCAATGGCTCCGTGCAGACTGGCGCGGGACGCCTACGCGCGCGGCCTGCAAGCGCACGCCTCCAGCGCCAGCGGTCATCGTTGTTGGTTCTCCTGCGTGGCGCTCAGGGGAAGCTCGATGTCAAGCCCAAGAGCAGTTCATCGTCCGCCATTTCAACGTCGCGTGCGTGGTTTGGCTGGGCCAGCGCCGAAGGGACATCTTCCAAATCAGCCCGAATCGCACCGCACTGTGCCCGTGTAAATCGCCGGATTGCGGAGTCGATGTCAATCCACCAAGGCTTCGTAGGCCATTCTCTTGAACTGGCCCCCGGCCACAACGTCGCTGCTGGGCAGCACATTGACCAAGAAGACGCCGACCATATGTTCCTTGGGATCAATCCAGAAACTGGTTCCCGCCGCGCCTCCCCAATTGTATTCGCCCTCCGAGCCGACGCTCGCTGACCTGCCAGGGCCCAAATTCACTGCAAACGTCAAGCCGAAACCGTAGCCTTCCGCCGGCATCCCGCCGACACGTGCGAGAGTGCCGAGGTGATCGCTCCTCATGAGTTCGACCGACTTGCGGCCGAGAATACGCACTCCCTCAAGTTCGCCGTCGTTCAGCAACATGGTAACGAATCGCGCATAGTCGTCGAGAGTCGATACCGAACCCGCTCCACCTAATAGCAGCGTCGGCTTCTTCTTGAAGTTCTCTTGCGCTGGGGCGGTGGAGGGTTCAATGCCGCCGCCCTTCTTAGGCGTGTACAGCACCGCCAGACGATTCCATTTTCCTTCCGGTACGAAGAAGCCCGTATCCTTCATACCGAGCGGACGGAAAATCCGCTCCTCGAAAAACTGGTCGAGCGGCTTACCGGAGACGACCTCCACGAGACGGCCCAGCACGTCAACCGAGAAGCCGTAGTGAAACGTGGTGCCAGGCTGGTGGTTTAATGGGGCGGTGGCCAGGCGCCGTACCGCTTCTGCCAAATCGAACGAGACCCACCCGTTTCCGCCCGTCACACCCAGCTTCTTGTAAGCCGGCTCGCCGTTTTCATCCTTCGGTCCGGCGTAGTCGAGGCCACTGGTGTGTCGGAACAGATCGCGGACCATGATGGGACGATCAGCGGGAACGGTGTAGTATGTCCGTTGGCCTGCGGCGTCAAACGATTCTTGAGCCACGCTCATCTTCGTGAACTCCGGAAGATACTTCGATACCGGATCGGTGAGCGAAAACTTGCCCTCTTCGTAAAGAATCATGGCGGCGACGCCTGTGACGGCCTTGGTCATCGAGTACATACGCACGATCGTGTCGGGCTTATATGCACCCCAAGTCTCCCGAAAGATGACCTTACCGTTCCGCGCGATGAGGCCGGAAGCACCGTTCAGCCGGCCAGTGGCGATATGTTCCTGCATAACGGTGTTGATCCTGTTCAGGCGATCACGGGAGAAACCAGCCTGCTCCGGAGCCGCGGTCGGCAAGCTCGCGCCGGCCACCAACGATGCGACCAAACAGAAGACGAAAAGAATCCGCATGAGCGCAAATCTATCACAGAAGCAGGCACCAGGTGTGCGCCAAGTTGCAGAGCAGTGGGCTGCGGAACTCGGTCTGGCGATCAAGCCTAGTGATCCTGCGTTCAGGAAAGTGCAGCACTGAGGCCGCGGGCACTTCGGCCCGCAACGCCGCCTCATTTCGGAGGACGTGGTTTGCTCCTGCGACGTGCATGGCCTGCTCACCGGCCCGGATCGAGTGGCATAGGCGGGCCGGCCGGTTCGACCGCCACGTGGTCGCGGGTGTTTTGTCGTCCGAGCCGAGGGCCGTGATGGTGATGCCGTTGACCGGAATCTTGGCGGGCGCCGTGTAAAGGCCGGCCGAGGTCATGGTTCCATAGGTGGAATTGCCGCCCTTGACGCCTTCCACCTCCCAAGTCACTTTTGTGTTCGTAAGCCCGGTTACTGCCGCCTGATACTGTTGCGTCTGCTTCACGCCGATCGCGGCGTAGCTGGGGCCGATAGTAATCGACTGCGCCGCGAGCGCGCCCGGAACCGACAGCGTGGCCGGTTGCGCTCCTCTGAACCGGCCTGTGATGGTCTTCCACCGGAGTGCGGACACGGAAGTTTCTTATTAGCTCGCCTGACAGCTTTGCGAAACGAGGGCTGCCTTCACGGCCCGTTCGCTACGTCCCGACAGCACCCGCAGTTCCGGATGCCAGTTTATGAGTCCTGCGGCTGGCATGTCCAGATCTCTTTGGTTAAAGCGCCTCCACGGCGGTGAGCGCGCCTTGGTTCAATCTGAATTCCCGCCGCATTGCGTTTGTGGTCACGGTTTTGTTGCAATGACAACAAACTGCCGGCCAAACCACTTCCACGCAAAAGGCATCCGCAAATAAAACCGCAACAGGAAAATCGGATACTGGGGCACGTTCACCATTGTGTACGGAAGGAATCGGTCCAGCACGTATTCAGAGCGGAATCCTGCTGTCTCAAGGCACTCCTTCACCGAAAGTTCGGTAAGTGCCAGATAATGGTCGAAGAAATCCCAATATGCACCTCCGACAAACCGGATGTTCGGCCCCATGGCGATAATCCGGCCGCCTTTCCGTAGACAGCGATAGGCTTCCCTTACGGTTTCGGCGAACTCTGCCTTCGACCCAAGGTGCTCGAAAAAATTGCTGCTGAAAACCACGTCAAGACTATTGTCGGGAAGACGCCATGTGCTAGCGCAGTCCTGCTCAAGAAATGTGACTTCCGGATTGAGTTTGCGCCTGGAAACGGGGTTTAGGTCCATCGCGTACTTTCGGGTGCATACGACGTTATTTATGAACTGACCGTATCCACAGCCAACGTCCAAAACGGCGGAATCGACCGGAACGTGACGCTGAAACCAGTGCTGGATTAGGGTCTTCCACGCTCTGCCTCGATACGCTTCAGAATCTTCAAAGCGGTTACTGTACATCGTTTCGAGTTCTATCCGTGTTTGTGCCTGACATTGGAGCATGGTCGGAGTATAAGGTAGACGTATCTGACGCTACAAGTTAACCAGAGTAAACGGAATCCCGTTAGCTCTTGGCAGATGCTTAACTGTTTTGGGGATTTTTGGCTGGCCGGGACCGCCCGCTGACCGTCGCGGCTCAGTAGACCCCGTGAAATCAACGCCACAGCTACTCAGCTCAGGGCATCCCGGATCTCGGCCGTGATCGCATAGGACCGCAAGCGCGCCGATTGGCTGAAAATGTGGGAGGTGATCATCAGCTCATCCGCTCCCGTGCGAGCGATAAAAGTCTCTAGCCCCTGGCGAACACTCCGAGGCGAACCAATCGCCGAGCAATTGAGCACTTGGTCGATAATCTCGCGCTCATGTGGCACAAGCCCCTGCTCGTAATCCGGCAAGGGGGGCTGAAGACGCGACGGCCGACCGCTGCGCGAGTTCACGAACGCCTGCTGCACAGACGAAGCGAGGAAGCGCGCTTCCGCATCTGTGGCAGCGGCGATAACGTTGAACCCCAACATGACGTAGGGGCGATCCAACTGCGCGGATGGCTGAAAATGTTCCCGATAGATCGCGAGCGCCGCCATCATCTGTGCCGGAGCAAAATGAGATGCGAACGCGAAAGGGAAACCTAATTCCGCCGCGAGCGTGGCCCCGAAGAGGCTGGACCCCAGAATCCAGAGGGGCACGTTCAAGCCCTCTCCTGGCACCGCATGAACTAACTGCCCCGTTTTTGCGGGTTGAAAGTAGTGGATCAATTCTGCGACATCCTGGGGGAATTGATCGACATCGGATGATAGGCTTCGCCTGAGCGCCCGGGTGGTCGTCCGATCAGTGCCAGGCGCGCGCCCTAAACCCAAATCGATCCGGCCAGGGAATAGCGACTCCAGCGTGCCAAACTGTTCGGCGATCACTAGCGGTGCATGATTCGGCAGCATGATGCCGCCCGCGCCGACGCGGATAGTAGACGTGGCGGCCGCGACGCGCGCGATCAAAACAGCAGTGGCGGCGCTGGCGATACCGGGCATGTTGTGGTGCTCGGCCAGCCAGTAGCGGCGGTAGCGCAGTTTCTCGGCAAACTGCGCGAGATCAATCGTGTTGCGAAAGGACTGCGCGGCGTCGCTGCCTTCCAAAATAGGCGAAAGATCCAGGACGGAAAAAGGGATCATGATTTGAATCTTTCCAATGAACCATGATAACTGCCGCGCGCCGAACGGCGTCTCACCCTACGGAACAAGTTTGCCCGAGAATCCGTTATTGCTGTTGAGATTATCTTCGAAATGACGATCATCCCTACGAAGCCGAGGGCTCATTTTTCTGGTTCGTCAGAAGAATTCGTGGGTCGATTCCGGCTCGGGCAACTTGCCAAGTGAGTGATAGAGCGCAAGTTCGAGGCAGCGGAAGGTGCGGAAACCGTAGGATTTTCTCATGGTGACTTTAG
>Ga0187867_10001725_pt1 | contig 18705 bp, 22 predicted proteins | sample June2016WEW_13_1_FD_132976 | JGI IMG/M metagenome (GOLD analysis project Ga0187867, IMG submission 132976) | Peatland microbial communities from SPRUCE experiment site at the Marcell Experimental Forest, Minnesota, USA - June2016WEW_13_10 | ecosystem: Environmental > Terrestrial > Soil >...
AAATGGCTTTTCTGATCTTCGGCCAGAACCACAGGGCGAGCAACACGCATGAGATAGTACCTCCTATCTCAGTTACGCGCCCGCGCCGATTAGGTTCGTTTAATTGTGGAGAGGTACACTAGTTCACATATAAAAACCAGCGCGTTCACCACGATGATCGAGGTGGTCATAATCGGAAAATTCACTGGACGCCGCGATGCATCTCCGAGTGGAATCATGGCTTGCTCCTTAGGACGCGAGTCTCATTTCGCGTTCCACCAACCCCCGCCGAGGGCGACAAAAAGCGCGACGGTATCCTGATATCGAATGGCCATCGTCTGAAGATCCGCGATCTTGGCCTGGTGGAATTGCACGTCTGCGATCAGAACGTCGGAATAATTTGCCAGGCCCGCTTGAAAGTTTGCCTGCACCAGATGCAGGGCTTGTTGGGCTGCGGCAAGAGCCTCGTCTTGCGCCTCCAGAATCTCCGCGTCGTGCTGAAGCGCGCGCAACGTATCGGCAACCCGACCGTCCGTGAGAACCGACCACAAGGAGGTCAGGCTTCCAACTGGCCGCTTTGCCGACAACCGCGGATTCCGCCATGTCAACGATCCCTTCGCTTTCGACGTGCCACTTGGGGAATACCGCCCCCAGGCCGGTCCGCCGCACGGACGGACAATTTCCCCGTCTCGTCACGTTGGCGATCGTTCAGGCCCTCCACTTGCAAGTCGTCGGGGAAATAATATCCAGACCCGACCGCCAGCGCCGCAATGGTCGGGGACTGAGAGAGGATTTCGCCCGCCGATAGCACCAGGACCTCGGCGACCTCCGGCAAGCCGGCGTAACGGAGATCGTCCAATGCCGCGTCGGAGCAATCTGAACCATCGTAAGCGATCAAGATCTTCATGGTGACTCCCAAAAAAGGCCCACGTCCATTCGTAACAACTGCTGCGCGTCTTTCCGCTGGCGCGCCGGCGATGCTCATTGACTCGACTCCCGTTTGCGAATTATCGCCAGAACACATTCCTCCATTTCATCCGCACAGAGCCGGGCAGAATTGAGCGTCAGCGCAAACGTCTCCGGTAGAATCTGCTTCTTTGGCCAATATTGGCGGTAAAGCATCGCGCGATTGCGTTCGCTTTCGGTGATGTATGCAGCGGCTTTCTGTGCAGACACCTTGTCTCTTTCCGCGATGTATTTGATGCGCGTTTCCAGTGGTGCGAGCAGCGCCAGGTGGATGCCCCCAGACATTCCTTCCGTGACAAATACTCCGCCTCGTCCAACGATGATCGCATGTCCGGCTTCTGCCAGAGCTCGAATCGTCACCATCACGTATTTGTCCGCCCGTAAACCGATGGCCTCGGGGGTGTCGTCGCTGAATGAAAAATCTTGCAGTAGCCTGTCGATCCAGGAAAGCGGCCTCTGGTCGATCCTTTCGAGAACGTCTTTGGCGATACCATGTTCCACCGACACTTTTTCAATTAGCTCACGATCCCAGGCAAACCAGTTGGCTCCTGTAGCCTCGGTAAGCCGTTGCGCCAGTCGATGAGAAAACGATCCCGCATCAACACCCGGCTGCTTGCTGACCGTAAGAAACAGCGGGGCCGCATGGCTTCTCCGGCTTTCGCGGTCCAGTAGATTCCATGACTCAATCGCAGCCTTAAGGATTGCCTCGGCCCGCTCGATTTTGGAACTCGGCGTATAATCGTCGTCTATGGGCATAAATCACCGTCTCCATCATAGGCGCTTCCAGCCAAACCTGCCGTTCCATCCGGTCAATCGGCGGCCGCCTTCCGCACGCCCTGGAGCAGTGGACGAAGATCGATCGTGCCGATGAAAAACTTCTGGACTTTTCCTATGTCGTTGAACTCGAGGTAAGCGGCGATAGGAAGCGATTGCACCTCCTTGTTCGCCAGCGTCACGTTTAGCTCTCCGAAGAAAATCGCTTCGTATCCGACAAGTAACTGCCCGGTGATCGTGACGTCCTTCTTCAGGTCGCCATAAATATCACGCAGGGCCTGCCTGGCGTCGTCCCGACCAGTCACTTGAATCTTCATGCCGGCCGCCGCGAGGTCGCCGACGGCGTCGCCGCTAACAGCTGCGAGGTTCAAGATGAGAACGACGTCGTCGTCCAGCAATTCGTTCCATGTCGTGAAGTCCCAATCTTCCAGCACGTTCCTGACCATTTCGACCGCCTGCGCGCGCTGGCGGATTTCATCCTGTACAACTGACATGACGGTCTCCTTATGAAATAAGATGAGTTTGAGAACCAACCGTTCCTTTTTTCTTCGTCCTTATCTGGCCGGATACCGTATCGCAATCGGCGCACCGGCGGCTGGAAAAAAACGGTCAATCCCCCATAAGCCATTTGGATGACCGTGGTTGATGGAGTTAAAGATGCCGATACCGAAAACCTCAAGTGCGCGCGCTGCCCATATATGGGCAGGATGCCCAAATGCGGGGGATGCTGATTTCTCAGGGGCGGCGGATTGCCGCTGTCGCTTACGAAGTCAATGCCTGCATCAAATCATGTTTCTGGCCCGTGATTCTGCGGAGGACCGCCGACATGGTGAAGGTTTTCGGGTTCAATCGTGCGGTTAGCTCGTCCCATCCCAACGGTGTTGAGACGGTGGCCTCGGGAACCGCTCGCAATACGTACGGAGGGACCACATGGTGTCCCATCGCATTCTGGATCACATCGATGTACACGTGCGCGCGCCGCTCATCCTTGAGTCGATCGACGGTGGCCAAATCCGGAAGGTCCCGGACGACTTGCTGGGCGATCTGCATCGCCCAGGCGCGAGCGGCGGCGTAATTCCCGTTGCCCTTCCATGGCGTCAGCACGTGCAGACCGGTCTTGCCGGAAGCTTTGACATAGGCTTCAGCTTTCCGCTGCGACAATAGGTCGCGCAGATGCAGGGCGATTTTTACCTCGGCAAAAAACTTCGCCTCGCCCAGATCGAGATCGAACAGCACGTAATCCGGCATCTTCAGGCTGCCGATGCGCGACAGCCAGACGTGGAACGTCAAGGCGCCCTGATTCACCAAATACAGCAACGTGTCCAAATCATTCACCAACGCATAGGTCACCTTGGTTCCCTCTTGGGTGGGCAGCTTGATGCGGGGAACCCAATCGGGGTAGTAGCTGGGGATGTTTTTCTGCCAGAAGCGTTTAGCGCCGGGCACGACGCCATCGGGCAGACGCTCCACCGTAACCGGCCGATCTCGCAGGTGCGGGAGCAATAGCGGAGCGATCTTTCGATAGAACTCCAATACGTCGCCCTTGGTGTATCCCGGGCCCGGAAACATCACCTTGTCGATATGAATGAACTCGAACTTCTTGGAATTACCGCGAATACCAACCTTCGAGGAGCGGGTTGCCATAGCATTACGCCTTTCCGCCGGCGCGTGCTTTGGAGCGGCCGAGGGCAAACTCGTCGCGCACCTTCATGAATAGCCAATCCTCTTTGCCGCCGCGTTCATATGCGCGGACCAACGCAAAAGCGCCGCGCAGCTTGGAGCCGTGCAATTCGAACTTAAAGTGGCCGGAGTCGATGGCGTCGTCCAATGAGGCAAACTGCCCGTCGATCAATTCGAAAGTCCCCTTGTCCCAGATATCCACGTGGCCTGCGCCATATTGTCCCTTGGGGATGTCGCCGGAGAAGTTGGCGTATGCGAGTGGGTGATCCTCGACGCGCACCGCCAGTCGCTTGATTGTTGGATCAAGCGATGGCTCTTTTGGAAGCGCCCAACTCTTCAATACGCCGCCGCCCTCGAACGGGAGGTCATAGTGATGGTGACTGGCGAAGTGTTCCTGGATAACGAACACAGACTGCCCGCGCATGGCGCCGCGGCGCGGTTTCGGCTCCGGCGTCGCCGTAAAATCGCGCTTATCCCGATATTCGGCTAGGGATTTCATCATTGACTCCTGGACGTTTAGCGAGCATCAACCGGTTTTGGGCGCTCGCGGACGACATCCTCGGCATTCTTATCCGTACGCAGGCCCTCGAATCGCGGTTGCCGCAACAGCCCGTTTTGCGTCCATTCCCCGAACGCGATTTCCGCGACCAGCCGCGGCTTGACCCAATGCACGTCGGATCCATGCGGCGGCTCGCCTTCTTCAAAGGGACTGTGCTGCTGCGAAATTTCGCCCAGCCGTTGCGCTAAGTCGATCAGCGTTTCACGAGCGAAACCCGTGCCAACCTTGCCGGCATAGACAAAATGCTTTCCATCATCCGTGAAATAACCGACCAAAATCGCCCCCAGCCCAACTCGTGACCGTTGCGGATCGGTCCATCCCCCGATGACGAATTCCTGACCGCTGATGCACTTGATCTTCACCCATTCCTTGCTGCGAATGCCAACATAGGCGGAATGCAGGTGCTTTCCGACGATCCCCTCCTCCTGATTCCGGCTCGCTTGGCGGAACATCGCAATGCCGCGCGCCGGCGTGTCAGGGGTCATTCGAATTCGATCGGACCATCGCACCGCATTCGACAAAACCTGCTTGCGCCTTTCCAGCGGCAGGGACACTAGCTCGTATCCGTCCCAGTAGAGAATGTCGAAGACATAGAAATATGCAGCGTACGTTTGGGCGCGTCGGCGGATTTCATCCTTATCGAGCACGTGGAATCGCTGCTGGAGCTTGCGGAAAGTCGAGCGGCCGCGCTCGTCCAGGCAGACGATCTCCCCATCCAGGACCGCCGATTCCTTCACCGCCTCGAGCAGGCCTTGCTCAATATCCGGGAATTGCAGGTTCTGGAGCTTTCCATTGCGGCTGACCAGCTTCACCTTCCGGCCATCCATCCGGGCCAGCACCCGCAAACCATCGTATTTGGGTTCAAAAAGCCATTGCGGGTCGTCAAACGGCTTGTCGATCAGCGTCAGGAGCATCGGCTCATATTGCCGCGCCATCGGCTTTCGCAAATCGGGGCTAAACCACACGGCCGATTCTTTTCGGCTGCCGGCGCCAGAGTTGGGTATGCGCTTCGGCATAATTTTATTGCATCCCCAATCCCAACGGTGATACGGGGCGCTGCTGGAGGATAGGCATCAGTTCAAAATAAGGCCGGATTACCGGCGAATCAGATTGATGAAATGCCGTGTATGAACCATCGAAGAAAACTTGCCCCTCGTTCAGCATCGCGATCCGGGGCTGGAGCCGCCGGAGCAGATCTTTGTCATGGGTGATAATGAGCGAGGTACGCCGAAGCTCACCGCTCCCTCTTTGATGCATCTTGAATATCAGATTTTGGATGAGTTCGGTATTCTCCGGATCGAGGCCGGTGGTTGGCTCATCATAGAAGATGAGCAGCGGATCCAAAGCCAGCGCCCTTGCTATTGCAATGCGCTTAGCCATGCCGCCCGATAACTCGTCGCGTGTTTTGCCAAGGATTTCGTCGGGATTCAGACCGACGGCCTCGATCGCCCGACGAGTCCGTTGCCGAATCTCGCTTTCATCAAGTCCCTTCACCCATTCCAGCGGAAGCGAAATGTTGTATTCAACCGTACCGGATATAAGCCCGTTGCCCTGGAACACCACCGCCCAGTGAATTCGTAGCCGATCCATCCCCGCGTCATCAAGCTTGGAGAGATCCACCAGGCCAGAGTCCGGCGATTCGTGGTTCGCCAGCCATACCTGGCCCTCGTCGGGGTGCATCTGCCCTATCAGGTGCTCCATTAGAACCGTCTTTCCGCAGCCGGACCCGCCGACAATCGCAATCATTTCCCCGCGCTGCACCGATAGATTGACCCCGCGAAGCACTTGATTGGAGCCGAACGACTTATGCACGTTCTCGACGCGGATCTCCAATGGATCGGGACTCACGCTTCCGGACTCCATGATTGCCTCCTCGCTTCGGACGCGAGCCGGACGTTGATTCCATGACCTGCCGCGGCTCATTTGTCCGCAGGGCCGAGAAGCTTCTTGAACGTGTCAGCATCCATCGTCTCGCTCTTGAGAAGCTCGCCGGCAATCAAATCCAGTTGATCACGGTGATCTTGAAGTATTTTCTTCGCCTGTTCGTACGCGTCGTTGAGGATTCTCTTGACCTCTTCATCCACCTCGCGCGCGGTTTGCTCGCTGCAATTGCGCTGATAGATGCCATCCGGCGAATTGGGCAGAAACATCGGTTGCTGTTTGACGAGATGCGCCAGGCCGACAACTTTACTCATGCCATAAACGCAAACCATCTGTTGGGCCAGGGCGGTGGCGTGTTCGAGGTCATTTTCCGGTCCGGTGCTGACTTCGGTGAACACCACTTCCTCGGCAGCGCGGCCCCCGAGCAAACCCTTGATTCGATCGGTCAATTCCGAGGCGTCGGCCAAGTAACGATCCTGTTCCGGCAGTTGAAACGTGTACCCCAACGCCGCGCGGCCGTGCGGAACGATGCTGATTTTGTGCAGCACGTCGGCGTGCTTGCAGTAGGCCGCGACCAGGGCATGGCCGGTTTCGTGGTAGGCAACCCGGCGCTTTTCTTCCGGTCCCAGGCGGCGGCTCTTGCGCTCCGGACCGGCCACCACTTTCTCCAGCGCATTCTGCAAGTCCTCCTGGCCGATGACCTTGGCATCATGTCGAGCCGCCAGCAGCGCGGCCTCATTGAGAACATTGGCCAAATCGGCGCCGGAAAAGCCGGGCGTCTCCTGGGCGATGCTTCCCAGATCGACGTTGGCTGCGAGCGGTTTACCACGCGCGTGAAGCTTGAGGATCGCCTGGCGACCGGCCATGTCCGGGGCGTCCACGACGATCTGACGGTCGAAACGTCCCGGCCGAAGCAAGGCGAGGTCGAGCACCTCGGGGCGATTGGTCGCGGCCAGCACAACCACGCCTTCATTGGGCTCGAACCCGTCCATTCCAGCGAGCAACTGATTCAACGTCTGTTCCCGCTCATCGTTCACCATTCCCATCGTTGCCCCGCGCTGGCCGCCAACCGCGTCCAATTCGTCGATAAAAATGATGCTCGGCGCCTTGGCCTTGGCCTTCTCGAACAGATCGCGCACGCGGGCGGCGCCGACGCCCACGAACATTTCCACGAACTCGCTGCCGCTGATGGAGAAAAACGGAACGTGAGCTTCGCCGGCAACGGCCCGCGCCAGCAGCGTTTTGCCCGTGCCCGGCGGGCCGACCAGCAACACCCCTTTTGGAATCTCCGCGCCCAGCGCACGGTAATGCTCCGGGCTCTTGAGGAACGAGACGACCTCGCTCAGCTCATACTTGGCCTCATCGCACCCGGCCACGTCGTCGAAAGTCACTCCCGTGTCCGTGTCGGCGGAAAGCTTGGCCTTGCTCGACCCGATGCTGAGGATGGATTGTCCCATGCCCTGCATCCGGCGAGACAGAAACCACCAGATGAGCCAGAAGAGTCCGATTGGGACGATCCAGGACCAAATGAATTGTGAAATGACGCTCGGCCGCGCGCCGGTAAAGTTGGCTCCGCCTCTCTCCAGGTCGCGAACCAAGTCGGCATCATCGACGCGCACCGTCCGGAATTGAAACGACTCCGGCGCAACACTTTGGGCTTTGGTCGGCTCCGTGGTGGATGACCCCTTCTGGGTGGTCGGAGTCTCGGCCTTTAGCGCGCGCGCCGTATCAACGTTTCCGTCTATTTCGTCGGGAGTAACGACGCACTCAACGACCTCGCGTTGCGCCAAGCGCTGTTTGAATTCGCTGTAAGGAATCGTGCGAAGGGAAATGGGGTGAACCGCGTCCTGCCAGATCCACAGCATCCCCAGCGTGACTAGGACGTACCACGCGATGGCAATCCATTGCGCTCGTGACCAGCCGGGACCTTTCTTTCCCGGACCGGGCTGGGACGGCGGAGGCTGGCTTGGTATTCGAGACATCGAAGTCACCTTTCAATCAAGGACTAACTCGCCAACGTATCGCTCCAGATCGGGCAGGCTCGCATGTGTCAAGTCCTTCGTCTGGGACATTGTCAATCGCTTTTTTGCCTCTCCACCCAGCCGTGAATTAAGCAGCCCGAGAAAATGGCCTGGGGCGACGAGAATCAGGGAATCGAATTCGTGACGATTAGCCGCAGCTTCAAGCAACTTGCATATTTCGCGAGCGAAAATCACCGCCTTCTGTTCGTGGGGATCCGTCGGCGGATCCATGGCCGATTTCGCGTCCCCGCGCATTTTCTCCATCCGGCCCTGCTCGGCTCGTCGCTCACAAGCTGAGAGGTACGCATTCGGCCCGCGGGGTTTTCCAGGTCGTGCACTATCTTCGACGCGCCGGCCCCTTCGAACTTGCTCAACATCAGCGCTCTCCCCGCGTCCGCGACCACGACCCAAAATGTCCTCATCGCGCACTCCTTTCCATAACCGCTGGCATTGGCGCACCACGCGCCGCCGCATCACTGACCCTTTGGTCGCACAACTTCCACCGAGCAATGCGCTCGCAGCGATACCGCCAAGGCGGTGCTGCCGAGGTCCATCCACGGGAGGCGACTCAGGCCGAGACTGCCAAGGAAAATACAATCCGTGCCCCATCCTTCGGCGACTTTACACAGCACGTGTCTGGGGTCGCCACGCTCGATGGATTCCGAGGCTGCAAGCCCGCTGTTCCGCAGTTCCTCCGCAAATTTGCCCGCGATCTCGTGTGCCCAAGATTCACTGGTGGGCCCAATCGGAAGATCGGGAATGACCACCGGCATCAGCCGTGCATCCACTACCATGACGACCAACACAAAGGTGCCGCTTGGCCAGGCTCGGGACCGAACTTGATTGAGGATCGCTTGGGCGCTCTGTGATCCATCGACTGCCACAAGAAGCCGAGTTGCCGGACTTTCGCGAACCTTCAGAGGCTGCCGCATAACGCGCACCGAACAGGGAGCATGCATGAGTAGACTGAGCAACACGCCGCCGTGGTATGGGTGCAGCAAGGCCGCATGGGTATGGGGGCCGACTACCAGCAGGTCGGCTTGCCATGATTCGGCTTTGCGTACGATCGCCTCAACCGCGGAGCCCGCGGCGCCTTCCGACTCAATCCGCCATTCTGGAAATTGCTCTTTCAGTCGCGACGCTGCGCGATCCGCCATCGCATGGCTTTTCTCCACCGCCCGGTCGAAATGTTCTTGCATGATCTTATGAGCACGCTCGGCTGCCCCGGCCTCCAGCATTTCCGACTTGAGAACCCACATCTCTGAGACGGAGAGAACCAACGCATCAACGTCGCGCAGTCCCGCCCGATGCAGGTCTTCCATCGCCGCATCGGCATGCTCCGATCCGTCATAAGCGATCAGGACTTTCATAACATTGCTCCTTCGGCGACCATGAATCGATCATATCCATTTCCAACGGATGAGCAGCATCTTCACCGCTTGCGTGAGAGCGAGATAGCAAAGAAGCGTGAGAAACAGCGCCGGCCAATATAGCGCCGGCAGAGGCACGAAGCCCAACGCGGACGCCAAAGGGGAATATGGCAGCCATCCCGCCACGGCCATGATCAGTATGGGTGTTACCATTAGCGGCCAGCTCGCACGGCTTTGAATGAACGGGATATGGTTGGATCGAATGAGCCGGCCATGCGTGATAGTGAGGTTGCAGGGCAACTCCCGTCACCAGGTTCTCCTCACGCGTACGGTGCCGGCAGGTCGGTCGCGCTTTGCTCGGCGGTCATTAAAAGGCTTCGTGGAAGTGCGAATCGCTCCCAGGCGCTGCCGGCGCATTTCGGGCAACGGGGCGGTGCGGTGACGGCATTTTCAGGTTCAAAGCCGCACGCCCGGCATTGCAGACGATAGGGAAACGCCCGGCTTGGACTCCCGTCCAACGCGCGAGATTCGGATCGTCGTTCCTGCGATCCAAATTGTTCCATGGCGATGGACATGGCTGTTCTCCGTTCATTTGGTCGAACGCCCGCTTCAGACACGGCCGCGGCACTTCCCTGGCGCCGCGATCGTGTCAGCGGAATCGTGTCACGGCATCACCACGAGCTGGTCATCGACGCTGCTGACACCCGGTGCGGCCCGGGCGCCCGTCTCGGCTTCGTCCCGTTCCGACCAGGACGACACGCTCCCGCTCAGCGTCACCTTGCCGTTGTACGTATTGACGGTAATCCGCCGGGCGTCCAGGTCCGCGTTGCGTTTGAACGCGTCCTCGATTTTGACTTTCACCCCCTCGGGCGTTGGCTTGGTCTTGATGATGATCGAATTGGTCACGCCCTTGACGCCCATCAGGTATTGGATGCAGCGCTCGGCGGCATCTTTTTGGTATTGCCAATCGACCGTGCCTTCCAACGTAACCCAACCGTCCCGAACCGTGACTGTGACTTTGTCGTCCGGGACCTCGTAATCCCACTTCAACGCGCTCAACGCCGCCGAGGCGACGTCCGCATCGGTACGTTTGCTCGAACCCGGCAGTTGGACCTCGATGTCGTTGGCAACTCCCTTGACACCATAGACGCTCTTGGCGGCATCCTCCGCCGCCGCTTTTTGTGCGTAGTGTTCCACCTGGCCGGTAAGCGTCACGACACCGTTCTTGGCCGCGACCCCGATATGCGCCGCGTTCACCTCCGGCTGCCATAGAAGTTGGGCTTCGACGTCGTTTTGCAGTTCTGAATCGCTTTTCATCTGATCTGCTCCTTCGCAGGCCCTGTTTTGAAAAACTCCGCGCCGCGGCGCCTGCGATGCCGCAGCGCGAATTTACGATTCGTGCCTTGCCTGCCGCTCGTCCTCGGCAAGCAGGCCGGTTATTCGGTTTCCTGTCCCTCCGCGCGGACCAGAGGCTCATCGACCACGTGTTCGGCGACGAACCAGACTTGGCTTTCGTTCGTGCGAATGACGTTGCTGACCAGCAAATCGTTGGTCCCGTCGTCCCCGTTCCGATCCGCCTGCCGCGCCATCGTGCGCGCTTCCTCAAGCACGATCTCGTGCGCGTGCACCAGGCGCGAAATCTGAACGGGCACTTCCTCTCGCCCCTTGGGCGGCCGGGGGATCAGCGTCATTTCGGCCACGTCCGCGGCCATCGCGATGCTGATGCCACCCAGCATCGTGATTCGCTCGGCGATCGTGTCGACCAACTCGCTCTGCTCACCAAAATGCTTATCAAACAGCAAGTGAAGCTGATAGAAAGTGTGGCCGGACACCTGCCAGTGGTGCTTCTTGTACAGGTCGCGGAGCGTAATAGTGTCGGCCAGCAACTGATTCAGGTTGTCCGCGCTGGTGCGCCGCGTCTCCTCGGCGAGGGCAATCGGCATGGCGACCACCGATCCATACGCCTGGATCTCGTGGGCCTCCTGTCCCGTCAACGGCGCAACGCTACGAATGACTTTCACGGATTTCGTCTTGCTCATTTTTGGCTCCCGTTCAAAAACAACCCTTCTCGATTTCCGCCGCGATCAGGTTCTTGAGCCGCTGGACGTCCGCTTGGCCCTGCCGCTTGAAATCGTGCCACAGCGCCTGAATGTCCGGGCAACCCTCCGCGTTGGCGATGTACTGGTCGTAGCGCCAAAGGGCGTCGAGTTCCTTGCTCAACTCGTGGGCTAGGTCGTGGTCGTGGTCGGTGCAGCCCGCGGTCTCTCCGAAGTGCTGGTACTCTCTTTCTGCTTGGAAGGTCACGACGTTTCTCCTCTCAAAAAGCTGTCAGGAATTCCTCATTGCCTATCGCTCCAATATCGGGCCAGGGCAGCTCTTCATCGCGCTTGCCATCTGCAACGGTTTCCATTTTGCGGCTTACCGGCAAGCGGACGACGAACTCGGAGCCCATTCCCAAACCCTGGCTGTAGGCGGCGACGCTTCCTCCGTGCAGTTCCACCAGAGACTTCACCAGTGCCAGGCCAAGACCTAGCCCGCGCTCCTCCGGATGGTTCCCCCGCTGGTACAGGTCAAAGATGCGAGCAAGCAGGTCTGGGCTGATTCCCCTCCCATTGTCGCGCACCCGAATAACGACCACATCGCTGCACACGTCGGCGCTCACGTAGATGTGCCCGCCAGGTCCTGTGTACTTGGCGCTGTTGGTCAGAAGGTTCGTCAGGATCTGCTCCAATCGTGACGGATCTGCCATTAAGGAGACCGGATCGGGCGGCAGCGACACCGAGAGGCGATGGCCACCGGCATCGAGGCTCGCTCGGGAGGTCGCGATTGATCGATGGACGATCACCGCCAGATCCACCGGCTCCAGGTGGAGATGCGGCCTGCCGCGTTTGTCAGAGCAAACATCCAGCAGGTCGCTGATGATCTGCGACATGTGCAACGCCTCATGGTGGGCGATGTCGCGTGCCTCCCGAGCGGCCGTTTTATCGCTGCATTCAAGTTGCTCCGTCCCCAATGCCAGGAGTATCGCGCTAAGCGGTTGGCGCAACTCATGTGCCAGGATCGGCAAGACCTGGTCGTCCAGCCGGCTACTATGGCTGCCGATCCCTGTGCCGGGCGGCATGGGATTGCATTGCTCATTTCGCTCGTTTGTATTCGTCCCAATCGCCACGTTCACAGCCGGCTCCTTTCCCCAACGGAAGTTCTCTATGCCGAACCTTCATTTGCCGCCGCATCGGCGGTCATCCGGGCCTCCAACGCCTGCAGCGACGCAAGTTCCGCTTCGTCCATCGCATCGCAGGCGTCTATAATCGCTGCCAGCGCGTGTTGCTCGGCGTTTTCGGCATGTCGCGAAAGCTTCTCCGCGTCGCGGGACGCCTTCCAGCCCTCAAGCTTCTCCTGAGCGATCTCCAGGTCCCGCTTGACTTTCAAGTTCACCTGCGCTCGCTCCTGCTGGAATTGTCTGTTGCGCATTTCGGCTCGCCGTTTCGCTTCGTCCAGCTTCGCATGCACCGCGCGGCCGATCTTCATGGAAGCGGCGCTGATGCCCTCTCGAACCTGCTGGATGCGATCTTCCATCTCATCCAGGCGAGAATTGATGTTCTCGCAAAGTCGTCGCCTCTGTTCGCTCATGCAGGCTTTCCGTTGCACTTATTTGACCGCACACCTCAGTGCAATCGGCGCGCCGGCGGCGGGAAAAACTCGATCAAGCATCCGTAAGCCATTTTGATAACTGAAGTTGATGGGGTTAAGCAGGCCGATGCCGAATGGGGTGAAGTAATCGCGCTGCCCTTATTTGGGCAGAATGCCCAAATGTGGGTGCTGATCCTGCTGATATGTAATTGAAGGGATGCTTGTTGCTGAGGGCGATGGATTTCTTCTACGATTCACTTTCAGCATACGCCTCAACCGTGGCGATAACCTATTTACGCTTCCACTGTCTTGCAGCTCGACCGAGGATTGCCAACGCCAATGCCGCAAAGCTTTTCATCCCCCGATTTGTCCCAAACGCGGCTAGGAGTGCGTTTCTTCGAACAGTCGGCGATGGACGTCGCGAAACAGTTGCTCGGCGTCATCATGAACCGCCGGCTCGGCGGCCAAATTCTCCGCGCGCGAATCATCGAAACCGAAGCCTATCTCGGTCCGAAAGACTTGGCGTCCCATTCCTCCAAAGGCCGCACCGCCCGCACGGAAGTCATGTTCGGCCCCCCCGGGCGCGCGTATGTCTATTTCATCTACGGCATGTACGACATGTTCAACGTGATCGTCGGAGTCCCCGGCGATGCCGAGGCCGTGCTCTTCCGAGCCGCCGAACCCCTCGACGGCTGGCAAGCCGATCTCTCCGGCCCGGGAAAACTCGCCCGCGCGTTTCGGATCACCCGCGCCGACAACGCTTCGGACCTGACCGGTGACGAAATCTTTTTCGAATCCGATCCCGATTACCGCCCCCGAATCTTGAAAACCAAGCGGATCGGCGTGGCCTACGCCAAGCACTGGCAACACCGGCTTCTGCGTTTCATCGATGCAAAGAGCCCCGTCGCCGCGAAGTTGCGGCGATAAACCCGCGAATTAGGCAACCGATAGGTGATGGGCGGATAATCGTCCAACGGTGGGGCTGGACCTGTCGCTGCTATTCAGAATTTCGCGGGTGACGTCCCTCATGTTGGAGATTCAAGCCGTCGCATCGGTGGTGATGCGGGCGTCGCGGCAATTCGCGTTCGGATCGGCGATCATATCCGCGATACCGCAGGTCTGAATGCTCACGCAGACGCGCATGGGAAATTGCGAGTACTTGGCGTTCCCGCGCCAGCGGTTGTGGCTCTCGGCGGAAAGGTAATAGGTTTCCGGATCGCCGCGCAGCGTTTGAAGCATTCTGTCCAGGTTCCCGGCCCCCAACCCAAATCCCTCCACCATGAGCCGCAGTTTTTCCAGATGCGCGGCATCGCCCGGCCCCTTTTGCACGTGATCGATCGCATGCAGGTTTAATCCGGCGTTTTTCAGGAATTTTCTGAGACCGGCAAAAAGTCCCGGCAGCAAATCGGTCGGCACGTGCTCCAAAACCGAGATCGAGTAAATGCAATCAAAGCTTTTCTTGGGGATTTGCAAGCGATCGGAGAACAGATCGCGGACGAACCGAAGCCCCGGATACTCGCGCTCAAATCGCTCGAATTCCCGCGGCCCGTTGCCGGTGCCGTCATAAGGATCGACGATCCACACCTCATAACCCAGACAACGCAGCAAATCGGCGACCAGCGGCTCGCCCGCCCCGATCTCCAGCAACCTTCCTCCGCGCGGGACGCGGCCCAGAATCGCCTTCAGCACCCACGGGCGCTGAACGTCCTTCAAATCGCCATTAGCCGTCGCCAATGGCCGCAAATGATCGACGCTGTCGCAGAAATCGGAAACCGTCGCGTAGCTGAGGGGGGGGACCTTGAACGTCATCTCATATTTCGCCGCCGCCGCCGCCAATGCGGCCGGGTCCGTCCAGACCCGCGACCTGGCCGCCGGCGTCGCCACGACGGCAAGCGGCTCATCGGCGGCCTGCGACCCTTCCGTGAAGGTCACGTCGCTGGGCGTCGAGACGCCCGACGAGGCCATTCGACGAAGATGATGAATGATCGTGTCGGCAGCGGCTTTGAACCGGCGTCGGCGCGCATCATCGGCGATCCCCATCGCCAATCCGCCAAGCGTCGCGTCCAGATTTGCGCGCCCATGCCATTGGTCGGGTTCCAGATGCGCGCCCTCCGCCCATTCGTTCCAGGAGTTGACGAACACGAGCGGCGCCTGTCCGGGCTGGGCCAGCGCCTGGCCGACTATTTGCCGCAGCCACGCCTCGTAGACCCGCGGTGACGAATGCACGTATACGTGCGCCGACTCAAGCCGGCGCGGCGTGTTGTCCCAGCCGGGCATTATGCCCCGATACCACGGATATCCGACCGGCGGGCGCCTCACGTATTCTTCGGACACCAGCGTGTAGTCTTCCAGATAACCCGCGAAATTCTCGTTCAACTCCGGCCAGGAGCCGCGGTCGATGACCTTATGCGGCGCATGGGGCGGAAATTCCACGGCGGCGTCAAACCCGTACGCGCGCGGATCGCCGATCCCAAAACTCTGCACCGCGGTCAGGTGCAAACCCGGCAATCCGTTCTCCATCGCCACGCGACGCCAGTGTTCGGCCGTCTGCTTGGCGTCCGGAAGCTGATCGACGCGGTAGACCATCAGCAGCGGTTTGCCGTTCACGCGAATATAGCGCCGATCATGCAAGAACGGCAAAACGTCCCGGATGAATCGCTCGTCGGCGTCATTGGAGTATTGCTGGAGCATCAGCACCTCGGAATCCTGTCCGTCCCAACGCCGCGTCCAGTTCTCGTTGGCCCAGCAGAGGCAGAACGGGAAATCCGGCTGTCCGCTGGCCAGCATCCGATCCACCGGCGCTTCCAACAGCCGTTTGCCGTTGAACCAATAGTAGTAGTAACAAAAGCCGAATATCCCGTGCTCGCGAGCCAGCTTCGCCTGCTTTTGCATCACCTCCGGATCGCGCAGATCGTAAAAACCCAGCTCCGTCGGCAGGTTCGGCTGGACGTGTCCCGCGAAATTCGGCTTGGCCCGCCTGACGTTGGTCCATTCCGTAAATCCCGGTTCCCACCATTTGTCGTTTTCCGGAATCGGATGAAATTGCGGCAGATAAAACGCGATGAGCTTCACCGGCACGTCGGGCGGATATTGCGGCGCCGCATTCTTCCCGGATCGAGCGGCCTTTGACGTTCCATCGGCCAAAACGCGCTGGTAAAACTCGTAAATCGGCGGAACGGTTTTTTCCCAGTTCAGCTTTTCCATCGCAAACTGCCGCCCTGCCTTGCCCAATCGCTCGGCCAGATCGGGGTCCTGGGCGAGCGTGCGAATCTTCCGCGCCAATTCCGTCGCCTGGCCGGTTTCAAGCAAAAGCGCGTTTTCTCCATCCGTAAGAAAATTGCCCAGGTTGGTGCGAGGCAAAATGACCGGCCGCCCGCTGACCAGAAATTCCGGCAATTTCGAAGGAAATCGATAATCGTTGAACCGGTTGGACTCCCCCGGCTGCACCAGCACGTCGGCGGCGGCGAGCAATTCGGGCACGCGCTGCCGCGGCAGGAATCCCAGTTCCACCACCACCGATTTCAATTCCGCCAGCCCATCCCACGGCGCGGGGGCATGACTCAATCCCGTCCGAAGCAGCTTCACGCGCATGCCCTGTCGCTTCAGCAGCACCAGGGCCATCGCCAGGCTGTGAATCTCCGCCAGATTCGACCAATGAATGTTGCCGGTATAGACCAGCGCGACCTCGTCATCCGCCAAGCCGAACGATGCCCGCGCCGCGCGGCGCGAGGGCGGATCGGCGAAAATTGCGTCGTATCCCGGCCAGAAAGTGAGGTGAGGGATTCCGGCGGGCAGGTGTTCGGCCAGCCGATCCATCAGCAGCGTCGCCCCCGCGGCGTTTTCCAAAAATCGCCGCGCCCGCGTCGGATGGGATCGGTGGTGCGCCACGATCACGTCGATCAACGCCGGCGGCGCCCCACGCCAATCGCCACGACCGTGATCGAACAATTCATCTTCGGTCACCGCCTGCTCGTTGTCTTCCAAATGAACGACGTACGGACAGCCGAATCGCCCCGCCACGTGCTCGGTCAATTCCCGCACGTGCTCGCGCGGCGTCCAGGCATGAACGATATCCGGACCTCCACCGCCCGGAAAACCAAAATCTCCCGCAAATGCCTGGGGAAATTCGACCGCCCTGATTTTGATCGGCCCGATTTCTCCCAGCGCCGCCGCTGTCCCCGGCACGGCAACGACGGCATCCACGCCGCGATCCGACAAGCCCTTGGCCACATGAGAGATTTGCAGCACGTGCTGCGGTCCAACCGCGTGATGGATTAGTAGCGCCTTCATATTGCCATTACAGATATCCGGAGCCAACCCTACTGAAATTCAGATTGTGAAAAGGATCGCCTCGCTCGATTGCCCGATGGCACAAATCGGCGAACAACATGCGGTCAATCCGCTCGGCCTCGGCGGCCGCCCCGACGGCCGGGGCCGACAGGGTCCGCCGCAGCACCGCCCGCGGCGCATACAAATTCCAGCCCGACTTCCCGCCGAAATATGCCGATCGATGCGCCATCCGATGCCACCCGCTCTGGTACGCCTCTTCATCCGGCGCGCGCAGGAGCGCCGTCTGGCGCGACGCCATCACGCACCAGTCCGAAACCGCCGACACCTCGCGCATGCAGGTCAATGAACCGGCGTATCCGTCCGAATCTGCCAACCAGCCTCGCAGCGCCCGGCCGACCGAGCCATCCAACCCCAAAATCAGTCCGGCCTCCTCGACGGTCGTGCCGCCCGGCTGCAACAGCAGCGGACAAACGTACATCGCCTCCGGCAACGACGCGGCGAAAACCATCTGCGCCAGCCAATCCGGCGACAGAATTTCCAACTCGGCGCTCATCGAAACCCAGAAATCGCCTGCAATATCATCCGGTTCGTCGATTCGATCCAGCATCGGATCGGCCGGCAGGATCTTTACTCTCCCGCCGAACCGATCCAGGTCATCCGATGGGCGCTGATCGCCGACGACAAAAACCTGGAACTCCTCATATCGCGTTTTGGAAAGAATCGAATCCAGGCAACGATTCAGCGCGCTCGCATTCCCGCAAGGGCGGACGAAAACGCTGATCGGCGGTTGCGCGGCACTTTTGGGCGGCCCCAGCTTCAAACGATGCGCATGTTGGTCGTCGGGTTCGGCGATCGCGCTGACTTTGATCCGGCGCAGATGCGCGTTGACCGCCTGCGCCTGACGCGCCGGAATGCCGCCCTTCGCGTCGCCCTTCCGCGACACGCTTCCCTGCGCGCGGCGCCAAAAGTACAAAATCTCCGGGACGTGCCGGATGCGGCGGGTCTTTTCGCTTACCCGAAGCATGAATTCAAAATCCTGCACATTGTCGAATTGCGGACGGAATCCGCCGACCGCGCTGGCCACCTCCCGCCGCACGACCAGCAGATGTCCGACGAACATCACCCCCCAAAGCAGGCGCGGAGACCAATCGGGCTTCAGAAGCGGCTCCTGCTCCTCGCCTTCGGCCGACATATAGGCCTGGTCGCTATAGAGAACGTCGACGTCCGGGTCCTGGTCGATCGACTGTACGATTCTCAGCAGCGCATCCGGCAAGAGCTCGTCATCGTGATCCAGCATGGCGACGTAATCGCCGCGCGCCATTGCCAGGGCGTCGTTGCTTGCCCGCGAAATGCCGCCGTTGGCGGCGCGGTAGCTCACGCGAATTCGCCGATCCGGGCCGCGCTCCAGTTCCCGCAATGCCGCCAGCGTCGATTCTTCCTCCGAGCTATCATCGCAGATGCACAGTTCCCAATTGGGATAGGTCTGCGCCATCACCGAATCGACCGCCGCCTTCAGGTATCTCACCGGCGTATTGAAGGTCGGAATCAGGATGGA
>Ga0187867_10001726_pt1 | contig 18695 bp, 14 predicted proteins | sample June2016WEW_13_1_FD_132976 | JGI IMG/M metagenome (GOLD analysis project Ga0187867, IMG submission 132976) | Peatland microbial communities from SPRUCE experiment site at the Marcell Experimental Forest, Minnesota, USA - June2016WEW_13_10 | ecosystem: Environmental > Terrestrial > Soil >...
CGAAAGCGACTCGCTGACTATCCGAAAATAGCGCCGCACCAGTTCCTGGTCCTTCTGCACTTTCGCAAACAACGGCCCGGTCACCCGCATCACCAGCAGACCGATCTTTTCGGCCGGCGCGTTGGCCAGCGACATCGCCATCTGATACGCGCCGAGCGCAGCTCCGCCCAACATTCGCCCGACGATCACTCCGTCCGACAGGGCGTACGCCGTGGCCGCAATCCTGCCGATTGCGATGTGCGCGCCCAGCCGCATCGGCGCCCGGATCTCGTTCCACCGCGGCAGCGCGAACGGCACCGGCTTCCAGTAGTACGTCAGTGCGGCGCCGGCTATTCTGCTGATCAGCCCGCCCACCACCAGCGACCAGTACGCAAATCCGCTCAGCGCGCATCCCACCGTGATCACGGCCTGCAGCAGAACGGTGACCGATTCGCACACGGACAGCCGGCGGTAATCGAGGTCCTTCTCCAGCAGCCCATACGGCACCGACTGAAACCCCGTAACGAGCACGCCGAGACTGTTGACCACCACCAGCAGCCTGAGTTGGTCGGACTTGAAGAACACCGCAACCAGCGGCGCAGCCAAAACCAGCAGGCCGTATGCCGCTGTGCAGATCGCCACGCAGGCCGTGTTCAATTGCGCCACCGTGCCGGCCTCCAGCTCGGGCATCTGCAATACGGCCTGGCCCATGCCGAACTCAGCCAGCGTGGCCGTCAGCACGTTGATGAAGCCAGCCATGTTGACCAGACCGAATTCGGCCGGCGAAAGAAGACGCGCCGTGATTAGCGTGAATGTCCAGGTGAAGAACTGGGTCGCGAACTTGGCGCCCGCGGCCCACGCCAGCCCTCCCGCCAGTTTCCGGTCCAGACTGTGAGCCGAGTGAGGGCCGGCCGGGCTCATGGGGCCCCCCGCACGGTGTCGGCAACCATCGCGGTGAACCTTTCCACGTAGACCTCCTCGGTCAGTTGCGTGTGCGCGAATTCGTAGCCCTTCGCACCCATGCGTCGCCGCAGTTCCGGATCGGCCAGCAACTGGCGGATGCGCGCTTCCAGTTCCAGGACGTTGCCGCCTGGCACCACAAATCCGTTTTCCCCCTGACGGATTAACTCGGGTATCCAGCCCACATCGGAACCAACCACCGGGACACCCGCCGCCAGGCCCTCGATCACCGTTCTGGGGCCCCCTTCGCAGCGCGATGGGTGTACCAATAGCATGCAGCCGCTGACCATCCGCAGAGCGGGGGCGCTGGGCATCGCCCGCACCAGTTCAATCTGCTTCGAATCTCCGGCCAGAGCCTCCAACTCTTCGCGTTCCGTCTTCCGGTACCAGCCAAGTATCTTGAGCTTGACATCCGGAAAATCGGCAGACAGCCGCCGGAATGCTTCGATCAATCGGTCCGCCCCCTTCAGGTACCACGGCGAACCAATCATCAGCACGTACGGCTCTCCGCCATCCGCGTGAGCCTCGATCCTCGACACCAGAACGAACTCGTGAAACACCGAGGTCTTGACGTTGCGAAGCAGCGGATAGGCCGCCAACTGAGCCGTACAGAGCAGATGAACCCGATCGGCCGCCCACAGCGACAGATGGAGGCACACGTCGGAATAGAGCTTCATCAGGCGGTCGCGCACGGTCGGCCGCGGACGTGTGGACAGGTAGGCGCGGTGCGGGTCGGTCACCACTTCTACGATCAGCTTCGCCCCCGTCAGCAGCTTCAGGCAGGCCGCCAGCAGCCCCGTCGTCATGTGGGAATAGGCGATGACGCAGTCAAACGGCCGCTCCCGGTGGAGTTCCAAGCCCTTGCGAATGTAAAACCAGAACTGCTCCAGACGCGGCCGGTAACGGCCGTCGGGGCGCTTCGCCAGAAACCAGTGATAGCGAAATCGCCCCGAGACATGAACCGGGAAGGAACCGGGGCCAAGCGCCGCTTCCACTTCTTCCGGCGTGCGAAACCAGATCGGCTGCAAAACATCACCTTCCATCGCTTCCGAAAACAGGAAAAAACGGTCGGTAGGCCTGTCCAGTGGCGCCGGCACTTGCGTCGAGTGAATGTAGAGGATTCGCATTGAGCCGGTTTGGTTATTCCTGCGTGTTCCCTCTCAGAGTACCCGATGGCACGGCCCGTGTGGGCCTTGAGTCATGCAAGGTGAACTGGGGCGGGCGATGAACGGGTGCTAGACGAGTGGTGGTGGTTTGGAAGGCAATTGGCAAGTCGAAATGCACCCCGCCGAAAGCTGCGGGCCGCGGCGCGAAGGCTCGGCGTTACGTGGTTGCGGCGGCGGCCGCCACCGCCAACTGGGAGTTGGAGGTGGTCCAGATCGATCTGACGCTGGCGCCGGCGTTGATGAACATAGCCGCCGCCGCAAGGCAGACGAACGCGATCAGCAGGGAATGCTCGATCAGGTTCTGCCCTTCGTCTTCCAGCCAAAAAGCGCGCATCGAGGAGCCAAATTCTTCAATCCAGTTCTGCATAGCAGTTTGCCTTTGATTTGTGGCGTGCCCGAGCGCCCGTCCTCGTTCTTGGAATGACGCTTGTGAATGCCGCTACCGCTTATACTTCAATACTAGGTTACGGCGGTATCTCCGCCAAAGCCAGAGTCTCTTTGGGCCACCGAAAATGCCTAACCGATGGATGACTATGGTGAACGCACCATAGTTAGCAAGTAAATGCTAGCCAATGTAATTAGTGCGCCGGTTCAGAGTATGTAACGGCTGAGGTCCTGATCTTTCACGATGTCCGCCAGGTGTTTGCGCACATAGTTAGCATCCACCTTAACGGTTTTTTTCTTGAGATCCGGCCCTTCGAAAGAGACTTCTTCGAGCAGTTTCTCCATGATGGTGTGGAGACGGCGCGCGCCGATGTTTTCGGAGCTCTGGTTCACCTGGGCGGCGAAGCGGGCCACCTCTTCGAGCGCGTCGTCGCCGAGGAGCAGCTTGATGCCCTCGGTCTCGAGTAAGGCGACGTACTGCTTGGCAAGGGCGTTCTTCGGCTCTTTGAGGATGCGGATGAAGTCTTCGACGGAAAGCGACTTGAGCTCTACGCGGATGGGAAAACGACCCTGCAGCTCCGGAATAAGGTCGCTCGGTTTGGAGACGTGGAAAGCGCCGGCGGCGATGAACAGGATGTGGTCGGTGCGCACGAAACCGTAACGGGTGTTGACGGTGGTGCCTTCTACGATGGGGAGGATGTCGCGCTGGACGCCTTCGCGGCTGACGTCGGGACCGTGGCCGGTCTCGCGGCCGGCGATCTTGTCGATCTCATCGAGGAAGATGATGCCACTCGATTCGACGCGCTCCAGGGCGGCGCGGGTGACCTGATCCATGTCGATCAGCTTCTGCTCCTCCTCCTGCACCAGGTAATCGAGCGCCTCGGCCACGCGCATTTTGCGCCGCCGCGTCTTCTGGCCGAACAGATTGGGCAGCATATCCTTGAGGTTGATGCCCATCTCCTCGATGCCGGCGTTGGTGGTGAGTTCGAGCGTGGGCGCGCGATCCTTGACGTCGATATCGACCATGCGTTCGTCGAGCTTGCCGGCGCGGAGCCGCTCGCGCAGCTTCTCGCGCGTACGTTCGACGCTTTCACTGGGTTCCGGCTGCGGCGGCATCAACAAATCGAGCAGGCGGTCCTCGGCGTTCATCTCGGCCCGGTCGGCCACTTCGTCGAGGCGTTCCTCTCGCACCATATCGATGGAAATGTCCACCAGATCGCGAATCATGGCCTCGACATCGCGGCCCACATAGCCGACTTCGGTGAACTTGCTGGCTTCGACTTTGAGGAACGGCGAATTGGCCAGCCGCGCCAGGCGCCGCGCCAATTCGGTCTTGCCGACGCCGGTGGGGCCGATCATGAGGATGTTCTTGGGCATCACCTCATCGGCCATTTCCGGCGACAGCTTCTGGCGGCGGATGCGGTTGCGCAGGGCGATGGCAACGGCGCGCTTGGCGTCGGCCTGTCCGACCACGTGCTTGTCGAGCTCGCGCACGATTTCGCGCGGAGTAAGCTCGTCGAGGATCGGCTCCTCATCCACGGACTGGTTGGGCAGATAAATTACCATGGCTAGCCCAACTCCTCGTAGGTCACGTTCTCATTGGTGTAGATGCACATCTTGCCGGCGATTTGCATGGACTGCTCGGCGATGTGCTTGGCGGAAAGCTTGGTATTGCGCGCCAGCGCCAGCGCGGCGGAAAGGGCGAACGGGCCGCCGCTGCCGATGGCGGCGATGCCCTCGTCGGGCTCGATGACGTCGCCGTTGCCGCTCACCAGGTAGGTGATGGTCTGGTCAGCCACCAGCAGCAGGGCTTCCAGGTGGCGCAGCACGCGGTCCGTGCGCCACTCCTTGGCCAGCTCGACCACCGAGCGCGGCAGGTTGCCGTTGAATTGCTCGAGCTTCGATTCGAAGCGCGCGAAGAGCGCGAACGCATCGGCCGTGGAGCCGGCGAACCCGGCCACAATCTTATCGTTGTAAAGCCGGCGGACCTTGCGCGCAGTGGCCTTAATCACCTCGTTGCCCAGGGTTACCTGCCCGTCGGCGGCCATCACAACCTTATTGTCCCGGCGGACGCAGAGCACCGTCGTGGATCTTATCTTTTCCTTCATGTTTGTGCGCCTTCATTGTATCGCACGGACTCCGCGCAGCCGTCCGCGGCGGTAAAACGGTGTGCGAGCGACCGTTCGCTTCTCGCGGGGCGCCCGATACCGCGCGGAGCTGGCCGCCGTCGCACGCTTGCTACAATCAAAAGTTCAACACGCATGTCTGAAGATTCCATACGGGAACTGGTCGCCGGTTCTCTCGAGCGGATTCGCGCGGCGCGCTCGAGCGAAGAGCTCGAAGCTGCCCGCGTCGAGGTGTTGGGCCGCAAGGGCGCGCTCGCTATCGCCGGCAAGGAGATGGGCAAGCTGCCACCCGAAGGGCGCGCCGCTTTCGGTAAGCTGCTCAACGGCGCCAAGCAGACGCTCGAACAAGCCTACGAAGCGCGTAAACACAGCTTCGAGGAAGCAGCGCTCGCCCGCCGCCTGGATGCCGAATGGCTCGATCTGACGCTGCCCGCTCCCGGTCCGCGCCGCGGCCACCTGCATCCCATCACCCGTATTCAGCGCGAGCTGGAAGAACTGTTCAGCTCGCTCGGCTTCGCTGTGCTCGATGGACCGGAGGTGGAAACCGAATACCGCAATTTCGACGCGCTGAATATCCCGGCAACCCACCCGGCGCGTGACATGCAGGACACCTTTTGGCTGGAGGGCGGCAACCTGCTGCGCACCCATACTTCGCCGGTGCAGGTGCGCGGCATGGAGCGGCTCGCGCTCCCACTGCGCATGATCGCGCCCGGCCGCGTATTCCGCAACGAAAGTGTCGACGCTTCGCACGAACACACCTTCTATCAACTGGAAGGCATGATGATCGACCGCGACGTTTCCGTCGCTCATCTGCTCTATTTCATGAAGACCCTGCTCGCCGCCATCTTCCACCGCGAAGTGACGGTGCGGCTGCGGCCTGGATACTTCCCGTTCGTCGAGCCGGGCTTCGAGCTGGACATTCAATGCCTGATCTGCGGCGGCCCGGGCTGCCCGGTGTGCAAGCAAAGCGGCTGGGTGGAACTGCTGCCCTGCGGCCTGGTGAATCCCAACGTGCTGCGGATGAGCGGCATCGATCCGCGTGAGTGGAACGGCTTCGCATTCGGACTCGGCCTGACGCGGCTGGTGATGATGCGTTACGGAATTGACGATATCCGCCATTTGCAAGGCGGCGATTTGCGATTTTTGAAACAGTTCTAACGGTGGGGCGATCTTGAAATTCTCTTACAACTGGATCCGCGAGTTGGTGGAAGGCCTCGATTGCGCGCCTGCTCCGCTCGAGCGGCTCATCACCATGAAGACCGCCGAGTGCGAAGCGATCGAACCGGCCGGCGCATTGCTCAAGGGCGCGGTACTGGCGCATGTGGAAACGGTCGAGCGCGCCGCCACCGGCCACAACCTCAAGGCCCTCGTGGACCTGGGACCGCTCGGCCGCAAAACCGTGGTCTGCGGTGCTCCCAATTGCCTGCCCGGCATGACGACTGTATGGGTACCGGTCGGCACGAAGTTGATCGATGGCATCGAAAGCGATGGCATGCTGGCCAGCGGCGCCGAACTCGGAATCAATAAGGACCACGCCGGCATTCTCGAAATCGAGGGTGCGCCCGGCTCTGCCGTCCCCGGCTGTGCGCCCGACAGCATCATCGAAATCGATAACAAGAGCCTCACTCACCGGCCGGACCTGTGGGGCCATATTGGAATGGCGCGCGAAGTGGCGGCCATCCTCGATCATAAGCTCGTCGATCCCGTGAAACCGGACCTGCTTCCCCGCGGCGCCAGCCGGGTACGCATCGCGATCGAGGATTTGGATCTGTGCCCACGTTACAGCGCGCTCGAATTCGATAACGTAACCGTGCAGCCGCCGCCACCCTGGCTCCAATACAGGCTCACCGCGCTCGGTCTGAACGCCATCAACAACATCGTCGATATGAGCAACCTGCTGATGGCGGAGCTGCCCCAGCCGACGCACGCTTTCGACGCCGACAAGCTCTCCGGCGACACCATCTTCGTTCGGAACGCGTATCCGGGGGAACGGTTCCGCGGCTTGAACAATGAGGACTACACGCTGGACCCGAGCAACCTGGTGATCGCCGACGCTTCCGGCGCCATCGCGCTGGCTGGCGTGATCGGCGGCGCGTCCACCGCCATCAGCGATACTACCAAGCGCGTGGTGCTCGAAAGCGCCAACTTCCAGGCAGCTTCCGTCCGCAAGACCTCTTCGGCTCTGAAGCTGCGCACCGACGCCTCCATCCGCTATGAGAAGGCCCAGGACCCTGCCAATACGGTACGCGCGCTGGCCCGCGCCGTGGAACTGCTGCGCGAAATCTCGCCGGGCATTCGCGTGGTGGGTGGCGTGGCGGACCTAAGGAAAGAACTGCCCGCGCCGCCGCCGATCGAGCTGCGGCTCGATTGGCTGGGCCGCAAGCTGGGCCGCGCGATCGAGCCGGCGGAGGTCCGGCGGATTCTGGAGCGCCTTGAGTTCGGCGTCGACGAATCGAAGGCGGGCGTTTTTGCGGTTTCGGTCCCCTCCTGGCGCGCCACCAAGGATGTTTCGCTCGCCGACGACCTGGTGGAGGAAGTCGGCCGCATGATCGGTTACGATTCCATCGCGCCGGTGGCGCCGCTGGTGGCCGCCTCCGTGCCGCCCGCCAACCCGGAGCGCAAGTTCCAGCACGAAGTGCGCGACGTACTGGTGGATGTGGGCTTCACCGAAGTCTACAATTACTCGTTCGTCGCCGAAGAAGCCGTGCGCGCGTTTGGCTTCGCGCCCGAGGCGCACGTGCGCGTGGCCAACCCCATCGCGAGCGACCAGGCGCTCATGCGCGCCTCCCTATTGCCGGGCCTTTGGCGCAACATCCAGGAAAACGCCAAGCATCGCGAGGTGTTCCGCATTTTCGAAATCGGCCTGGAGATTCATAAACGCGAGCAGGGCTTGCCAGACGAAGTGCCTCACCTGGCGGCGGCAGTGTTCGCGCGACAGGGCGACGGCGCGGCGGGTCTGGACGAGATCCGGCACGCGGCTGAGTGTCTGATGCCGGGAGCGCACGCGCAGCCGGCCGCCGCGCGATCCTACGAACACCCGGCGCGCGCGGCCGACGTGATCTGGAAGGGCGAACGCGTAGGCCGTGTCTTCGAGCTGCACCCGTCCCTGATCGAGACCGGCCGCGCGGCGGTGCTCGATCTAGATCTCGACCGCGTGCGCGCGCTAGCTGCCGCGGCCGAGCTCCGTTACACGCCGGTCCGGCGCTATCCCTCCTCGGCCTTCGATCTGTCGGTGATTGCCGGCTTGCGCGACCCGGCCGGCGAGTTGCAGAGCAAGGTGCGTTCCTTCGCCGGTCCATTGGTGGAATCGATCGAGTTCCTGCGCCAATACTCCGGTCCGCCGCTCGCCGACGGACAAAAGAGCGTCTCCTTCCGCCTGACCGCCGGCTCGCCCGAGCGCACGCTCTCGAATGACGAGACCAGCGCCATCCGCGCCCGCATCATCGAGGGAATGCGCGCGCTAGGCTACGAACTGCGCGTTTGAGCGGGTTTGTGTCGGAGCGGAGTGTCTGCGGGGCGCGCTTCGATCACTACCAGTTGAAGAGAGAATCCACTGGGCGGAAACTCCCGGCGGCGGGGCGCTGGACCGGCGCCACTTCCTTCACGCCGCCGGTCTGCTGGTGGTAGAACGCGAGCAAGATGGATTCGTCGTAGTCGATGGCGCGGGCGTATTGGCGTATGTAGCTGGTGTTGTATATGCCGCCAGGCAGCCTGCGAAAATCTCCCTGCTCAATTGCTTCGAGCGACCTTACGCCGATCTTGGTCGATTCGGCAATCTGTTGAAGCGAGATGCCCCGGTTGCGGCGGATTTCCGCAAGTCCCAGCACGCTATCGTCCTTGTTCATCGCATACGCCTCAGCCGGTCACGTCATAAACCGGTGCGGAACCCAAATTTTCGCGTCTGAAGAAAGAACACTATAACATCAAGCCCCGCCTCTGATAAACTTTTTTTCATGGACATCTGCCGGCGAACTTTCGCGCTGTCGATGATAGGCGGTATGTCCTTAAAGAATTGGGCCTTAACGCCGCGTCCCAACCTGTTCGTATTGGTTTTGATCGAGCTCTTACGGCCGGATTTCCTGGAAAACGCCTGGGGTAAGCTAACCAATGGAGGGTTCCGGAAACTAATAACTTCGGGTGCATATTTTCCCGACTGCCGGCACTTGGCCAGCACATTTCCGTCGACCACCCTGGCGACGCTGGCCACGGGCGCATGGCCGGCCGAGCACGGCATAGTGGCCGATTCCTGGTGGGATCATCGTTTGCGGCAAACGGTGAAAGCCGCCCCGGAGGAACTGCTGGCGACCACCGTGGTGGGACAGATTGCCGGCGAGGCCGGTACGCGAGTCTACGTGGTGGCGCCGGACGCCGCGCATGCCGGTCTGGTGACTGCGCACCCGGCGGCGCGGCTGTTTTGGGGGGATCGGGACGGCCGCTTCGACACTCTGGGAACTGCGCCGGACTGGCTGGGCCCGTTCAACGCGGGAAGGCCGATTGAAGCTCTGCACGGCGCCGGCTGGCTGGCGGCGGGGGCCCCGGCGGGCGCTCCACCGCTGCGCGAACTCACGTATGACGCAGCCCATCCGGAGGTTTTTGCCGAGTTGTACCAGGCTTCGCCATTTGCGGCAGCGGCGCAATTCGACTTCTTGCGCGAGTTGGCAGTTAACGAACGGCTTGGGCAGTCGGGCAGTCTCGATTTCGTCTGTCTGGTGGTTTCCGCGCCGGCCCGGCTGGGATTCGAAACGGGCGCCTTTTCGCCGCTCATGCAGCAGATGACGCTGCAACTCGACCTGCAGATGGAAGCGCTGCTGACGCAGTTGCGGCGAACGCTGGGCGACAAGGGCTTCGATCTCGCCTTCGCCGGCTGCCATGGAGCGCCACCGGCGCCCGGCCCAGCCGCCCGCTCCCGCATGGCCGTGGAGGGCGAGAGCGTGGCGCAGGCCGTGGAGACCGCCTTGCGCGAGCGCAATCTCGGCCACGTGCATGAGTATCTCTATCCGTTCCTGTACCTGGACGGCGGAACGGCGCGCGACCTGGAACCGATGCGGCAAGCCGCCGCTGCCGCTGCCCTCGAACATCCCGCTGTGGCCGGATACTACACCGCCGGCGGCGCTTGTTCCAGCCGCGACGAATGGGCGCGCCGCTTCCGCAACAGCTTCCACCCAAGGCGCAGCGGCGACGTCATGCTGTCCTACCGGCCGGAATACGTGGAAGACTATCGCCAGGGGCGCGGCATCTCCTACGGTTCGCTCTACAATTACGACACCGGCGTGCCGCTGTGCCTGTACGGTCCGCGATTTCGCGCGGCCATGTGCGAATCGCCAGTGGAGGCCATTGACCTGGCTCCGACGCTGGCCCGCGTCTGCGGGGTATCACCGCCGTCTTCATCGACCGGCCGCGTTCTGGCGGAGGCACTGGCCGAATGAGCGGCGCACCGGATCGCCCGGCGACCAGCCTGCGCGATCCACATAAGAATCTTGCCTTGTAACCTCGCGCGCGCGTTTGACGCCTTAAAACGTAGAAACCGCAACCTACCTTCGGGTTGGACGCAAGACAAATAAGAGATCTTGTGTGCCACGTGTTATCGAGCCACAGGAACTTCAACTTCAAGGAATTCTCGAACAATGACGATGAAATCGCTGTTTTTGGTAGGATTTGTGTCTGCTTGCAGCTTCGCTCTGGCGGGCACGAAGAGCTATGACCTTGTTTTCGACCAGACCGCAGCCGTCGGCGCCGTGCAGTTAGCCCCCGGCGCGTACAAGCTAAAGGTGGAAAACGGCACAGCGACCTTTACCGATGTCCGCACCAGCAAGTCGGTATCGGCGCCAGTCAAGTTGGAAACTGGCAGCCAGAAGTTCGCCCACACGGCGGTCGATAGCATCGCGGAAGGCAAAACCCAACGCGTCGCTTCCATCGAGTTGGGCGGTTCCACCACCAAGGTCGAATTCACCGCCAAAACCGCCGCACGGAGTGGCATTTAGTCAGAGCGCTGGCGGGGCGGTCTCACGGCCGTTTTGGAGGATTGCCCCGCAATTCCGACGCACCTTACTCCTATAACCCTGCCTTGCCGAGTTTGTGGCCGCACAGCCCTTCGTTCTACTTGGATTGCGCGCTGAAACTGTAGGTCCCGCCGATCAATGGCCCCTCAGTTACAACACAGTGAGGGCTTGTCACGAAATAGCCACGTCGGAATGGCGCAGTAATTCTCTGACAGGCCCTAAGTGCTGAATAGCCCGCATAAGATTCTTGAATTGCAACTTTGGGCACGGGCGTGGAGTCTTAGTAGGTAGAAACCGCAACCTACCCTCGGGGTTGGACGCAAGACAAAGAACATCTTGTGCGCCAAGAATTGCCACAGGAAACTCAACTTCAAGGAAACTCTCGGATATGACGAAAAAGTCGCTTCTATTGGTTGGATTTGTGTCTGCTTGCAGCCTCGCTCTAGCGGGCACGAAAAGTTACGACGTTGTTTTCGATCAGCAAGCCATCGTCGGCACGCTGCAATTGGCCCCCGGCGAGTACAAGCTCAAAGTCGAAAATGGCACTGCAACCTTCACCGATGTCCGCACCAGTAAGTCGGTGTCGGCGCCGGCCAAGGTGGAAACCGTAAGCACGAAATTCGCCCACACGGCGGTAGATGCCTTCCGTGAAGGTAAGACGGATCGCATCGCTGCCATCCAGTTGGGCGGCTCGACCACGAAGGTCGAGTTCAGCGCCGAAACCGCGCAGAGCGGCATGTAGTTAGCGACTCGCCGGGGCAGGTCCGCGGCCTGCCCCGCGAGTTTCCAACACCTGGCACCTGGCGCTCGAGCCGGAACACGATTGTCAATTCTCGTTGCGGTGGCCGAACGGACCGAGTCTGACCAGTGCCGATGGCGTCCCGATGCTACCGGTTCTCCTCCATTTTCGAACCAAGGCCGCACCGGCGGAGCGCCAAGCTTGATCCCACTTGGACGTATCGGCCCGTGCGCATCGCCCGATGGTTCACACCTGTGCCTCGGAGGCCACAAGGCTGGCGGGCGGGGCATGTGCGCGGCAGTGCCCGGTTGAGGCAAAATAGTAGAGCGGCGTCGAAGGTAGGCGTTTGGCCGGACCCGTGCAGCGGGGTCTGGCGGCATCCGGGTTCGTCCTAAATCGGAACAAAGAGGAATACGTGAAGAAATCGGCCATGGTGTTGGTTTGTGTTTTGTGGTTGGCGTGCTGGGCGCAGGCGCGGCCGGCGGACCCGGACGCTACCGCGGGCGGCACAAGCGCCACGGTGGCAAGCGACACGAATGCCGCGCCGCAAGGCGACCCGAGCGCGCAGCCACCCGCGCAACCGCCGGCCGATCAACAGAACCCGCCCGCAGCCACGCAACCGGCGAACCAAGCGCCGGCGCAGACGGGGCAGCCCAACATTTCAGCGCCGCCGGAGCTGCCGAAATACCCGGACGTGCGCATGCCCGGCGAATCCGGCTTCTGGTTTGGCGTCGGCGGATCCGAGCCTACCAACAACCCGACTCTCGATAAGGGGCGAGCCTCCGGGATCACCACCAGTTCTCTGGCTACCTTCCAGGGTAGGCCGAAGCTGGGAGAGAGCGCCGAAATCGGTTTCGCGCTGGGCTTGCATAACGCGTTGGTGGTCTCCGGGTTTAACACGCGCTCGGCGGGCGATTTCACTTCGACCACGGCTCTTACCCTGTGGAACCAGACTTATAACCCGGGCGTTCTCATTTCCACGAATTACCAGTTGCAGGAGCTCAAGCTTTCGTTCGAGTACCTGACGTGGCCGTATCCGGTGAAGAGCCGGCACTTTCGTCTGAAGACGCTATGGCAGGTGCAATACCTCAACATCAACACCGGGTTTGATGCGCCCCTGCTGCCAATTACCGGTCCTTCGGGCGGTCCTCTGATTGGTTCCAACGGCTCGCCGATCAGCTATCAGGCGGCGGGGAGCCGCTGGTTCGTCTCACCCACCCTGGGATTGGGAGTGGCGGAGTATTTCTCGAAATTCGTTCGGCTGGAACTGAACGGCTCGGGCTTCGCGTTCCCTCGGAGCTGGACGCTCTGGGATACGGACGGCTCCATCAACCTGCGCTTCGGACATTTCGAGCTGGGCGGCGGCGTGCGCGCCTTCCATTTCAAGACTTCGACCAACGGCCCTTTTTATATTCGCGGGACCATGATCGTGCCGCAGGTCTCGCTCCGCTGGTATTCGAAGTAGCGGGCGCGGGCCGGCGCACCCGGCCTCCGAGCGCGGCGACCTCCTCTTCCGTCAACCGCCGCCACTTGCCGATCTCGAGGTCCGCGATGCGGACCGGACCAATCGCGATGCGAACCAGTTTCAGCACGCGGCTGCCGGCCGCTTCGATCATGCGCCGCACCTGCCGGTTGCGGCCTTCGGTGAGGACGATTTCGAGAAATGAATGCCTTGCGCCATCGCGCAGCCGGCGCACCTCGGCCGGGCGGGTTGGGCCGTCGCTCAGTTCGATACCGCGGCGCAGTCCCTCGATTTGCTCGTCGCTGAACAGCGTGGCGGTTTTCACCTGATAAGTCTTGGAGACCAGGTGCGCGGGACTGGTGACGTGGTCGGCGAAGGCGGTGTCGTTGGTCATAAGCAGCAGACCGCTCGAGTCCAGATCGAGGCGCCCAACCGGAGCCAGCCACTCGTCCAGATCCGCGATCAGATCGTAAACCGTGGGACGATTCTCCGGGTCGCGAGAGGTGGTCAAGTAACCCTTCGGCTTGTAAAGCAGAATGTAGATTCCGCGTTTGGCGGCGACGGGCTTGCCGTCCAGGGTTACCTTATCGCGCGCGAGATCGACCCACTGGTCGGGGCTGCGCGCGGTCACGCCGTTGACTGCGACGCGCCCTTCGCCGATCCAACGCCGGGCCTCGCTGCGAGATCCTCTTCCGGCCTTGGAGAACACGCGTTCCAGCGTTTTGAGAACACGATTGCTCGGCTGCTGTGCAGATACCTTCAAAACCGATCCTTAAGTACATCATTACGCAACTGCGCAGGAGACAGAAGTCAGAGGATCGGGTGGGCGCCCTGCCCTCCTGTTCCTGTCTTCCGGCTCCTGACTTGAAGACTCCCGTCTCTCACCTGCTGCTACAGTGGAGTCTGAGGGCTAAAACAAACGCGGGCCATATTGATTCGGGGCGCGCACCAGTTGCTTACCATGCGCGGTCCGGCGGAGGCCCGCCGCGGTGCGTTCCTGAACGATCCGGGACTGATACCCGACGGATCGGTGCTGATCCGCGATGGGCTGGTCGAGGAGGTGGGCCCCACGCGCCGGGTGGAGAACCTGAAGGCGGCGCGTGACGCGGTGGAGATTAGCGCGGCCGGGCGTGTGGTGATGCCAGGATTCGTGGACAGCCACACCCATTTGGCGTTTCCGCCGCCGGGCTGGGCGCACACTGACGGGGTGCCGGCGCTGAACACGGTCAAGAGATCGAGCGCCAAAAGCATCGCCAACCAGATGCGGCGATATTTGCGGGCGATGGCGCGTCACGGCACAACCACGGTAGAGGTCAAATCCGGTTGCGGGGGCGAACCGCGCGCCGAGCTGAAGCTCTTGCGCGCGTTGTCCCTGGTGAGCCGGGACCCGATCGACGTGGTAGCCACTTTCCTGTTGGCTCTGCCGGCGCCTTCGGAAGGGCCGGTTCCGGCGGAGGCGGCGGTGGAGTGGGCGTGTGCCGAGTTCCTGCCGCTACTCGAACGCCGCCGGCTGGCCCGGTTTGCCGACATCGAATGGAGCCCCGTCGAGAGCCGGCATCGGCTGATCCGGCGCTATCTGGAGACGGCGGCCCGGTGCGGCCTGGGTTGCCGGGTTCATGCGGATGGCGATGGACCGAAGGTAGCTGCGGCGCTGGCCAGCGACCTTCGGATCGCCGGAATCGACCATCTGGAGCAAATCGCGGTGGCGGACCTTGGAAGAAGGTTCGCATCGGGTCCCGTCATCACGCTGCTCCCGGGTCAGGCCTTTCACACCGGTAGCCGCCAGGCCCCGGCGCGGGCGCTGATCGAAGCCGGCGCGGCAGTGGCGCTGGGCAGCAACTTCAACCGTTCCGATAGTCCGATGCTCAACATGCAAACGGTGGTCGCGCTGGCCTGCCGGGAACTGGGTATGACACCGGCCGAAGCGCTGGTAGCGGCCACCATTAACGGCGCCCATGCGGTGAACCGAACGGCAACCGCCGGATCGATCGAACTTGGCAAGCCAGCCGACCTGGTCGTGCTCAGCGTTTCCGACTATCGGGAACTGGGACACCATTCGGGCATGAACCTGGTGCACCTCACCATGAAGCGCGGCGAGTTCATTTACCAGGAAGGAGATGTGGCGGCGCTCGCGGCCGAACATCTGCGCCGCGCCTGGTAGACACCGGCATCCCACAAAAAAACCGGGCGGCCTGGTGGGGCCGCCCGGCATGACTAACGCGATACTACGTCAGGGTTACCTGACGAACACCGATATGCTGACGCTGACGTTCTGGCCTCCAGGTCCGTAAGCGGTCAGGGTGTAGGTTTCGTTGGTAACCGGGTTGTCGGTGAAGGAGCCATTGACCGGCAGTGTCGTCGGCGATATGTCGGCGCCGGTGAGCACCACCGAGGTAGCGTTCGAGGTTGTCCACGACAGCGTTACCGGGGCTCCAGCGACTGGCGAACTCACCGGGCTGGCCTGGAACGAAAGGATCTGAACCAGACCGACGTTGACGGTCAAGTTGCCCTGCACCGTGCCCACCGCGTTGGTAGCGGTCAGGGTGTAAGTGGTGGTGGCGCTTGGCGTCACGGTGGCGCAAGCGTTGGCATTGAGGTTGGTGCCGATTCCGGGTGCGATCGAGATGCTGGTCGCTCCGGAGACCTGCCAGCAGATCTGGGTCGAGCCGCCCGGCGCGATGCTCTGCGGGGTAGCGACGAAGGTCACGATCTGTGGAATGGCGGATCCGCTCACAGTCACGGTCGTCACGGCGGTGACGGCCTTGCCGTCCGCGCCGGTGGCGGTGATTGTGTAACTGGTGGTGGTGGCCGGTGAGACCGTGGTGCTCCCGTTGGCGGACACAGTGCCGACGGTCGGCGAAATAGAGACGGAGGTCGCGTTGGACGTGCTCCAACTCAACGTGGTCGATGCGCCGAGGCCGATGGTGTTCGGGCTAGCCGCAAAGCGCAAGATCTGAGCCGTGACCGCGCCCACCGTGACCTGCGCGGTGGCGGTGACGGTCTTGCCATCGGTGCCGGTGGCAGTGATCGTGTAAACCGTGGTGGCGGCCGGCGAAACGGCTACGCTCCCATTGGTGGCTACCGTGCCGACACCCGGCGAAATGGAAACCGTGGTGGCGTTGGAGGTGCTCCAACTCAAGGTAGTTGACGCCCCGGTGGCGATGCTGGCCGGGTTCGCCACAAAGCGGACAATCTGGGCTCCCGCGCCCACCGTGACTTGCACGGCGGCGGTGACGGTCTTGCCGTCAGTGCCGGTGGCGCTGAGGGTGTAAGTGGTGGTACTGGCCGGCGAGACGGTAGTGCTCCCGTTAGCCGACACGGTGCCGACGGTCGGCGAGATGGAAACCGAGGTAGCGCCGGAAGTGCTCCAGCTCAACGTGCTCTGGCCGCCGGTGGGGATGCTGCTCGGGCCCGCCGAGAAGCGGAGAATCTGAGCGGACGAAGCGCCCACCGTGACCTGCACGGTCTGCGTAGTCTGCCCGTTGGGACCGGTCGCTGTGAGTGTATAAGTGGTAGTAGCCGTGGGCGACACCGCAACCGAACCGGTGGTGCCGCTGACGGTGCCCACGCCCGGCGTGATAGTGGCCGACGTGGCGTTCTGGATCACCCAGCTCAGGGTTGTCGTCTGGCCGGCTGTGATCGCCGCCGGTTGCGCAGTGAACTGCACGATCTGCGCCTGCACCGGGGCGGCCGTGGTAACCGCAGTGGTGGCTTGCGCCGAGATGCCGTCGGTGTTGGTGACCTTGAGCAGGAATATATAGCTCTGGCCGGCCGCGGCGGTGAACGTGGCCACCGCTTGGTTGGCGTTGTTAATCGTCACCGCGGGTCCGGAAAGCTCCGACCAGGCATAAGTGAGAGCTTCGCCCAGAGGATCGTACGATCCGCTTCCGTTGAGCGTGATGGTTCCGGCGGGAATGCCGATCTGATCGGGACCGGCGTTGGCGATGGGCGGGCTGGTGCCGACGCGCCGCGTGCCAAATTCGTAGCGGATGCGCGGGACGTCCATCGGGACCGGCGTCTTGACGGAGCCGTAATCCTTGGGATGGATGTAGCTGCCCATCTCCATTCCGAACATCACCTGGCCGTTGCCCGTCGAGCCGATGCCGGTCTGATTGTAGTCGAGGGCGGCCGTGAAGGCGAGGTGCGAGCTGATTGGCTGGGTCAGCTTGATTTCGCCGCCGACCGTGTTGCCGCCGGTAACCTGGCGCCGCAACAGGCCGAGGTTGCCTTGCAGGTAGGCGTTGCCCCACACGCCGACCAGGGCGTCGGCGCCATACTGATTGACCACCTTGGCGTAGGTTTGCAAGAAAGCTCCGGGCGCCAGCGTCACGCTGTTCACCACGGCGTAGTTCTTGAAGCCCTGCGTGCCGAAGAGGCCGATGCGGCCGCGGCCGAAGATATAGTCCAGCAGGAAAGCGCCTTGGCCGAGCACTCCGCCGTTTTGATACTGCTTATAGTTCAGGTATTTGAAACTGCTGAATACGCCGGCTTGCACGTTGCCCCAGCGGTTGACCAAGCCGAGATCGAACTGGCCTTCCTGATCCTGCGGGTTGTAAATGTACTCGCCCTGCGCTTGTACGGCGGAGGTGCCGTCACTGCCGAACGGCGAGAAGAAGCGGCCGTTGGCGTCGAAGGTCGCATTGCCGCGGGCGGTCGAGCCGAACGTCGGACCCACGTTGATTCCCAGCAGCGAAAACTTGTCGTTATGCTTCTTCGCCTCCTGCACAGGCGGAGCGGGCGGCAGCGGTGGCGGTTCGGGCGGCTTGGGCGGGTTCTCGATCCGGTCGCGCAGCGTATTGATCTGATTGCGCTGGTCGGCGAGTTCGCCCTTGAGCGCCGCGTTCTCGCCCTGGAGGGCCTTGAGCGCGGCCAGGATGTCATCCAGCTTGTCGAGCCGTTTGAGAATGGCATCGCAGCATTCCTGCTGCTTCTTCCCCAAGGTGTCTTGCAAGGCCTGCAACACTTCCCGGATGCCGCCGTCCTTCACCAACTTGCCTTGTCCATCCGTCACGCCGAGAGTGACGCGGCGATTTACAAAGCGGCCTTCCTTGGTCTTGTTGTCGACTTCCGGCTGGCGCTTGCCTTCGCCGGCTACCGTCACCTGATCGGCATTGGCGCCGTACTTTTCGAGAAACTGCTTTACCGCACCGGCGCGCGCAAGCGCTAGTTTGTCGTTGTAACTGTTGGAGCCCATGTAATCGGTGTGTCCGGTGACCACCACCTTATAATCGCGATGCTGGCTCAACAGATCGGCGAGACGAAGCAGGCTCGGGTAGCCATCCGACAGAACGGAAGAGTCGAACTCGAAGTTGATCTCCTCCCAATCCTCCTTGGCCTGGCTGCCGGGCGCATTCATGCCTTGAGCAAAGAGTGCGGAGGCCATGACCCCGAGCGCGCTCAACGCTGCGATTCTCTTCATTGTCTTATTGATCTCCTCAACAGAAACTGGCTGGACATAATAGACCGAGTTGGGAAGCTTCGCTTCCCTCCTCCAACGGGAGAGCCAAGACGTTGCGAGCAGCGCCCGAAGGGCAGCGCCGATTGCGGTATTGACTTGTTCCCACTCACCTGGGCCGATTACGATATATTCTACACCGGAAACGCGCCACATTCGCAACAATTGGATCAACTTACTTTGAGTCTCACGCGGATGAGCGGCCCAATCCGTTCGACATGAGATAATCGGATGCGGGAGCTGCCGGATGGGCAGTCGCCTCCGGTAACGGAGGAGGAAAGTCCGGTCTCCACAGAGCAGCGTGCCGGCTAACGGCCGGGGTCCCACAGCGGGATACGGAAAGTGCCACAGAAAATATACCGCCTTGAATGGTGGTGGCAGGCTTCAGCCTGCCACGCCGGGTAGGCCGGAAGGCCTGCCCCACC
>Ga0187867_10001727_pt1 | contig 18648 bp, 14 predicted proteins | sample June2016WEW_13_1_FD_132976 | JGI IMG/M metagenome (GOLD analysis project Ga0187867, IMG submission 132976) | Peatland microbial communities from SPRUCE experiment site at the Marcell Experimental Forest, Minnesota, USA - June2016WEW_13_10 | ecosystem: Environmental > Terrestrial > Soil >...
AGGCCACCTCCCGGCTTGAGCACCCGTGCGACCTCGGTGAAGACCGATCCCAGGGAGGCCACCCAGGCGTCGATGTTGTCCTCAAGGCCGATCTGACCATCGCAGCCGTAGTCACGGAGGTTCCAGTAAGGCGGGGAGGTGATTACGCAGTCGACCGAGGCCGACGGCAACGTCTTGAGCTTTTCGACGGCGTCGCCGACGAAGACCTCGTTGCGGGAGATGGGAACAGGGACGACGGGCTCGCCGAGACCGACGGCGATCTGGATGCGCTCGTAGGCGTGCGGAACGATGCGTCTCCAGTCGCTGTCGCTGTCGTACTGAATGTTGATCATGTGCTCACCTCCTCTCCTGATTGGGCTGCTTGTTGGCAGCGATGTGGTTCATGAAGTCGTCCCGGGTTGTGACGGCAAAGAGGGCCCGATCCTCTTCAGGCAGACGGTCGAGCGTGTGGACGAGAAAATCACGGCGCTGCTCCCTGTCGGTCACCCAGCAAACGAGCGGGTAAATGCCGGAGGCTTCCTGCTCCTTGCCGGAGCGCCAGTAGCTGATGAAGGTGCGGGCCTTGACGAGGATGCGCGGGCCGTCCTCGGTGCCGAGGTCCACCTCGACGAAGAGACGGTCCTCGAAGTCGCCTTGGTAGATGACGGCATAGGCATCGGGCTTCAGGATGACAGGCGCACCGCCGGGACCATAGAACGTGCGCCAGCATCGAGGCTCGGCGTCGTAGGCGACGAGTTCGAGGCCACCGGAGCGTTCGGTCTCCCGGAGGCGGACGTATAGGTCGCTCACATTCAGGGCGTGGCGGAGGTAGCTCGGTTGAGGCGTCCAGGGCTCCCGGTAGCGGGTGCGGTCTGGATTGATTATCCGCTGGCCGACGACACCGAGGGCGTAGACGTAGCCCCGTGAGCCACCACGGACCCCTCCGATGCGACGGGTGAGGCGCTGGAGCACCCGATAGTCAGCGAGGCGGCCGAGCTCGATCCGCGCGATCCTGCGGCCTGATTCGGTCTCGTCGTAGTGGAGCCGTTCGAGTTGGCGTCCGGTGGCGGTGCCGAGTCGGGCGACGTCGTCGAGGCTGGCCCTCTCCCTAGGGGTGAGGCGTTCCCCGATGGCTGCGGCGTCAGCCTTGGTGACCCTGCGGCCGTGCTTTCCAGTGGACTCTTGTTCATGAGAGTCGTTGGCAGATCTCGCTGTCTTTGGTGCTGTGAGCTGGGAGACCGCTCCACCCGCATCGACCCGAACGGAAGGTCGACTCTGCATCGTCATGCCGGACCTCCCGACCGAGGTCTGCGACCGATGGCGCCCGCGGTCGGTCCGCTCTGGCGCTCTCGGATGGCCCGCTCGACTTCGTCACGAGGCACGCCGTAGTGCGAGCGAGACTCGGCCCGAATGACTGCGGGGTCGCTTGTTGGCGCCCCGAGCGCTCGGGTGCGTCCCGTGGCCGGCGCCTGCACGGTGCCCTGGGCGAAGAGCTGGGCGACGACCTCGTAGGCACCGAGTCCCTGGAGGTCGTCGGCCGTAAGGAGGGTGCCGAGTTCCTTGGCCATCAGCCGGGCGTCGCCCGAGGCCAGCTGGAAGACGACCCGGGAGCGGGCGTTGGCGAGTACGGCGTGCTTGGCCTCGGGAGTCAGCTGGTCCAGGTGCTGGTGGGCAAGTACCAGGCCCAGTCCGAGCCCCCGGGCCTCGGCGAGGACCGAGGCCATCGGAGTGGGCAGGTGCATGAAGTTGGCCCATTCGTCGAGATAGGCCATTACTGGTCTGCGACGATCTGGCGCCAAGCCTGAGCGGGCGGTCGTAGCGTGCCACAGCTCGGCCACGATGAGGGCGCCGAGCAGAGCGGCAGCCTCCTCGCCAAGGAGACCCGAGGCCAACGAGCAGAGCAGGATCTTTCCTTCGGCCAGCACTTCGCGCATCTGCACGGTGGGCGTGGACTGGCCGATGATCGAGCGAATGGTCGGCCGCATCGTGAAGGCACGGACCTTGTTGAGCACTGGCCCGACCGCCGCCTGACGCTCGGCGTCCGAGAGCCCTTCGTACCAGCCCCAGAAGCTCTCCAACCCGACCGGGTCGTCGAGATTGCCGACGAGCTTGCGGCGGTAAGAGGGGTTGGTGAGAATGAGCGGGACCTCGCAAAGCGTGGTGCCTTCGGCTTCGGCGAGGGTGAGCAGGGCTGCCCGCAAGACGTCGTCGAGCCGAGGACCCCAGGAGTAGGAATAGAGGCTCTTGAACATCCCGACGAGGTTCTCGACGATGACCTCCGCGCTCACCCCGTGGGCGCTCTGGAGGGGATTGAGGCCGACCGGCTGAGAGGTGTCCGCAGGGTCGAGGACGATGACGTCCTTCTTGCGGTGCTTTGGGACCCGTTCCAGGATCGAGGTGACGAGGTCACCCTTCGGGTCGAGCAGCACCACGCCCCGCCCGGCTTCCATGTCGTCGATCACCATCGATGCCAATAAGTTCGACTTACCAACCCCGGTGGGACCGAGAGCATGGACGTGGTGGAGACGAGCCTGGAGGTCGAGGGCCAGGGGACGCTTGTTCCCAGGAAAGGTGCTGTCGCAGATTACGGTGCCACGCTCAGGGATGGCAGGCGAGGCTGGGACTTGGCGGCACCCCCCGAGCCGTAGCCCTGGAAGGCCGACGATTCCGATCGGCCAACCCGAGAAGCCCGCCAGCTCGCTGGCATTGAGGCGACCGGGCCAGACCGATGCCGGTGCTCGCCGGGCGAGCATGGCCTTGGCCGTCCAGGTCTTCGGCACGAGGCGCCGGCGCAGGTGCACGCCTGGCGCACGGGCTACGTGCCAGGCGGCCTCCACCCGGCGGATGCGGGAGACCTCAATGTGGGCGATGGCGCCGCCCGCACCGATGCGACCGGTGGTCAACAGCATTGGCACGGTTTGCTTGGCCTTGAGCGCACTTACCTCGTCGCCATCGACCGGCAACCGCTCACCCGTGAAGAGGTTGGTGCGGCTCAGCTGCTCTTTGATGGTGCCGACCGGCGGATGGGGTGCCACGATCCACTGGATGACGATCGTCTCGTTCCTGTCGAGCGGTGCCAACGTGGCGAGCAAGCCCACTGAGAGCGCTGCGGGATCGACACCGAGGGGACGGTTGTTCGACGTCAAGAGGTGCTCGACGCCCCGGTTCACGTTGACAGCGGGCATCGCGACAGATTCGTAGCGAACCGAAGGGAGGGAAGACTGGAGCACGTTCTCGACGACGGTGGCGAAACGCTTCGGCACGAGGACGTAGTGTTCGATGCCGCGCTTGGTGGCGTGGGTTTCCAATACGACGTAGGGGGTGGCGAGCCAGCGTTGCCACCAGGGCAGCAGCAGGCCCGATAGAGCGGCGAAGGCGTGGGTGCAGTCCTCGGCCTCGAGTCCACGGGGGAAGCCGAGCCGGTAGGCGACGAGCGAGCGACGCAGGGAGTCCTGGGCCAGGGCCTTGGTCGCAGTGGCGACCACGAACAACGCGGCCAGGAAGAATCCGCAAGCGATAAAGGCAGTCATGCCGACTTCTCCTCGGGTCTGGTGACCCTGGCGTGGATCTGTGCACCGAGTTCGAGCTCGTCGTCGTCAGTTTCGACGAGAGCAGCCAGGTCGAGGATCGCCTCAGCGAGGCGCTTGGCGTCCATGGTGCGATGGCGTGGGTTGATGCGGGTGCGCGATTCGCTCACCGGGTTCACCTCCTTGGTGTCTCACGTCCTCATTGATGAAAGGCCCGCTCACATGTCGGGCGAGGACTCAGCTCCGACAGGGGCTATGGCCCCGATATCGCATGATTGCAATTGCCTGTCAAGCAGATTCTCGTTGTGAAATAAGCAACGACCTCCTCTCTACCTCCTAGTGCGGGGTCCACGGACGATGAACATGAAGACCACCACCAGAGCGCCCAGCATCAACAGCGAGGGCAGCACCGGCCCGAGCAGGTCGACGATCAACCGAGCCGCGACGGCGATGACCACAAGGAGGATGAGCGCCTTGTAGAGGCCTTCAGTCCAGTTCACGAGGACCGCGCCTCGTCGGTGTCCTGGAAACACTGCCGGTGCGAGCTGTGGTGACGCGGTCCTCCGTTCGCGTCGAGTTCGCCAGCAGCCGGTGCGGCGAGTTCGATTACGACGCGCCGGTTGACTTGTCGACCACTGGCAGTGGTGTTGTCACCTACGGGGTTTGATGCGCCTTCCCCGACGGCTCGAACACGTTCCCCTGTAATCGCGGCCTCGTCGAAGACCTTGGCGACTGCGGTGGCTCGGGCCGCTGAGAGCCCCTGGTTGCCACCGGGGAACCTCGGGTCTGGAATGCTGTCTGTGTAACCGAGCACGGTGATTGTCGGGTCACAATGGTGCTCAGCAACCATGACGATGCCGGACAACTGACTGAGCGCCGAGGGCGACAGAGTCGCCGAACCGCTGTCGAACAGGATGTCGCCGGACAGTGTCCAGGTGAGAGCGGCGGGTGCTCGCGACTCGGGTGAAGTGTTGACGTTGTCCCACCATGGGGCCTCGGGGACGGAATTGGAGAAGGTCGTCAAGGCGTTGCCAACGGAGCTTTCGCTCGACACAGGTGGCGCGGTCGTAGGCGCAGAACTTGCTGGTTGTTCGGTACCGCAGCCGGCCAGCAGAACACCCACGATCATGGCCGCCGCAACGGCAAGCAGGCGCGCGAACTTGGTCATGGAATTACCTCTTTCTGGACGGGATTCGCCGGGTGGCAGTCAGCGCGGTGAAGATGGCCTTGGCCAATGTCCCGGCGGGATCAGTGGGGCTGACAGGACTGACGATCACCCGAGGGTCCTCGACAAGCGCCGCCGGACCTGCACTGCGCAGAACCACAGCGTGGGGCTGACCTGGGAAGTTGGTGAACTCACTGAGGACGCCCGCCACGTCGCTGTCGAAGAGCTGGAAGTCGGAGAGCACGACGAAGACCACACGATGCTTTGGGTGCCTGTCGGCGATGTGACGGGCCTGAGCGAGCGATGGGCCAAGCACGCTTGAGCCTGCGCTGTGTTGAGGGATCGCCAGACCACGGCCCAGGCTCCCGATGCCGTCTCGCAGGGCAGTCGGAGCCACGTCGCCGGAGTTAGGCGAGTCGAAGTTGAGCATGGCCACAAGTTCGTCGCCGCACTTGCACCTCTTCGCTACGGTCTCGATCGCGAGCCGCATCTCTTGGAACCGGTTTCCGCACGGGTCGTTGCCTCCGGTGCCGACAACGGAGCCGGAGTTGTCGACGGTGGTGATGAGCAACACCGGTACATCCGGGCACTTGCCGACGGGCCCGAGGCGGACTGCCGCCGGGGTGCGGTCGGTCACCCCCGACCGCACGCCGAGGCGCCCTTCGCCGAACTGCTGACCAGAGAGCTGTGGGCCGCTGAGTAGGCGGCTCACGACGTTCCCCGCTTGCTAAGCGGCCGGTGGCCATTGGACGATGGCGGGGACACGATCGCCTCCGGGTCGAGAGTTGCCGGTCCCTGCATGTCACCGCCCTCGGCTGGGCCAGGAGGCAAGGCCGGCGGCTGCCCAGGGGCCATTCCATGGCCGAAGATGGTCGGGCGGCTGGCGTGCCAGCCATAGACGGTGGCCATCACCCGGCGGTAGGCGGCCCAGGCCAGGTCCTCGTACTCCTTCTCGATCGACTTGGCGGTCGCGTCGGCCTGGGCCACGATGCCCCGACACGGAAGGGCCATCAGCTTCTGGTGGTATCGGATCGTGCGGTGAACGTGTTCTTCGGCTTGCTCGACCTTGTCGGCCAGTTCGTCGGTGTAGTGGTATGTGTTCACCCAGGAGCCCATCGCCACAGCGAGGGCGATCATGCCGAAGACCCAACCTGTGGCCGTACCCTCGGTCGAGCTGCGCAGCATGAAGATGGCGATACCGAGCAGTACGACGATGGTCAACGAACCGAAGACCATCATCCTGACGAGATACTCACCGCTGTCCGGGCCCTGGAAGAGGTGAGCATGGCGCTTAAGGGCTTCCGGCATGGACTTGGGATCGCGGCGACGCTGACGGGCCAGCCGGCAGTCCTTGATCTCGCTGGCCAACAGGCCGCTCGTGACGGCTGCGACGGCCGCGGCCATTGCCTGCAGGACCGCGAGCCAAGGGATCTCTCCCTCGATGATGGCTCCGCCCGCCACCCCGACCAGGTCTCCCAACAAGAGAAACAGCATCCGAAAGACGTACCAGTACCGTTCCCGAGGATGGCGGCGGACGAGGCCATCCCCGACGACGTCCAACAACGTGTGGTACTTCTCGATGGCCTTCTCGACGATCGGCTGGTGTTCGTCGATGCGGCGAGTCTCACGTTCGGCCTCTTCCCGATGGGCAGCCGCCTTTTCCTTGTAGGGCCGAGCCTGGTTCTCACCGAGGGCCCGGTAGCGATTGAGCTGCTCCTCGGCGCGAGCCCTGCCCATCTGTTCGACGTAGCTGGTACCAGCGGCGGCGGGGCGGGGATGAAACTCGGGCAACTCGTCCAAGGCGATGACGCTGAGGTCTTCCAACTCCTCAGCGAAGTCCTCGAACTCGAAGGCGGTGTAGGCGTTGGAAGGGCTCGGCGTTGTTGTGCTCGGCCGCGCCCGAGGGCCGCGCTGGGGGCGCTGTCGATCGAAAACGGTCACAGGGTCAGCTCCCTTCGATAGAGGTCACGGGGTTGATCGAGACGATGCAGGTGGCGCCCGTACGGGTGCACGCCTTCGTGAAAAACGTGATGAGGCTCTGGACATAGCTGCTTGGAGGAGGGGGGTTACTGGCCACCACCCCGAGCCCAGCGATGGTCATGACCGATCCGGGGAGCGCCGGGACTGAGACGCGGTTGCCGAGGTCACTCGCTGCTGCCTCTGTGAGGTTGACGTTGGTCACGACTTCCCCGGTCGTCTGCAAACCACTGGTGAGGAGCCACCCGTGAAGCCGGCTGCCGGCGCCCTGTTGCTGAGCGAACTGCGCCATCAGGGTCAGCTCCGAGATGATGTCGGTGGCGTTGGCGGGCAAAGTTGACATCGCCCTTGGGATGTTGGAGGAGACGGTCCTCAAGACGGCGTCGACCATCGAGGTCACCTTGAGCAGCCTGGCGTTCAGGGTCGCTCCGGACGGCTGGAGCGGTCCCGCGTACAGGGTCTGGGTACCGGCGTCGCTGGCCGAAAAGCCGTTGACCTGTATGAAGCCACCGCAGACCGCGGTGTATGTAGTTGCTGCCCGAATCTCGCTGAGCCGCGCCTGGCTCAAGCTCATGCTGCGGTCGTTCTGGCTAAGGTCGTCGCCGATGTACGTGGCGATGTGGTGCCCTTTCGGGCAGGTAGAGGCCAACTGCTGCAGTTGGCCTAGGGCCCCCGACACTTGGCCGAGGTCGCATGCCGACAACACGAGGATGAGCGGCATGAGACCGATAAAGCCAAGTAGTCTCAGCTTCTTGGACATGTGACTATTGCCTTTCCTGTTCAGCTGGCTGGATGAGTTGGTGAGTCCGTGTCTTGTCGCTGGCCGGGGGTGAGCGCCCCCGGCCAGCGGCTTGTGGCGAGGATCAGCAGATCGACCATGTGGACCTCGGAACCTGCGGAACCCGTGGGATGGCTGCGCCTGCTACCGCGATGCCGAGGTCCGTGCGGCATCAATGCGGCTGAGTGCCCTCGAAACCTTGCGTGCTTCGCGTCGTTCGACGGCGGATAGGACGTATCTCACAACGTCGGTTGTCATAGTTTCTGCTTCTTTTGTCGGGGCTGTCGAGGTGACTGCCCCTATGATGGAGTTTGGCTGAAGCGTGCAACGAGTTCTAGAGGTCGGGACAGACCTGGGACAATGGGACAGATTCGGGACAGCGATGAAAAGGCTCTTGCCATCGGGAAGGTGATTCTGGATTCGCGCCTTCCAAGAAGTCAGCGCGAAGCAGCCCCTCTGGGTGGTCTTTCTAAATCAGCTCTGTCACGACTTGAGCGGGGTGAGCAAACGCCGACCCTCGAGCAGCTGGAACAACTCGATCGGGGCTGGCACAAGGAAGGGTCCCTGGTATCTGTTGTGCAGATGCTCATTGGGATGCCTGAGGCATCGGCTAGATCAGAGAGGAACGTCTGGCTCCACAACTTTCCGGCAAAACATAGCGGTCCCGTGTGGGAGCTCATTAGACCGACGCCCAGCAGCCCAAGTACAGACATGTACCGGATCCAGATCCGCTGGGGGACGTGGGAGGTGCTGACCACCGCAATGCCAGGGACGATACTGGAGCACGGCAAAGGCGACGATGGCATGTCCTACACGGTTACGCTAATTGTCGAACCGCCAGCCCACGTCTTTTTTGGGATCCACGCGCCCCCTGCCGCTTGGCCAGTCAAGCTGCTAAGTAACGACGACTGGCGGTATATCGCCGACGACCGATCTGAACTGGTCACCAGCTTTCAGAGTAAGTTGCGACATATCCTCGCTTCGTGCGGCAGAACACCCGATGAGCTTGTAGAGTTCCTCAAATTGTCGACGACGGATACTTATTGGCTCTTAGGCCTTCGTGCTTCAGTGCAGAACGAAGGTCCGGTTCCAAGACAAACCCATCAGTGAGCCATGCCATACGGATAGCGCAAGCTCCCTCATCGTCCACCGGAGCGCGCCCCAGCAGCAACCTCGATTGGACCGCAGGAGGTGTGGAGGGAAACTAAAGCGAAGCGTCCGGACAGACCCTCGGGCCGTTGGCGAATCATGAGCCTTTGAGCCGAGGTAGAAACGCTACCGTTTTCATCGCCACTGATGCAGGATTGTCTGATCCGACTGGGCTCGAACTCAACAGGCCGGCGGGCGGGGGTTTAACCTGCCGGCGCTTTCCAGCATCCGCCAGTCGACGTACCTAGACTGCTAACTGTGGGCGAGATGGTGGATCCGAAGGACTTGATCAGCGCTGCCGAAGTGCAGGCCATCCTCAAGCTGTCCCACCCGAGTAGCGTGACGACTTACTTAAAGCGTTACGACGACTTCCCCCAGCCCGTCGTGGACCTCAGTGGGAGCCGTGTCCGACTCTGGCGACGCCAGGACATTCTGCGCTGGCGCGATGCGCGGGGGATTCGACCGTGAACGCTCCCGAGATCGTTCCCGCCAATCACAGCGGTGGGGCGACGACGAGCCACACGATCGTCGTCCTAGCGCTTGAGGCGCTTCTGGCCGCGGTCGGCACGGCAGGAACATTCGCTGACTTCCAGCGGGCTGTCCTCGAAGACAACGTCCTCGGCAAGGACACGATCGGTGCGCGTCGTCGGACACTTCGCTATCTCCGCGAGCTCTACGTGCTGCATGAAGACTCGTTACTCTTCCGGGCGCTTGGCGACCTGTGGAACGATGACTCGGCCGGCCACCGTCCGCTTGCCGGTCTGTGCGCGCTGGCTCGCGACCCACTGTTTCGCGCGAGTGCTCAGGCGATCTTCGACAGTGATCTCGGCGACGAGGTCACGAGTGCCGACTTGGCGGATGCTGTCATGAAGTCTTTCCCGGAGTCCTACAGCGAGTCGACTCTCGCCAAGATCGGGAGGAACACGTCGTCCTCGTGGGAGCAGACCGGCCATCTCGAAGCCGTTACCCGCACGACGAAGGTCCGACACCGAGCAGTATGCACGCCGGCCACGACCGCCTTCGCTCTTTTCCTGGGTCATCTGGACGGTTTGGCCGGGCGTTCGTTGTTCGACACGGTGTGGGCTCAGATGCTGGACCAGCCCAGGGCGCACCTCATCGACCTGGCGAAGGTCGCGTCCCAGCGGTCGCTCATCGATTTCCGCCACAGCGGCGGGATCACCGAAGTTGGATTCGGCTATCTGCTCCGGCCGATGGAAGGGCACCTGCCGTGAGCCGCATCGATGACCTGATTGCCAACTATCAGCGCTTCGCCAAGCTCCCCTGGCCCGGCGGGCTGGCACCAGCGCAGCGAGTCTGGATGGCCGTGTACGCCCCCGACGACGAACGTCGGCTCCGCCTGCATCTTCAGGAATTCGCGACCGCCTCGAACGCCGCCGGCCACGAGTGGTCACTGATCGACATCACGAACGCATTTGAAGACTGGATGGCAGCCCACGAGTACCGCGACGCCTACTTCGATAACCCGAGGCTGATCCAGCCGGAGCTGGCTGGGTTCCTAGACGCCCTGGTCGCCCGAGTGCGCGACGACCTGACTGCTCTCAGTACGCCGAACTCGATCGTGGGGTTGGTTGGTGCGGCCAGCCTGTTCGGCCTCGGTGACCGCGTGAGGGTGTCGATGCTCGTCGATCGAATCGAAGACCTGATCGCCGGACGATTGCTTGTGTTCTTCCCCGGCGAAGTTGAACAGAACAACTACCGGTTGCTGAACGGACGGGATGGCTGGAACTACCACGCCGTCCCCATAACTGCGGACAAGGGGACCATTCTGTGACTCTGACCAACCGCGATGTCTTCGCAATCGATCCCACTGACCACGACATCCCCAACCTCGGCGTGGTCAAGGTCAAGAACCCCGAGGACGCCGGGGACTGGGAAACCCTTGAGTGGGAACTCCGAAGCTTCGTATGCGAGGGCGAATACGAACGTGGTCTGGAGCGGATCCTCGACCAGTTCCTCTCCCACCTCGCTCAGGCTGAGCAGCCCGCCGTGTGGGTGAGCGGGTTCTACGGCAGCGGCAAGTCCCATCTGATGCGGGTGCTGGAGTACCTCTGGCGGGACTATGAACTCCCGTCGGGTGTCTCAGCCCGGACACTGACGACCTTGCCGTCTGAGATCGAGGCTCACCTCAAGGAGTTGTCCATCGCTGGAAGCCGTGCCGGTGGCCTGTGGTCAGCCGCTGGAACTCTTGGATCAGGAGCCGCGGGCTCGGTGCGACTGGCGTTCCTCGGTGTCGTGTTCGACGCTGCCGGCCTTCCTCAGCAGTATGGCCCTGCGCAGCTTGCTATTTGGATGCACCAGCAGAGCATTCATGACCAGATACGCGACTCCATCGAAGCCCAGGGCAAGAGCTTGAGCCACGAACTGCGGAACCTCTACGTCTCCCCGGTGCTTGCCCAGGCGCTCATCGGTGCGGGAGCAAGCTTCGGCTCGACGCCCGCCGAAGTGAGTGCCGCGCTGCAGGCCCAGTTCCCGATGGTCGACGACATCGATCGAGCCCGAATGCTCGATGTGATGGAGGACGTGCTGCGTCTGCAGAGCAACTCCACCGGAAAGCTGCCGCTGACGCTCATCGTGCTCGACGAGATGCAGCAGTTCATCAACGACGACAACAAGATCGCCGAGCAGGTTCAATACATCGCAGAGGACTGCGCCTCGCGCTTCAGCAGTCATGTTGTTGTCGCCGCTACCGGCCAGGCCGCGCTCACCGCGAACCCCACCCTGCAGAAGCTCATAGACCGGTTCTCGGTCACGGTCGCCCTGTCGGACACCGACGTCGAAACCGTCGTCCGCAAGGTCGTGCTCCGCAAGAAGGCTGACAAAGTGGCCGACATTGAGGCGGCACTCGGCAAGGTCTCAGGCGAGATCGACCGCCAGCTCGGAGGCACCCGCCTGGAGGCCAAAGGCGCCGACAAGGTCACGATCGTGGCCGACTACCCGCTTCTGCCCACCCGCCGACGCTTCTGGGAACGAACACTGCGGGCGATTGACAAGGCGGGCAAGGCCGGCGTGCTGCGCACTCAACTGAAAATCGTCCACGAGGCCGCGCGCAGCGTTGCCAACCAGCCCCTCGGCACGGTGATCGGCGGCGACTTCGTGTTCCGCTCCGAGTCCGCCAGCATGCTCCAAAACGGCGTGCTCCTAAAGGAGATCGACGAGCTGATCCGGAGTCTCGATGACGGCACTCCGGACGGCGCGCTGAAGTCCCGGGCCGCCGCGCTCGTGTTCCTAATCTCGCAACTCCCACATGACGGCGTCGGCGATACGGGAGTGCGCGCCACAGCGCCTGTTCTTGCCGATCTCCTCGTCGAGGACCTCGCCGCCGACGGCGCCAAGCTCCGTAAGGACGTTCCCCGGATAATGGAGGAGCTTGTCGAGCAGGGCCGAGCCATGAAGCTCGGTGAGGAGTTTTGGCTCCAAACGGCCGAGGGCGCTGAGTGGACCCAGGAGTTCAACCAGCGCCGCACCTCGATTCGCGCCGATGCGGAACGGATGTCGTCGCTGCGCAACGACTGGCTCCAGCAGGTGGTCGACAAGGAGCTGGCCGGACTCAAGCTCGTCCACGGCAAGAGCAAGACCCCCAGGAAGCTCGCCCGTCACTGGGGCGACGCGCCGTCCACGGACGGAAGCACCGTTCCGGTTTGGATCCGCGACGAGTGGAGCGTCACCGAGAACAAGGTTCGAGAGGTCGCCGCCGCAGCGGGCAACGACAGCCCGACGGTGTTCGTGTTCCTGCCGAAGATCGACGCCGATGCCATCGCTGATGCGCTCGCAAGCTACGCGGCCGCGAGCGACACGGTGAGCCAGCGCCCCGAGCCCCAAACCGACGAGGGGCGCCAAGCCAAGCACGGCATGCAGTCGCGGGTGCTAGAAGGCCAGCAGCGACTCGAGAGTCTGTTCGCTTCCGTAATTGCCAAGGCCAGGGTCTTGCAAGGTGGTGGCAACGAGCTCACCACCAGCAGCATGCGGGAGGGCGTCGAAACGGCAGGCAACCATGGCTTAGCTCGTCTGTTCCCGAAGTTCGGTCCCGCCGATGACCCCGCCTGGAGCAAGGTGATCGCCAAGGCCCGAGAGGGCGCGCCCGACGCGCTCGCCGTGGTCGGCTGGCCGGGAGAGGTCCCAGCGAACCCCGTATGCAAAGAGGTGTTTGCACGCACCTCGGGTTCGGGCACCAAGGGCAGCGACCTTCAGCGCGACCTCGGCGACGCGCCCTTCGGCTGGCCCAAGGATGCAATCGACGGCGCACTGCTCGCCCTGCTCGCCAGCGGCAACCTCCGCGCTGAACGAGACGGCCGTCCAGTGGACGGCCCTAAGGAGCTCCCGGCCACCCAGGTCAGCAAGGCGATGTTCTTTAAGGAGGACGAGCCCCCTACCAAGCAGGAGCAGCTCGCGGTGCGAGGCTTGCTTACCGAGGCAAAGGTGGCATACACGGCCGGTAAGGAAGGCGCTGCGATCAGCGGACTGGTGCAACACCTTGTCGACCTCGCGGCGCGAGCGGGCGGACCGCCACCGCTGCCCGAGCCGCCCGACACGTCCCATCTGAACGGCATCGCGGAGCTTGCTGGCAACCAGCAGGTGCGAGCCGTTGCGCAGCACGCAGAGCAACTCCGCCAAGACATCAAGACCTGGTCAGCCGCCGGCGCACGCCGGGCCGATCGGGAGCAGGAGTGGCGGACCCTCGAGCGACTCCTCAGTCACGCCGCTTCGCTCGACCTCGGTACGTCGATGAAAGCGCAGCACGACGCGATCGAGGCCGACCGGCTGCTCATGCACGCCCCGGACCCAGTGGCACCCCTCATCAAGGAGTTAGCGGATGCCCTTCGCGGCGCCCTGGTCGACGCCGCGAAGGGCGCGAAGGAAGACCAGGAGAAGGCGCTGGCGGACATCGAGGCCTCGGCCGAATGGCAACGGCTTGATCCCGCCGACCGTGAGCCCATCCTGGCGGCGTCGGGCCTGTCCGCTGCCGCTGTCCCCGCCGTTGGATCCGACGACGAACTGCTCAAGGCACTTGACGCCACGTCGTTGAACGCCTGGGCCGAGCGCCGTCAGGCGATCCCTGCCAAGGTCGCTACTGCTCGGGCGGCGGTGGCCAAGAAGCTCGAACCCAAGTCGGTAACGGTCAATGCGCCCGCGGCGACCCTACGAACCGAGGCCGACGTCGACGCCTACCTGGCCGAGCTGCGAGAGCAGCTCCTCCGGCACGTCACCAACGGCGAGACCATCGTCATCTAAGGAACGAAACCGTGCCGGTACTCGCCTCTCAACAGCGGAAGATTCTCGAGGACGCCTGTAACAAGGGCCGGCGCGCCTCCGAGCAGGCAGTGCGAGCCGGCCTCACCTCCCTGGCCATGACAGCGGAGCGTCCCCCAGCGCATCTCAACGAGGAGGACCGCCAGCTTCGTCGCGGCCTGCGAGCCAAGGCGCGACAGCTCGGTGACGAGGGGGACGACCTCGACCTGCTCGTAGCCGAATGCGCCTACGAGCACTGGCACCGACTGCTCTTCGCCCGCTTCCTTGCTGAGAACAACCTCCTCATTCATCCCGAGTACCACGCTCCGGTTACTCTCGAGGACTGCGATGAACTCGCGGGGTCGCTCGGAGAACCCGACGGCTGGTCGGTCGCGGCCCGCTTCGCCGCCGAGATCCTTCCCGGCATCTTCCGGCTCGACGACCCGTGTGTTCGTCTGCGCCTCGCTCCCGAAGGTCGGCTCGCCCTCGAATCCATCGTCGCCGACCTCCCTGCAGAGGTCTTCGCAGCTGACGACGCCCTCGGATGGGTGTACCAGTTCTGGCAGAAGGACAAGAAGGAAGAGGTCAACGACTCTGAGCGCAAGATCGGCGGAGCAGACCTCGGTCCGGTGACCCAGCTCTTCACCGAGCACTACATGGTCCGCTTCCTTCTGGAGAACTCTCTCGGCGCGTGGTGGGCGGCCCGTCACCCCGACAGCCCCATCGTGACGAGTTTCGAGTATTTGCGCCTCAACGATGAAGGCGAGCCCTCGGCCGGGACCTTCGATGGCTGGCCCGATCGTGTCGCCGAGGTGACCGTGATGGATCCGTGCTGCGGGTCGGGTCACTTTCTCGTTGAGGCATTCTCGATGCTCTCGCTGATGCGCGCCGAAGAGGAAGTGCTCGCACCGATCGAGGCGCAGGATGCGGTGCTGCGTGACAACCTCTTCGGGCTCGAGCTTGATCCCCGCTGCGTGCAGATCGCGATGTTCAACATTGCGTTGCAGGCGTGGCGAACCGGTCGCGGATGGCGCCAGCTACCTGTTCCCAACATCGCTTGTTCGGGGATTCCCGTGAAGGCACCCGTCGAGGAGTGGAAGGCACTTGCCGGCGGCGACTCCCGACTAGAAAGCGCACTCGTACGTCTACACATCCTGTTCCGAGATGCCGAGACTCTAGGCAGCCTGATCGATCCCCACGGCTCGCTTGCTCCTGTCGAGGGGCAGTTGGACTTCACGGCTGCCGACTGGTCGGCTGTGGCGCCGTTAATGGAACAAGCCGCAACGTCCGAAGCTCGCGATCCTGCCGCAACGGTATTTGGTGTGGACGCCGCCAGGGGTGCAGCCGCGATGGCGAGCCTGACCGGCCGCTTCACACTGGTCACGACGAACCCACCGTTCCTTTCTCTTGGGAGAGCCGTCCCGTCGTTGTACAGCTTTGCTGAACGCCGCCACCCGTTGGCAAAGGCAAATCTCGCAACGATGTTCCTTGAACGCGGCTTGACGATGACGAACAGGGGCGGTCACATCGCGTTTGTCATGCCGGAGGACTGGCTCTTCCTGTTCGAGTATCGCCGACTGAGGGAAGCGATTCTCTCCAAGCGGACTTTGTCGTTCGTTGCGCGGCTAGGGCCGGGAGCCTTCTCGACGAACGCAATTGGAAGTCGCGTTCGAGTCGTATTGATCGTCATCGGCGAATCCGCGCCTGGTGCCACGAACGAGATTGCGCTAGTCGACACCGAGGAACGTGCTGGTGACTACAAGGGCCGGATTGATGTAAGCGAGCGAGCAAGACGGCTGCGGCGGAACTCAATTGGACGGTTCAATCAGACTGCACAGGCCAGGAATCCTGGAGCGGTCATATTGGCGGATGCGAGCAATGATCCGCCTCTTTCTGAGATCTGCGACATTTCGAAGGGTCTTTCCACCGGAGATGGTCCATCCTTTGTTCGGTACTTCTGGGAGCAACCCAGTGCTTCTGACGGCATATGGGAGTTCCTCCAAGGGGCTCCAACGGAACGGGATCCAGGTGGCCGGACCGCGGTGATCCTTTGGGAGGATGAACGAGGTCGCCTCGCGCAGTGGGCGGCTTCAGTTGCGCATCTAAATCACGCAGCGCAGGCGTGGAGACTCGGCAAGCCGCTATGGGGAAGGCGAGGCGTCGCGGTTGCGTTGATGGGCGGACTCCTTTCTACCGACTACCTCGGTGATCGCTTTGATTCGTCCGTGGCGGCAGTTGTTCCTCGCAATGAAGACGATCTGACTGCCATACGAGCCTTCTTCCTCTCGGATGCTTTCGCAGACGCAGTGCGAAGCTTGAACACGAAGCTCAGCGTGGAGGTTCACACCCTCCGCGATCTTCCTTTTGATATCGACTACTGGCGAGCCATTGTGAAGGAGGGCGATCCGCCACCAGAACCACAGTCGAATGATCCGACCCAGTGGCTGTTCAAGGGACGTCCCGAGGCGTCTACTGTGCCGCTACAGGTAGCGGTGGCACGCCTTGTCGGGTACCGATGGCCTGAGCAGTCGGAGTCGGACGACCTGGATGGTTTCGCTGACGCCGATGGCATCGTCTGCCTTCCCTCTGTGTCTGGTGAGCCACCTGCGGCAGACCGACTTCAGCAACTAGTCGGCGCAGCATTTGGTCCATCGCGGTCGCCGGCGAAGCAGAAGGAGCTGTTGCAGGGAACGGGAAGCAAGAAGAAGAACCTCAGTGACTGGCTTCGGGACGATTTCTTCAGGCAGCACTGCGCGCTCTTCGGACACCGGCCGTTCGTCTGGCACATCTGGGATGGGCAGCGCGACGGGTTTGCGGCGCTGGTGAATTACCACCGCCTCGACCGCAAGACCCTTGAGAAGTTGACCTACTCGTACCTCGGCGACTGGATCGAGCGGCAACGTGCCGAGGTGCGTGACGACAAGGCCGGCGCGGAAGCGCGCTTGACGGCAGCGTCGAAGCTACGCGGCTCCCTCGAGCTGATCCTGGACGGCGAGCCGCCGTACGACATCTACGTACGCTGGAAGTCGCTAGCGGAGCAGCCGATCGGCTGGGACCCCGACGTCAACGACGGCGTTCGAGTGAACGTGCGACCGTTCGTCGAAGCGAGTGTGCTGCGATCGTCGTTCAACATCCACTGGCGGAAGGACAGGGGGAAGAACCTCGACGGCTCGGAGCGCCTCAACAACCTCCACCTCACTACAGCCGAGAAACGCGCGGCGAGGGGTGGTTCACGATGAGCGAATCCCTCCTCGATCGGCTGGTCGTTGCACTCGACGATGCGACAAACAGCGACAGAAACGTATTTGCTCCACCGGTAGCGCTGTTTTGGCCGGACAAGACTCGACAGTGGGAAGGCGCGATTGAACGCCTGCGTGAGCGGCGTCGAGTTCTCACGTTGGGCTCATATCGCCCGGGAGGTGGGAGTGGTCCGGCACTCTGGCTGCGCTGCGTTGTGGCCGGGACAGTGGAGGTCGACGGGCCCGATGGCCTGCCTGTCGTCTACCTGCCGAGCGTGTCCCGGGACGAAATGCGGTCGGCGGCCGCCAACGATCAGCCGTTGGCGCCGCTGCTACCGTTGCAGCACCGCAGCCAGTGGTTCACGCAGAGCAACGGCAAAGACTGGACAGTTCGAGCGTTGCTGGCCAACAAGGACCGCGGCCTGGGTCTGAACGTCGCGGGAGACGAGTCCACGGCGCATGCACTGGTTGCCGGCCTCGATCACCTGGTACGTGAGCCCATGTCCCGTCTCGAAGGTCGGCACATCGACGCGGCGTTCTTAAATGGGTTGCTGAACCCCGACCCGGTGCGTCTCTTGCTGCGATGGATCGATGACCCGAGCTCCGTACAACACGAGCTGGCTGGTCCCGCATGGGACGCGTTAGTTGCGCAGTGCAAGGCGGACTACGGTTTCGACCCAGCGGCGGCCGGCGTGATCGAAGCTGCGCGGCTGCTCGGTACAGGCGAGGGGGCTTGGCAGCACGTCTGGCAACGCTTCCGCGAATCGCCGGCGGAGTACCCTGACATCCCGAGCCGACTCAGCAAGGCACAGCCCGCGCAGTTCATCTTGCCAAACCCGGGCGCCTGGCCCGGTCCGGCCGTTGATGCGGAGGAGTCCCTGCGAGCGGCGTTGACGGCACTTGAGCACCTACCCGCGAGCAAAGCACGAGAGACGGTACTGAAGCTGGAAGAAGAGCACAAGGAACGTCGCAGCTACGTATGGACCGACCTTGGGTGGACACCCCTCGCCCTGGCAGTTGAACATCTCGCAGAGATCGCCCGCAACACTCTGTCGCCTAGTCCTGCTGGCTCTGCCGCGCAGATCAGTGAGTGGTACGCCGCGAGCGGCTGGAAGGTCGACCGCTCTGTGCTGCGAGCACTGGACGAGGTGGACCGCCAGGCTGATCTGTCTGCCGTGTCTGCCACGTTGACAGCGATCTATCGGCCGTGGCTCGACGACGCGGCGAAAGCGCTTCAGGATGGGGTCGGTCCGGCGGCCAACTCGGGCAACTACGACGCCAGCGCGGCGCCGACACCAAAGGCTGGCGAGGTCCTGGTGTTCATCGACGGGTTGCGGCTGGACGTCGCCCACGTCTTGGGCGAGCGGCTGGAAGGAGCCGGGGCCGCTGTTTCGATTGCCGTGGGGTTTGCGGCACTACCGACGGTTACCGAGACAGCCAAGCCGGTGTTGGTCCCGATCAATCAGGCACTGCTAGGTCCGGGTGAAGCCTTGGGGGCCTGCCGAGCCTCAAGTGGCGCGACGGCCGGGGCTCAGGTGCTCCGTTCGTTGCTCGACGAGTCGGGAGTGCAGGTGCTAGGACCGCAGG
>Ga0187867_10001729_pt1 | contig 18644 bp, 19 predicted proteins | sample June2016WEW_13_1_FD_132976 | JGI IMG/M metagenome (GOLD analysis project Ga0187867, IMG submission 132976) | Peatland microbial communities from SPRUCE experiment site at the Marcell Experimental Forest, Minnesota, USA - June2016WEW_13_10 | ecosystem: Environmental > Terrestrial > Soil >...
CGGCTGTCCCGCTGTCCCGGCCGCTGTCGCTCGTTCGCGCTGTTCCACGTCAGCTGCACGAGTCCACGTTTCCCCATTACAAATCAAAGTCAAAGGCGACGAAAAGGGTGCCCGTCCCACTGTGCCGCTAAACTCGATCATTAAGGTTCATACTGCACAGAAAAAGCAGGTTCTTCACCGGGCCTTCAGCCCCGGTTCGAAATGACATCCTTTTTTCAGCCACAGGCGTCCCGCACCGCCAGCGTTTCGTTCAATCTCTAGAGCTTGTCATTCCGAACAGCTTCCGCCCTGAGCGCCTGGCCTGAGCGGAGCCGAAGGGAACCTGCTGTCCTCCGCCGCGCCATCCAGAGCCCCAGCGTGACATCCACCCTTGTGCCCCACTCGGGAATCACCTCAATATGGTCAAGGCGGAGGCGATAGAGACGCCACTTTCGCCGGTGCCACCTGACTCTTGTGTTCTCTTGATTTTTACCTCTAAGTTATTTGACATCTGTATTTTGCAGACACTCTCTGCAAACCCTGCGCCCAGCAAGGCTTTCAAGGGTACCGGGGGCTACCAGCTCCGCGAAACTTCCGTTTTGAAACGCCCCTTCTGCCGCCTCGTAGATACTCGTCAGCAGGATCATTTCAAGCAGAGATCCACACACATTCACAGGCTTTCGGGCGTGGGGACGCGGACGGCCCCGTGCAGGCCAATCACGAGCGCGGGCGGATCAATCGGGAGTGTAGCCGAGATATTCCTCGTGTGCCTCAAAAACCCGTTGCAGCAGAGTGCGGCCTTGCGACTTCGGTGTTAGCGGCTTCGGTTCACGGATGATCGGGGTTTCCTTCCTGGAATCAGGTTCCACCTGGGGAACGACCTCTAGGGTAGCGGGCATGGCATGCCTCCATTCACATCAAGAGCAGGAATTTGAAGCACAGAATAAAAATAGTCAATCGGTCTGCTCCGTCCTATGACGGGGATCACGGTTCGGTGTGAGGCGAGGGCGACCGGCCGCTGCCGGAGCGAGACGGTAAGCGTGACTGCGGAGCGACGAACAAAGGGGGCTATAATCATCCACTTCAGAGGGCTTGGCCAATGTCCGTAGGCAAGAAAGATTCGCCGATTGCGCCTTACGTGGCTAACCCGAAGGTGCGAATCGGACACGTGCATCTGAAAGTCGCCGATCTGCAGAGGGCGCTGCGGTTCTACGCGGGCGTGCTGGGACTGGAGGTGATGCAGCGCTACGGGGATGGGGCGGTGTTTTTGTCAGCGGGCGGATATCACCATCACATTGCGTTGAATACGTGGGAGAGCTTGGGAGGCTCGCCACCGCCTCCGGGAACGACGGGACTTTACCACACGGCGATTGTCTATCCGACCCGGGCGGCGCTGGCAACGGCTTTGCGCCGAGTGCTGGAGGCACGGATTCGGCTGCAAGGCGCAGCCGATCATGGAGTGAGCGAGTCGATTTACCTGACCGATCCCGACGAAAACGGAGTGGAGCTCTATTGTGACAAGCCGAAGGAAAAGTGGCCCAGGAGGGCGGACGGGGAATTGGAAATGTACACGCGGCGGCTCGACTTGCACGATTTGTTGAAAGAGGCACCGGAGGGAAGCGAAATTGAAAGTGGCCCTCGGGATTTGTAGAACGGAGAGAAAGATGCGAGACGTGCAAGGAAAGTGAGAACTCGTGTCGTCACGGCTGGGGTACCGACATTTTGTTTGTTTGTGCACGCAACCTCCGCCCCTCCCACTGCAGGTCTTGAGCCATGACCCAGTGATTTTCTTGCTGGCCTTTTTCCGGTGTTTTGAGACGCCAGGTGCGTGACGCACAGAATTTCGTCCTCTAGGACTTTCAAGCGGGCCCGCAGTGCTTCCACTAACAGTTTGCGTCTACGGCGGAAAAGTATAGCCGATTCCGGCTGCTCAGTACTGTTGATTTTAGATCGTTGATCACAAATCCCGGATGGCTGGACCGATTTTCAATGAGGAATCCAAACTCGCCAATCAACGACGAGGATTACGATCCGAGGCGGAGGAGTTCTAAGCGCAGCCTCGGGTGGCGTTGCGTTTCGCGGAGGTAGGACATTTCGTTAGGGGCGGATTTCGCGCGGATGATTTTGATGAGTCGCTGTTTTTCGGCGGGCGACCATTTCGAGAGGTCAGGGATCAACGCTAAAATTAAGGACCAGCTTTCGAGAGATTGGCGCTGGTCCTGAGTCCACCGGGCGGGGTTGATTCCTAGAGCATGGGTTGTGGCTAGGGTCGACGTTTGGCAAATTTTCCGGATGTCTCCCGCGTAGTTGCGGGCCGTGCGGCGGTTGATCAGCAGGCCGAGATTGCGGGTAGAAAAAGTGTCCCAAGAGCCAACATGACTCTTTCGCGCACGGGGTGATGGAGCATTCGACAGTGGCGCTTCCGCGGGTTGGTCCATCGTTTCACGCAGTTCATGGAACATGTGCGCTTCGGCGAGGCGCTTGAGAATGCGCGGGGGAGTTTTGTATTCGCGGTTCGCGGCAATCTTTTGCTCTTCCTCTTGACATAACTTCTGAATATCTGTGCGGCCGGGACGGAAGCCTAGTTTGCGGTAGAACCAAAAGGCGCCGGAGTCGATCGCTTCGTCGTTGTTCTGGCCGATCTGATACGGATAGATTGAAATACATTTCGCGCGCGTGAGTGCTCGAAGACAGCGTAGAGCCTGGGCATAGATCCACGCGGTTTCGCCCTGACGATAGGTATAGAAAGTGTTGAAGCCGACCTCAATCCATGCGCAGAGCCCAATGGCCTCGATGTAGTTGATGGGGACACCGTTCTTCAGCGTGTAGCCGGCGAGATAGGCGCGGAGCGGGAGACGCCGGGTGGGCGGCAGTCCCCAGAAGTGCATGACGACTCCGCGGCCAAGGTCGGCGCGGACGACGGAACGCGGGTCGCCAAGCGTGGTGCCGTAGAGTTCGCGGTAGCGCACCACCATCACTTCGCGGATCGTGTGCATGACGGATTCTCCAGCGGTACGGGAAAGTCTTTCGAACTTCGGCGCGGGCTGGGCAAATTCGCGGGCGAGCGAAACCTCGTTGCGCTGGATAAGCGGGGCATCGTGGAAATAGAAGCGCCTGGGATGCGACCAGTTGCGAGTGCGGGATAATCTTGAATTTTCGAGTTTCCAACGAAGAGGAAGGCAGAGCGCATCGTAAAGTTGGGCGCGTTGGCGATCGGGGAACGGAAGTTGTTCGAAGCGTTGAATGAGCCAAGGCAGCGGATTCTCGCGGCCGCGCGCCGCGTCGAGCCAACGCTGCCACGGGATGTTGGCCTCGACGTCAGCGTCCTCTTCAAGGAGCAGAATGAAGCGTGGCCAAATCGAGCCTCGAGGACGCTCAGACTCATAGTCGTTCCAGTAATCATTCCAGGCGATGTCGACACTGCGAGGAAAACGGAAGACGAGCCAGTTCGCGACGTCGAAGGAAAGAGTGTCCTGCATGGTGGTGCCGGCGATACCGGAAGTATCGAAGTCATCGAACGGAGACATATCGACGTTCGCAGCGCGCAGCTTCCCGATACGTTCGTGAAAAGTGTTGAGAAGATCTTCGACTCGCGATATGTGCGACGGCGCGTGAGGAAACGCGCGGAGGAAAAGCAGGCACTCGTGCAAGCGGATCAGGTCGTGGGGATCGTTGAGTTGGAGCTTGGCGATTCCGGCTAAGAGTTTGGAGATGACTGCGCTTTGACCGGAGTCAAATCGATTCTTGGCGGCTTCCAGCTGAGTGAGGAGTTCGTTGGGATCGTGGGGCACGGGCGGCATGGTCGGCGAAACAGTGTAACGCAACAAGTGCTGCGGCGCGACGTTTGTAAAATCGTTTGTCAAATCGTTTATAAAATCTTAAGTGCACGGAACATGGATTACTCAGGGGCGTGCAACGAGGAATTTCATGCTTGGAACATGCCCTCACTTCGTTTATTGAGAGAGCGGGTGGAAAAATAGGCGCAACCGATTTCCCCGTAGGGACGTCAAAGATCATTTCTCTGCAACACAGGATCGAACGCATGCGTTGCTTCGTGCCATGGATGGTGATCGCGCGGTTACGTTCAGAAATCCTGTTTTTGTTTTTGCCGCTTTTGGCGCAGCCCGGGTTTTCGCAGGCAGCCCAGCAGAATCGCGATTGGGATGTAAGTGTGTGGGTGGCGGCTGAGACCGGTGAAGAACTCCTCAACGACTTTTCTGAAGCGCAAATGTTGACGGCGGGAGTTTTTTGCGGGGAAGACTCTTACGCATGAGGTCGGTCGGAGTTGGAGAAGGGGGCACAGGTTTTGAACCTGTCATTCTGCGGTGGAATTCCAGTCTGCACGCGGGACGGGTTTCGCCGTACGTCGAGCTGGCGGGAGGCGGAGTGCGCACGAACTCAAATCTTCCCATTGGAAACACTTCGGACTTCAACTTTACGACGCGCGGCGGCGGCGGAATTCTGATAAACAGGACACCGCGGCACGCTATCGATGTTGGCGTCCGGTGTCTCATATCTCCAACGCAAATCTTGGTGTGGATAATCCAGAGTTCAACGGAATCCAGGTGAGCGCGGGCTACCATTGGTTCAAGTAAAGGTGGTCGAGGCTAAGCGGAATGATTCAAGGAAGCCCTACTTCAGGCCGAGTCCGCCGTTAAAGTGCTGGATGACTCCATAGCACTCGCAGGCGACCGCTTCCAGGCTCTTGCGATTCAGTATCTTGACAGTACCGCGCGAGTTCTCGATCAGCCCGGCGTTTTCCAGCATACCGGCCGCCAGACTGACGCTGGGGCGTCCAGTGCCGAGCATCTGAGCCGGGAAATCATGAGTCGAGGGAAGCAACTGAGAATCGAATCGGTCCTGGCACATCAGCAGCCAGGGGGGAGCGCTGGTCAATGCCATGGAGCCGGTTGCAGGCGCAAGTTGTGCGACCTGCATGCCATGCATGAGTCCGAAGTGGCCGAGTTTCGAGCGGAGTGAGGGAGCGCTGAGCAGAATATCCTGAAACACTTCCGACCGTATACGCATTCCAGTTCCCGACATTTGCATGATGGTTCGAAAGATCTCGCGGTGCAGGCCGGCCGTGAGCGACATGCCAACCATCCCCTCTTTGCCAATGATGCCGACTTCGATACTTCGGCCGTCGTGGCTAAGAGCCACGAGAGAGGCCATCCCGTCATTCAGAAAATAAGCGAAGTCAATCTTGTCGCCGGGTTCCTGCAGAATTGTGTGCTGCGGCAAGTCACTTGGCTCCAGGTGAGGCCGGAGCAGGTTGTACTCCTTATCAGGAAGTGACAACAGAATCAGATTGTTCACGGCCTTTCCCGCCGCGTCGGAGCGGGAACCCGGGCGTAATGAAAGCAATTTACTCGGCCGTGTCGCGCGCTTAACGATGATCTTTTCTTCCGTTAAGGCATCCGTGTACACGATCGTTGGATGCCCCGGATCGTTCGTTGTTATTCCGGAACGCTGTAACCGTGGCTGCGATAATAATGAAAATCTGAAGGAATCTACGGGTAGAAGGCACGGAGAAAATTCCTATCATTTTGCCAATTGGGATACAGACCTATTCCCTGTTGTTTTTCACCACAACGACAAGGAAACTTTGAATCTTGCAGACTTCACGAATCTCAATCGCCCTTGCAGTCACTGGGCTCATTTTTCTCAAGTCGCTTTTCTTTGGTGGCCAAGATGTGGTTCAGTTCCTGGACGAGTTGCAGAAATTTCTGCCGATCTTGTTCCACCGCGATCTTGGAGCACAAGTCCTGAATACGATCGTTGTCAGCTTGGTTCATAAGCGAAGCGGCAGTATTACAGTATTCACTGTAGGACGTATGTTCGATGTCGAACGCTGCCTGGAATTACCGCGGGCATTTTGGAAGAACGAAGATCTGGGGCCGGACCATTCGTAAGATTGTGACAATGTGGCATAGAGCTGGCACCGGCATCGGCTACCAGCCAAATATCCGCAGCCGTGACTCTAATCGGGCTGCACTCCTGGATGCGGCTCGGAATTAGCTGTAGCCCTTCTTCTTCCAAACCTGCCAATCGGTGCGGACGGCCTGAAGCATGGCTTCGGCGGCGTTGTGCAGCCACTTCCCTTTTTGTTTGTCGAGATGAAGGAGTATTGCTTTTCGCGCAGATGAGCTGCCGAGGTGGATGTTAGCGGTTTCCCATCCCATGGCGTGGAGCAAGCGTAGTTCGGTACTGGGGCCGCGCAGGGACGCGAGTTCGATGCGGGAGCAGTGCGGAGCAAGGCGGCGGACGATCCAGCGCCCACGGAGTTGGACGAAAGGATCGGGACAGCGGACGGCGCGGTTGATGATCGTCTGGTAGAGAATTTCGGCGGGACCTTTTTGCTGGTGGCTCTCGATGCTCTCCGCCCAGCATGTGGAAGACGGGACCAGGGCTTTGGCTTCGCGGGCGATGCGTCCGCCGTGCCAATCAGCAATAGCAACGTAGCGGGCGTGGCCGAGACTGCCGAGTCCGGCGACGCGATGAGCGAGGCGATATCGAATGCCAGGCACAGGCAGAAGATGTTCGATGGCATCGACGGCGCTGATGGGAGCTTCGGTCTTAAGGGTACGGAGCGCGTCCATTTTTTGCCAGAAACGGACGGGATCGCGCAACTCGCCTTCGGCGATCAGGCGCAGCCACTGGTGCTGTTCGCCGAGAACGAAAGCGCAACCATGGTCTCGCATGCTTTCGCGATAGCCCTCGAGCATAGTGTCGCAAATGTCTTCGCGCTTGAGGGGAAGATTCCCGGCCTCAACCGCGAGATGGGCGCTGACGGCAAGCCGCACTAAGTCGATGGGGTAAGCCATGGGCCAGGCTTCGTCGAAATCGTTGACGCCCCATATGAGGCGGCCTTCGATATCACGCCAGGTACCGAAGTTTTCGACGTGGAGATCGCCGACGGCGAGAACGTGCGGGGCTTTCGCCAGATCAGGACAAATCTGCGGCCAGAGTTGCGCCCAACGGTAGTATGTGGCACGAAAAAAGGGGAAAAGCTCCACCTTCATTCGGGCATGTTTGAGGCGGAGGTCTTTCTTGTCGAGGTGAGTGCGCAAGGCCAACCAGTCTTCAAAATGGCGGGTCGCTTTAACGACGTTCATGCGGGCAACGATAGCGAGGCGCGGAAGAAGAAGTCAAATGTCGAACTTCGGGCTTTGGGCTTCGGGTTTGTCTAGAAGGACAATTCACCACAGAGGGCACAGAGCCACAAAGGAATGGCTCTCGTTTTTTCCGAGTTTCTATCTGTGATTCTGTGCCGCGTGGCGAAGACCTGAAAGTTCAACATGCTAGCTAGCGACTAAAGTAACCGGCGTTGCTCTCGATGAACTGCTTCTTATCTTCCGGAAGATCGTCGACCGGAAGAATCGAATCCGATGTGCAGGCAGGGACGCAGGCGCCACAGTCGATGCACTCTGCCGGGTCGACAAAAAGCTGCTTCGCTTCTTCGAACCCGGGTTCGTCCTGCTTGGGATGTATGCAATCGGTCGGGCAGACATCAACGCACAGGGAATCCTTAATACAGGAGTCAGTAATTACGTAAGCCATGATAAAAGTCTCCGAAAATGAATATTGGTTTCGCTCGATTTCAGTCTAGGGACGGCGAAAGGATGAAGCCGTGATGTGCATCACACAGTGGTGTGCGCGCGAGATGGTGCGACCGCGCGGGAAGAAACCGGGGATTGATGAGAATCACGCAGAGGTGTGATTGCGGTCACCGACATGAAAAAGTCTGAATGGCAGAATGCTGCCATTGAAGTAGGCCTTCTAGTTGAGATCGCCCGGTCCTAACCCACAGAACCCCACAGAGCCGTTTCCCCAGACGGCAGGGCCGGGCGCCTTAATCAACAACCAAAGAAGAGACGAGTGAGGGTAGCCCTCCTTCGGCGTCCTACGTCTTGCGCTTCTTCCTTAACAAGCCACTGCAATGAGTTCGGAATTCGTCCGATCCTTCCAACCGCAACCCGCACCCAGTCGTGTTGATCCTGACACAGTGTGGCGCGCCAGCCACTCTTCCTGAATAAAGCCACCGAACTATTTCGTTTGTTTTCAGCCGCCTACGGTTTGGTTTCTATAGTGCTTCCTAGAGGTGGGTCGAGGATAAAGCAATGAAACCGACAAACCACGAAAGCATTAAGAATCGAATCAGCAAATGGATAGTTGCTGCACTCGTTCTGGCGGCGGCAGTTCCCTGTTTCCCGCAAAGTACCTCGACGACTGTTGCCACGCGAGAAAGCCGCGTGGTGCTGGTAAGCATAGCGGACCGGAAGCTGGCAGTTGTGGAAAACGGGAAAGTGCTGGCTTACTTCCAGGTTGCGGTGGGCTCGGAGGCGAGTCCGAGTCCTACTGGAGAGTTTGTGATCGTGCGGCGCGTGGCCAATCCAACTTACTACCATGCAGGCGTGGTACTGCCCGCGGGTCAGGACAATCCGGTGGGCACTCGCTGGATGGGGCTGAACGTGAAGGGCTACGGAATCCACGGAACGAATGCGCCGGCATCGATTGGGCATGCGACATCTCATGGGTGCATTCGGCTAAGAAATCGAGACGTGGAACGGTTGTTCGCCATGCTGCACGTGGGCGATGTTGTGAAGATTCGTGGAGAGCGCGACGAGGAGATTGCGCAGATATTTGGCGGAGACGCGGATGTGGCCTCCACGCAAGTTGTAGCGGAAAGTATTGGGCAGTAGTGGAGTAGGGGTTTCAGAAGAACATCGATCATAAGAACAAGGTGAGGTAGAGAGATGCAGATGTTGATGACATTTATGGCGGTGGTGGCGGGCATGCTTTTTTCGTTAGCGGTGGCGTTGCTGGCCGAAGAGCTGATCTTCGGTCAAGTGTTCCGCCTGTTCTTTGTCCGGCAGACGGCGGCGGCGAAGTTGGAACAGAAGCGCTGAGGCGCACAAGGAGAACGAAAATGCTGGCGTTGAAATATTTGCTGATTGCGGGTGGCTTGGGGATGATGGTCGCGGCGGCGTGCATCCTCGCTTATGATTTGTACCGCGAAATGCTCTACCGACGTGCGATGGAGACGCCGGGCGGGGCCGTGGCTGCAGAGCCAGTCGTGGTGCGATGGCGGACCTCTCTGGCATTGGCGATGTTGGCGTGGGGACCGCTACTGGTTGCCTCCAGCATTGTGATCGTGGCCAGCGGAATGGCGGGTGTGCGCGTGAGCCAGATGAGCGGGACGGTACCAGGGACGCTATACCCCGGCGCGCACATGGTTATGCCGCTGGTGGAGGATGTGGCGTTGTTCGATACGCGGGATCAAGTGTTGACCACTGGCGTTTCAGAAGATGGAACGGCCGCAGCGACGAACGTTTCCGCGAAGACCCAACTTCTCGATGTACAGGCGAAGGAAGGACTGACGCTGGGCCTGGCGATCACGGTGCGCTACAGGCTGGATCCGAAGAAGCTGGATTACATTCAGGGAAATTTGCCGCGTCCGGTAGAGAAGGAAATTGTTCCTCCGACGGTGGCGAGTGTATGGCGGGAAATTGTGCCCAACTATACGGTACGGGATGTGTTCTCCGCAAAGCGCGAGGAAGTTCGTCAGCGGGCGGCGGGGATCATTACGCAGAAGCTGGCGGCCGATGGAATCGTAGTGAAAGAGGTGATGCTGCGCGACATTCAATTGCCGCCGGAATACGCGAAGGGACTGGAGGAGCTGTTGTTGAAAGAACAGGAAAACGACCGCATGGGCGTGGAGACGGAGCTGAAGAGCAAGGAAGTGCGGATTGCCGAACTGGAAGCTGAGGCCACGAAGGTGCGGCAGATCAAGCAGGCGGAAGGCCAGGCGCAGGTCCACGTGCTGCAGGCGAAGGGGGAATCCGATGCGATGCAGTACACACTACCGCTGAAGGAAAAGCAAATCCAGCAGAGTCGACTGGAAGCGCAGGCGCGTAAGGAGGCGACCATCCAGAATGCGGAAGCCGAGGCACAGGCGAAAATGATCGACAGCAAAGCCGAGGGGGAACGACGGAAATTGCTGGCAGACGCGGAGGCGGATCGCATTCGAGTTACGGCGGTGGCGGATGCGGAACGGATGAAGAGCGAGGCTGGGATTTTGAAGGACAATCCGCTGTTGATTAATAAAATTGTGGCCGAGCGGCTCTCCGACAAACTGCAGATCATGATGGTACCTGCCGATGGAAAATTCTTTTTCGCGAACGACGTCCTGCGCAGCATGAGTGTGGCGAACCAGAGCGGACAGGCGGAACAGCAAAGATAGTGGCCAAGGGTCAGTGATCAGTGGTCAGGACGGGATCAGTATCTTTCTGGCCACTGCCCACTGACGCTTCTGCATGACACTTTTACAAGAACAGGGCAACGCTATGCGCCTTACGATGCGTAATTCGCTGAGGCACTTGAAGGAGATTCTAATTGTCGTCTTCTTGTCCTGTTCGGTTGCGGGCGCGAGCGACTGGAGTGAACCCGCGCAGCAACTGGCGAGGAAGATTGTGGCGGTCACGGGGCCGTGCGCAATCGCGGTGACCACGGAAAATCGGTCCTCTCTCGCGAAGAAAGACTTTGACGCGATGAGCGGCACTCTGCGCGTGGATTTGGAGGCGCTAGGGGCGCGTGCGGCAAAACCGGAACAGGCGGCAGCGGCGGCGGCGGTGTGGCTTTCGGAGAATCGTCAGTTCTATGTGTGGCTGGCGAAGATTCAACAGGGAGCGGGCGAATCAGCGGTGGTAATGGTAACGGCGCCGCGGGGAGACGATGCTGGATTGGCTCACGAACCCATGCCGATGAGCTTGCATAAGATTCCGTTGTGGACGCAAGAGGATCGCATTCTGGATGTTGCGGTTCTGGAGGAAGACACCGCGGCCAAAACCATCGCCGTACTGGACGGCAAGAAAGTTTCGATCTACCGGCTGAAGAGTGGGAAGTGGCAACAAGCGGAGAGTCTCGATATTGCTCATGCGGGTCCGTGGCCGAGAGATTTGCGTGGGCGCTTAACGGCACCCGCAGCGACGGATCATTTGCTGGAGGTTTATCTTCCCGGTGTGTTCTGCAAGAGCACAGCCACTTTGCCACTTGCCCTCAATTGCCGCGAGAGTGATGATCCGTGGCCGTTGATAGCAACGGCAGCCATCAGTTTTCCGACGCCTGTTGGAGCGGCTTCAGCGCAGCCCTTGGGAGCATTTTATTCGACCACGCGGAACTTTTTTGTCGGAGCTTTGGCGCCGGGCATTGGAAAAATCACGAACGTTGGGAAATTTTATTCGGCGGCTTCGCTTCCGCGCGATAAGTATTTCTTGTGGCTTTTTGCGGAAATGGACGGCCAGATTCATTTCGTGGATGGAGTAGCGGATCAGGCAATGAAGGCTGATTGGGGCAGTGACATCGTTAGCGTTAAGACACCTTGCGAATCGGGCTGGCAGGTGCTGGCGACCGGTACCGCGGAGAATGGCATGGACACGATCCGGGCCTATGAGATCGCGGATCGCGATCCGGTGCCGGTGAGTGCGGCGCTGGATTTCTCCGGTGAGATCACGGCTTTGTGGGCGGAGGCAAAAGGTGACGGCGCTATCGCGGTCGTAAGGGACCGGGAGACGGGAGACTATGAAGCGCTTCGCGTTGCAGTGGCTTGCAGCCAGTAGCCTGTTGCTGATGTCGTTGTTTATACAGGCGGGCGCAGCCGAGACCCGCCCGCAATATGGCGGGACCGTGCGCATCGCAATTCGCGAAGCGCCGGCTTCCCTCGACCCATCACTTGATTTGAGCGGTGCCGTGGAGGCGGATTCACTCGCGCGAAGAAATTTGCTCGCACTGGTTTTTGAAACGCTGGCGACGGTGGACGATCGTGGAAGAGTCCATCCGGGGTTGGCTACCGAGTGGCAGGCGGCGCCCGGCAACCAGAGATGGCAATTCCATATGCGGCGGGGCGTGAAGTTTCATGATGGCTCGCTGCTGACGGCGGAGATTGCAGCGTCTTCTCTGCGGATGGCCAATCCCTCGTGGAAAGTCTTTGCCGAAGGTGATTCGATCATTGTGGAACGAGATCACGGCGATTCAACTTTGCCCGCGGAACTTGCGCTTACGCGTAACAGCATTGTGAAGAAAAACAGTGGGGGAAAATTGAGCGGAACGGGACCGTTCCGCATTGCAGATTGGCAGTCCATGAAACAGTTGACCTTGGAAGCGGAAGAAAATTATTGGAGAGGGCGCGCTTTCGTGGACACGATTGAAGTAGAAATGGGGAGGAACTTTCATGATCAATTAGTAGAACTGGAAATGGGGAGAGCGGATCTGGTGGAAGTGGCGCCGGAACAGGGACATCAGGTGGGGATGGAGGGCCGCCGGGTGAGCACTTCAGAGCCCATTGAAATTGTGGCACTCGTTTTTCGTGGCGCCCCGAAGACGGCCGACGAGAAGTTGCTTCGGTCTGCCTTGGCGCATAGCGTCGAGCGAGGGTCGATGAAGAGCGTGTTGCTGCAGGGTGCCGGCCAGCCAACTGCAAGTCTGTTGCCGAACTGGATGAGCGGGTATGGATTTGTGTTTCCGACCGATGCGGACCTTAAGCAGGCTCGTCATGAACGCGAACAGGTTCGCGCGGAGTCGAGCTGGACCGTGGGATATGATGCCAACGATTCGCTGGCGCGGGTGTTGGTGGAACGGGTAGCACTCAACGCAAAAGATGCCGGCCTGGTGTTGCAGCCATCTACATTGCAGACATCAGCGACTTCCGTCGCGGATCTGCGGCTGGTGAGAATTCCGCTGGCTTCGGCAGATCCGTGGATCGCCTTGGCGAACGCGGCGGAGACTTTGGGAATGGCAATGCCGATGTCAACTGGAAAATCGGTTGAAGATCTCTACGCCGCTGAAAAGTCTCTCCTGGGGGAGCACAGGGTGATTCCTCTGTTTCATCTACCGGCGGAATGCGCCGTGTCGCCGGCGCTGAACGATTGGAGGCCGGCGGCGGATGCAAGCTGGCGGCTGGACGAGGTCTGGTTGGGAAAAGATAAGCCATGATGTTTCGCCGCAAGCTGCTGGCTGTCTTTGCATTGACCGTTTTCCTGTCAGTGGCGGCAGTGGCATGGTTAGTGTCAGAAGTGACTCGGCGCGCCTTTGTTCGCAGCAACGATGAAAGAACGGCCGCACTGGTAACGCAGTTCCGTCATGAGTTCAATCGGCAGGGTGAGGAAGTTGGACGAAAGGTCGAAGCCATTGCTGGATCGGACGCGGTGAGCCGCATGGCACTCGCGTTGAATCGAGCGCCGGCGGATTCGGGGCCCTTTTTTGAGTTGGCGAAATCGACAGCCGAGCGCGATCGACTTGACTTCCTGGAGTTTGTGACAGGCAACGGAACGATCGTTTCCTCGGCGCAATGGCCAGCCAAGTTTGGGTATCCAGAGGATTCTTTCGCAAGTTTTTCCGCAGCGATCGAGCAGGGGGCATTTCTAAAGCAGGAACAGATGCAGGAAGGCTCTGCGCTCGGACTGTTTGCGGTGCGCGCGACGCGGGTTGGAGAGCGTCCGGTTTATGTGATCGGCGGGCGGCGCCTGGATAGGAACTTTCTCTCTGGGCTCGATTTGCCTGCCGGAATGAGAGCCTTGCTGTATCAAAATCGAGGTGACCACTTTTCCCCTGATCTGTTGATCGACCTTTCTCCATCTTCCGCAGACCCTTCAGTTACGGAAAAGATCCGTTCTCCGGAAAAGTTGGAGCCGCTCATCAATGCGGTGCGGCAATATGGGCAGGAAATGACGGCGGTAGTACCGTGGTCGGGAGATCAGGCGGATGAGGAAATATTCCATGCCATCCCGCTGCGGGGTGCAGGCACTGGCAAGGATCGTCCACTGCTGGCGATTCTGCTGATCGGAAACTCGCGGCGAACCTATGTCGAGTTAAAGCGGCATATTCGCTCGGCGGCTTTGCTGGTAGGAGGCGGAGGAATTGTGCTGGCCATTCTGTTGAGCAGTTGGGCAGCGGCGCGGGTCACGCGTCCTGTCGAGCAACTAGCACAGGCCGCGCAGGAGGTTGCGGCGGGAAACTGGAATGCGCAAGTTGAAGTGTCTGGGCGGGATGAGCTAGCCCGGCTAGCTGATTCCTTCAATCGAATGACGGCCGAATTACTTGGACAAAAAGAGCGGCTGGTGCAAGCCGAGCGCGTGGCGGCATGGCGCGAATTAGCTCGACGACTGGCGCATGAATTGAAGAATCCGCTATTTCCGCTTCAGCTTACGGTCGAGAACCTGGTGCGCGCGCGGCACCAAAGTCCGGAACAGTTCGAAGAAGTTTTCCGAGAGAGTTCGAGAACGCTGTTGGCCGAGATCTCGAATCTGAAGGCTATCATCGGGAGGTTCAGCGAATTCTCGAAGATGCCGCAGCCGCAGTTGCAGCAAGTGCAGGTCAATGACGTGATTCGAGGCGTGGCGCAACTCTTTCGGGCGCAACTTGAGGCGCCGGGGCGTGCGAGGATCCATTGTGAATTGCAATTGGATCAACGAATCGAACCGGTTGAGGCAGATCCGGAGCTGTTGCATCGAGCGATTTCAAATCTTGTGCTGAACGCCATGGATGCGATGCCGCATGGCGGAACTTTGACGCTGCGCACGCGAAGTGAGAACAACAAAGTGATGATCGACGTTGCCGATACGGGTTCAGGGCTTACAACTGAAGAGTGTGAACGAATTTTTACTCCCTATTATACGAGCAAGCAGCATGGCACCGGACTGGGGCTGGCAATTGTGCAGTCGGTGGTGAGCGATCATGGGGGAAGAATTTGCGTGGAGAGTCCGCCGGGGCGCGGAACAACATTTGTAATCGAGTTGCCGCGGATGAGTTGCGCGTGAAGCTCGGGCTGAAGCGGTTCGGAAAGCGGAGGATCGTTGCCAACCAAAGCACATCTGCTGATTGTGGACGATGAGGCGAACACCCTGGCATCGTTGTCACGCGCGTTCCGGCTGGCCGGACACGAGGCTACGGTGTGTGATAGCGCGGCCAAGGCGCTAGAACTCGCAAAGACGCAGCGATTTGATGTGATCCTTTCCGATGTGGTCATGCCTGGAAAAGGCGGGCTGGCGCTGCTGGAAGAGTTAAAAGCGCAGGGAGTAACATCGCCAGTCGTGATGATGTCAGGGCAGGCGGACATTGAAATGGCGGTGCGGGCGACGCGGCTAGGAGCGCTGGATTTCTTGGAGAAACCGATCTCCACTGAGAAACTCTTGCTGACCGTGGAGAATGCGCTGAAGCTGCAGCGGCTGGAAAGTGAAAACCGGCAACTCAGGCAGCGGCTGGGCAAACACGAAATTGTGTGGCAAGGCGCGGCCATGCAACGCGTAATGGCGCAAGTGGAGCGCGTGGCAACAAGTGAAACACGGGTTTGCATCCTGGGAGAGACGGGCACGGGAAAAGAATTGATGGCGCGGACCATTCACGAACGCAGTGCTCGGGCTGGTGGAGCATTTGTAACGTTGAATTGCGCGGCGGTTCCGGCGGAACTGATCGAGTCGGAACTCTTCGGCCACGAGAAGGGATCGTTCACCGGAGCGGCAGGACGGCACATTGGAAAGTTCGAGCAGGCGGATCACGGAACCATATTCCTGGATGAAATTGGAGACATGCCGTTGGCCATGCAGGCCAAACTGCTGCGTGTGTTGCAAGAAGGAGAAGTGGAGCGCATTGGCGGCGAGAAGCCGGTGAGTGTGGATGTGCGCGTGGTGGTGGCGACGCATCGCGATCTGGAGGTGCGAGTACGCGAGGAGAAATTCCGTCAGGATTTATATCATCGGATTTATGTTTTCCCTCTGGTGTTGCCGCCATTGCGAGAGCGGCGAGAGGACATTCCGGCGCTAGTTGGACATTTTGCGGCGCAGGTGAGTGCGCAGAATGGATGGAAGCCGGTTCCGTTTTCTGCGGAGGCGATGGAGGCGCTGCAGTCTTACACATGGCCGGGAAATGTGCGCGAGTTGCGCAATATGGTCGAGCGGTTGATGTTATTGGCAACGGAGGGTCAGGTGGATCTTACGACCGTAGAAATGGTTCTGCCGAAAACCTCGAGCGCTGTGGTCGTCCCTTCAACATTTTCGTCGGGACCGCTAGCCGACCGTGTTGATGGCTTTGAGCGCGAGGTCATTCTGGCTGAGTTGAAGCGAAGCCATTCGAATGTAAGTTTGGCCGCGAAGTCGCTGGGGCTCGAGCGTAGTCATCTTTATAAGAAGGCGGAGCAGTTGGGAATCGATTTGCGGGCGATGCGACGGGAACAAGAATCCACGCATGAGTAAGTGCGGATTGGTAGAACGCGGAAACTGAACTCGCTCTCTATTTGATTATCCGCGGGCACGTTGAGCCGAGCACTTCTAGTCAGAGGCGGCTGACGGATTTTATATTGCTTTTGAGATCGGCGGCGAGCAATCGGTGAAACAAATGTTCCCCTGCCTCGCGCCGCACCGACAAACGTCCCGCGCGATAGGCTCGCGACTTCAGTCCGCGCTGCACATCTTCGCAGATGCCCAGATCTTCTTCCTGCACGCGATTACCGATGCTCACCGACTGTTCATTGTATGCGCGGCTAGCCTCGCCGACATCCGCGAAATAAAAGTCGAAAACCACGGTGCAATGATCCACATCGACGGGAATAACGAGATTTGTATCCATGTATCCGGCGTAACAGTTGATCATCAGGTTCGGATGCTGCCAGAAATACCAGGCGCGGTCGCCTTTGCGTACGGCACCGGTGGCAACATCTTCGTCCGATGCAACCATGGGACTCGATTGCAGACAGTAACGGTCTTCGTTCTCGATGGTGTATTGCTTGTAATCGAGGACTGAATTCAAACCTTTGTGAAGATGCGGGACGTGATAACCGCCGTCGAGAAAGTTATCGACGAACACTTTCCAATTGCAATGGATGTTATAAGTGCGGCGGTCGAAGTAATGCAGTTTGCTGATGCCCAGGGGGGCAACGCGAGTAACCAAGCGGCCAAGAAACTCCGCGAGCGGCTTCGCATAACCGTCTAGGTTGACGAAGACGAAGCACTCCCAACGTTCGACGCGCATGGGGACCAGTCCATTCTGTGCGCGATCAAAATTTTCGACGCCGTCGAATTCAGGCATTCCTTTCAGGGAGCCATCGAGTCCGTAGTTCCACCCGTGGTATGGACAATGCAAGAGCGAGGCCTGGCCGCAAGGTTGAGTGACCACTGCGGCAGCATGGTGGCGGCAAACATTGTAAAACGCGCGCAGTACGCCGTCATTGCCCCGAACAACGACGATGGGCTCACCCGCAACCGTGTTGGTGACGAATTGCCCTGGATTTCTTACCTGATCGGTCCGTGCGACGAGTTGCCAGGTGTTGCTGAATACCCTCAAACGTTCGAGGTCGGCAATGCGAGGATCCACATACCAATCTGAGGGAATGGTCGATGCCTGCGACAGTGGTGTGTGATCGTCGTAACTGGAAAGTATCTGCTCGATCGAAGGTTGCATTTTCTCGACTTTTCCTCGCGATGAAGACTTGGATTACTCGCGGCTCATCATGAAGGAATCCAAGTCACGGAAGGATAGCGGAGAGTCCTAAAATTTTCAAACTTCATTGCGCCCGGAAACACTGCTCCATGCCGTTCTGACTGATTCAGAGGAAGGTCGCAAGCGACAGGGAAAAAGTTCTGACGGAAAAATGCGGGAGGTTCGCGACGCTATGAAAGTAGCAAGAAATCACGGCGGCACATCCTACACCAAAATGAATCAGCAGGCTCCGTGAAGAGCCTGCCGGATTCTTTGATGGACCTTAGCTGGCGCTGCGCAGGCGCGGTTGCTCCACCCGAACAAGGGGCTCTTCCACCAGGTGTTCGCTGAGGAACCAGCCCTGCAATTCATTGGTGCGAAGCACGTCACTGACGACCAAGTCATTGGTACCGTCGTCGCCTATTTTATCAGCCCGTTCCGCCAATTCGCGGCAGTGCCCGATGATGATTTGGTGGGCGTCCAAAAGACGGGAAATCTGAACTGGAACTTCTTCCCTGCCCCTCGGTGGGCGCTCGATGCGCGTAGATTAGGCGACGTCGGCAGCCATGGCAATCGAGATTCCCCCGAGAAGCTGAATTCGTTCCGCAATGGTATCCACAAGTTCCGTCTGTTCTCCGTAATGCTTGTCGAACAACAGATGGAGCTGATAGAAAGTTGGTCCGGCAACTTGCCAGTGTGATTTTTTGTACAGGTCGCGAAGCGTCATGGTATCGGCCAGCAGGAGGTTCAGTTGTTCGGTCATTTCCAGCCGAACCGGCTCCTCCAGGTCGAGTGGCAACATGTGAGAAACGGTACCGTAGGCTTGAATCTCGGGGCCCCGCTGATGAAGGCGCGGCTGAGCACTGATTTCTTGATGCTCTCCGATTTGTGTTTTCGAATTGAGATTTTTCTTGGCCATCGATGATCTTCTCCTTACTGAACAGCAATCTTTGATGCCTGGTACGGGTACAGGAAAGTCCTAACGCCTCTTCGATGCCAAGATTCGAAACTTGGATGCGGCAATCTGTTCTGGGCGGCGGCGCGTGGCTTTTTTCAGACATCGAGAAGCCCAGTCGAAGTGGGAAGTTTGACGATGTCGTAACCATTGTTTATGATCGAAATGCGGGGTGGAGCAGTCTGGTAGCTCGTTGGGCTCATAACCCAAAGGTCGGTGGTTCAAATCCACCCCCCGCAACCAA
>Ga0187867_10001731_pt1 | contig 18617 bp, 14 predicted proteins | sample June2016WEW_13_1_FD_132976 | JGI IMG/M metagenome (GOLD analysis project Ga0187867, IMG submission 132976) | Peatland microbial communities from SPRUCE experiment site at the Marcell Experimental Forest, Minnesota, USA - June2016WEW_13_10 | ecosystem: Environmental > Terrestrial > Soil >...
ACTCCGGAGGGCGTCACCTTGCGGATTGTGTCGTTATCGATGTCCGCGACATACACGTTGCCTTCCCCGTCGACCGCGACCCCGGTCGGATAATTGAACTGCGCTGCGGACCCCGTCCCGTCCTTGGCGCCGATGGCCCCGGCTGTACCCGCAAGCGTTGTCACCACGCCGGCCGAGGTGATCTTCCGGATCGTGCAGTTGTACGTATCCGCAACGTACACGTTGTCGCTACCGTCGACCGCGATGCCGTAAGGATTATCGAACCGCGCACCCATGCCCGTGCCGTCATTCTTCCCGGCGACCGTCGCGTCGCCCGCCAGCGTGGTCACCACGCCGGCCGGCGTGATCTTGCGGATCGTGTCGTTCAGCTGATCCGCAACGTAGACGTTGCCGCCTGTGTCCACCGCGACGTTGCCCGGCGTGGCGAACTGCGCGGCGGGCCCCGTACCGTCCGCGCTGCCGGATTTGCCGGCCGTGCCGGCCAGGGTTGTTACCACCCCGCCGGGCGTGATCTTGCGGATCGTGTCGTTTCCCTGGTCGGAAACATACACGTTGCCGCTTGCGTCGACCGCAAGGCCGGCCGGAGCGTTGAACTGCGCAGCGGCTCCCGTGCCGTCCGCGCTGCCGGCTACCCCCGGCGACCCAGCGAGGGTCGTCACCACACCCGAGGGCGTGATCTTGCGGATCGTGTTTCCCGCCTCGTCTGAGGCGTACACGTTGCCGCTTGCGTCGACCGCCACGCCGTAGGGAAAGTAGAATTTCGCGGCGGACCCCGTTCCATCCGCGACACCGAAGACGTACGGCGCGCCCGCGAGCGTGTTGAACGTGTACGGCGTCGCGTAGTCGCTCTGGGCGTGGGCGAGCGAGACCTGTAGCAAAACTGCCACAAGGGTCATTCCGAGGCAAACCAGGGAGTGGCCTGCCGTTCTTGGCAGGCGGATGGTGTTCATAGGTTCTTGGGGGTTCCGCTTCGGGAGGGAACGTGGAACAGCGCTCAATCAGCACGCACCGTTCCATGCCACGTGAATGTCATGCTATGATTGAAGGACAATCACTTGTGTGATCGCTGAGCATATCGCAATGCGAACCATCGCCGAATTTGGGACGCGGAAATCCCTAATTCGGGACACGCCGGACAGTCTTTCGTTCCGCCGGACAGGCCCTGCGCCCGCCGAATAGCCGAATTAGGGTGGGGTTTTCGTCACGTGTCTGCCCACGGGAATTGCCCGGCCCGCGGATTCGGGGACGGGTCGGGCGCCGGGCACAAAAGACACCTGCCTTCGCGTATCCTTGAGCCGGATCGGCTTTGCACACCAGTTCTCCCGAGAGAGGCGGCAAGAAAACCAAGCCCCGCCTTGGCGTGCTCGACATCCCTCCCGTCTAGCGAGGCTCTATCGTGCCCTGGCTCGAGCCGGGCGGCGCCCCGTTCGGCGGGACGGGCATGGACTCGTCCCGCGAATAGTTGCCGTAAGGCGCGACGAAGACGAAAGGCAGGGTCATCCTGCAATCGACCGGTGCGCCCTTGACCTGGGCCGGACGGAACCGCCACTTGCGGACCGCCGCGACCGCGGCTTCGCCAAACAGGACGTCGTCCGCCTCCACAACCGACGCATCGGCCACCTTGCCGTCGGCGCGAACCGTAAACACTACGAGGGCCTTCCCGGTCAGGACCGACTCGAGCTCGAAAGGATAATCGGGCTCGATTTCACGGGTCGCCACTGGGCGGACGTCGACCGCGTTGATGGTGTAGACGCCGGCCTTCAGCTGTGGAATCTGGTTGTCGACAGGGCGCTCCGTGACGAAGTCGACATCTGTGCAGCCGGCCACCGCCGCGGACGCAAGCAAGACCAGACTCCATCTTCTCCATGCAATGGACACGGGAATAGTGCGTAACTCCGAGCTAGCCATCGTCGTTCATCTCGGCGCAAACAGCGCGAAAACACAATATCGGCAAGACTGGAATAACGCTGCGGACCGCCGCGTTGCGGCCTGCTGACCGACGCCGGGCCCAAGACATGGCCCTTTCTCGCGCGACGCGTAGAATCTCGGCGTAGCGCAATACGCAGCGCGATTCAAGGGCCCTTGTTTAGACACGGCATCCTGTCGGGCCCGGTCGGTCCCCGAACGGCCCCAGGAGCCTTGAGGAGACGCCTGCGCGCGGTCGACCTCGCCGACTCCGGCCGCCTGTCCGAGGCCGAGCGCCTGCTCGCCGATGCGGCCGGCAAGGCGACCGATCTACAGACAGGGAGGCAGATCCAGGCGCTTCTGGACAGGATGTCTAAGCAAGGCCACGGGGGCCCGAACCGATGTTGACATCCTCCCGGCCCTCAAGGGCCGGATTTCCTCGCCGGCGAATGATGAACGCCGTTGCCCCGGGTCGGACACCGAAGCGGCCCCGACACGCAGGCCGGGGGCCAACGGCGGTTCCTCAGTTTGGACTGGCGGCCAGCCTGCCGGCCATCGGGAGCAGATCCCGGAAAAGGTCGCTCCCGCCCCCGTGGCCGAAGAACTCGGAGCGAAGGACAAAGTCCCTGTCTATCAGATGGATGCCGGGGATCATGGCGACGCTCGCCGGCCCGATCATCTCGGGCGTCCCCGCCAGCACGTGGACGTTGGCCCGGTTGGACAGCCTGAAGTGGTCGGCCCAGGACTTCACGGCCGCAACGCTCGGGGCCTTCATGTTCATGTCGTATATCACCACCTGGACGTAGGCCACGTTGGGATCGTTCAGCGTGAGCCTGTTCCCGAACTGGGAAAGGTAGCTTTCGAGGGAGTCGAGGCCGTGCTGAGGCGTGATTCCCTGGTAGCCGCCGCAGGCCCTGCCTCCGGACAGCGCCTGGCATCCCTCGCACGTCATCCCGATTGGCTCGAGCAGGATCACCTTCCCCTTGAGCGACGAAAGCCTGAACAGGCTGCCGCCGCTGTCGCGAAGCACGAGGTCCGGGTAGGGCTCGCCGGGGCGCGGCGGCCAGAACGCGACGGCCGTCGCCGCCTCTGCCGGTGCGCCGGGGGCCCCTGCCCCCGCCCCGTCAGCCGCCTCGCCGGCCCTTGCGGGCGGAAGGGCGAACGGCTTCGCCACGATCGAGGCGACGTCGCCGCGATCGAGGACCCGCCTGCCCCCGGCCTGCTGCAGGACGATCTTCTGGGGCGTCTCCATGGTGATCTTGCCCTGGAGCAGCGTTCCGTCCTTCAGCCTGACGTCGTCCCCCCTCCCCGTGGCGGCGGCCAATGCGCCAAGGAGCGCGGCCGCGGTCAGGACCCTGTGCGTGCGTCGAGTCATCCCCGGGCCTATTCAAAATCGAACTCGAGCTCCTTCGGAGCCTCGTCGGGAGGGGCAAGGCACCGGGGTCCCTCGTTTCTGCTGTTGCTGACGAATCGGCTGACCTGGCGCGATTCCATTCGCTCGGCCGAAAAGGGGCGCGCGAGGAGCCTGAGATCGTCAGCGGCCAGCGGCCGGTCGCCCAGCCAGCGGGGCATGGCGTCGGCCGTCAGTATGACGGGCATCCGGTTGTGGACCCGGGCGACGAGGTCGTTGGGCTCCGTCGTCAGGATGCAGTACGTCTCCGGCAGCCTTTCCCCCGCCGGATCCCAGATCCCGGCGAACGCGAAGGGCTCCTCGTCCCGGAGCGTGAAGAGGTGCGGCAGCTTCAACGCGCCGCTCTTCATCCATTCGTAGAACCCGTTCGCGGGGACGAGGCACCTTCTCTCCGCGACGCCCTTCCTGAACGCCGGGAGCGTAGCCGCGGTCTCGGACCTCGCGTTTGCAAGGAGCCGCGGCCGGCTCTTCGCCCGCTCGCCGAAGGGCACCAGCCCCCACTTCATCGCCCTGACGCCGGGCCTCCCATCCCCGCACGCTACGACGGGCATCGTGCTGGTGATCGACACGTTGTAGCGCGGTCCCGCCCAGTCGGGGGCCTCTAGCAGGACGCCGAGCGCCTTCGATATCGCGCCGAGGGCGGCATCCGTCTTGTGGAGCGTGTAGCGGACGCACATGGACAGACCCCCGCCCGTTCAGCGCGCGTCGAACGCGCCCCGCAGGTCGGCCGCCAGCCGGTCGTGGAGGAGCTGGCGCCCGCGGTAGAGCGCACTGCGCTTCCTGTCCGGGACGCAGCGCGTCGTCTCGTCTATGGAGACGCACCGCCCGCACAGCTGCGCGAGCGCCGCGCCGGAGCCGCGGCCGGGCGAGTCGCACCAGGCCGCCTGGAGAGCGCCGCCGAGCGCGGCGCTCTCGTCCTGCTCCATCGCGACGACGGGGAAGCCGAAGATGTCGGCGGCGATCTGGCGCCAGAGCGGCGAGCGCGCCCCGCCCCCGGTCAGCCTGATCTCCCTCGGCCTCACGCCGAGCGCGCAGAGGCGCCTCAGCCCGTAGTTCATGCCGAGCGTCGCCCCCTCGATCGCGGCGCGGGCGAGGTGGCCCTGCTCCATCGTCCTCCGGTCGAGCCCGAAGTACACCCCCGTGCCCTTCGGCAGGTTGGGCGTCCGCTCGCCGTCGAGGTAGGGAAGAAGCATCAGCCCGTCCGAGCCGGCGGGCGCGCCGGAGGCCGCCCGCTCGAGGTCCGCCAGGCTCCATCCGAAGAGCGACCTGACCCGCTCCGTCACCCCCGTGACGTTCATCGTGCACAGAAGCGGCAGCCAGCCCCCCGTCGAGGAGCAGAACGCCGCGATTTCCCCCGACGGGTCGACGACCGGCCTGCGCGAGAAGGCGTAGATCGTCCCGCTCGTGCCGAGGCTCGCCGTGATGGCGCCGGGAACCACGTTTCCGGTCCCGATGGCGCCCATCATGTTGTCCCCTCCCCCGGCGCTGACGACCGTTCCGGCCGGGAACCCGTAGCGCGCCGCAAGCGCGGGCCTTAGGACCCCGCACGGCTCGTGCGAGGCCGAGACCGCGGGGAGGCAGCCGGCGACGCGCCCGTCGACGGCGCCCGTCGCGGCCGCGGACCAGGAGCGCCTCCTCACGTCGAGGAACCCCGTCCCGGAGGCGTCGCCGAACTCCATGGAATAGGCCCCGGTCAGGTGCAGGTTGAGGTAGTCGTGCGGGAGCAGGATGTGCCTCAGGCGCCTGAAGTTCGCGGGCTCGTGCCTCTTTAGCCAGAGCACCTTGGGCGCGGTGTAGCCCGGCAGGAACGGCAGGCCCGTCCGTCGCATGACGGCGGCCCGGCCGCCCATCCTGCGCGTCAGGATCGCGCACTCGGCCGCGGTGCTCGTGTCGCACCAGAGCTTCGCCGGGCGGATCACCTCCCCTTTGCCGTCCAGCGGGACGAAGCCGTGCTGCTGGCCGGAGACCCCGATCCCACGCACGCGCGGGCGGTCGATCCGCGAGGCGAGCTCGCCGATGGCGGCGTCCATCGCGGTCGCCCACTCCTGCGGGTGCTGCTCCATGTGGCCGGGGGGAAGTCCCTCGATCAGCTTGTGCGGGTATCGCGCCTCCGCCGCGACGCGGCCCGTCTCGAGGTCCAGGGCCACGGCCTTGACGCTCTGGGTCCCGCTGTCGACCCCGATGTAGAGGCTCATTGCCCGGTCACGTACCTGTTCAGCAGGTTCTCGAGGTACTCCTGGCGGCCGCTGCGCGGCACGGGCTCGCCGAGCCTCGAAATGACGAGCCTCTGCAGCTCGCGGAACCCGACCTTGCCCCTCTCGATCTCCAGGCCGTATCCCGAGTCGTAGCTCGAATAGCGGTTGGCGACAAATCCGTCGAACGCGCGGTCGGCGATGATCCGGCGGGCGATCTTGAACCCGAGCGCGAAGGCGTCCATCCCGCCGATGTGGGCGTAGAACAGGTCCTCCGGGTCGATGGAGGGGCGGCGCAGCTTTGCGTCGAAGTTGAACCCGCCCCTGCCGAGGCCGCCCGCGCGCAGGATGGAGACCATGGCGAGCGTCACGTCCTTGACGTCCGTGTTGAACTGGTCGGTGTCCCAGCCGAGGAGCGTGTCGCCGGTGTTCGCGTCGACAGAGCCGAGCAGCCCGTGGGCCGCGGCGGTCTCGATCTCGTGCTGGAACGTGTGCCCGGCAAGGGTCGCGTGGTTCGTCTCGATGTTGAACTTGAAGTGCTTCTCGAGGCCGAAGGTCCGCAGGAACGCAACCCCGCTCGCGACATCGAAGTCGTACTGGTGCTTCGTCGGCTCCTTGGGCTTGGGCTCGATGTAGAACTGCCCCTTGAACCCGATCTCCTTGGCGTAGTCGACGGCCATGTGCAGGAAGCCCGCCAGGTGCTCGAGCTCGCGCCTCATGTCCGTGTTGAGCAGGGTCTCGTAGCCCTCGCGCCCGCCCCAGAACGTGTAGCCCGTCCCGCCAAGCTCCTGCGTGACCTCGAGCGCCTTCTTCACCTGCGCCGCGGCGTAGGCGAACACGTGCGCGTCGGGGTTCGTGGCGGCGCCGCACATGTAGCGCGGATTGGAGAACAGGTTGGCCGTGCCCCAGAGAAGCCGCACGCCGGTCTCCTCCTGGAGCGCCTTCGCGTGGCCGACGAGCTTGTCGAGGTTGCGGTTGGTCTCGGCCAGCGTCGCTCCCTCGGGGGCGATGTCGCGGTCGTGGAAGCACCAGAACGGGGCCTCGATCTTGGTGAAGAACTCGAAGGCCGCGTCCATCCTGTGCTTCGCGACGGAAATGGCGTCCTTGCCGTCCTCCCACGGGCGCCGGATCGTGCCCACCCCGAACGGGTCGGCCCCGACCCCCCGGAACGAGTGCCAGTAGGCGATCGAGAAGCGCATGTGCTCCTTGAGCGTCCGCCCGTCGATCGACTCGGCGGGGTCGTAGTGTCTGAACGCCAGCGGGTTCGTGGAGCGGGGGCCCTCGAAACGGACGTGCGGAACGTTGAAATGCTGGGGGCGGGTGTTCTTCGGCATGGCGCCCAATGCCTATCACGAACCCGGGGCCACCGTCGAGTTCCCGGTGGGCGCCCCGACCGCCGCCCGCGGGGACCGCCCGGCCGCTACGGCTGGGGCCTGAACGCGGTCGCGAAGTACACGGCGAGGAGCATGCAGGCGAAGCTGGCGGCGTAGTTCCAGGTCAGCCTCTCCTTCAGCACGAGCCAGGCGAAGACGATGAAGACCAGGAGCGTGATGACCTCCTGGACGATCTTCAGCTGGTAGCCGCTGAAATTGGCGCTGAAGTAGCCCAGCCGGTTCGCGGGCACCTGCAGGCAGTACTCGAAGAAGGCGACGCCCCAGGCGACCAGTATCGCGACGATGAGCGGGCGCCCCTCGAGCCACTTCAGCTTCAGGTGGCCGTACCAGGCGATTGTCATGAAGACGTTGGATCCGATGAGCAAAAGGACGACTTTGTACATGGCGGCGCGAGTCGAGCAGCCTCCGCGGCGGGCCGCAAGTGCCTCCGGGGGCGCCGCCAGGGCGTAAAATCAGCCTCAAAATTCCAAACACGGAGCTTGATCGCCGCAAATTGCGCCCTATACCTTGCCGCCGTCTCTGTCTGTGCCTATCGTACCCCGATGATCATCAAAGCCTATCTCAAGCCCACCTGCGGGTGGTCAAATGGCGTCCGCGCCATCCTCCGCAAGTACGGCCTCGAATTCGAGGACATCGACATCATGGGGGACCGCGCCAGCTACGCTGAGATGGTTCGCAAGTCCGGCCAGCCCCTCTCGCCCTGCGTCGAGGTCGACGGCGTGATGCTGGCCGACGTGTCCGGCGAGGAGCTTGAGAACTACCTCCTGAGCAACGACCTGGTCAAGCCGACCGAGTCCGCCGCGGGCGCCCCGACGAACGCGGGGTGTTCGGACGACGAGCACGCCAAGATGGCGACCAAAACGATCCGCTTCTTCTGACGCCGGGAGCACTCCGACATTCTTGAACGATACGGGCCGCTCTCGGGAAAACGAGAACGGCCCTTTTTCTGCCCACCCGCGACCGACCGCACCCACCCGCACAGCCCGATCTGGCTCCGAACCTGCTCCAATCCCAGGCCCCCCCCTTCCCCGCAATGCCCGCCCGACCTGAACACGCCCGCGCCCGCCGGGCCCGGACCCTCGGCCCGCCCCCCAGGCAGGGCCTCTACGACCCGTGGTACGAGCACGACTCCTGCGGCGTGGGCTTCGTCGTCGACATCAAGGGCCGCAAGTCGAACCAGATCCTGCGGCAGGCGATCGAGGTCCTGAAGAACCTCGACCACCGGGGCGCGGCCGGCTCCGAGGCCAACACGGGCGACGGGGCGGGCGTCCTGATCCAGATGCCGCACGCGTTCCTGAAGGAGGCATGCAAGAAGCTGCGCATCGTCCTGCCGGAGCCCGGCGAGTACGGCTGCGGGCTCGTCTTCCTGCCGCGCGACCGGATCAAGCGCCGCCGCCTCGAGGAGCGCTTCGAGCAGGTCGTGCAGGCCGAGGGGCAGACCGTCCTCGGCTGGCGCAGCGTGCCGGTCGACAACTCGTCGCTCGGGGAGACGGCCAGGTCCTGCGAGCCGCAGATCCGGCAGATCTTCATCGGGCGCAACCCGGCCATGACCGACCCGATGGCGTTCGAGCGCAAGCTGCTCGTGATCCGCAAGCACGCCTACAGCGAGATCCGCACCTCGACCATGGACGGCGCCGAGTACTGGTACGTGCCGAGCCTGTCGTTCAAGACCATCGTCTACAAGGGCATGCTGCTCACCGAGCAGCTCGACAGGTACTACACGGACCTGCAGAACCCCGCGGTGGCGACGGCGCTCGCGCTGGTGCACTCGCGCTTCAGCACGAACACGTTCCCGAGCTGGGACCGCGCGCACCCGTACCGCTACATCGCCCACAACGGCGAGATCAACACCCTGCGCGGCAACATCAACTGGATGCACGCGCGCGAGGCGCTCTTCGAGTCCGAGCTCTTCGGCGAGGACACGAAGAAGCTCCTGCCGATCGTCAACCCCAACGGCAGCGACTCGTCGATGTTCGACAACACCTTCGAGCTGCTCATCCTCGCCGGCCGGTCGCCGGCGCACGCGATGATGATGATGATCCCCGAGCCGTGGTCCGGCAACGAGGCCATGGACGACGACCGGCGGGCCTTCTACCAGTATCATTCCTGCCTGATGGAGCCTTGGGACGGGCCCGCCTCCATCGCCTTCACGGACGGGGTCCAGATCGGCGCCGTGCTCGACCGCAACGGGCTGAGGCCCTCCCGGTACTACGTCACCAAGGACGGCCTCGTCATCATGGCCTCCGAGGCCGGGGTGCTCGACGTCCCTCCGGAGAACGTCCTGCAGAAGGGCCGGCTGCAGCCGGGGCGCATGTTCCTGGTCGACACGCAGCAGGGCCGCATCATCGAGGACGAGGAGCTCAAGAGGAAGATATCGACGGAGCGCCCGTACCGCCAGTGGCTCAAGGAGCACCTTGTCCACCTGAGCGACATCCCCGACGCCCCGGAGGTGCCGTTGCCCGACCACCACACCCTGCTCCAGCGCCAGATTGCCTTCGGCTACACCAACGAGGACGAGCGGATCATCCTGGCGCCCATGGCGCGCGACGGGGTCGAGGCCGTCGGCTCGATGGGCAACGACGCCGCGCTGGCGGTGCTCTCGAGCCGACCGAGGCTGCTCTACGACTATTTCAAGCAGCTGTTCGCGCAGGTCACGAACCCCCCGATCGACTGCATTCGCGAGGAGATCATCATCGGGGCCGAGACGCGCCTCGGCTCCGAGGGCAACCTGCTCAACCCCCAGCCGTCGGCGTGCCGCCGCGTCGAGCTGAAGTGGCCCATCCTCACCAACGAGGAGTTCGCGAAGCTCCGGCGCCAGAACCTCCCGGGCCTCAAGGTGGGGGTCCTTCCCATCCTCTTCCGGGTCACCCGGGGGGAGCGGGGCCTGGCCAAGTCGCTCGAGGAGCTGTCCGCCATCGCCCGGCGCATGATCGAGGAGGACGAGGTCAACGTCATCATCGTCAGCGACCGCGGCGTGAACCGCGACTTCGCGCCGGTCCCCGCCCTGCTGGCGATCGCCGGCCTGCACCACTACCTCATCCGCGAGGGCCTGCGCACCCGGGTAAGCCTCGTCCTCGAGACGGGCGAGGCGCGCGAGGTGCATCACTTCTCGCTGCTCATCGGCTACGGATGCAGCGCCATCAATCCCTATGTGGCGTTCGAGACCATCGAGGACATGATCCGCGAGGGCCTGCTGACGAAGGTCGACCACAAGACCGCCTGCAAGAACTTCGTCAAGGCCGCCACGAAGGGGGTCATCAAGGTGATGTCCAAGATGGGCATCTCGGCCATCCAGAGCTACCGCGGCGCCCAGGTGTTCGAGGCCCTCGGCCTGCGCCAGGACGTGATCGACCAGTACTTCACGTGGACGGCGTCGCGGGTGGGCGGCATCGGCCTGGACGTCATCGCGCAGGAGGTGCTCCTGCGCCACCACGCCGCGTTCCCCGAGCGCGAGGTGAACGGCCACGTGCTTCCCTCCGGCGGCCAGTATCAGTGGCGCAAGGACGGCGAGCAGCACCTGTTCACCCCGGAGTCCATCCACCGCCTGCAGAAGGCCGTGCGCACCGGCAGCTTCAAGGTGTACCAGGAGTACGCCGGCCTCATCAACGACCAGTCCGTCAACGCCTGCACGCTGCGGGGCCTGCTCGAGTTCAAGCCCTCGACGCCGGTGCCCATCGAGGAGGTCGAGCCGGTCGAGAGCATCGTGAAGCGGTTCAAGACCGGGGCGATGTCCTACGGCTCGATCAGCAAGGAGGCCCACGAGACGCTCGCGATCGCCATGAACCGCATCGGCGGCAAGAGCAACACCGGGGAGGGTGGGGAGGACCCGGCCCGCTACACGCCCGAGCCGAACGGGGACTCGAAGAACTCCGCGATCAAGCAGGTGGCCTCGGGCCGCTTCGGGGTGACGAGCGAGTACCTCGTCAACGCCCGCGAGCTCCAGATCAAGATGGCCCAGGGCGCGAAGCCCGGGGAAGGCGGCCAGCTGCCCGGCTCCAAGGTCTACCCCCCGATCGCCAAGACCCGGCTGACGACCGCCGGGGTCGGGCTGATCTCGCCGCCGCCGCACCACGACATCTACTCGATCGAGGACCTCGCCGAGCTGATCCACGACCTCAAGAACGGAAACCGGCTGGCGCGGGTCAGCGTGAAGCTCGTCGCCGAGGTCGGCGTCGGCACGGTCGCCGCCGGCGTCGCCAAGGCCCACGCCGACGTGGTGCTCATCAGCGGCCACGACGGCGGCACCGGGGCCTCGCCCCAGACCTCGATCGCCCACGCCGGGCTGCCCTGGGAGCTCGGGCTGGCCGAGACCCACCAGACCCTGGTGCTCAACAACCTGCGCAGCCGGATCGCGGTCGAGACGGACGGCCAGCTGAAGACGGGCCGCGACGTTGTCATCGCGGCGCTGCTCGGCGCCGAGGAGTTCGGCTTCGCGACGGCGCCTCTCGTGGCCACCGGCTGCATCATGATGCGCGTCTGCCACCTGAACACCTGCCCGACCGGGGTGGCGACCCAGGATCCGCAGCTCCGGGCGAAGTTCGCGGGCAAGCCGGAGCACGTCGTCAACTTCATGCGCTTCATCGCCGAGGACGTCCGCCAGATCATGGCCCAGCTGGGCTTCCGCACGGTCGAGGAGATGGTCGGGCACGTGGAGAGGCTCGAGGCGAGGAAGGCCGTGGACCACTGGAAGGCCAAGGGGCTCGACTTCAGCAAGATTCTCTACCAGCCCGACGTGGACGAGGATGTGGGGCGTTTCTGCCAGATCCCGCAGGAGCACTCGCTCGACAAGTCGCTCGACGTGACGACGCTGCTCGAGGTCTGCCGGCCCGCGATCGAGCGGGGCGAGAAGGTCTCCGCGGAGCTGCCGATCAAGAACACGCACCGCGTCGTCGGGACCATCACCGGCGCCGAGCTGACGAGGAAGTGGGGGGCCGCCGGCCTGCCCGAGGACACGATCCGGATCAAGTTCCGCGGCTCGGCGGGCCAGAGCTTCGGCGCCTTCGTGCCGAGGGGCATGACGTTCCTGCTCGAGGGCGACGCGAACGACTACCTCGGCAAGGGCCTGTCCGGCGGCAAGTTGATCATCTACCCGCCGGTGAAGGCCACGTTCGTACCCGAGGAGAACATCATCGTCGGCAATGTGGCCCTGTACGGAGTCACGAGCGGCGAGGCGTACATCCGGGGCGTGGCCGGCGAGCGCTTCTGCGTGCGCAACAGCGGCGTCAACGCCGTGGTCGAGTCCGTGGGCGACCACGGCTGCGAGTACATGACGGGCGGCCGCGTCGTCGTGCTGGGCCCGGCGGGCCGGAACTTCGCCGCCGGCATGTCCGGGGGCGTCGCCTACGTCCTCGACGAGCGCGGCGACTTCCCGTCGCGCGTCAACCTCCAGATGGTCGGGATCGAGAAGCTCGAGGCCCCGGAGGAGATCGCCGAGGTCCGCGCCATGATCGAGAGGCACATGGCCCACACGGCGAGCTCGCGGGCGGGGCGGGTTCTGGACGACTGGGCGCGGATGGTCCCGCGCTTCGTCAAGGTGATGCCGAACGACTACCGGCGCATGCTCGCGTGCATACGGCGCGCCCACGGCCAGGGACTCACCGGCGACGAGGCCGTCATGGCGGCCTTCGAGGAGAACGCGCGCGACCTTTCCCGCGTGGGCGGCAACTGACCGCCCATGAGCTCAACCCCGATCCCGACCTAGCACGATGGGCAAGCCAACTGGTTTTCTCGAGTACCTGCGGGAGCTTCCCGCGGACCGGCCGCCGCTCCAGCGCACCGGCGACTGGAAGGAGTTCCACCACCACATGGGGGACGAAAGGCTGCGCCAGCAGGGCGCGCGGTGCATGGACTGCGGCGTTCCCTTCTGCCACACCGGAAAGCTGGTCAGCGGCATGGCGTCGGGCTGCCCGGTCAACAACCTGATCCCGGAGTGGAACGACCTGGTCTACCGCGGGCTCTGGCGCGAGGCGCTCGAGCGCCTGCACCGCACCAACAACTTCCCCGAGTTCACCGGGCGAGTCTGTCCGGCCCCGTGCGAGGGCTCCTGCGTCCTCGGGATCAACAGCACCCCGGTGACGATCAAGAACATCGAGTGCGCGATAATCGACCAGGGGTGGGCCGAGGGCTGGGTGTTGCCCGAGGCCCCCCGGGTGCGCACCGGCAAGAAGGTCGCAGTCATAGGGTCAGGGCCGGCTGGCCTTTCCGCGGCCGCGCAGCTCAACCGCGCGGGGCACACCGTGACCGTCTTCGAGCGCGCCGACCTGCCGGGCGGGCTGCTCATGTACGGCATACCGAACATGAAGCTCGACAAGAGGGAGGTCGTGCTCCGCCGGATCCGCCACATGGAGCAGGAGGGCGTCAAGTTCATCTGCAAGGCCAACGTGGGCGAGAACGTGGAGCCCCAGATCTTCCTCAAGGAGTTCAACTCGACCGTCATCTGCACCGGGGCCACGCAGCCGCGCGACCTGCCCGTCGAGGGCCGCGGCCTCGCCGGCGTCCACTTCGCGATGGAATTCCTCACGGCCAACACGGCCGCCCTTCTCGACGGGGGCGTGGAGGGCGGGCCTATCCATGCGCGCGGCAAGGACGTCATCGTCATCGGGGGCGGCGACACGGGCACGGACTGCGTGGGAACGGCCATGCGCCACGGGTGCCGCAGCCTCGTTCAGATCGAGATCCTGCCGCAGCCCCCGCTGGAGCGCGCCGAGGACAATCCGTGGCCAGAGTGGCCCAAGGTCTACAAGATGGACTACGGCCAGGAGGAGGCCGCGGCCCGGTTTGGCGCCGACCCGCGGGTCTACCTCACGACCGTCAAGAAGCTGGGCGGAGACGCCGAGGGCCGCGTCAAGGAGATCGTCACGGTCGAGATCGCGTGGCGGAGGAACGAGAAGGGCCAGTTCGTGCCCAGCGAGGTGCCCGGCTCCGAGAGGGTGCTCCCCGCGCAGCTCGTCCTGCTTGCGATGGGCTTCCTCGGGCCGGAGCAGGCGCTGCTGAAGGAGATCGGCATCTCCTGCGACGCCAGGAGCAACGTCAAGGCCGAGTACGAGAGATACTCGACGAACCTGCCGGGGGTGTTCGCAGCCGGCGACTGCCGTCGCGGGCAGAGCCTTGTGGTCTGGGCGATCAACGAGGGCCGGGGCGCCGCTCGCGAGTGCGACCGGTACCTGATGGGCCAGACGGACCTGCCGTAGGCAAGGCGGCCCGTGCGAGGCCCCGGCGTCCCGCCACCGGGACGTCACTCCACCGCGGCCACCCGGTGGAGCACGGGCCCCAGCCTCTCGGCGATCTGGACGAGATCGCCGACGCTGCGGCCCAGGAGCTGGCGGCCAAGCGGCGAGGTGCCCGTGACCACGGTCGCCACCGATTCGCCGTCCCTGGCCTCGAGCCCGCCCGATTGCGGCCCCATGAGGTAAGCCGACCGCCGGCCGGCCGCCTCCAGGGTGACGAGGGCCCCGGCCGCAATCCCCTCGCCGGCCCCGAACACGCGCGGGGAAAGCGCCCTCCAGGCCGCGATCGCGCCGGCGATCTCGGAGGTCAGCATGGCCTGGCCGGCGGCGAGGTAGGCCGCGCTCTGGCTGCGCATGTCGTACTTGTCCTCCGCCCGGCTGTCCTCGTCCGTCGCCTCGTCGCGGGAGCCGAGCGCGGCCTCCGTGTGGAGGGCGAGCTCCGCCTCGAGCTGGGAGATGATCGACAGGGTGAGGGCGCGCTTGTCCACGGGCGGGTTGTCACGTTATCTCGTCACTACAGATGCCGTCAAAGCCCATTCCCGGATCCACAGGCGAGGTGCTCACCTGCCTGCCCTCGCCCTACCTCGCGCACGGGCCGACGGGGCTCCTCTACCTCCCCCGCTTCCTGGCCAAGTGCAAGTACGTCAAGGCGCACGGATCCCTTCCGGCGAGCTACGCAAATAACTTCAAGCGGGGGATCGACCGGCTTCTCTGCCTGCACCTGGGTATCGAGCCCGCGGCGGTCGAGCGGATCGTCGCCGAGTCGGCGGACGACGCGGAGATCGACCGCGGGCTCGCCCGCCTGCTCCCGGCGGACGTGCGCGCGGCAAAGTGGAACCGGGAGCTCGCGCAGAAGGGGATGACCGACGCGGGCCGGGAGTTCCTCGTGTCCGCGCTCACGGCCATGGGATGCGCCGACAGGGCCGGCGAGATAAGGAGCGTCGCCGACCTCATCGACTTCGACGAGGGGAGGATTGAGTGACAAAGGGCCAGAGGGTCGTGTGCATTGACGACGCCTTCAGCGACTTCGTGAGGGCGATCTACGCGCAGCTCCCGGTGAAGGGCAGAACCTACACGATCCGCGAGGTATTCCTCGGCCGCGAGAGAATCGTCAAGGGCGGCGATTCCGCGACCGTCGGTCTCCTGCTCCGCGAGCTGGTAAACCCCCCGGACCCCTTCCACGCGGGAAGGGAGGAGCTCGGCTTCTCCTCCGAGCGCTTTGCCCCGCTGGAGGAACTGCCCCCGCAGCAGGCCGGTGAGGGAGCGGAGGCCGCCGCCGGCGCAGGCTTCGGGACGAACTGACCGGCGGGCGTCCCGGGCGGGCCCGGGGCCCCGCGCCCCTACTGCAGGTCCGGGGCGAGCACCGCGAGCGCCGGCCGGCCCACGCGGCGCCGGACCGATTCCAGGTTCTCCCGGACGAGGGCCCCCATCGAGTCGCAATGCCGGTACTCGGGCCTTCCGTAGTGCTCCGCGAGCGCCTCGCGCAGCAGATGGACCTTGTCCGGCGGCGAAATCGGGTCGCGCTCCATCGCCGAGAGCAGAAGGCTGAGCCTCCGGGCCGCGAGCTCGGCCCGCTGCATCATCATCGTCTGCTCCTCGCGCTGGTACTGGTTGGCGGTCTCGGCGCGCAGGTGCTTCGTGCAGAAGAGGACAAGCGGCGCGTTCTCCTTGAAGAACTGCGGGCGATAGAAGTTCTTCCGGCCGTTGTAGCTCTGCTGGTCGAAGTCCATCGCCCGGATCTTGAGCTGGAAGTCCTCGAAGTCCGGCGTCACGACGAAGACGAAGTTGTAGGACCGCATGTCCCCCAGGAGCTGCACGAAGCACCGCTCGTTGAACTTGATGAGCTCCTTGGCGACCCGCACGGGGCTGAGCTCGGGCCGCTGCAGCCACCGGGTGATGAAAATGTCCCCCGGGACGCCCGCGATGTGCTCCTCGACGAGCGTGTTGCCGCGCGTGATGAAGTTGAGGCGGTTGGGCGAAAGCAGGTGCTCAAGCTCGAGGCCGTAGACCCGCGAGGCGTCGGCCTTCTTGATGTAGATGTAGTCCTGGTTGTCGTTGTACGCGTTCACGATCCGGATCCTGAACGGCATCGAGTTCCCGAACGTGCAGAAGTCCACGCGGTCCGCGTACAGGTGCTGGACGACCGACATGTCGCCGTCCACCTTGATGAGGGCGTACACCTCCTTGAGGGCCTCGTTTAGGGCGCGCATCTCGTTGCGGTCGTATATCACCGTGTCCCAGAGGGTCGGCTTCCCGTCGGCGTCCACGAGCGGGTGGGCCTCGGTGAAGGCGCGCAGCCGCTCATAGGTCACCGGCAGGTCCCGCTCCCGCCTGAAGGCGCGCAGATAGCCGCGCAGCCCGTCGCCTATGGGGAACATGGGCTTCTTCGGTGTCGCCGGGAGCGTTTCCTGCTGCATCGCGGCGGCCTCCATCCCGGCGGATCCTCAGTTCGAGCCCGGCGCGTTGTCGCGGTACACGCTCCAATGCGCGGCGAGCTCGTGGGTCACCCGGCTTCCCACGCGGTACGCCGCCTCGAGAGACGGTAGGTAGCCCGCATATTCGGCGTGAAGGCTCGCGTTCACGTCCTGCTTCGGGGCCTGCATGCAGTAGTTGCTGGCCGTCCTGAGGAACATGACCCGCTGGAAATCGACCCTCCCCATCTTCGACAGGCGGTTCAGGGCGGCGGCGATGCCCTGGTCCTCCATGTCGGACATCGCGAACTCGCCCTTCCCGTCGGTCCACAGCCTCGTCCAGTCGCTCGCCCATTGCGTCAGCGCCTTCCCGTGCCAGTAGCGGCACGAGCCGAAGGTCTCACCGCAAAGGACGAACGGGGGCCTCTGCGCGTTCGGCAGGCCCTCGTAGAGGGCCCTGTACGCCTTCATCCCGTCCGAGTCGGGTATCGCGGTGTTCCTCGTGAGGGCGTAGGCCCATCCGACAAGCGCAGGATTCAGGCGATAGGCCATTATTTCGGGCTCCCACCCCTCGTACTTCGGCTTCTGGTTCGGAACCTTGGAGCCGATCGGCACGATCGCATAGGGCCAGGAGGCGTCGGCCTCTCGCGCGTCGATCTCGTAGGCGACGTCGCCGTCGATCACGTAGTGCGCCCAGGCAGCGCTCCCTATCGAGGCGACCGCCGGATTGACCCCCGCGATGCCGTTGACGAGCCAGTAGGTCCTCGAGAAGTCGAACCGGCCGCTCAGCACGAGCGCCATGATCTGGTTGGACGCGCGCACTGTCGCGCCGGACACGACGCCGATCGTCCCGTTGCCGTCGGTCAGGACCGCATGGTCGACCCCGGGGACGTCGATCTGCTGGGTCCAGTTCTCTCTCTCCACCCAAAACTGGAACTCCCCCGGCTTGTCGCCGCGGTCCGCGCCCGCCTCGAAGGTCACGACCACGGCGACCTTGACCGGGATGGGGGCTGCCCCGAGCGGGGCGGCGCACAGCAGGAGCGCGGGGGCGAGGATCGGCAGGATGCGCCTCATGGGGTCAGCTGTCGGACGGCGGGGGCGGCACCGGCCCGAGCGACTTGCCCGACCCGGTCGGCTTGTTGTATCGCGGCGTGAGCGCCTCCGTGGCCTCATCCATGCGGGAGGACGCCTTGTTCAGGACCTCCGCGACAAGGCCGATGTAGTCGCTGGCGTCGGGCCAGCGGCGCAGCTCGATCGCCTCGCGGATCCCGGGAAGGGTCTTGGCCGCGTATCCCGTGTACAGGCCGGGCGCATAGAGCATGTGCTTGTACCAAGCCCTGCCGGGAAGGCCCCTTTCGCTCGAGAGGGAGCGCTCGAGCCCCTGCAAGATGCCGTCTAGGCGCGCGAGGTCGTCCCTCGAGAGCTTGAAATCCATGGCCGCCGCACGCGCAAAGGCATCGTCGTATGTCTTCGCGGACTTCTTGATGCGATTCACGGCCCGGTCCAGCGCCTCGAAGGCCAGCAAGGGCACGTCGGCCGGGACCGATGGGGCCACGCGCGCCTCCTGGGGATCCGCGGCCAGCTTGAACGCCCCCTCGTCGACGAGGGCGTTCAGCCTGCCGGTGTCCTCGCGCTCGGTCTCGGTCAGCTTCTCGACCTCGGCGACGTAGCGCGCGACGCTGTCGGCAAGGTCGCCCATCCTCATGGGCAGGACCTCGGCGTCGGCGGCGCGCAGCACGAGCCGGCCGGCGGTCTGAGCCAGCGACACCTCGTACACGAACTTGGGGTCGCCAAAGCGAATGAAGTGGTCGAACGAGTCGTACGTCGAGTGGTAGATCCCGCCATCCTGGTCCTCGCCCCTGAAACCCAGGTTCATCGACGCGACCGCCAGGTGCTGGAGGAAGGGCGTGTAGTCCGAGCCCGATCCCAGAGCGGAGATGGGCATGTCGCCGCCCGCGTTTGCGGCCCTGATCATCACCTCCTCGTCCTCCGCGGGAATCGACTCCGGGCGCCTCTTCTCGATGCCGGCCACCTTGACCTGGGCGCGCCAGCGGTCGAGGATGGTCGCGCCGGTCTCC
>Ga0187867_10001733_pt1 | contig 18610 bp, 15 predicted proteins | sample June2016WEW_13_1_FD_132976 | JGI IMG/M metagenome (GOLD analysis project Ga0187867, IMG submission 132976) | Peatland microbial communities from SPRUCE experiment site at the Marcell Experimental Forest, Minnesota, USA - June2016WEW_13_10 | ecosystem: Environmental > Terrestrial > Soil >...
CCAAGCCGCGTTCTTGTACGGGGCCAACGCCATGGTCGTGAGGGCGGCCGACAACATGTACGGCTCGCTATTGAACGTTCTGGATACCGACGATCGGAATAATCAGCAGGACAATTGGTAGACCAGCGGGCGAGGGCTTATCTGTTAACGAGGGAAGTGCGCGTCCAGTGTAACCACGTCCATATTAAGGCGATTGCAAATGGCGCGAATCAGGCAGTCGCCCATGTCGCGCGGCGCCGAATTGCGTGAAACCCGTCCAGCGATTCGTTTGGATTCTTTCCAATCTTCGGGCAAAATCCTTCCCTCATCGACGATTTCGAATTGATCCAGATAATTCCGCGCGTTCTCGACTCCCCCGGCGCTCTGCGGTCCACACAAATATTCAATGTAGATCGGCGAAAGGATCGCATTTGAATTCTGCAGTTCGATCAGGCTGCGAGCGCAGGCGACGGCCTTGCGGTGCGGGATTTGATTTGAACCTTTAAGCGGGAACGAGCGACGCCAGTGATTTATCAGGACGTTCGTGTCCAGCACGCGGCGAGCCATGACTATTCCTCAAACCGCCGCCAGATCACCCACGTATTCGTCCCAGCGCTGGGCGATATCGTGCAGTACGTTCGCTAATTTCCGGGCCTCCAGGCGCCGTACGGTAGAACAGGAAATCCTGATTTTTACTCCGTGCAAAATCCCCCGTTGGGAAATGGGCCAGACATCGGGATCGATGCCTTGAACGACTCTTTTAGCTAAAGCGATCAATAATCGCTGAATGGTTTTCTTATGATCCACCAGCCAGTGCCGGGCCTCTTCCGAACTCTTCGGAAGTTTTCGGCCTTCACAAATCACATCGACATACCACACCAGCGCCGGATCGTGTTCGCCACGCCCCGATTTGAAGGTGGACAACACCGTGTTTCCGCCGACTTCGACGCCGGTCCTAATTCCCCCGTCAATTCGTTTCTGCCGATAGAATGTAATGGTTTGCATCGAAGTTCCCAATCGTAGCGTCCATCGGGCAACGGCGATTGTATCACCCCAAGGCTTTCGATAATAGACGTCTGTTGAGCCGTGACGTTTAACCTCGCGAATTGAAAATCGAACTGAAAACGCAGCTATTTCGCAGCCGGCCGCCGACGGCGACGCTGTCGTTGCGCAAGATGCCTTCCAATTGAAACCCGGCCAATTCCGCGACGCGGCGGCTCTTGAGATTTTCGGCGTCGCTGCGAATCTCCACGCGTCGCGCGTGAATGCGGCTGCGCAGCATATCCTTCAAGACACCGACGGCCTCGGTCATGTAACCGCGGCCCGTGTGGGCGGTGTGCAGCCAATATCCGATCTCGCAACTGGGGATATCCCAATTGAATTTGAACGCGCCGACGTTGCCGACGTGGCGGTCTTCGGGCCGCAAGAAAATCAGAAACTGAAGCTGCTCGCGGGACAGGAAATTGGCGGCGGCTTTGCGGCACCATTCCTCGCCGCTCCGCTCGTTGTAGGCATCGGTTGCCCAGGGCATCCACCGTTTTAGCTCGGGCAGGGAATCGCGAACCGAAGGATGGACGATGGCCCCATCGCCGGCGCGCGGAACGCGAAGCGTCAGCCGTTCACCGTGTAACTCCGTCGGGATTTCCAGAAGGAGCGGATTCATGGCGCGTTCCGATTCGCTCATAAGTTCCGGTCCACCGCGGCGGCGATGCGGCGGATGGAGTGCATCATCGCGGAGAACTGCTTGGGCGTGATCGACTGGGCGCCGTCGGTCAGCGCGTGCTCGGGGTCGTTGTGAACTTCGACGATCAACGCATCGGCGCCGGCGGCGACGGCGGCGCGGCACATCGAATCCACCAGGTAACTCTTTCCCGTCCCCTGGCTGGGATCGACGACAACGGGCAGATGGCTGACGCGGTGCAACTCGGGGACGGCCGCCAGGGCCAGCGTGTTTCGCGCGTAATCCTCGTAGGTGCGGATGCCACGCTCGCAGAGCATGACCTGCGAATTTCCCTTGGACATGATGTACTCGGCGGCGAGGAGGAACTCCTCGAGGGTAGCGCTCATGCCGCGCTTCAGCAGCACCGGCTTGGCCTGTTCTCCGACGGCGTTGAGAAGGTTGAAATTCTGCATGTTCCTGGCGCCGACCTGAAGGACGTCGGCGTAACGGTTGACCAGGGCAACCTGATCGATGGACATGACCTCGGTGACGACGGCCAGGCCGGTTTCCTCGCGGGCCAGGGCCAGCAGTTCAAGGCCCTTTTCCGCCAGGCCCTGGAAGGAATAGGGATTGGTGCGAGGCTTGAACGCGCCGCCGCGCAGGCCGACGGCGCCGGCCTCCTTGACGGCGTGGGCGATCTCCAAGACCTGGGATTTGCTTTCGACGCTGCACGGCCCGGCGATGACGCCGACGGTCGTTCCCCCGATCTTCGCCTTGGCGCGGCCGCCAAGCGATACGACCGTGCGCTCCTTCTGTACTTCGATGGAGGCCATTTTGTAGGGCGCCAGGATCGGGACCACCCTGTCCACTCCCGGGGCGGATTCCAGCACCGTCCGGTCCTTGAACCGGTCGTCGCCGACGACTGCCACGACGGTCCGCTCCTGGCCGACAATGACGTGATCCTTGAGTCCCATTTCGCGCACCATTTGTATGACATGCTCGACCTGTTTTTGAGGCGAGCCCGGCTTCATTACCACGATCATGCGGCCTCCGCGTTTGAAAAGTCCCGGCTGTTAAAGCATCCCAACAAAAAAGCCCCAGGACTTTTGTCCTGAGGCCGTCGATTTTACGTTCAATTTCTCGATGAATCTCAGGACGCGGTATGGGTGGCCGGATAAAAGTATCCGCTAAACCAACGACCGTACTGGGCGCCTTTGCAACTCATCGTCAGAAATTCAATATACAATTGGATTCGCGGAAGTCAATTTGAAACCCGGATAGCCCCGGATGTACATCCGGGGCCAAGCATGGTATCTAAGTGCGGAACGCCGGGGCGTAGCTCAGCTTGGCAGAGCGTCTGGTTTGGGACCAGAAGGCCGTTGGTTCAAATCCAATCGCCCCGAATCTGTTGGATACAGTTGAACTAATCGATGTCATCCATGCTATCCCGTTCTGAATAGGCAATTTACGTGCAAATCTGCCTCGCGATTCGAAGACGGGATTTGAACTGCATGTTCGGCGCGTTCGATTCTCACCACCACGCGATCCTCAAGGCGCATCTATGGCTTTTGGCACAGGATGTGTTGGGAGAAGTTTATGCATGCGGGGATTTTGTGTGCCGGGAAAGAACCGTCACTGTGCCAAAAGCATGGCACCCGGCTTCTTACGATGAGCCAAGGCTTGCCATGCCGGCGTTTTCCGGAAAATGGCGTTTCATTTTCAGGAACTGCTTCTCATACAGGTGAAAGCTGGCAAGCGCAATACTGGAAGCCAGTATGGCGTTGAAAGCGATCAGGGCCAAGGCTGCGCTCCACGTTGCATCCTTCGGATCGTAAAGACCCCAATGGGAGGCGGCGGCCTCGGAGAAGTACATAAGCGGCAAATGAACAATGTAAATGCCGTAGCTGTAGCCACCAATCGTTCGCAAGACACGGTTCTCATAGAAGCGTTTGGGGATTCCAAATAATAAATGGGGGTCTATGGACCAGAATAGCAACACCGCGAAGAATACGGCCAAAGCGCTATAAAAGAAGTTCCTCAACCACGGATGGTGAATGGGATCCATTCCTGCAGAGAGGGCCAAAACCAACACCCCCGCGGCCGGGCCAGCGTACTTCGACAGTTTTCGCACGAATCGCTCGCCATCGGGCAGGCGGATGAGCAATGCCAGCAATGCGCCGGCGGCCAGAGAATCGGCTCGGGTGGGCGTTAACACGTAAAGGGTGAACCAATTCACCCCGCTTGCGGTCAACAATAGCCGTAAGGCCAATACACAGATCATCACACCTGCGCAAATCCTGATCAAACCGCGGTGAGAAAACGAGAAAAGCACCAGTGGCCATAGGAGGTAAAACTGTTCCTCGACGGAGAGTGACCACAGGGGGATGATCATTTCCGTCCATGCCGTCCATGTGCCCTGCATCGCCATCCAGTAGTTTCCGGTGTGGGTCCAAAGCCATGGCTGGGCATTCCACAAAAGTTGAGAATCCGGGTTCGAACTGGATCCGATGCGGGCCAAAAACGTCGGCGGCACAGTGCTCAACACGACTATCAACAGGACAAGGAATGCATAGTAGAGGGGAAATATCCGGAGTATTCTTCGGGCATAAAAATTGCGAAAATAGTGAGGCATTCCCCTGGCATCAAACAAGATTCCGGTGATCAGAAAACCGGACAGCACGAAAAACAGGTCAACCCCTATCCACCCTCCCTCAAGAAACCCCGCGAGGCCATGAGTCCTGGGCAGCAACGCTGAATAATGGCAAGTCAGGACCGCGAGAATGGCCGTCCCTCTCAGACCATCCAGGGCCGGCAATCGTCTTCTACCGGGTGGCGATACAGCCTGGACTCCATTCGGTGCGCCCATGGACCCATCAGGCGGAGCGATGGCGTCAATTTTCTTAAGGGTCGTCATAGATTCCGGCAAGCATAAAGTGCGGTAGAATCCGAGGCTAGCAAATTGCATTTCCCCGCAAAGAGCGCAGAAAAGTTCAACTGATGGCATACCGAATCGGTCTCATGACGAAAGCTTACCGCCGACGAGGCAGTGAGGTGTCCCTCATTTCTGCGCAAAAAACGCAGAAAAGTTCAACTGGTGTCCCGTCACCCCGATTCGCCGAAAGGGCGAATAGTGCAGGAGAGAAGAGTAAGTCGAAAGTAGAGAAGGCAAAGACCGGTTCAATGCCAAGTCGCGCTGACGAACCAAGTTGCCTCTCCTGCGGTCTCCTTTTTACTCTCTGCTTTCTTCAAGTGCGAACTTCAGGAAACGGTCCTTCTGCCGGACCAAGCGACGAGATTCGAACTTTACGGGTTTCTCGGTGGTTTTGGGATCGCGGTGATTCGCGTGGACGACAAGTCCCCATTAAAATAGCAGTGGGAGGGTGATGCCGGCGGATGGCCGCCACTGCCCGGAGATGCCACATGAACCTCGGGCCAACTCCGGGTTCTTGCAAGCGCAGATCTTCGCCTCGACGCCAAACTCGCCAGCGATGGAGTGGACCCGTTCGTAAATTATGCGCCGACTTGCAGCGGACATCGCATGGACGGAACTGTTGGCTGCATGAATGTCCATGCGATTGGTCGCGGACATGGCGGCCATGAGTTGAGTGAATTGGGAAGGCGCAAGATTCTTGCGCAGCGAAGCCGTTATCGCAGGGCGCAAGAAGAGCGTGCTGGCCGCGATGGATTTGACGCCGCACGAGGCGATTGCCGCGATCAGGTTCCGCAGGCTCGATTCATCATCAGTGAATCCCGGAATGATCGGATCGACGCGCACTTCGGTCTGGATACCAAACCGAATGAGATCGCCAATCTGCTTGAGCCGCCGACTGGCGCGTGCCGTAGCGGGTTCAAATAGGCGGAGTAGCGCATCATCCAAGCTGATGAGGCCAACCTCAGCCCAGACCAACGATGCATGTTCGGCCAGCAACCGCAGGTGTTTCTTGGGGATCACGCCCTTGGTGAGAAACGTGACGCGGATGCCGCGCTCCAAGAGCAGATTCAGTACCTGATAGGCCATTTCCAGGACCTGCGGAACCGGCTGAAACAGGTCGCTTGACGGGCTGAAATAGACTGCCGTCACCGCAGTCCGCTTCCGTCCCAGTTCGCTCCGCAAGCTCTCTAGCGTGTTGGCATACAAGGCAACACGCGACTCACCCGGATAGTTCCGATACCCGCGAATGTAACAATAGAGGCAGTCATGCACACAGCCGGCCGTGAGGTTGATCGTTGCGACTTCGCGCAAGCACGCCAGACTGGAGGGCGTGAGCACCGGCGACTTTCGATCCACAGTTTGCACTTCGATCACGGCATGGCTCCTGCGAAGTTTCCACGCACTGGTAAGGTCGATTCACCAAATCCGTCGTCCCGGGAGAAATCGCTCGTTCTTCCTTTGAGAGACGCATAGCAGATTCGTCCCCTGCATGCGCACCCGATCGGTTACATCCGCTGCGGCGAGATCCGACAAATCGTTCCCCTCCATATGGCGACGCAGTGCTCTGGCGTTAAAATCGACGTCCTCGATTATTACGAGATCGCCGATTGAACAAAGAGCCGCAAGCGCACTTTGGCCGTCAGGCAGCAATAGCGAGGCATCATCGAATCGGCGGGCAACAAAATACACCGCGCCTCCCCCGCTATCTGCCATCGCCTTCCGGCTCAGCAAATGAATGCCGCGGAAGTAATCCGAAAGGGACAATCGGACGAAACACGACGTTCGACCGAGCCTGACGCGCGCATTTGACGCAAGCAGCAATGAGGGACCGGTGCCTCCTTCGGCCAAACACATATGAGGGAGGTAGCTGCCATTTTTCCAGCCGCGCAATGACAGTTGCTTCTTTGATAACATCCGAACTTGATGCCAATCGTCAACGCATTCAACAGAAAATCTGCTGAAATTATTGAATAGGCGGCACAACAACAGGACGTGGAATCGCGACATTTGGGGCGCCCTGACGCAACGGACGATCCAATTCTTCCAATCTGAGCCTACACAGCGTAACTCCGCCAAGCCCCTCAGGAACTTCCGCTGCCGGATGAAACGGGTTGTATTGTGCGGTTTGAGATCAATCAAGTGCCAGAAGAGTTCCCTATCCTGAGTGATGTCAGTATGATTGCGGACCAGCCGGTCCCAAACGCGCCGAGTCAATTGGCCGCTGCCTCCGCCCAGGTCGCCAATTGCGATGGGCAAATTCGCCTGGTCGGATGGCTTGACCCACGCGCTGCGAAGGAACGGGCCAATGGCGCGGTCTGCGATCCAACTGGCGCGCCGGGCAGCCCGAGGATCAGTTTTAGCGGATAACCCGTGGGTGAGTAGTTCGATGCACCGAAACGACTCGGCGCGATCGTCACGCTGAACGGCCGGATAGGCAAAGAGGCAAATCCCCGACCGCGATTCGATGACGAACTGCCGGTAATAATAGAAAAGAGGTGGGGCCACAACCGAAGGATTCACCGCGGTTGCCGCAGTTATCAGGGGTAAGAATTTTGCATCGTCATAGGCTTTAGGATTCCGAAGTTTGGCAAGCAAGTAGACTGGGTTTCGAACATTTGAGGTCGCCGCGACGGCACTGGCGGCACCTTCTTCAGCGCGCCGAATCGGAAAGCATTCCAGCGCGAGAATTGCGGAAAGTGAGGAGCGATCGAGGTTTCCGCGCACGACTCGTTCGAGTACCGCCGACAACAGCGTGAAATAGTTTAGACAGAAACGGCTCGCCGCCGTCAAACTAAAGTAGTTTTCGATCAACGCCGCGCGGCTTTCGCGCAGCGCCAGGAGATGATCCAACACCGAAGCATCGGCTGCGGAAAGGAAGGGCCGCCAATACTCGTTCCATGCAATGGGCCGGACTTCCAACCGGCCATTTCCGTGAACGGTGATATCTCCTATGAGGTTCTCTGACTTGAGGATCGACGTGATGGCCTGGCGGTTGTGTCTACGCAGATGCTTCACAAGATGTCGATGGATTACGCCCATTTTCGCACCACTTTTGCGCGCAATGGCGGGATCAGTTCGCCGCGATCTGCCTACGGCACCCCTAACATCGTACAAACATTTGGTCGTACTGCAAGTATGAAATACGGTGAAATGGAGTCTCTGCCGATACCGAGCCAACATGACGGTCCCACCCATTTCAAGCCAACGACGCGAACATTACCGCCATTTCTGAGCAGCCAGCCACGAAAAGTTCAATAGCCGTCTTGTTGTCCCGATTGCCGCGGACCTTGAATCGCTTGACAATTTACAAGAATCCCTGTTGGTTCGGGTTGACCCAATCCAAGACGATTGAATATCCGCCGAATGCCCCCTTTTTGCCCAAGAGATGAATTGCCGTCCAAGCCGCCGGAACAATTGCCGCGATCTGGCCGAACTAACCCGCGGGGTTTGGACTGTGGCAATTGTGGGCAGATGGCCGGGGACGGCATTGTCGAGCAAATCAGGTTGCCAACGCCGCATCCGGCTGAAGCTGGGCCGATAGCGCCATGAGCACCCGCTCTCCAGTCGCCGGAATTGCCAGCGCGCCCGGCTGTGTTATCCCGCATTGCGCCAGCGCGTCCTTCACCGCCAACCACACGCTGAGACCGAGCAAAAGCGGCGGCTCACCAACCGCCTTTGACCGATACAGACTCACCTCGTTGTTCGGATTATCCAGATATCGAACGTTAAAGGCCTCGGGCACGTCGGTGATGGCGGGAATCTTGTAGGTGGTTGGTGAACACGACAAAAGATTTCCCTTCGCGCCGTAAACCAACTCTTCGGTGGTGACCCAACCCATTCCCTGCACGAATCCGCCGACGATTTGTCCCCGGTCGATCCCCGGATTGATGGATTGCCCCAGGTCCATCGTCAAGTCCACGCGCGTGACCTTGATCTCGCCCGTGAGTCGGTCGATCAGAACTTCGCTGCAAGCCGCGCCGTTGGTGAAATATAGAAACGGGGTTCCCGTTCCGGTGTCGCGATTGAAATCCACTCCGGGCGTCGCATAGAAACCTCGCTCCCCGAGGCTCAGGCGCAATTCGTATGCCCGCCGTGCCACGTCGGCAAACGCCAGTCTCCTTTCCGGATTGCGTTGGTCAAATACGAATCCCTGTTCAAAACGAATGGAGGATGGTTCAAGGGCGAATTGATCCCCAGGTCTGGAAAGCATGCCCACCGCCGCTTGCGCCATTCGACCGCGCAGCCGCTTGCATGCATCAACCGCCGCCGCTCCATTGAGGTCGGTCCCGCTGGAAGCGGCGGTGGGGGAGGTATTGTTGTTCTTATCCGTCGCGGTGGCCGTTACGATGACCTGGTCGTATCCAATGCCCAACTCTTCAGCGACGATTTGCCTCACCCGCGTACTAACGCCCTGGCCCATTTCCGTGGCCCCGGTGCTCACGATGACCGATCCGTCCAGATAGATATTGACCAGCGCGCTCGCCTGGTTCATCACCCGCCGAGTGAAGGAGATGCCAAATTTTACCGGCGACAGCGCCAATCCGCGCAAATGAGTCGATGATTCCGCGTTGAATCGCCGCACGCTGTCGCGCCGGGCGTCGTAATCGCAGTCGCGACGCAGGGACGACAACAGTTCCGGCAATGTGTTGTTTCGCACAACCTGTCCATACGGCGTCGTGTTGCGGTCTTCAATCCCGTAACAATTGGCCTGACGCACGTCCAAAGCGTCGATCCCCAGCACCTGCGCGATCTCCTCGACGACGTTTTCCATCCCCGCGACTCCCTGCGGTCCGCCAAATCCTCGAAAAGCCGTGTTGCTAGGCAGATTCGTCCTGCAAATCCGGCCCTGGATCGAGATATTCGGAAGGAAATACGCGTTGTCGCAATGCAACATCGCCCGCTCCAAAACCGCGAGCGACAAATCCATGGAACATCCGCCGTTTGAATACAACCTGGTATCCAGCGCCGTGATGATCCCTTCGCGAGTGAACCCCGCGCGATAAATAACCTTGAATGCATGGCGCTTTCCGGTGAAGCGCATGTCGTCATCCTTCGTGTACAAGAACCGCACGGGCCGACGCGTGCGCGCAGCGAGCAAGGCGGCCATCATCGCCGGCTGGGCCGCCTGCGTTTCCTTCCCGCCAAATCCCCCTCCCATGCGTTTGCAAATAACCACAACCCGATTGAACGGAATGCCCAGCACCTCCGCGACCATTTCCTGCACTTCGGTCGGATGCTGCGTCGAGGAGTGCACCACCATGGTGTCGCCCTCGCCGGGAACTGCAATGCAAACCATGGATTCCAGATAGAAATGCTCCTGTCCGCCGATTTCCAGCACACCCTCGATGCAGTGATCGGCCTGGGAAAATCCCTTGGCAAGATCGCCGCGCTTGATCGTTCGCGGTTCTCCAATGTACGAGTTGGCCGCCATCGCTTCATCAATAGTCAGGATCGGCGTCAACTCTTCGACCTCGTGGATCACGGCGCGCCGGGCCAATTCCAACGCCTCCAGATTTTCACAGGCGATAATTGCAAGCGGTTGGCCAAGAAAGCTGGCCTCATTCTCGACCAGCAGAAATTCATCCTTGATGACTGCTCCGAACTGATTATGCCCCGGAACATCGCGATGCGTCAGCACCGCCTTCACGCCTGGCTCGTGCTGCGCCGGCGCGACGTCCAATCGCGTCAACTTCCCATGCGCCACGGGGCACGGCACGATTCCCGCCAGAAGCTCGCCTGCCAATGGCGCCACATCGTCGAGAAACAGCGATTCCCCGCTGACATGGCCAGCCGCGGAATCGTGCGGAATGTCCTTTCCAACAACGTGCTTCATGCGTGGACTCCTAAAACGTCGCACTTCGGTTCGGGTGGCATCGGCGGCCCACCGTTGCCGCCTTCAACGTCTTGCCAGAACTTGATCAAAATGTTCTTCGCCAGAATTCGCCGATAGCGTTCTGTTCCGCGCACGTCCGAGATCGGGCTGACTTCACCGCACGCAATGTTTCCCGCCTCCGCAAACAATTCTCTGGAGCCGATTTTATCCGACAAAAACGCCTCGGTGCGAGGCAAGCGCATCACCATCGGTCCAACGCCGCCGAATGCGATGCGAATTTGTTCGACCCTCGCGCCGGACATCTTCATCCAGATTGCCGCCCCGAAACTCGAGATGTCCAAATCCTTTCGTTTGGAGACTTTGTAAATCTTGAAAACTTCGCCCTCGGCCGGACTCGGCAGGCGCATCCGCGTCACGATTTCATCGCTCCTCAGCACGGTCTTCCGATACCCGGTATAAAACTCGGCGATCTTGACCCATCGTCGGGAAGATTGCCCGGCGATTTCGACTTCTCCGTCCAGAACGTAGAATGCCGGAATGGTGTCGCCGATCGGCGAGCCGTTCACCAAATTACCCGCCAATGTTGCCGTGTTCTTGATCAGCGGCGATCCGAAGTACGCCAACGACCGGCTCAATTCCGGATTATGCGTCGCGCTCACGCGCTCCAGTTCCGAAAGGGTCGAACCCGCTCCAATGCAGAGGTCCCGGGGCGTCATCTCAATCTCCCCAAGCTCACGGATGGCGGCACAATGCATGACCGCGCCGAACCGTAGAGTCCCCTTGTTACGCTGCACCCCCAGATCGGTGGCGCCCGACACGATCAAACAATTCGGGTTCTCCCTGCGAAATTGCAGCGCGCTTTCGATCGACACGGGTTTAAAGAACTTCGCGCCACCGGCCTGAATACCCACTTCCTGCGATCCGGCCGTCCTGAGTTCCGCGAGCATTCTTGCCGGCGGATAAAGTTCATCAAGCGATTTCATCGCCGATCGGTCGGCGTGCATCGCTGCCCGAACGATCGAATCGTATCCGGTACACCTGCATAGATTCCCAACCAGAGCACGCCGAACATCGTGCGCTTCCACCCGCTCGGTTTTCTGCATCAAATCGCAAAGGCTCACGACGAACCCCGGCGTGCAGAATCCGCATTGGGTTCCATGGCAACCGACCATCGCTTTCTGGATCGGATTCAACTCGTCGCCGTACTTCAAGCCCTCCACCGTGATGACGTGCGTTGCATCCAGTTGAAACATAAGTTGAATACAGGAATTAACCGCGGCATATCGGATTCGATTTCCCTGTGCCGAAATCCTGCCGACCAGCACGGCGCACGCTCCGCAATCCCCCTCGGCACAGACGATCTTGGTTCCCGTCAACCGGCGCTGACGGCGTAAAAACTCCGCGAGCGTCAAAAAGGCATCATCACCGCCGATCCGCAATGGACTGCCGTTCAAATAAATCAGGAGATGGTTACGCACGCCGTACACTCCTTTCAAATGCCGTTTTGCCCGCAAGCGTTACGCGGACGACCGTCGGTCGCGGATTGTCGATATCCTCGGGCAACAGCGCGCGAATCATGTCGTCCACCGATCGTCCCGGCCCCGGCACGGCGGGTTCAACTTCAATGAACGAAGCGGGTCGGCCAGCCTTAAGCAGGCCAACCTGTTCGTCGAGCCCCAGAATCCGTGCGGGAGCGAGCGTCGCGCGCCAGAGCGCCTCGCTCGGCGTCGCTCGCACCGACGCGCCTGAATGCACCTGCACGAATCGCTTCATCTCGGCCAGCATCGAAACGGTGGGGGACGCCGCCATATCGGTCGCGATCGCGAACGGGATCTTGTGCTGGAGCACCCGATCCAACTGCATCAATCCCGATCCCAGCAACAAATTCGACGTTGGGCAGTGCGCGATCGCCGCTCCACTGGAAACAAGCATTTGCCATTCATCCGGATTCATGTGAATGCAGTGCGCCAGGATGGCTTGATGGTCGAGCAATCCATCCCGACGGTACACGTCGGTATAGCTCGACGCCTCGGGATAAAGCTCGCGTTCAATGAGAAGTTTTTCCGCCATCTGCTCGTTCAAATGCGTTTGGGTCCGCAGGCCGAATCTCGCGGCCAACCGGCAACCAGCGCGGCGCAGCGGAGTTTTCGTTGCAACGGCAAACCGGTCGGTGACGATCAGCCGTCGCCCAAACCGCCCGGCGATTCTTGCAACGTCCGCCTCCAGATTCATCTCATCCGTGCGCAAATCCGGGGGACAATTCCGGTTCATCAGCACAAGCCCCACGCTCCACGTTGCCGGCAAAATTTCCAGCGCCATTTCCGTGGCGGCGGCCGACACCGTCATAAACGCCGCGCCTCCGATGATTCCGTTCGCCAGCACGTCCGCCGCAAACGATTCGATCACCGCGCGCGCGTAATCCGGCGCGTTGCATCTCACCTCCGCCGGAAAAACATTTCGCTTCAGGGCGTTGAGCAACCGGCCGCCGGGAGCATCGTCGCTGACGCCTTCCGCGAAGGCTCCGCGAATCGGATGCTGCGGGATATGCGTGTGCAGATCGAGCAGCGGGGGGAGGATCACGCCTTCGCTGATTCGCGTCGGCGGCGAATCCGCGGGTAACTGGCTCCGGAGAGTCTCCCAACTTCCGGCGAACAGAAGAATCCCTCGCTCATCGAATGCCACCGACCCGTCCGCGTGCCACGCGACGGTGCCATCCTCCAATGGCGCCACAAGCGGTCCTCGTACAATCTGCTCAATCATCGGCTCGCTTCCACGTTCGATTCCTGGCCACGAATGCTTTTGAACGTCTCAATCCCGCGCCTGACGCGGGTACGGCCGTGAACGAGTTGCCCGGGTGTTCGCATGGATGCGCTCACACAAACAGGTCGACGATCTGAAACTTTTCCACGTCGATCAAACCATGGTCCGTCAGCTTCAGCGACGGGATCACTTCCAGCGCCATGAAGCTCATCGCCATGAACGGATCATTCAGGACCGAACCCAATTCCCTGGCCGCGCCAATCAGCCGCCGGTAACTCGCGGCAACTTCACCGATGGGTTCATCGCTCATCAGTCCTCCGATCGGGAGGGGCAAGCGCGCAACGACGTTGTCACCGACCGCGACGGCAAGACCGCCTCCGTCCGCGGCCGCCGCGTGCGCGGCCGCGAGCATCGAATCGTCATCCGAGCCGATCGTCACCAGGTTGTGATGGTCATGTGCCACCGTGCCCGCGATGGCGCCCCGCTTCATGCCGAATCCCTGGATGAACCCAACCCCGATGCTGCCCGAGTGCCGGTGGCGCTCGATGACCGCCATCTTAAGCAAATCGCGCGACACGTCCGCGACCGCCCGGTTCCCGACGATTTTATTGCCGAGCACGCGATGGTCCGTGGTCAACTGATCCTGGTGAGAACCGATCACCCGAATTCGATCCGACTTCGCCGGCACGGCAAATCGCACGCTGTCCCACGCAACGTCGCATTTGCCGAGCGGAACCGTTTCGGCGGGCGCGGGGCGATTCATCTGATGCAGCAAGACCCCGTCGCGCGCGGTCAGAACGCCGTTGCTGAAGACGGCTCTCGCCTGCGGCCGTCGCAAATCGTCGAAGACCACCAGATCTCCCCTGCGCCCCGGCCCAATCGCGCCGACGTCGCGCAGCCCAAACCACTCCGCCGGGTTCAAAGTGGCCATCCGAATCGCATCCACCGGATCGATTCCACCGGCAATGGCACGGCGCACCATCTCGTCGATGGAGCCCACGTCCAGCAAATCGCAACTCGTCCGGTCATCCGTGCAAAAACAAATCCTCCGGCTGTTGGCAGGCGTAATCACCGGCAGCAGCGTTGCCAGATTACGGGCGTTTGTCGCCTCCCGCACCAACAGGTACAGGCCGCGCGCCAGTTTCTCTTTGGCCTCTTGCACCGTCGTGGCTTCATGATCGCTTCCCACTCCCGCCGCCACGTAGGCATTCAGCGACATCCCCGTGAGCGAAGGACAATGCCCATCGACGGGTCTGCCGGCCATCGTCGCGATTTTGGCGAGCATCGCGGCATCGCCGCCCGTGACCGCCGCATAGTTCATCACTTCGGCCAGTCCGTGGGCGATGCCCTGCTTGAGCAGTTCACGCAGATCGTCCGCCTCGATTGCGCCGCCGCCGCTCGACATGGATGTCGCCGGTACGCAACTCGGCGCCATCAGCACGAGATTCAACGGAAGGCCGGTCGCGTTTCTCGCCATAAACCGGATTCCCTCGGCGCCGGCGACGTTGGCGATCTCATGCGGATCAGCCACCACCGTCGTTACGCCGCGGGGGACGACCGCCGCCGCAAACTGCGTGGGCGTGCATAAGCTGCTTTCGATATGGACATGCGCATCAATGAACCCGGGAGCGATGAACGATCCCTTCACGTCCACGATTTGCTTCGCCTGATACCCGCTCCCGATTCCCACGATCCGGCCGCCTAGGATTGCGACATCCACCGATTCGATTTCGCCGTTGAATACGTTGATAACTCGTCCACCCGTGATCAATAGGTCAGACGGGGCATCGCCGCGCGCGGCTGCCAGTAATCTCGAAATGTCGTCCATAGCCCAGCCGGGAGTTGTGCTCAGTAGGTCGGGCTTGAGTATACCCGGCCATCCGCCCGTTGGAAACCCCCTTTTTGATGGATTTCGGCCACAATGCTAGGCGATTTTTGCGTTTCGGCCTGCTATACTTTGGGGAATCGCGCTATTCATCTCGCCGGCCTTTTGTTGTGATTGATCTCTTGTCTCAAGTCGTGCGTCGGACCGAACTCGGTGAGGTGGTCGCCCTCTGTACCGTGGTTCGCACCAAGGGGAGCGCGCCCCAGGACAGGGGCGCCGCCATGCTGGTTCTGCGCGATGGCAACTCCATGGGGACCCTTGGAGGCGGCTGCGTCGAAGCCGAGGTCCGTATCCGCGCTCAAAGGCTCATGAGCGCCAACCAGAACCAACTGCTCAGTTTTCGCCTCGATCAGGATTTTGGATGGGACGACGGCCTGGTCTGCGGCGGCACCATGGACGTTGCCATTCAGGTATTCTCCTCCGGCCAGTCCGTGCTCCCGATTCAGCGCGTCCTGGTCGATCTTGCCGCCAATCACCCGGCATTGCTCCGGATAGAAGTTCCGGACGAGTTCCTTAACCCCGCCAGCTTTGACATCGAGATTCCACCGATGCCGACGTTGCTCATCGCGGGCGCCGGACACGTCGGCCGCGCCCTGGCATTGGTTGCGCGGCAAATTGATTTCAACGTCGTGGTTGTGGACGATCGCGCCGACTGCCTCACGCCTTCAAATTTCCCAGGCGCCCGGTGTATCCTCGGCGAGATCGAGGCTGAATTGTCGAGGTTCGACGTCAACCCATGGACTTACGTCGTGATCGTTACTCGCGGACATCGCCACGATGCGCAGGCGCTGGCCGCGTTGATCCATTCACCCGCGGCTTACGTGGGACTCATCGGCTCGAAGCGTAAAATACACAGGATTTTTACGGAATTACGGCAACAGGGCGTGCCGAGTGAACGCCTGGCAAGCGTCCACGCCCCCATAGGTCTGGAGATCGCGGCGGTGACGCCCGCGGAAATCGCCGTCAGCATCGCCGCTGAATTGATCGCCGTTCGTCGGGGCCGCGCGGATCTTCCGGCCCATCCGATGAAAGTCCCCTCCGACAAGCTCGACCGCTGGCTGCAAAAGACTAAACCCGCTCAACCGCCGGATGCGTCGCCCAATCGCCCCGTCGGATCGTGATGCGAATCCCATGCAATGGAAGGTGATACGCCGCGGGAATCTACCGTGATGCGAAGGCGGCGTTGATCTGGTTGATCCGGCGCGTGTCGAGCACGCCGTGCAGCAGATGGCGAAAGGCGTGGTAAATCCACGTGTCCACGCGATGCGACGACGCCAGGGGTTGCAGAAGGCGCGCGGAGATCAGCGCGTGATCGGCGGCTGCGAGCGTCAACTCGACGGCCGGATCGCGGAACACGTAAACGTTTTGCGAGGGATGGTGAGCGAGGGAGTATTCGGTCCCCTGTATGCGGCCAAGCATGGTGGGGCGGGGGTCGCGCGCCAGCACGACGAAACCATCGCGCGGCACGGCGCGATGGAAGGATTCCATGGAGGCGTAAAAGGCGGGCTTTTTGATGTACGGACCGCCGTACTCCGGGCAGAAGGTGTCGCAGTTGCCGCATTCATTGCAGAAGTCGGCGTAGTTGGCAATCTGTGTCGGGCGCGTGATCTCAAAGCGCCGGCCGGGGACAAGCTCGGTTTGGCCCGAGGGGTCGATGAGAAGGTCCTGGCAGTCGAAGGCGGTTTTGGGCGTGGGATAGATGAAGTTGGCGGCGTTGGGGCAGACGGGGATGCACTTGTCGCAGGTGAGGCAGTCGAAGGTGCTCAGATGAGAGTCGACGCGCAGGGGCACTTTGCGATTTTGCGGGGCGCGATACCGCGGATCATCGCGCGCCCGTTGGGCGACTATCTCGGTGTTTCTGCCGGCGGCGTCCGCGGGTTTCTCGCCGGAAAAGGCTCGGATGTAGTCGTTGACGTTGCCGGCGCCGAGGGCATTCATGGCGTTGCCGAGAGATCGGAGCTGGCCGGACAAACGGCCGTAGCCGCCGGGCCGCAGAAGGTCGGTGCAGACGGTCACGGGCACAAATCCGCAGGCGACGGCGAGCGGGAAGTTGTGGCGATCGATGCCGGCACTGAAGCTGAAATGAACGCGCGGGCCGACGGCCCGGCGGAAGAGATCCGCCAGGGTCATGGTGATGACGTGCAGGGGTTGGCCCGAGAGGTATTGAACGGCGTTGCCCGAAGGAAAGAACTGGCGATGGTTGACGACTTCCAGCGTATTGGAAAATTTGCAGCCGAAGTGACGGCCGCGTGATTGGGCCAGGCGTGACAGACGATCGACGAGTTGCACGGCCTCGCCGAACTGTAGGCCCGAAGTGAAAGCATGAGGTGGAACCTTCAGTTCGGTGTAGCCGAGCACGTCATACAGAAGATGCTCCAATCGCTCCGGCCCGAGCATTGGCGGATTCATCTTGACGATCACGTCCAGGTCCTTTTCGGCGATGAAGAATTCGCAGATGCGTTCGATCTCGTTGGCGGGGCAGCCGTGAAACGTGGAAAGGGTGACGCTTTGAGACAGGGAGGCGGGATAATCGAGTTGGCGCGCCGCCGTGAATTGCCGGGGAATCCGCGAGCGCAAATCGTCCACGATTTTGGAAGCATCGCGCATTGAGTCGATAAAGCGCTGGACTTTTTCGCCGCGAATGCCCGCCAGATCGTAACCGATGCTCATGTCGTAGATCACCTGGGTCCCGTCGCCAAGGAGATTGTGGCCGTGGCGGAACATTTCGATGAGCATGGAGCCGGCGACATATTCCCGGAGGGATTGATCGACGAGCAGTTCCTGGGACCACTCGATGTTGTAGCCGACGTTATTGGCGTCGATGCAGGGCCGGCCGATGACGAGGCGGTCGTTGACCTGGACTGTCTTGAGTTCCATGACGCGGCCGCCGGCGGCATAGGAGAGCAGGAGATTCTGTGCCATCTGAGTGTGTGGTCCCGCGGCGGGTCCGCTGGGGTTGCCGGCGCGCCGGCCGTGAAACGGGACGGACAGATCAAGCTCGCCCGCTTTGGGGAGATGCCAATTCTTGCGGGGAAGGCCGAAGAGCGAATCCTGTGCAGCCGGCTCGGCGTAGAGCTGCGCAACCAAGTCCTCGAATGGCGCGGGAATCAACTCGGCCATGTCATCCAATCCTTTTTTTCGCCCGGTGGTTTATCGCGGGCGCGGCATTATATGGGAAAACGCGGGGTAATTGTCCAGAATGTGCTGGGCGACTATGATCTCATTGGTGATTTTATGGCCATTCGAGACGGTTTTTCGACCGTTGAATCCGTCCCGTCCGCGAGGATCAAATTCAACCTGAACGAAAAGACCGTTGAGACGAATGCGCGGGGGCGGTCGTTGTTGGCGGTGCTGCGCGAGGATTTCGGCTGCATATCGCTTAAAAACGGATGCGAACCGCAGGCGTCGTGCGGGTGTTGCACGATGCTGGTGGACGGCCAGCCGCGCCTGTCGTGCACCATGACCCCGTCTCAGGTGGCGGGCAAGAAGGTGTTGACTCTGGAGGGATTGTCGCCGGAGCACAGGGAGCAGATCGGCAGCAGTTTTGTCAACTGCGGCGCC
>Ga0187867_10001734_pt1 | contig 18607 bp, 8 predicted proteins | sample June2016WEW_13_1_FD_132976 | JGI IMG/M metagenome (GOLD analysis project Ga0187867, IMG submission 132976) | Peatland microbial communities from SPRUCE experiment site at the Marcell Experimental Forest, Minnesota, USA - June2016WEW_13_10 | ecosystem: Environmental > Terrestrial > Soil >...
ATCCGAGGTCAATCCTCGCAACTCGGCGCCGATGAAGCGCCAACGAGCTACCGGGGAAGACGCCACCGACCGAAATCTGTTAAGGAACCTGCCGAGCGGTAGAGGCTACGGACCCATGGCGATTTCCAGCAAGCAGAAATGGAGCGACCGCTCCGTGGGCGTTGGGTCTCCAGCCAAAGAAATCAGATCGTCGGCCAAAGACATTGGCGGGGAGGTGAAGCAGCGCCACGCTTGGGCCAGGCTGCCATGCGCCCTCCGGTTTGCGCTCATGGGTAATGGCCGATCCCCCGAAGGCTAAACCATTTCGATTGAACCGTCTTCAAGGCGGGAATACGACCGATTTTGGATGAACCGCCCAACGCTTGCGCGGCAGCTCGCATTCTGGTCGCTCATAATTGCAATCGGGCTGACCTACGCCCTGGCAGCGCTAGGTCAAAACGCGCCCTTGGCTACCAAGGAGCCACACGGGTACTACGGCGCGTTGACCGACTCCTTTTTGTCGGGACAGCTGAACCTAAAGGAGCGATTCGATCCGCGCCTGTTGAATTCGGACAACCCGTATGTGGCGCAGCTGGATGTTCAAAGGCCCCATGACGCGAGCTTCTACAAGGGAAAGTATTACCTCTACTTCGGGGCGGTCCCGGTGGTTCTCGTCTACCTGCCGTGGAGAGTGGTAACGGGGACATGGCTTGCCGACCGGGTGGGGACTCTTGTTTTTTGCTTCGCTGGGGTCGTTCTGGCCGCGGCCCTATTGAGGCGTATTCGGAACGTTTACCTCAAGGACTGCGACGATTCCTGGGTACTTCTCGGCATCGCCGTCATCGGCTGGGGAAGCCCCATTTTCTATCTCGCGCAGGATGGCACGTTTTACGTCGTAGCGGTCAGTTCGGCGTTCTTCTGCATGATGCTGGCGGCTGTCTCGACCGAGCGCGCGCTGGCATCAGCCGCGATCCGCGCCCGGTGCGCCTGGATCGCCACGGCCAGTCTCGCGTATGGACTCGCGATCGGATCCCGGCCCAATTTCATATTCGGCCTGCCCGTATTCATCTTGCTCTGCCTTTTCCTGGTCGTGCGTACAACCGAAGGCGGGGTGGGAGTCCGCTTGAAGCTGCTCTCCTCGGCAGTGTTGCCGGTGGCCTTCGTCGGAGCCGCAATCGGCGCCTATAACTTCCTCCGTTTCGATAGCCCGTTCGAGTTCGGGGCGCATTACGCCTTGATCGGGGCGGGGGCCGACATGCGCCACGCAAGACTCTTCGGGACCGAGTTTCTTCGGGAGAATCTGTTCAGCTACCTCTTCAAGCCCGCGGTATATGTGAGGTATTTCCCCTTTTTCCTGGTCGACCGCGCCTATGGGATGGCAATTTACCTGCCGTCCGCGCTTCTGGGGCCTGCCTTTCTCCTGGCCGTTGCGTTCCGGAGGATTCCCCGCGTTCCCGCGGCTCTCGCGGTTCTGTGCGCGATGCTTTTCGGCATTTTCGCATGCAACCTGTTTTCGCTGGGATTGTTCTACTATTTTGGCGAACTCCGCTACATGGCGGATTTTGCCCCGGAGGGGCTCCTTCTGGGCGCCATTGCGGTCCTGGCCGTCATGGATCGCGCGTCCCGGACAAGCCGTCCTGCAAGGCTGGCCTCGGCAATCGTCGTCGCCGGCTTGTCAGCATTCACGATATTCAACGCGAGCCTCGTGGCGTTGCAGGCGTCGACATCCTCTTGGATCAAGACCGGCCTGGCGAGGTGCTTGGATTATCCGGCTTACTGGGCCGAGCGCGCCGCCGGAACCAGACAAGGCACGATGGAATTGGAGCTGGAGTTCCCGACCGGCAGGGCCAGTCACCGGGAGCCGCTCCTGAGCACGGGCCTGCCCGGGCAGGGCGACATCGCCTACATCGAGTACCTCGGGGCCGACCGCGCCCAGATCGGCTTCTTCCATCTGGGCTCGGGTGGGCCGACAAGCGGCGAATTCACGCTCTCCCCCGGCCTTCACCGCGTGGACCTCACGCTGGGATCCCTCTATCCGCCGAGGGAATACCCTGGATTCGCCGGATACCCCGCAGCCGCCGTGGAAAGGCTCAAGCGCCAGCTAGAGGTGAGCGTGGATGGGAAATCGGTCCTGAATTCCTCGACGAGATTCTACTTCGCGACACCGGGCTTGGTCCACGTGGGCGCCAATCCGCTTGCCGAAGACGTCAGCGACCCTGCGTTCACCGGCCGCATCGCCGGTGTCTCGCGCCTGGGACTGCTGGCCATCGAGGAGTATTCGAGGAGAAGCCCGGAGAGCGGCCCGCTGCGTCTCCATATTCGCTTCCCGAAGGCCAAAGGCGGGCCGGGAGAGCCGCTTGTCAGCACCGGAAAACCGGGGGCGGGCGACATCTTCTTCGTGACGTACCTAGGGGGAAGTCGCGTCCGGTTCGGGCACGAGGACATGGGAAGCGTCCTGACGACTGATCCCGTGAGCATCGATTTCGACCAGGAACACGTGGTCGATCTGGAGATGGGTTCGCTTTACCCGCCAGGCGACAAATTCCCGGGCCTGTCGGATGAGGAAATCAGCGCCGTCAGGAACCGCTACAGGGTCTGGCTCGACGGGAAGCTCCTGATCAATGTGCCCCGGAACTTTCAGCCCAGCGAATCGGACGAGGTCGTGTGTGCGCTCAACACCATCGGCGCATCCACGGCAGAAGAGATGTTCTCAGGCTCGATCGGAGAGACCGAGCGAATCAAGGCGCCGCCGCTCCGCAATGAGGCGCTTTGGGGCCCGGTGGATGCCCTGGTCCGCTTTCCGCAGAATATGACCGGACAGACGGAACCAATTGTCGTGACGGGCATCGCCGGGAAGGGGGATTTCATCTTTGTGCGATACGAGGACGCGGGCCGGATTCGCTTCGGGTTTGATCACTGGTCCGTGGGAGGCCGTGTAGGAAACAGCGTGGCGGTCGACATGACCAAGCCGCATCACCTGGAGGTGACGATGGGATCACTGTACCCGCCGACAGAGGACCGCCTGTGGCTCGCGCATCCGGCCGCCCCGAGGGACGCGCTTAAGGCGAAGATCCTGGTGAGGCTGGACAATGTGGTCGTCTTGGACGCCGAGTCGCCGACCTATGACGTCCAACCCGATCAGATCACGCTCTGGCGGAATCCGATCGGGGGCTCGTCCTGCCGCGTAGACTTTACCGGGGCTGTGGTGAAGTCGGGCCGGGCTGAATGGTAGGCGTGCCAACCTGATTCGCGCCAGGGGAAACCGGGGAGGTCGCCACCGACCGGAGCCTTTCAAGGAGCCTGCCGAGCGGTAGAGGCAGCGGACCCCGGGCGGATTTCAACGAGCAGAACTGGGGCGACCCGGGCACCGGCCCCGGCGGCGCGCCTAAGCCGCGGCCGCCGGGTGGGACTCGTGCTCCTCGCGGGAGAGCCAGAGGAGCAGGAACGCGACCGCGCACACGCCCGTGCAGACGAGGAAGACAGCCCGGTGGCCCAGGCCGGTGGCAAGCGAGCCGTAGAAAAGGTAGCCGGCCGTCGAGCCGATCCGGTTGGCGTTGCTGTAGAGGTTCGTGGCCGTGCCCGGCTGGTTGGGAATGTAGCTCTGGAAGAAGGTGATCGCGATGCCCGAGAGCACGGCGATCATCGCGGCGCTCAGGATCTGTATCGGGTAGATCTGCCACGGCGCGCGCACCTGCGAGAGGAGAAGGTAGTACGCCACCGCGATGACGACCCCCCAGCGGATCAGGGGGCCGGGCTTGCCCCCCTTTGACGCCGCCAGCCCGAACAGGAGGAGGAAGGGCAGCTCGAAGAACGGCGCGACGCTGTAGGCGATCCCGATCTGCCTCTGCGTCCCGCCGAGCGTCTGCAGGATCATGAGGGGCAGGTTCATGATGCCCATGGTCATGCAGAGAAAGACCAGCACGAACGCCAGGAAATAGCAGAGCAGGTCGGGCCGCCTCAGCAGCCGGGTGAGCGGCACGCGGGCGGCGGAGGCCGCCACCCGCGGGGGCCGCGACGGCACGAAGAGCCACACGGTGACCAGCAGGGCGACGAAGAGCGCCGCGCAGACCAGGAACGTCCCCTTGTAGGAGTAGCGGACCATGACCCAGGCCGCGGCCCCGGGCCCGATCGTCCACGCCAGCGAGAGCGTCAGCCGGTAGATGTTCATGTACAGCGGGGCCTCGTCGTCGGGCACCCCGTGGCGCTCGATGGCCTCCCGGGCGTAGGCAAACAGCTGCGAGAACGTGATCGACGCGATCCCGAGGCCCACGGAGCCGATAACGGTCAGCCACAGGACGCTGCGGACGTAGGCGTAGCCCGCGTAGCCGGCGGCGCCGGACGCGCACCCCAACAGGAGTATGGCCCTCCTGCTGAACCGGGTGTCGGACCAGCGCGCGAGCACCGTGCTGATGGCGATGCCGGCGACCGACGTGATGGTCATGAACACGCCGAAGGTCCAGTTCGACATCCCGACCTCGATGGTCCCGAACATCGAGTAGAACGGCCCGACGAACGAGAAGGCGAGGCCGAGCAGCAGGTTGCACACCAGGACGATGGTCAGGTCCCGGTGGGCAAGAAGCGTTCGCGCGGGGACGAGGACGCGTTGCATCGGAGGGGAGCCGGACGCGCCTAGCCCTGCGCGGACCGGCGCCAGTCGACGAGCTCGAGCTGCAGGATCCGCCGGTCGTTGAAGAAGTTCCAGTTGAGCTCGACCGCGAGGTCGAGGCCCACGCCCACAGGGGGCAATCGGTCGGCCATCTTCCAGGCGACGCCGCTCAGGGGCCGCCCCCTCGAGTCCTCGAGCCAGAACCGGAAGTGCCGGGCCTTGAAGACCTCGGGCCGTCGCCGCAGGGCGACGCCGCGCAGGCCGAAGACGGGCTCGGGGTTGCCCTGGCCGTACGGGTGGAGAAGGTCGAGCTCGTCCATCAGCCCGTCGCTGACCTGCTCCGGGGCGAGCCACGCCGCGATGTTGAGCCGGGCCTCGGCGATGGCATCGCCCGCGTGCCTGCGCACCGCCGCGGCGAACCTCGACCGGAACCCGTCGAGCTCGCTCTTGGGAAGCGACACGCCGACCGCCATGGGATGGCCCCCCCAGCTCGAGAGGCCCTCGGGGCACGTCGCGAGGACGTCGACAAGGTTTATTCCGTCGACGCTGCGGCCCGAACCCTTCGCCATGTCGCCCTCGTTGCCGAGCACGATGCACGGCCGGTTGTAGTGCCGGCTCACCCGGCCCGCCACGATCCCAACGACGCCGGGGTGCCAGGCCTCGCTGAAAAGTACGATCCCCGCGTCGCCGGAATACCGCTCCTCGATCATCCTCTCGGCCTCCTCGGTCATCTTGCGCTCGATGTCCTGGCGCTCGCGGTTGAACGCGTCGAGCTGGCGGGCGGTCTCGCGGGCGAAGCCCTCGTCATCGCTCAGGAGCAGGTCGACCGAGAGCGCGGCGTCGGCGAGGCGGCCCGAGGCGTTGATCCTCGGCCCCAGGCGGAAGGAGATGTCCACCGGCAGGATCATCTGCATGGCCGTGATCCCCGAGACGTCCATCAGGGCGCGCAGGCCCGGGCGCGCCGTCTCCTGGAGGATGCGCAGCCCGTTCTTGGCTAGGATGCGGTTCTCGCCGACCAGGGGGACCAGGTCGGCGATCGTGCCCATCGCAACCAGGTCCAGGTAGTCCCGGAGCCTGATCCGGGCCGCGACGGGATGGTTCTCCAGGCGCAGCTGCTTCAGGAGGCCGTGCAGGAGCTTGAAGACGAGGCCCACCGTGCACAGGTGCTGCCACGCCTGCTGGGGCGCGCCGCCGCCGGCGGCCGCCACGTGGGGGTTGATCAGCAGGCCCCCGCTGAGCCCCCCCAACTTGGACCGGTGGTGATCCACAACAAGGACGTCGATCCCCTGCCCCGCCAGGTACGCGACCTCCTCCTGGGAGTTCGTGCCGCAGTCGAGGGCGATGAAGAGCCCGGGGCGGCCGGCCTCCAGGGCGCGGTCGATGGCGCTTCGGGACAGGCCGTATCCGTCCTCGGAGCGGCGGGGGACGACGAAGGAGGGGTCCAGGCCGAACCGCCGCAGGACCGAGACGAGCAGCGCCGTGCTGCTGACGCCGTCGACGTCGTAGTCGCCGAGGACGATCACCCGCTCGCGCGACGCTATCGCGGCCTTCAGGCGGGCGACCGCCGGGACGATGTTGGAGATGGCGAGCGGGTCGCCCAGCCCGGACAGGTCGGGGTTCAGGAACTCCGCAGCCTCGGCGGGGTCGCGGTGGCCCCCGCGCAGCAGGAGCTCGGCGAGGACGGGGCCGACCCCCGCACGCTTGCTCAGCTCCGCGACGTCGCCCGCCGCGATGGGCGTGTAGATCCAGCGCATCTGGCCGAATCCACCGTCACCGCGACGCCCTGCTTGATCCCGTCCACTCGTACTTCGGGGCGACGTCGGCGTGCGCCTCGACGTGCTTCCGGTCGCCCTTGTGCCACCAGTAGAACACCTGGGAGGCGATGAAGATCGCCGAGAACGTGCTGGTGACGATGCCGACGAGGAACGTGAACGAGATGTCGCGCAGGACGCCGCCGCCGAACATGTACAGGGACATGGCGGCGAGGAACGTGGTCGACGACGTCATGATCGTCCGCGCGAAGACCTTGTTGATCGCGGAATTCACGATCTCGCGCAGCGACCCGGTCGGGCTGAGCTTGAGCTCCTCGCGGATCCGGTCGAAGACGACGACGGTCTCGTTGATGGAGTAGCCGGCGATGCACAGGATCGCGGCCACCATCGGCGCCGAGAACTTGTGGCCCGTCAGCACGAAGATGCCGATCGTCATCAGGATGTCGTGCGCAATGGAGACCATGGCCCCGATCCCGAAGCCGAACTCGAATCGGAACGCGATGTAGAGGAGGATGGTCATCATCGAGACGCCTATCGCGAGGAGGGCGTTCAGCATGATCTCCCGGCCGATCGACGCCCCGAGGTGGTTCTCGCCGATCTTGACGAGACCCGCCCCAGGGTGGGCCTTCTGGAGTGCCGCGAGGAGGGCCTCCGACTTGCCCTCGGGCGTCTCGATCTTGAGCTGCTCCGCCCCGCCGCCGAGCGCGCTCTCGTAGGCGACGTTGATGTCGTCGATCCTGGCGGCCTCGGCCACCCTGCGCAGCTCCGCCACCTCCAGCCGGTCCTTGAACTGGAGCGTGATCTGGTCGCCGCCCGAGAAGTCGATGCCGAAAATCCGGTGTCCCTGGTAGATCACCGTGCATATTCCTAGGAGCACGATGAGCCACGCTCCGACGAAGGCCCGCACGCCGTAGCGGATGAAGTCCACGTGGATCGGCCCGATCAGGCGCCGCAGGGTTATCTTCTTCACCGTCCCGGAGTCGATCAGGAGCTCCATGACCAGGTGGACCGTGATCAGCACGGAGAACATGGTCGAGAGGACGCCGATCGCCAGCGTGACGCCGAAGCCGCGGATCGCCCCCGTGCCGAGCCAGATCATGATCGCGCAGATGATCAGCTGGACGACGTGTGCGTCGACGATCGTCATCAGCGCCTTGGAGTAGCCCATCTGGTTGGAGTTCGAGAGCGACTTGCCCACGGCCAGCTCCTCGCGCATTCGCTCGAAGATCAGTATGTTCGCGTCGACCGCCATGCCTATCGTGAGCACGATGCCCGCGAGGCCCGGAAGCGTCATGGTGGCGCCCAGGTTCGACATCACGCCGCCGATGATCAACAGGTTGACGGCCAGGCCCACGAGGACGGCGACGACGCCCCCCGTCGCGTAGAACGTGACCATGAACGCCGCGACGGCGGTCAGGGCGATGATCGAGGCCCGCACCCCGCTTGAGACCGCGTCCTCGGCGAGCGACGGGCCGACCTCATACTGCTCCTTGACGACCAGGGGCAGGTCGAGGGGATTGTTGAGCACGTTCGCGAGGTCTATGGCCTCGCGGTCGGTGAAGGATCCCGTGATCACGGCGGAGTTGCTGTTGATCTCCTCCTTGACCGTGGGGGCCGAGTAGAGCGTCCCGTCCAGGACGATCGCCAGCCTGCCGAGCCTGCCCGCCCTCTGGCCGGCCTCGGCGATCTGGCGGGTCACGTCGGCGAACCGCTTTTTACCCGCGTCCGTGAAGCGCATCGCGATCTCGGGCTTTCCGTAGAGGTCGTGCTCCATGAACGAGTTGGAGATCATCTCGCCGGTCATCTCCGGGATGCGCTTGACGAAGAGCTCCTCGGGTTGGCCCTGGCCGATCGAGCCCTCCCGGTCGAGGACCTTGATCTCGTAGCCGGGCGGGATGTCCGACGTGGTGGCCGGCGTCGCGTCCGGGTAGACCAGGCGAAAATCGAGCCTCGCGGGCTTCTTGACGTTTTCGAGGACCTCGGGGTTGTCCTTCGTGTTGATGCCCGGCAGCTGCACCTCGATCCGGTTTGTGCCGACCGCGCGGATCAGGGGCTCGGACACGCCGAACGAGTTGATGCGCGCGCTGATGATCTCGATCGCCTTCGAGAGCTTCTGCTGGCGGGCGCTCTCGGCGTCCAGGCCCGCCGTCTTGTCGCCGAGGTCGGCCTCGAGCGTGAATCCGACGCCGCCCTGCAAGTCGAGCCCCAGCTGGAGCTTGCGCTTCGAGCGCCTGAGCAGCTCGTTGAGCAGGATCGTGTTGCGCTTGTCCACGTTCTTGAGCGACTCCTCGAGGCGGATGTCGGGGAAGAACTGGGTGAGGTCGATCTTCGAGTCGTGCCCGATCTGCTTGAGCGCCACGAACTCGCTCGGCGCGGCGCCCGACTTCCAGCGGGCCGCCGCCTTGTCCAGGAGCGCGCTGAACTCGGCCGTCCCGGCCGTCGCGTGCTCCTTGGCGTACACAGGGAAGGGCACGTCCTTCAGGGGAAGGAGCTCGGAGACAGCCCAGCCCGTGATCACCAGGCTCAGGATAATCTTCCAAAGGTTGCGTTTGAACATGTCGGATTGTGGGTTAAGGGGTTCTCGGGCCGCGTCCCGACGCGGCCCCGGCGCCACCGGGGCGGCCTCGCCTCATTCAGGAGGGGCCGGGCTCCTATGAGGACTTCTTCTCGTCGGCGCCCGTCTTCTTCGCGACCGACTGGATGAAGCCCTTGCCGACCTCGATCTTGGTGTTGTCGGCCACGCGCACGACGAAGCGGTCCTCCTTGACGTTAGTGATCGTGCCGTAGATCCCGCCGGTCGTGATGATCTCGTCGCCGGTCTGGAGCGAGCCGAGCATCCTCTCGTGCTCCTTCTGCTTCTTCTTTTGCGGCGCTATGAAGAGGAAATAGAATCCACCGATGAACAGCAGCCACACGAGAATCATCGACGGCGGGAAGCTCGGGCTGGAGGCCGGGGCGGCCGCTTGGGCTATCATTTTAGTCATTGCGTATTGCGTTCTTCTAAAGAGAAAACACGCATCTAACTGAATCAACGCTTGTGAAGGCAAGCCCTCAGTGGCGGCCTCAATCCAAAAACTTGAAAAGCAAATCCGCATCAGCATGGTCGGCAGCCAAATCCGAGGAGCTCTACGGGTTCAAGCGCTGGGGCTCGGGGCACCTTTCCGTCGACGACGAGGGCTTCGTCAGCGTCCAGCCCCTAGCCGACGGTCGCGGCATCCGGGTGCTGGACGTCATCAACGAGGCCCTGGGGATGGGGCTCAAGGCCCCGATGGTGATCCGCTTCCAGGACCTGCTCAGGCACCGGGTCGTCCAGCTGAACGAGGTGTTCAGGACGGCGATCAAGGAGGAGGGCTACAAGGGCGAGTACCGGGGCGTCTTCCCGATAAAGGTGAACCAGCTGCGCGAGGTGGTCGACGAGATCGTCGGCGCCGGCAGGGACTACCACTACGGTCTCGAGGTCGGCTCGAAGTCCGAGCTCATGATCGCGCTGGCGATGCTCGAGGGCACGAGCCGCCTGATCATCTGCAACGGCTACAAGGACCACGACTACATCCAGCTCGCCCTGATCGGCAGGAAGCTCGGCAAGCGCGTGATCATCGTGGTCGAGCAGCTGTCCGAGATCGACGAGATCATCCGGATATCCGCGGAGACCGGCGTGAAGCCGATGATCGGGCTGCGGGCGAAGCTCCAGACCCGCGGCGAGGGCAAGTGGGCGCTGTCGACGGGCGACAACGCCAAGTTCGGGCTGAACACGGCCGAGATCCTGATCGCGTGCGGCAAGCTAAAGGCCGCCAAGCTCAAGGCGTGCCTGCGGCTATTCCACTTCCACATCGGCTCGCAGGTGCCCAACATCATCACGATCAAGAACGCGGTGATCGAGGCGGCCCGATTCTACTGCCAGCTTGCGAAGCTCGGGTTCCCGATGGGCTACATCGACGTCGGGGGCGGGCTGGGCATCGACTACGACGGCTCGCGCACGAACTTCGAGAGCTCGATGAACTACTCCATGGAGGAGTACGCCCGCGACGTCGTCTTCAACGTGCGCGAGATCTGCCGCTCGGCGGGCGTCGCCGAGCCGGACATCGTGAGCGAGTCGGGCCGCGCGGTCGTCGCCCCGCACTCGATGCTCGTGGTCGAGGTCTTCGAGCGGATAAACAAGCGGGAGTCGCTCGGCAAGCAGCACCAGCCGAACGAGAAGCAGAAGATCGTCACCGACCTCGAGGTGCTCCTGAAGAACAAGGCGAAGCTCGGGCGCCTCGAGCGCTTCCACGACGCCCTGCAGAAGAAGGACGAGGCGTTCTCGCTGTTCAACCTCGGCTACCTGGACCTTGAGAACCGGGCGGCCGCGGAGCAGATCTTCTGGCAGATCTGCGAGCAGATCGCCAAGGAGGCCAAGCGGACCGGCTACCAGCCCGAGGAGCTGCACGACCTCTCGAGGCACCTCGCCGACCAGTACGTGTGCAACTTCTCGGTGTTCCAGTCGCTCCTCGACCACTGGGCGCTCAAGCAGCTCTTCCCGATCGCGCCCCTGCACCGCCTGAACGAGCGGCCGACCGTGAACGCCATCCTGGTGGACATCACGTGCGACTCAGACGGGAAGATCGGCAGCTTCATCGACCTGCAGGACGTGAAGGACTACGTCTCGCTGCACCCCCTCAACAACAAGCCCTACTACCTGGGCATCTTCCTGACCGGGGCCTACCAGGACATCATGGGCGACCTCCACAACCTCTTCGGCAGGGTCAACGAGGTCCACGTGTTCCTCGAGGCCGACGAGCCGAACGGGTTCTACATAGAGGAGGCGCTGAGCGGCAGCCGCATCGCAGACGTCATCGAGGGGGTCCAGTACCAGCAGGAGGACCTCTGCCGGAAGATGAAGGCGCAGATCGACGCCGCCACCCGCAAGGACATGGTGAAGCCGAGGGAGGGGGTGCGCCTGCTCGAGATCTACGAGAGCCAGATGCTGAACAAGACCTACCTAAACATAGAGCGCATGAGCGAAGGAAAGGCACACGCAAAATGAAACCGACCACCGTCCTGCCGGCCCTGGCCTGCGCCCTGTGCCTCGCCGCCCTCCCCTCCGCGGGGGCCGACGAGCCCGCCGTCTACCGGGACAAGTCGGCCCCGCCCGAGGCCCGGGTCTCCGACCTGCTGGCGCGCCTTACCCTCGACGAGAAGCTCTCGATCATCGGCGGCGACCGGGACTTCTACATTAGGCCGATCCCCCGGCTCGGCGTCCCGGAGATAAAGATGGCCGACGGCCCGCTCGGCGTGCGCAACTACGGCCCGTCGACGGCCTACCCGGCGACGATCGGGCTCGCGGCGACGTGGGACCGCGGCCTGGCCATGGACTTCGGAGCGTCCGTCGGGAGCGACGCCCGCGCCCGCGGCGTGAACATCATGCTCGGGCCGGCGGTCAACATCAACCGCGTGCCCCAGAACGGCCGGAACTTCGAGTACCTCTCGGAGGACCCGTTCCTCGCGGCCGTCTTCGCCAGCCAGATCGTGACCGGCATCCAGGGCCAGGGCGTCGTCGCCACGGTCAAGCATTTCGCGGCGAACAACCAGGAGACCGAGCGCGACACCATCGACGAGCACATCGGCGAGCGGGCCCTGCGCGAGATCTACCTGCCGGCGTTCCGCGCGGCTGTGGAGCAGGGCCATGCCTGGGCCGTCATGTGCGCGTACAACCGCCTCAACGGCACCTACTGCAGCGCCAACGCCTGGCTCAACAAGACGGTGCTCAAGGGCGACTGGAAGTTCCAGGGCGTGCTCATGTCGGACTGGGGCGCGGCCCACGAGACGCTCGGCGTCGCCAATGGCGGGCTGGACCTCGAGATGCCCTCGGGCAAGTACATGAACCCGGCGGACCTGAAGCCGCTCATCGACTCGGGCCAGGTCACCGCCGCGACGATCGACGAGAAGGTCCGCAGGATACTCAGGCTCGAGGTCGAGAACGGCTTCCTCGACCGGCCGCAGGCGATCGAGTCGACCCCGAAGGACGACCCCCGGAGCGCGGCGGTCGCCCTCAGGATAGCCCGCGAGGCCATCGTCCTTCTCAAGAACGAGCACGGCGCGCTCCCCCTGAACGCGAAGCGGGTGAGGCGGATAGCGCTGGTCGGCCCGAACGCCACCGGCTACGTCTCCGGCGGGGGAAGCTCGCACGTGGTGCCGTTCCACCACGTGAGCGTGGAGGAAGGCCTGCGCCAGGTGACCGGATCCAAGGTCAAGATCGACGTGATCCCGGGGCCGGGCCCGGAGCTGCTGGGCAAGCTGGTGGCGAGCGCGGTCTACACCGGGCCCCTGAAGCTCGAGTTCCTCACGCCGCGCTGGTGGGAGAAGGGCGTGATCACAACGACGACCGACACGAGGATCGACCACAACTGGACGGAGCCTCCCGCCCCGGGAGTGGACCTGGCCGCCTACCGGGCGCACTGGACGGGCTCGATCCGCGCTCCCGCCTCGGGACCTTACATCTTCATGGCCGAGAACACGGGCAACCTGTTCGTCAAGCTGGACGGGAAGCCGCTGATCTCGAGCTGGGGCAATTCGGGCGAGACGCTCACGGCGCGGGCCGACCTGCAGGCCGGCAGGACCTATGCGATCGAGGTCGTCGCCCACCACGACGTCCCCGGCTCGACCGCCGTCCGCTTCGCCTGGGGGCCGGCCCCGCCGCTGATGACCGACGCCGAGGCCGAGCGCGTGCGGTCCGCCGACGCGGCGGTGGTGTGCGCCGGGTACAGCCTCATGCTCGAGAGCGAGGGGTCCGACCGGACCTTCGAGCTTCCCGACGTCCAGCCCGAGCTGATCCGCAGGGTCGCGGGGCTCAACCCGAGGACGATCGTCGTCCTCAACTCCGGGGGCGCCGTGGCGACAGCCGACTGGCTCGGCCAGGTGCCGGCGCTCGTCCAGGCGTGGTACCCGGGGCAGGAGGGGGGACGCGCCGTGGCCGAGGTCATCATGGGCAGCGTCAACCCGAGCGGGAAGCTCCCGATCTCGTACGGGAAGCGCAGGGAGGACTCGGCCTCGTTCGGCAACTATCCGGGCTCCAACGGGAGGGTTGATTACGCGGAGGGAATCCTCGTGGGGTACCGCTGGTTCGACGCCAAGGGGGTGGCCCCGCTCTTCCCGTTCGGCTACGGGCTCAGCTACACCAGCTTCCACTACGACAGGCTGAGCGTCGAGCCGGCTCCCGACGGGAGATGGCTGGTCTCCTATGAGATAACGAACAACGGGACGCGTGCCGGCGACGAGGTCTCGGAGGTCTACGTGAGCCCGCCGGCCCCCTCGAGGGTGGCCCGCCCGGTGCGGGAGCTCAAGGGCTTCAACAGGATGAGCCTCGCCCCGGAGGAGACGCGCAAGGTCACCCTCTTCCTGGACGAGTCGGCGTTCCAGTACTTCGACGAGTCTAAGGGCGCCTGGGCCGTCGAGCCGGGCACCTACACCGTGGCCGTCGGGTCCTCGTCGCGCAGCCTGATGCTCACGACCCCGGTCGCCGTCCAGTGATCAGCGCCATTCGTGGCGCGGGTACCTGCGCGAGAGCTCGGGCTTGATCTTCGGGTAGACGCTGCGCCAGAAGCCCCCCAAGTCGTCGGTGACCTGGATGGGCCGCTGGTTTGGGGCGAGCACCTCGATCTTCACCGGGACGCGGCCGCGGCCGAGCGAGAGGCGCCCCTCGATGCCGAACAATTCCTGGATCCGCGCGCTAAGGACGGGAGGCCCCTCCTTGGGATAGGTGAGGCGCGAGCGCCGGCCGTTCGGCATGGCCATGCGCTCGGGCACCATCTCGTCCATCGCGCGGAGCTGATCCGCGGTCAGCCAGTCCCTGAGCACGGGCATCACCTCCCTGGCCTTCACGCCGCGCGCGGAACTCTCTCCGTAGCAGACCTGCTCGATGAGCGTCCTCCGGTCCGAGGGGCCGATCGGGTTGACCTCGAGCTCGGGGAACCACTCGGCAAGGCGGTTGACCCGCGTGATCCACTGCTCGGCGGATTCGTCCCAGGCGTCGATCGTGATCCTGCCCGCCTCCACCTCCCGCGCCAGGAGCGCGGCGGCCTTGTCCGGCGGAACGGCGTCGGTCTGGGACTTCGACTCGAGGACGAGGTCCCTGAAGCGCCTCTCGCTCCTGGCGACGACGCGCTTGGCGGACGGGTCGTAGGCGACCTCGCGCTCTTCCTTTAGCTCTCCCGGGAACAGCTCCCCGAGCCACGCCTCCTCCACCGAGGTGGCGAGGCTCAGCAGGACGCTCACCTCGCCGCCTCGGCCGCCCACCTCGGTGATCTCGGCGGCGACGAGGAGCGGCGCCTTGCCGATCGCGCTCTCGCGCGCGAGCAGCCCGCGGCGGCCGTGGACCAGGTCGCAGCGCAGCGTCCCGGCGTCGAGCCGGTGGGCGAGATGGTCCGGGAAGCCGGCGAGGACGCACTTGCGCACCTCGCTCCCGTCGACCCGCCGCTCCGACGGGTCCAGGCCCTCGTCGGAGGCGATGGCGACGAACTGCTCGAAAAGGGGGCCCACCTGCCGTGCCGTCTGCGCGTGGATCCCCAGCCGCGCGCACGCGTCGACCGAGAAACCGTTCCTCTCGGCGTACCGCCAGGCGCGCATGAGCAGGAAGAAGTCGCTTTCGCGCTCCTCGCCGAGGGCCTCCTCGCGCGCCTCCTCCACCTGGCGCGGCACGCCCCTCACGAGGAAGCTCCTGCCCTGGGTGAGGGCGGCGATCATCGCCACCGGGCGGACGCATCCGCGCTCCTGGGCCGTGAGGAACATCCGCGCATAGCGGGGATGAACCGGGAAGCGCAGCATGCGCCGCCCGGTCTCCGTGATGGTCCGCGCCTCCCCGTCCAGGGCGCCCAGATCCGCGAGCAGTGCCTCGGCGCGCTGGAGGCTTCGCGGGTCGGGCCGCTCGAGCCAGGCGAAGCCCGAGAGGTCGGCGACCCCCGACGCCTTCAGGGTGAGCACGACCTCCGAGAGGTCGAGGCGCATCACCTCGGGCAGCTCATGGGCGGGGCGCTGGCCGTGCTCGCGCTCGGTCCATAGGCGCACGCAGACCCCGGGCGCCGTGCGCCCCGCCCTGCCCGCCCTCTGGTCGGCGCTCGCCGCCGAGATCTTCTCCACCAGGAGCGTGTTGATCCCGCGCACCGGATCGAAGCGCGCGATCCGGGCGAGCCCGCTGTCGACCACCGCCGTGACCCCGTCGATCGTAAGCGAGGTCTCGGCGACGTTGGTGGAGACAATGATCTTGCGCCCGTCGGCGCGCGCCACGGCGCGGTCCTGTGCGGCCGCCGGAAGCTCGCCGTGAAGCGGGAGAGCGGCGAAGCCCCTCAGGGCCCGGACCCCCTGGATCGCCTGGATCGTGCGCCCTATCTCGTAGGCCCCGGGCATGAAGACCAGTATGTCGCCCCCGGTCGCGGCCGCCACGCGCTCGCACTCCCCCGCGGCGACGTCCCACACCGGATCCGAGTCGGGGTTGACGGGCCTGGGGAGGTACTCGACCGAGACCGGGAATGTCCTGCCGTGGGACTCGAGGACGTCGCAGGGCCTAAGGTACTCCCTGAGCGCTCCGGAGTCTAGGGTCGCGGACATGACGGCGATCCTCAGGTCGGGCCGCAGCGTGCGCTGGATCCCCACCGCCTGCGCCAGCGAGATGTCGCCGTAGAGGTGGCGCTCGTGGAACTCGTCGAAGATGACGGCGGCTACGCCCCGAAGCAGCGGGTCGAAGGTCATCTGCCGCAGGAGGATCCCCTCCGTGACAAAGCGGATCCTGGTGCGCTCGCTCACGCGCGACTCGAGCCGGATCTGGTAGCCCACGGCGTCGCCGAGCTCCGTCCCAAGCTCCTGCGCCACGCGCCGGGCGAGCATGCGCGCCGCGATCCGGCGGGGCTGGAGCACGACGACCTGGCCGGCGTCGAGGAAGCCGTGCCGGAGCAGGATCTGCGGTATCTGGGTCGACTTGCCCGATCCCGTCGGGGCCTGGACGATCACCCGGCCCGCGCCGCGCAGCGAGGCGACGAGGGCGGCCTCAAGCTCGTAGATGGGAAGGTCGCGGGGCTGCATCGCTCGGCGGTGAATAACTTGGGAGCAACATAGCTCACCAGTTATTCACACGGTTTTGATGTGAAGGGAATGTGGATAAGAAAACCTTCACCAATTCGTAACGGGCGTACAAGCTCGCCGAGTTCCTTGATAGAACAGCCGCAGCGCGAAGGCCTGAAAACCCCTTCGAAAGCACGGCTGAGATAATCCCGGGCGACCGGGGAAAGGACGGTGGCAGCTGGTGCCGCCATCCCCTCAGCGCAGCGATGCGCCGCAGGCAATATCACCAGCTCCTCTGGACGGTGTCATGACCGCTCCAGTTACATGAACGAAGGAGCTGAGCGGCAAGGCGCGATTAGAAACCGCGACCCGAGCCGAGTCAGGTGCGCGGGGAGTTTCGATCCGCGCGCCGACGCAGTTACCCAGAGGGTATGGCTGCTACTGCGCAGACCAGAACGCAGTCGCGTTTCCCGGCGGGACGACCCCGCCAAAAGGCCCGGACCGGTAAAAACGGACCGGGCGCGCAAGGGAGACGGGACCGCGGGGAGCGAGCGGGCCAGGCAAAGCCCGTGAAACCTCCTCAATTGGGCGGCGTGTAAACTCACGTCACCCAACTGCAAAGCGAACGCAGCCTGAGAGTTAAGAGGTCAGACCCGTAACGCGGGGCAAACGATCGGCCAAAAGCCGGTGCCGTCCCCGTGGTAACGGTGCCGACGCGAAAGATCCGCACTTGTAGGCGTGTCTGCACCACGTCCGGCGTGCCGCCCCTGGCAGGGGGTGACCGAACTGGGCGAAGAGGCCTCACTCGATAGACTCCAACCGGCAACGGTAGGAGCGATCCCGCCATGAGATCGAGATCTTCGCATGCCGCGAAGAGTGGCGTCGGGGAGCATGCGGCCCGCGAAAGCGAGAGCGCCCAACGTATGCGATGGGAAAGAGCGCGTGGCGAGCGCCCACCCCCAAATTTGGCCCCGGGACCGAAAGGTTCCGGGGCCATTTTTTTTCCGCCGCCGCCCCCCCCCGCCGGCCGCACCCCGGCGCCGACCCGGACGGGGCGCGGGCGAGCGCGCGTCCCTTCGGGCGGCGGTAGGCAATTCCACCCCCCAACTATTAGGGCGCCTGCGCCGGCGGCGGCCCGTCGCGTCCCCCCGTCGGGACCCGCCCGCCCGCCGCGGCTCCGCCGGTTCGGATTGGCAATTAGTGCCCGGGCGCCGCCGCCGCCGGCCAGACTTGCGGACGTCGTTGCCGCAGAGGACGAAGGCCCGCGCCGCGCCGTTCGCCCTTGCGTTCGGCGCCCGCGGATTGCACGATTTGCCTCTTTTTTGAGACCACAGACACGCCCGCGCAATGAACGATAACATCCGCAATATCGCCATCATAGCCCATGTCGACCACGGCAAGACGACGCTGGTCGACAAGCTGCTGAAGGAGGGCGGCGTCTTCCGCGCCAACCAGCTGGTCGAGGAGCGGGCCATGGACTCCATGGACCTGGAGAAGGAGAAGGGGATCACCATCAAGGCCAAGAACACGTCCGTCCACTGGAAGGACAAGACGATCAACATCGTCGACACCCCCGGCCACGCGGACTTCGGCGGCGAGGTCGAGCGCGCGCTCCGGATGGTCGACGGCGTGCTGCTCCTCGTCGACGCCTACGACGGGCCCCAGGCCCAGACGCGCTTCGTCCTGCGCAAGGCCCTCGCCCACGGGCTGAAGATCGTGATCGTCATCAACAAGATCGACCGCGAGAACTCCGAGCCGAAGAAGATGTACGACAAGGTCCAGGAGCTCCTGCTCGAGCTCAACGCCTCGGAGGAGCAGTTTGACGCGCCGGTCGTCTACGGATCGGGGCGCGACGGCTACATGATGAACCACCTCGGCGACGAGAGGAAGGACATGTCCCCGCTGTTCCAGACGATCCTCGACCACGTCCCGCCCCCATTCGCGAAGCCGAACGAGCCCTTCCACATGCTCGTCTCCAACATCGACTGGAGCGACTACGTGGGCCGGATCGCTGTCGGCAAGATCCTCGGGGGCACGGCGAGGCTCGGCGACCCCGTGTTCGTCATCCGCAGCTCCGACGGCTCGAGGAACAGGGCAAAGGTGACCAAGGTGATCGAGTTCACCGGGCTTGGAACGGCGGAGACGGACAGCGCGAGCGCCGGCAACATCGTGGGCCTGTCGGGCTTCGACGACATCGACATCGGCGACACGATCGCCGCCA
>Ga0187867_10001735_pt1 | contig 18605 bp, 6 predicted proteins | sample June2016WEW_13_1_FD_132976 | JGI IMG/M metagenome (GOLD analysis project Ga0187867, IMG submission 132976) | Peatland microbial communities from SPRUCE experiment site at the Marcell Experimental Forest, Minnesota, USA - June2016WEW_13_10 | ecosystem: Environmental > Terrestrial > Soil >...
ACCGTCGTCGGCTCGAGATGGTTGGTCCCGGGCTTGTTGGTCATGTTGACCATTGGGCAGGGCGGCGCGCCCTCGACATAGCCGATGAGCTGCACGTTGCCCTGTTCCTGTGAGACCCAACTGAGCACGAGGTCGCCGACCTTCTTCCCCGCGTACAAGGTCAGAACGTGGTCCTGGACGTAGACGTACACTTCGTTGATCTCGCCGGCCAACGCGGTCGTCAGAGTGTTCAGCGTCACGGAATAGCTGGAGAGGTCGGGCACCGTGTCACAGACCGTCAACGCCACGCCCGGCGGGTTATAGAGGTTCGGCGTGATCAGTGGACCGCAGCGTCCCACGGCCGGACAGCCGGACAGGTCGAGCGAGGCGTTGTCGAACGTCAACACCAATGATCCGGCGTTGGCGACCCCGATGTTATCGATGTAGCTGTTCATCGGCAGGAATGGCGCCGGCGCCGTGGGCTGCGGCGCGATGGACGAGAGCGCGAATTCGCCGCTCAGATAGACCGCGAGGAATGGCTCATTGGTGGGCATCAGCCGGCCAAACATGTCGTCGAGAATCTGGTACGGTTGCCGGACCATCTGCCAGATGCTGATTTCCTCCAGCTTGTAGGTGCCGGCGTTGAAGATCAGGTACGCGGATCCGCCAGTATACCCTCCCATCGATGGTGGAATGACAGTCATGTCCGTGATCAGGCTGAGCGTCATGGAGTAGCCGTCGATGTAGAGGCTCGTGGCCTCCAGCTCCTGGCCCTTGAGGGCGGCGAGAAAGGCACGGGCGGCGTTCGTCGAAACGGCGGCGGCGGTCTGATCGAACACATTGTTGACCACACCGTTGGAGTCGTATGCCGCGCGCCAGTAGCCGACGATGCCCGCCGAGGTCAGCTCGTCCGAACTCGCATCCTGGACGGCGACGATCCCCGACCGCGTCTTGATGCCCACCGGATTGATCGCGGCATTGAACAGGTAAACGTCGCGAATGTTGCCGACGCCCGCGGCGCCACCCATCGGCCACGGCGTTCCGCCGTCATCGTACGCCGCGCCGATAAGCAGATGGGCTGATCCCGTGGCGTTGACCCACAATCCTGAATCGTCATTCACCGGGAAGGCGGCCGGGTTCGCGCTGGGAAACTGCCAGCTGTCGTAGGTGCCATTCGGGAAGATCTCGCGAACCGCGATGCTGACCGTGAAGGTCTGTTTCGTGGTCGAAAGCGTGTCCACCGTGCTGAGAAAATCCTGCAATTTTGTGGTTTTTCCCGGGCCCGGCGCGCTCGGGAGCATGTTGGTCATCTTGACGTTGCCGGAACCTGACGGGAACCCTTCGGTGTCGGCGTTCGCTCCGGCCGCAGCGGCAGGCGACAGATCGCTGAGATCGACCGGGGACGCGTACGGATCGGATGCTGTGTAGGGATCCGGACTGCCGGGATTGCCGGCCGGAGAGGCCGTCTGCTTCACGATAACGACCTGATAGAATGTGTTGACTTTAAGAACGGCCGCCCCGGTCGCGGTGTGCGTGACGCCATCCCCGTCCGTCACGCTCAGTGTGACCGCGCCGTCATTGATTCCGACACTGTAGGACATGCTGAGCTCCGGCGACGTGATGTCCGAGCCCGTGCCTTTGTAAAGCAGCCCCTGTTGCGTCGTGACGTCGGTCGCCGAGAAGGTCATCGCGATGCTGAAGTCGCGACTGAAGTCGTAATTCGAGCCGTCTTGCACTTCGAACGCCGAGCCCGCGTCCGTCGCCGTGGATCCGGCCCTGTCGAACAGCATCACATAGGGCTGCTGATAGGTGAGAGCGAAGTGCCGCCACCCCGACGATGGTACTGGTTTCGTAACGTTCGCGCGTAGCACGGTGCCGTTGATGCCGATGAAGATCGTCGATGTGTTCGCGAAATCGACGTCGAGATAATACACGAGCGGTGTCGTACTGCTCGCCGAATAGGTGACCGGGTGATAATCCGTGGGTCCCGTCAACGGCAGCGAATGCCAGAACTCCAGGCTGAAATCACCCTGCGCGCTGATCAGATTGTCGACCCCGCTGTCGGTGGAGACAATCGGCGTGCGGTACGATCCGGCGAAGCTTTCGCTCGGCAGGGTTGTTTCGGCGACCGACGTGGTGAAGGCGTTGTAGCCGCCCGTTTCGAACATTAGCGGAGAGGACGGCACGAAACCGAAGGTGGACGACTGAGTGAAATCAGGCAACAGATTGGGCACGTCCACCGTCACCATATTGGTATTGCCGCCGCTGGCGTAGATAACGTCGTACAGCGTGATGTTGCCCAGCGAATCGGTGACCTGGAACTGGAAGACGCCTGTTACCGACTGCGTGACGTTAGTCGGCTGCGCGATGAACCCGTAAACCAGACCGAACTGCGACTCGTTGGTGGTGGTCGCCGTCTGTGCCCACATGGTGCCGGCATTGATCCCGGCCTTCGTGGCTGCGCCGGCGGTCGTCCCGTCGGTGACCAGATAGGTGGTGCCCGCCAGGTCGAACACGGCGAGTTGCTGCTGATTGGTGACCGGATGCGCCGCGTAAACCGTGTATGACTTCTGGACCGCGACGTAAGTGGTGCCGGATTTCACCAGCGTATACAGGACATTCTTGTACATGAAGTAGTCGGCGTTGCCGGATTCAGGCGTGCCGCCATAAAGATTCAGGCTCACGCCGGTGGCCGTTACGGTGCCGATGGGCGCGACCGAGCCGACGTAGCCGCCGGCCTTCGCTGGCCCCGTGGCCAAGGTGAACACCAGGGTCGAATCAAGCTTGAAGGTCAACGCGGGCTGAGCGATTGGGTAGCTTTTGGTACCGGTGATCGCCAGCAGGTTGTGCGACGCATCCTCCGTCAGCATGTAGACAAGACCGTTCAGCGTGAACGTAGAACTGGGAATTGGCTGCCCGGACCGCGCCGTCACGTCGGTCGCCAGCGGCGAGACATTGTTGTTGCCGATAACCGCGTGCGGCACGCGATTCGTGTCGAGCACGTAATTGAACCCGTTGATGCTGAACATCGTGGGATTGGCCAGCAGCGGGTAGGGAACCTTGTTCATATCGGACACCACCAGCGCGACCGGATCGAGCGTGAAGGTGGTGGTGCCGAGGAAGAACGTCGGTGCCAGATAGGCGATGAACTGCCCGACGACAGACGCGGCGTCATAAATGTTGAGGTCGGCGAACACGAAATTCGCAGTGGTCGAGTCGAAACGATTGGTCAGCGTGAAACCGGATTTGGTGATGCCGATCGAGCCCTGGCCCTGCCCGAGCAGCGATCCGGTAGTCGTTGAATTATAGCTGATGATGTAGACGTCATCGTTGACCGTGATGAGATCCCGACTGGTCCTGACCGGGAAGCTGGCCAGTATCGCCGTCGGCAGATTGTTGGCATCAAGCTGTAGCGTATAGGTGATGCTCGGATCGGTCAGCATGAAGGTGGTGGCGGACGTGAAGGGTAACGGCGCGGCGATGGCGTCTCCCACCACGAAGCACTTCACATAGTTGGCCCCGGTCGCCGTGCCGGTGATCGTATAGAGGTTACCATTGATCTCGAACGAATTGTTGTTCACCGCGATCGCGGTGCCACCGTCGGCCTGTTCGACCTCGTCGATGAACAGCGTGAACTGATCCGCGCCGACGGTCGCCACGCCGGCATTGACGTTGGCGCCCGAAATCACCGGGAAAACAACGCTGACATCGTTGTAGTGAATGATATAGGTATTGCCGTCGGCGGGCACGAACGCGTATCGCGTGGATTCCGGCAGATAGGAAATTGCCTCGGCCGTGGCTCCGTCGACATAAAACGTGACGCCGGCGATCGGATCGATAAAGAACTCATTGACATAAGCGTACTCGGCGGTGACCGGACTGCCGCCGCCGCTGTTGAAGGTGAACGTCACACCGGCGATGGTATCGGTGAAAGTGACCTGCGTTCCCACCACGGTGGCCGGGAATTTGCTGGATGTGGCGCGATTATCGCTCACGCTCGTCGCGCCGACGGTGTAGGTCACCGGGATGCCGGCATACGGGACACTGAATTGCTTCGTTCCGGTATCGTAGTCGACCGCCGTGAGCTGAATGCTCGCGAGCGAGGTCGCGGCGTCGAGCGTGTAACCTGACGTTCCATAGGTCAGGGTCTGACCGTTGACCGGTCCCGTCACTTTCGCCTGGTTGTTGGCGCGGACGATGTTGACGGCGTTGACGGTGTAGACTGTCTCACCGCCGGTGGAAAACTCATCATCGCCGTTGGTCACATAGCCCTTGGTGACGGTGCCGCCCTTGACTGAATAAGCGACGTTGGACAGTGGCGCGGCCTGGGCCACGATGAAGCGGCCGTTGACCATCTGCCAGTACGGGCCGGCCGCGTTCGCGTACGCGACAGGCACATCGATGGTGTAGGTCGCCGTGCCGGTGGTGAACTGATTGGCAGTGATCGGATGGATCGTCGGGGTCGCGCTGCTGTCGACCGCGAGGTTGGTCGCCGTCGTCACGACAATGTTGGCGACAAACGTATCGCCCATGGCGGTGAACGGATAAGGGAAGACCGCGTTACCCGGATCGACGAAGGAAACCTTCTCGTTATCGACAACGCAGGTGTAGACGATTTTGGTGACGGGATCCTCGAAATAGCCTCCGGTCAGCGCGCCGGCGTTCGCCGTGAGGGTGGGCATGGCCGTGGCGCCGGCCGTGAAAGTGGCCGCGTTCACCGTCACGGTGCCGCCGCTGACCGTCACGGTATAGACCAGCGGGATGGCGAACTGGCCGCTGGAAATCGGGAAAACGTGGTAAATGTCACCGCTGGCACCGGCGGTATCGGCGACCGCTACGTTGACATAGTACGTCGCGCCGCCGGGAACCTCAAAATATGGGGTTTGCCCCAGATTGCTGAAGATCTCGTAGCTGTTGCCCGCGTTGACGGCGGTATTGCCGCTCAGCGTGAACGTCAGGTGCCTCGTGCTGTCGGTGAATTGTCCATTCGCGATCGCGTAGTATTGCTCGCCGTCGAAGGCGGCCACATCCGTTGACCGGCCGAACGAAATCGTTTCGGTTCCGAAGGTGAACTGGACCGGACCGGGCGGCGCCGGCGGAAGCGTCGGGACGGTCGTGGGAATAATGTATGTTTTGGTCGCTCCCGCCGCGATCAGAATGCCATCGGGCCTGATGGTATAAGTGAGCGTCGCCGTCTTGAACTGCTGCGGCGTGCCGGAGATCAGGTAATACGACGTCCCGTCGAACGCCGCCTGATCGTTCACGGTATAGGTGACGCCATCGGTGAACGTCGAGCGCGTGTACGGCGAGGTGCCGGACAATGTGAATGGCGGCGCGACCGAAACCGTGCCGTCCAGCCCGACGACGTACTCCGTGCCGCCATCGCTGAACGTGCGATACGTCAGGATCGGATAGACCACACCGTCGCCGACCACTGTCGTGTCGCCGATCAAATAGACGATATCGCCGATCGTGACGGAGGTGGCGTTCGGCTCGGTCGTGACGGTAAAGCTCCGGTTCGAGGTCGTGATGGAATAGCTGAATCCGGACGTGGTCAGCGGATAGGCCGTGCCGTTGCCGACGATTTGACCGTTGAGCGTATCGAGCTGATAGGCATAGTTCTCGATGACGACGACATCGCCCTGGGTGATATTGAATTGCCCGGAAATCATCGCGCCGCCGAGCAAACCCGACTTGAGCGCGATGGTGTATTGCACGCCGTCCAGAATGAACTGGCTGTTCGCGGCGGTCATCGGATAGACGCTGCCGCCGCCTATGACGGTGTTGGGCTGGACGTTTGTGTTGATGATATAGACGGCGCCGTTGATCGAGAACTGGTACGGATTTACCGGATACATCTGGCCGTTTCCGGTGACGCTGAGATAGTCCCCGGCGACGTCCTGGTCGAAGTTGTAGAAATTGCCGCCCAGTGTAAACATCTTCGGCGTGGTCATCAGCGAATAGGTCGGCGGTGCCTGAGTCGGATTCGCCGCGTACCGCACCATCGGCGTGCCATTGATCGTGTATCCGCCGTTCAGGCCGACGACATATCCGTAACCGCTGTTAGAGATGAAGGTCATCCCGGTCTGCAGTGAAACGGTGGTTTTGGTGGCGCCTTGCGTGACGGTCACCGACCCGGCCACGGGATTGTAGGCATAGACCCGGCCGGCCACACCAAGGGTTATATCGCCGAGATCGCCTGGCTTGTTGAACACGTCGATCGTTTTCGACGCGCCGCCGATCGCGATGGTGAACGGCGTGAGCGGTATCGGTGTTGGTGCCTCGCTTTGGTTCGGGTTGTCCGCGTTCGCGTAGCTGACCGTATAGGTGCCGCCACTCACCTGGTTGAACGTGAAGATGGTCTGATCGACCGTGACCTGCGTGTTGCCCGTCGAGAACTGATAGCTGCGTCCACCGACGATCATCGTGAAGAGCGGCGTGGTGTTGTCTGACGCCGTCGTGCTGAGATTGAACGTGTAGTTATTGCCGTTGAAGGTGAATTTGGGCAGGTTCACCACGCCGTAGATCGTATTGTTTGGATCGGTCGTGTCGATGAAATACTGTCCACCGGCGACGGTGACCGATTTGCCGGTCGTATCCATGACCGTGCTCGCCACCGCGTTGAACGTGTAATAGACCGCGCTGTCGCCCTTGATGACCGACCCCGACGCGGGAACCGCCGGGACGCCCTGGAACGCGAGGCTGAGCAATGTGCTGATCATGCCGCCCAACCCGTTGCCGCCGAACACGCCGGCGATCGGACCGAGCGCGGAATGCTGCTGGTCCAGGCCGTGCGAGATCGACCCGTAGAACGGCACCGCTTTGCCGGAGCTGGTGCTGACAGGAATGATCGTTGTGGAACCGGCGATCGGATACGTCGTGATACCGGAATATATCTGCGAAATCTGCACCGGCTGCCGGTTCGTTCCGACTACGTTCAGACTGTAGCCGTTGAAGCCGGGAGGTCCCATGATCGGCGCCGCCTGGATGCCGCTCGCGGGTTGGCCCTGAGAGGTGAGCGGCAGCACCGCCTGGATCGGAATATAGGCGGGCGCCTGTCCCGGCGCGGATGGCCCGAAAGCCGCGTAGATCAGGTTGGAGGCCTTGTTGATCTGCGTGACCAGATCCTGCGGATTGACGTTGTTGGGTGTTTCCGGAATGACCGGGCTGACACTCAGGTTGGCCGGCGAGCCGAGAGTGACTTTCAGAGTAAAGCTTGACGTTTCGATGACGCCGCCGGCCAGCGTCGACAGCGCATAGGTAAACAGTTCGTTGTAGTTGCCATCCTGATCGATGTAGTACTTGGCGACCTTCGTCCCTGTCCCGGTTCCGTCATCCACGAGGCACATCGCATAGCCCTCGTCGATCAGTTCGAAACTCGCGTCCTTCAGCGTGCCGTAATGGTCGCGCGAGAAGATGAAGAAGTCGTACTTCGTCGGCAGCCCGTAGAGTGAACCAGGACCGGCGGGATTGGTGCCGATGGAGACGACGTCGCGGTCGGCTTTCTTGTTGAGGAAGATCGATCCCGTCACGCCGTTCTGCAGGTGCAGATTGGCGGACACGACCGAGCTGAATGTGTCCATCAGCCCCAACTGTTGCGGTCGCACGGGGTTCTGAATGCTGAGGATGAGTGAGCGCGTCCGGTTGGTAAAGCCGGGATCCGCCACCGATGGCGGCAAATTGGGAACGAAGTTGGGCAACCCTGGCGCCGTGAAAGCGTCGTAGGCCATGCTCCAGAACTGCCGAGGCAGGCTGGGGTCCATGTCGTAGAACGCGACATCCCATCCCAGGACTCCGGCGACCTGCTCAAGCAGCGGCACCTGGCACGGCAATACGTCATTGACATCGAAATGATCGGGACTGGAGAACGCATATCCGGCGGCGCCAAGATATCCGTTGATGAACACGAGACCCTTCGTCGACTCCTTCGCGTCATATGGTACCAGGGTGCCCAGATCGTCGTTGTCGTACTCGAACAAAACGCCGATGAGCATATTGGCCACCGACGAAACGGCGGAGATGAAGCTCGATCCGGCCTGGTCGTTGGTGAGCGCCGAGGAAAGCGCCGACTCCTCGATGTTGTAAACCACGCCGGCAAGCGATCGGATACGATGGACCGACATGCCCTTGTAGCTGTCGCTGATCGGCGTGGTGACCGCGCGATTCCCCGGCGAGTAGATGATGTTTGGCCGATCCATCCCCCATCCGGACGGCAGAATCGATTGCGCGCAGATGTTCGTTGGCGGATCGCGCTGCGATTGCGGATTGGCCGAACGCCAGCAAATGCCCTCCTCGATCTGGCCATTCGTCAGCGCCAGGATCTGCTGCTTCGGCAGCAAGGCATATTTGTGTGTCAGATCATTCGGCGTGAACATCACCGCCAGCGGGTCGTAGACAAAGTGCAACTTTTGCACGCTCAGGATCGGCTTGCCCGTCACGTCGATGTTGTGGCCGTTCGGATAGGGAACGCCATTCACGGTCCGGCCCGCCGCCGCGACGATCTCGGGATAGATCAGGGTCCAGATTTGCTGGCCGAGGAAATTCGACAGGTCGGCGACAAAACCCTTGTCGGCATCGATGTCGGAGATTGGAATGAAAATCGTGGGCGCGTAGAATGTGGCGCCGGTGATGCTGGTGAAATCCAGCGTGTCGAGGCTGTCGATCATCGTTGTCGGAGTGTAAGAATCGCCGAAGAACGCCATCCCGCTGCGCTTGTAACGGGCGCTTTGCGCGAGCGCGAGATTGCCGGATTTGGTCGGAACGAAAGTGTCCACCAGCAGGCCGGACGTCGCGCGAAGCCCGCCGACCACGCCAAGCGCCGTCACGTTGGATACCGCGCGGATCAGATAGACGAGGTTGTTATAGGCGATCAGCCGAAATTCCTGATGCGTGCTGACGCCGCCCTGACCATCGAAGTTCATGAAGTCGCCGGTGCTGGTCAATTGGGTGTTCGCCAGCGTATTGACATCGGTGATGGAGATTTGCGTCGTGCTCGCCTGGCCAACGATATAACAGTCGGTCGGAAACTGTAGCAATTGGCTTGAGCTGATTTGCGGCTCGGCGGTTCCCGCCGTGGCATTGATCGAAAAGCTCGTGTAACGCGTGACGTTGCCGTTCGTCGTCACGCCAACGAAATACGGCTGATTGGCGACCGAAATCGTCTTCGCCGAGTCGTATTTCTGGTCCGCGAATTTGTGGGTGAACTGGTTCATATGCGCGGGCAGGCGCTTGTCCACCTCGAACGCGGCATCCAGCCTGAACGGCACGAGATCGCCCGCTCCGAAGGCGAGATAAATCGACGTGCCAGCCGGCTGGGTTGCCTGCATCAGGTGGCAATCGGCGCTCCAGTTTTGTCGTCGACACACGAAAAACGGACGCGGCGCGGGAGGAACCTGGTAGGTGATCAGCGAAGGATCGAACGATACCGTATCGGCGTTCACGACGAGATCGCGTTCCACCTGCAACCCGCCCGCGAGCAGCGACGTGGAGAAGTCCCCGAACAGGCTGATCGGGTTGAAAATGCTTGTCTGCGTCGTTGAATACGGGAAATTCGTATATAGCGTGGCGTCGGACTCGATCGCAAAGAAAGACACGACCTGAGGCCAGGGCGTGAACGTCAGCGTGCCAAAGTTATTCGCGCTGTTGTACAGCGAGTACATATAACCCAGGTCGGGCTCGTTCGTTTCGTTGAGCAGGTTCTGATAAGTCTCTCCCTCCTGCGCGATATGCCCGTATTGATCGTACACGATCGACGGCACGATGATCGACATGTTGTAGCTGGTGAGTGTACTGAGAAAGACGACACGCACGTAATACGGATCGTAAGTGGCGTTCGCCGTCGGATTCGGCAATTGATTTGGCGGCGCGACGTCCGAACCCACCAGCTCGACGATGTACGCCTCGCCGGTGCCCGGATTGTAGACCGAGAAGCCAAAAATCTGCTGATAGGCGCGGCGGCTGCGATTTGTGTTTGCACTGCCCGTCCCGGGCTGCTGCGTCTGCGTCACCCCGACAACCGGCGCGAGGCTTTTGGTGGTCGCCAGATCAGCGGCGGTCTGCTGAACCTGAAGATTTTGCGCGCTCTGCCGCGCCGAGAGGCCCTCGATCGATGTATTGGCGAGGAAGTTGGGACTGAGGTTGTTGACCGCCAGACCGGTCGGTTGGGCTTGCGGTGCCACGGCGGTAATCGTGGTGTTCGTCGTGGAGGCCGCGGCCTCGCCGGTCGCCGCGTCCGTGATGTAGGGATTGGCCAGAGCCAGCGAGCCCGGTACGTTGATCAGCGCCAGTTCGGAGGTTGCCGGCGCCAACGAGCCGCCGGTATTCGCGGCGCTCAGCAGCGCCAGGATGTTCGTGGTGATCTGCTTCAATTGGCCAAGATCGACGCTTTGGTCCGACGTCGCGTACGGGAACGCGTAGATCGGCCACACCGTCATGCCGCTGGCCTGCGTGTTCAGGTACATCTGCATCGGCTCTTGCGCCTGTGCCGTCCGCAGCCCGATCGTAATGGTATCCAACTGCGCCTGATTGACGCGGGCCGCCTGATCCGCGCCGGTGTATCGCACGTCGAGATATGGATTATGCCGGTTCGCGAACTGCCAGTATTGAATCGATTGCCAGAACACCGGTGGATACGCCTGCGTATTGGGATCGAAACCCATCGTGTCGAGATTGATGATGCTGAGCATATAGCGGATGCCGCCGATGACGATGCTGTCGTCCTCCGGCACGAACACGTAACCCGACGTCGTCCCCATTGGCGCCTGTCGCACCAGGCCCATCACCAATTTACTGGGCGCGAACGCCGCGGCGCTGGTATCGTCCGGCGCGGAATTGATCACAGCGCTGGCGAGAAACACGTTCGAGGTGCTTAACGAACCGATCGCCGCGCTATCCACATTGATGTTCGAATAGACGAACAACGAACTGTCGGTGATCCGCAACTGGTATTCCGGCAGACCGCTGGATTGCGCGCTGAAGCTCATGGTTCCGTTGAAGCTCGCGCCGGGCAATTGCGCAGCGCCGGCGGTCAGGAACACCGGCACGGACCACACCGTCATCTGCGATGCGCCACCGATGAAACCGCCGAAATACAGATCGCCAGGCTGTGGCGTGGATTTGTCGGCGGGCGCGGGCGTGGCGACGGAAATATTGGACCCGACAACCGTCTGAGTCGGATCCATGATGTCGTACTGACTGTTCGTGGTCCCGATGGTCAGACGTACGCTGTACGACGTGCCCTGCAGGACACCGTTGCTCCCGACCGCTGGTGCCGCGAGCGTCAGTTGCAGCTTCGGATACAGCGTAACAGACGTCGTCGTAGCGCTGTACACCATGGCGCCAACGAACGTGTGGCTCGGGTCCGGCGCGACAGAGGCCGCCAGAACGCCGGACGCCGACGACGCGTCCGAGCCACGTACCGTCAGGCTGGTCCCGGTGATCGACAGGACATAGGAGACACCGGCGGTGAAGCTCACGCCGGCGCTGGCGAGTGTGAGGTTGTAAGGCGCCAACGCCGGTTGCGCCCGCGCCATGAGGTTGACCACCGTCGCCGCCGCCGCCTCGAACGCGGCACCGGATCCGATGCTCTGGGTTTGGAAAAGCGTTCCGGTCTCGATAGTGGAAATACCGGTTCCCGCGAGCGCCTCACGCGGAATGGACGCGCTCAATCCAACCTGAACGGTGACCGGAGCGAGCTGTGGCGGCGTCGCCGTGTTGGCGGCGGCGCCAATGATCTGCTGCTGCCCACTGCCCACTGAATTGTTCAGGCTGATGTTGGCCGACACCGCAACGTTCGCCGCCAGAGCGGTGCCTGACGCGACAGCGACCTCGCGTATCGGCTGCCGGGCCGGCGGCGCGGTTGTCACGGTGAGCAGCACCGGCACCGCGAGGTTATCCACGATCTGCGCGGCCGTGGAAGGACTCGGGTTGAAGTGCAGCGCCGCCGACGTGACGCTCAGTCCCGCGCCACTGTCAGTGCTCTTGGCGGCGATCGCCGAGTCCAGCAGCGCCACCAGCCGGTCAGTCGTGTAGAGATAGCGGGCCGACGCGAGGCTTTGCGCCACGTTCGCCAGTGTTCCGCCATTGAGAAACGGATGCGTCGGGTCATAAACGATCATCGGTGCGTCGAGCGCGACGGCCGCCGCCTGGAACGCGCTGTTGCTGGCGCCGAAATCGTAGATTGGCACGCCGAGGTTCGTCGTCCACGTGCTGTCGCGGAAGAATCCGATGATCTTTTGGTTCGCGAAGGCGCTGGCGGGCGAAGCGGCCGTGCACGTCAACGACATGATGCCGGTTTCAACCCGAGGGCTGAACGTCGAAATCGTGGCCACCCGCGCCGTGGCGTAGGCGTAATCCGTGAAGACGTGACCGCCGAACACGACAACCGCAGTGGTCTCGAGCGTCAACGCGGTCGCGGCGGCATCGTTGTATCCTGGGCCACCCGGGAAGGCGACTGTCTGACCGAAGTGAACGCTCGATCCATTGACCGTCGTTGTTGAATCGGACTTATTGACGTACTCGACGCCGGGCGAGACCTGATCGCGCGCGTAATACACCGGCAATACGAACGTCGTGGCGCCCAGAGTGTTGTACTGTGTGACGTCGTAAACCAGCGCGGAGACCATCGGCACGATCGCCGGCTGCTCGTTGTAGATCTGTTCATTTTTTGTCTGCAAGAAATCGTCCAGCGGAACGATTTGAGAAACCGCGGAACCGAAGACGATGGCGCGCAGGCCCGTGGCGGGGTCGTAGCCACCCATATAGCCGGCCGCGCTGTACGTGACGTCAACATTCGACGCGATCTGCCCAGGAATATAACAGCGCTGGACCGCGGCGAAGATCGGACTCGCCGACAGATCCAGATACATCTGCCGGATGCCGTCATCGGTGTTCTGATAGCGCGTGCCTCCCGACATCGGCGCCATCGAATTGACGTCCGTCGCCAGCGTCATGCGAAACACGTCGTCGGTCCGGAAGATCATGAAGAGACGCGTCGATCCAAGCGCGGAATAAGGATCGACATCCGATCCCACGAGGAACGACCCAAACCACCGCTGAGCGTTGTTCGCGTCGTAGTAAGATGTGCCCAACCAGTTGAGCGCGCTGTAAAACCACGCCGGCGCGAAGGCCGGGACGGGTTGCCAGGGCGGTTGAGTTCCAACGTACCGGGGTGGCGGCGTCCGACGGCTCGGGGTCGGGTCCGGAAGAACGATCTGAGTCGCGTTCAGGTCTGTTACCGCGGCCATGTCTCTCTCCAGGTCAGTGGCAGATCGGCGTTGCGGCCAGGCCGTCAATTTTGTCAGGCGAGTATGCGGTGCTTTGAGCCTGACCCGAATCGGCCACGCAATACCAAATCGTTGATTTCGTTAGACAAAGCTCTCGCGCGCATTGATCCGCCGCCGGGGATGGCGCGACGTCAGCTTCACGGTGGCAATGTAGAGCCGGGGTCGTCTCGCTCTCAAGTGCCGCATCGACTCTCTTGGCCGGCCGCCGGCAGATCGCCACGGACCGCGCGGTGTCCCGCACATCGCCTGACGCATTGAAATGACTCGGTTGAATATTCCGCTGTCATTCCGGGTCAGCCTGTTAGGCGAACCTAACCATGGAAGGCGCCCTCGCCTTGCCAGGCCGTCAACGAGAGAGTTGGACGCAGAGCGCGTTCGCGGTCTGCTGAAACGATAAGTCCCGCAATCCCCAGGGGCCGGCCTGCGTCCAGGTGCATCGATGCTGATCCTCGCTACGCCCGCTGAGAAGGGAACGGCCAGCGGTACGACTCAACCTAACCCGGTATTCGCTTCGGGTGCTGTGACTTAGATCACACTTTGGGCGAGGCACCGACGGTGTGCCTACGGATTACGCGATCAGCCGATTTCTGCTCGACCCCAGGCGGCGACTCTATCCCCGTGAGATAACGCATTCACTCAACGTCCATTTGGTTCAGAGGGAGCGGATAACCGCGGCAGGAGAACACGCGAGAAGATTTATCGGCCGCGGCGCAGAGAGTTTCGGGCAAATCGCGTTCTTACATACGCGAAGGAGAGTTTGTTGCTGCTCCCTCACTCCCACTCGATCTTACCGAACGGTTTGCTGGTGATGTCGTAGGTCACACTATTGATCTCACACACCTCATTGACCGCGCGATTGGCGATTTGCGTCAGGAAGGTCATGTTGAACGGATGCCGCTCTGCGCCCGAGCTATTCGACGTTGTGACCGACATGGGTCGAATTCGACCGGGATTTGAACTTTGAACGAAAGTTGGCGCATCAGGTTTTCTTTGATGCGCCAAACTGCCCTACATGTGCACCAGCACGGTGATTGCCAGAATTCCAGGAAAATCAGACAGATATATGTGGACCATCTGGCAGGAAACCTGATGGGCTCTGGCCCGTGTCGATCTCGTTCCTTACATGTTGCGATTATGCCCTTTGAGCACGATTCAGGCAATGTCCTCGGCCTATGCCATGCCACGGCGATATTATTGACAATTACACGGCCGGTTGAACGCCTATCGACGGCCGCGTCGGCATGATTTCTCGGCGTGGTCCGAGACAAAGATCACGCATGACCGGCTCTCTGGCGTCTCGATCGCGCTTCTTTCCGGTGAGCATCGATGGCAATGCGTAGCCCCGCCCGGCGGTCCGGGCGGGGCGTGGCAGTGGGCTCGGCTCAGTCCCCGTTCTGCCTGCGGGCGCGAGACCAGATGAGGGTGTGGCCGTCGCCGTCCTCGTCGTCGAAGAGGTTGGCGTAGATCGGCGCGTTGAACGACGGATCGTCCAGCTTGACCGAGAGGTAGTCACGGCCTTCGGTGGAGCGCTTCGACCAGGCGGCCCCGATCTCGGCGCGGCCGACATAGACCCGATGGCTGGGGGCATTGTCGTTGGCCCGGTTGGTCTCGGGGACGATGCGGACGTTCTTCGTTTGCACGCTCAGGGTGACGATCTCGCCGAGGAACTCGCCGCCGACCTTCTTGAAAGAACCGATGCTGGCCATGTCACTTCTCCTTGGCTGTTTCGAGTCCGCGACCACCGCGGCCTCGATGGCGATCGGAAAGCCGGAGGCGATCGACGACGCACCCGTTGGGCCGGAGCGCAGCGGAGGATGGCGGCGGTGAGAGTTTCTTGCCTCGCGAGGAATGCGCTTCAGCCCAGGGGAAGAAAGTCGATCCGCCGCCGTTGCGTCTCAGGCGATCGAGGCGCAGCCGTCCTTCGGCCAGATCAAGCCGGGAAGAGGCCGTGTGGCTCGCGCGCCGAACAGCGCCCTTTGGAGAAGATGTGGCGGGCGTCGGGTGCGGCTCACAAGATGAGCGGCATATCGGGTGAAAAAGGGAAGCCCTGACGCACAGAAGAGACGGCGCCATGACCGACCACCCCCGGCAACGGCAATGCCAACTGAAGGGTTTTTTGTCGGCCGGACGACAGAGTGCAACCGCGAGCGTTCCGCCGAAGGCTGCGTCTCGGGCTGGATGCACGAACCGTCATCGCGTCGATAGACAATCAGAAGACAATCAGAATACGACGCGCCGCCCCTTTCCGTCTTGGGTCGCGGCCGAGAGGGACAGACGACGCGAGGCCTCTGCCCCACCCCGTCAGACCTTGGGAGAGACGAACAGGCATTCAGCGTCGACGATCTCGTCATCGGCGGTACAGCGCGATCCCGGGGCACCGCATGACCGAAGCGCTTGACCGCGTGGCGTGGGAACGTTCTCAACCGCCGTGCTAAAGAACCAAGTCTGACGGTAAGGAAAGGCTGACATCTCACCGTTTAATGACCCCTTCGCGCCGATGCCTGCCTCGCAGACGAGCGGCACCGTTGTTCCGAAGCGGTTTTTCATGGGCGCGGCGGCAAATGGCTGGTCGAGTGGTTTTCCGCCCGACTGCTATCCGGCGACGAACCTGCGGAAGCAGACGCTTACCGGAAGGTGGTGGAGCAGAAAAAGACCGAACCGGAGGAACCATGGACATGCTGACCGACGAGGTGAAACGCGTCGTAACCGAGCTCCAGCTCCGCTACGCCGTCACCGTCGAGTTGTTCGTGAGCCAGTCAGTGCGACTGAACGCGGCTGGCGTCGGGTGACAAAGTCCGAATACGGCGAGATCGGCGGCGCAGGTTGGAGGATAGTCATCGGATGGAACTCGATCACGAAGCCTGTTACCGGGCTCTCTCGACACGCGACGCCCGGTTCGACGGACGCTTCTTCATCGCTGTCCGGACGACAAGAGTCTACTGCCGACCGATCTGTCCGGCCCGCACGCCGAAACGCGAAAACGTTACGTTCTTCGCCACAGCCAGCGCCGCTCAGGAGGCCGGTTATCGGCCGTGCTTACGATGCCGTCCCGAAAGCTCGCCGGATCTCGGCGCGTGGCGCGGCACGTCGAACACCGTTTCACGAGCCCTGACGCTCATCGGAGAGGGCGCGCTCAACGGCGAGGCAATCGATGCACTGGCCGAGAGGCTCGGCGTTGGTGAGCGTCAGCTTCGGCGCCTCTTCCGGCAGCATCTTGGAGCCTCGCCGATCGCTGTTGCTCAGACGCGCCGGGTCCTCTTCGCGAAACAGTTGATTGTCGAAACAACCATGCCCATGGCTGAGGTCGCATTGGCCGCCGGGTTTAACAGCATCCGCCGGTTCAACGCGACGTTTCAGAATCTCTATCAGCGGCCGCCCCGCGAACTGCGCCGCTCGAAGCTTACTGATGGCGAGCAAACGGGGGCTGAGGGAATTACCCTCAAGCTGCCATACGCGCCCCCTTATGACTGGGACGCCATGATCGATTTCCTTGGCGCCAGAGCGATCAGGGGCATCGAAGTGGTCGACGATCGCCGATGCTATCGACGCTCAATTACACTGGGCGTTGCGCAAGGCGTGATCAGCGTCGACCCCGATGATCGGGAGATGGCGCTACGTGTGTCGATCCGATTTCCTCAGGTCAGCGCACTAGCAGGTATCGTTCGACGCGTCCGGCGCATTTTTGATCTCAGCGCGGACCCGCTGGCCATCAGGGATGACCTTGGCCGCGATCCGCTGCTCGCGCCACTCGTCGCGAAGCGTCCTGGTCTGCGCGTGCCAGGTGCCTGGGACGGCTTCGAGGTCGCCGTTCGGGCGATACTCGGCCAGCAGATCACTGTTGTCGCGGCGATTAATCTCGCAGCGAAACTTGTCGCCGAGTATGGCGAACCGTTGCGGTCGGTTCACGGGGATGGACTTACCCATATATTCCCGACGCCGGATAGGATAGCGCAAGCCCATTTGCCTGGGATGCCGGCTGCTCGTGCACGAGCGCTATCATCAATCGCCTTCGCTGCGTTGGCCAATCCAAATTTGTTTAGTGCCAGCCAGACTTCTGAGGACACGATAACCAAACTTCGCTCGATCCGCGGCATCGGAGAATGGACTGCACAGTACATCGCCATGCGTGTCCTGCGTGAGCCGGACGCTTTTCCGGCAGCAGATGTCGGGCTTCTACGGGCATTAGCTCGATCCAGGGAAGGCCGGCCCAGTACCGCGGAGGTAGTCGCAAGGGCGGAGGCCTGGCGGCCGTGGAGAGCGTATGCGGCCCAGTACCTTTGGACCGTGGATGCTCGAACAGTCCGAGCAAACCAACGCATCAGCCTTGAGGACAATTTCGATGGCCAGCCCAGTAGCGCCGCGGATCCTGTACGCAGATCGCCTCGAGAGCGCGATCGGAACATTGCTTCTCATCCATGATCGCGAAGGACATGTGCGCGCTCTGGATTTTCACGACTTCGAGTCGCGCATGCGGCGTCTTCTTCGGCTCCATTATGGCGCGGAAGGAGATGACTTCGCTATAGAAGACCGCGCCGCGCCCACGACAATTCGGCGGGCGATCGGCGACTACTTCCTGGGCGATCTCCGCGCGATCAATTCTATCCCCGTCACAACCGGAGGCACCTCTTTTCAGCGCGAGGTCTGGGCGGCACTCAGAACGATCCAAGCCGGTACAACGCTGAGCTATGGGGCGCTGGCGCGACAGTTGGGCCGCGCGAAATCCGTCCGTGCGGTTGGCTTGGCCAATGCCGTAAACCCGGTTGCCATTGTGGTTCCGTGCCACCGGGTCATCGGCACTGATGGTAGTCTCACCGGATATGGCGGCGGCATCAGCCGGAAGCGCTGGCTGCTCGTGCACGAGGGGGTCGCTTTGGAGAAGTTTGCCACGCGACGTATTCCAGAAGCGGCATGAATCCCTGAAGCAGAGGCGATGCTCTGCGAACGAACTCGCGGAGACGCCGAGAAGACATGGAGATCCTCCCATGGCAACGCAGGTCATCGAAAAAGCTGAAGCGTTCCAGAAGATGAATAGAAAGAGAGAAGGATCCCTCCCATGACCGACATCATCTTGCACCACTACGAAATCTCTCCCTATTCGGAGAAAGTCCGGACCGGGCTTGGCCTCAAGGGCCTTGCCTGGGCATCGGTCGAGCTTCCCGTTATCATGCCGAAACCTGCTCTGACGGCGCTGACGGGAGGCTATCGCAAGACGCCGGTTCTGCAGATTGGCGCTGACATCTATTGCGACAGCCAATTGATCATGCGCGAACTCGAGCGCCGGTACCCCACTCCGAGCTTTTATCCCGCCGGCCACGGCGCAGCCGACGCGCTTGCCTGGTGGGC